>Ga0194127_10001325_pt1 | contig 36470 bp, 31 predicted proteins | sample TA2KigC100mmetaG_FD_148624 | JGI IMG/M metagenome (GOLD analysis project Ga0194127, IMG submission 148624) | Freshwater microbial communities from Lake Tanganyika, Tanzania - TA2015036 Kigoma Deep Cast 100m | ecosystem: Environmental > Aquatic > Freshwater > Lake | place: Tanzania: Lake...
AGCCTTTTAGAGCGATCACCTTTGATGGGTTGAATCAACCATGAGGCCTGCCCAATCATCACCCGTTGGGTGAAAGTTCGAGGCCCATTCCCTAAATTTATAACGTATCGCATTCTAAAAGGGTTTGCCGCCGGAGGCGAGCCTCGCCTTTGGCGGGAGGCATCTCTGCCCCCCTTGTGAGATAGGATGAATCGCTCAATTTAGGTCGTATTTAAAAAATTGCAAAACATTTCTAAATCTGGGATAATCTCCACGGTCAACCTTCCAAAAAGGAGAATTTAATGAAGACAAAAATGACTGAACTTTTAGGAATCAGGCATCCCATCATGCTCGCAGGGATGGCTTTCATCAGTTTACCCAAACTCGTAGCCGCAGTGTCCAATGCCGGGGGAATTGGAATGTTGAATTCTGTTGCCTATACCCCCGATCAAACGAAAGATGTCATTAAACAGGTAAAATCCCTCACGGATAAACCCTTCGGAGTCAATGCTACGCTGGTCATGCCCAATGCAAGAGAAAATATCGAAATCGCTCTTGAAGAAAAGGTTCCCATTATCAATTTTGCTTTGGGAAAAGGGGACTGGATCATTAAAGCGGCCCATCAATATGGCGGTAAAGTTTTGGCAACGGTGGCGATAGAGAAACATGCCCGCCGGGCGGAAGCGGACGGAGCAGATGCCCTCGTGGTGACAGGTCATGAGGCCGCAGCCCACGGGGCGGAGGTAGGCACAATGGTATTAGTCAATTCCATTGCTCGTCAAACAAAACTTCCGATCATTGCAGCCGGAGGTTTTTGCGATGGCCGGGGATTGGCAGCTGCTCTGGTTCTCGGAGCGGATGGAATCTCCATGGGAACCCGGTTCATGTTGACCCAGGAATGCGACATGCACGAAAAAGCAAAAGAACTTTCTCTAAAAGCAGGGATGGAAGATACCCTCTGCTCGGAAAAGATCGACGGTTTGCCCGGAAGATGGCTTAAGAATCCGGCCGCCATCAAAATGGCTCAGGGAAGGCCGTCACCCTTTCAGGCGCTCTCCAGTGCCCTGCGCATCAAAAGAATGATCAATGTTCCCTTATATAAGCTTTTAATGGGAGGGCTCAAACAACGGGGTGTTCAGGATTTGGCTCGTCAGGCGCTTGGCCTTAAAGGATTGCAGGTTGCTATCGAAAGTGGTGATTTAGAAACCGGAGTCCTGCCTATGAGCCAGGCGATCGGTTTGATGAAAGATATACCGACCTGCAAGGAACTGATTGAGCGAACCGTTGCAGAGGCCCAGGAACGGGTGGAGGATGTGAGAAAAAACATCTCCTCCTGAGGGCCGGGAATTGCTTAAAAAATAAAAGCATTGGCCAAAGGTTAGGGTAAGCCTGCCTGCCGGTAGGCAGGGATGCCAGTTTGGTCTATGGGTAAAGGCAAGGGTTTAAATCATTAGCCCTAGCCCATTGACCTTTCACCCCGCCTACCGGCAGGCAGGCAAACCGGCCTCATAGCCCTAACCTCTTCACCTTGCCCAAATGGTCATTTCCATGAGAAAGGAATACAATGATACGACGCAACCTTGACTACTCAGAAGTTAAAGCGACCCGATACCTTGCTCATGGCGGGGGCATTGCCCATATGGTGCTCACCACCCCAACCCTGAGAACCCTGATGTTTCTCGCCCATGCCTCTGTGCCTCCGGGCAACAAACTCCTGGGTCATGAGGATCCCATGGAAGAGATCTACATCATTCAGAAAGGCAGAGGTCTTATGCAGGTGGGTGAGGAAATTTGTGAGGTGAAACCCGGAGACGCCATCCACATCCCCATTGGTGACTACCACGAATTGACCAATACAGGGGATGAGGAATTGACCTTGCTCGTAGTGGCCGGTCTCATTCCATCTATCGATGATATTTAACTTTACCTCTTGGCCTCAAGAGAAGGAACCTCCTGTTTCAGGGCCTCCAGTTCCTCCAGAAATCCCCATTTCTCCAGGAGCCATGGCATTCGTTGCCTGTCATCCATTTTTTTGAAGACAGCTTTTTCAGAATCGCTGAGCGTCGCCCGGATCTGGCGGATGCCATTTTCATCAGTAGAAAAAACCTGGGCAACTTCGTGGGCAATCAGCCCAATATTCGCCTTTCGATTATTTGGGAAAGATCTCTGGATTAAAACAATCCGGATGAAAAATCTTTCTCTTGGAGCTCCTGGTTGATGGGTCCCTGTCAGGCGGGTGGGATTCTCTGCTTCCTCGGCTTCCCCTTGAATTAAATCGAAGGTGGCGGGGGAGATGGGAATGGCAAGAGACATGGAGAATATTTCTTTGGGAATTTCGTAAAACAATAATAGGTTACGAAAGAGAAGCTCCCCAAGCGACGAGTTGTAAATTCTATTTAAAAACTCCAACAAACAGGACCCAAGCTCATTTGAAAGGACGACTGAGATATCGATAATCTGGGCAATCATGTTCTGTTTTCTCAGTTCATCTCTCTCCCGCTTCTCTTCTGCCGCCTGTTTACCATGGCGCATGCAGTCCCGGACCTCATCACAGGTCCGGCATTCGGGCTTTGCACTGGTCTTGGTCAGTCCATTTTTAAGGGTGATCTCTTGAATCGAGCCAAAACAGTCTTTTCTTTCCACTGAATCTGTCTCCTCTTCCATACCTCTTAACCGGCCATCCTGATCAGTCTTTCTTGTGTCTCAACAGCCAGAGCAGTCCGATGACAATCAGAAGAACCGGCAAAAAATAGACCTTGATCACACCGGGGACCGAAATATGGATCGAGTAATATTTCCCGCCCAGAATCAAGATTCCGATGATCGTTGTTACCCATGCGGCAATGGATTTCCGATTTCGAAAAAGGCCTCCTATTCCAAGAGCGATGACCACCCAGGGCCACCCTTCCCTCAATCCATACCCTGTCCCCATCCGGTCCAGGAAAATCAGCACTCCAATCACAATCAGAGCCAATCCCAGCCCCATCACTCTTCTCCTTTCACGTCATTTTAATGAAGGCATAATGATTTGGAGTTTTGTAACACTTTAGTGCTTTGAAAAAACTGATCTAATCCCCCTTCATCCCCCTTTGTCAAAAGGGGGAAACCTTTCTCCTCCCTTTGGAAAAGGGAGGTTGGGAGGGATTTTACAAGACGATTTCAAACAACTAAATTGTTACGGAGTTTTCAGTCTTGAAATAATTTCTCAAATTTTTCATAATAGTCCCAGGCCTCGACCTATATTTCCAATACACCATCTTATGCAAAAAGGCAACCGGTCTTATTGTCTTAAGAAAAGGAGCTCTAATGGATCCTAAATTGGTCAGACAGTTCATCACTTTTATGGTCCTCCTCTTTGGGTGGACGATTCTCATCCTGCTGGCAGGACTTAAATAATTCCTCGTCGTCCTTTTTAAAAGACCATGCCGCAATGAGTTCCCCCTGATCGTGAACCTGTCGAAGGGCGAAACCCGCGAAGCGTTCGACTCTGGACAGGCTCTATCGAATTATAAACGAACTTACGACACCGTCATCTGGTGGGAGAGGACAGACGTGAGCAGGTGGAAGCATTTGATCCCTGACATAAAATATGATAAATTAAATTTATATTGAAAATTGTTTGGTTATTCGGTGATTGGAACCTAAATTGAGCGATTTTTTTTGAAATTTATTGTAGGCGAAGGCTTTAGCCTGCGGTTTCCTCTCACCCGTTGGGTGAGAATTCGTTTCGGATAAAATCACGCAACCTAAAGGGTGCGGCTACATTTAAGATAATAAATCGCTCAATTTAGGTGGAAATTATTTGGTCCCGCCATGGCGGGATTGGAATTTGGTGATTGGAAGTTGAATGATAGGCCCACGTAGCTCAGTGGTAGAGCTGCTGATTTGTAATCAGCGGGTCGGCGGTTCAAATCCGTCCGTGGGCTCCAGTTTTCCCCAGCCCTCTGAATGTCAATACCGAATAACCGATGGGTGACCCCAAATTTATAAAGCGATCTTTGTCAGACATTGAACAGGAAATTGATGATATCTCCGTCCTCGACGATGTAGTCCCGGCCCTTCTGCAGGTATTTCCCCACCTCTCTGACCTTCTGTTCGCTTCCCAGCTTAATCAGGTCCTCATATTTCATCACCTCTGCCCGGATGAACCCGCGCTCAAAGTCAGAATGAATAACCCCTGCGGCCTGGGGGGCAAAGGATCCCTGCCGGTTTGTCCATGCCCGCACCTCATCCGGTCCGACCGTGAAGAATGAGATGAGGCCAAGGGTTTTATAGCAAAGCATGGTCAATCGGTCCAGGGCGGGCTGGTCGAGCTGGAGTTCCTCAAGAAAGGTCTGGCGGTCCGGCGCATCAAGCTGACAAAGCTCCTGCTCAATCTTGGCAGAAACAGCAATCCATTGAAAGTCCTGTTGACCGAAGTCTTCCTTCAATTGATCCATCAGGTCGTCAGTCTCCGCGGCCTCCTCTCCAATATTGAGGACAATGATCATCGCTTTGTGGGTCAGCAAAGGGTAGCCGGCGATCAGTTTCTCCTCGGTCTCTGTCAAAAGAAAATTTTTCAGGAAACAGCCGGTTTCAAGATGATTTTTCATGCGGGCGAGAAGATCCGCTTCCATAGCCGTCTTTTGAGCGTCTCTCTTTTTCTTTTGTTCTTTATCGAGCCTCTCAAGGCGCTTTTCAATAAAAAGAAGGTCGTTCAACTGCAATTCTTCGTTAAAGATCAGGATATCGCGACGCGGGTCGATAGCGCCACGGATATGGAAAACCGTGTCATCCTGAAACGTTCGAACAAGATGGCAGATCACATCGACCTGTTCCAGGCCCTGGAGGATTTGTTCCTTTCGAGAGGCCTGTTCGTCCAAGTCAGGGAGAAGAAGAAATTCGATATAGGCAGGAGTCTCCTGGCGCGGCGCATAAATCTCCGTAAGATGGTCGAAGCGGATATCCCGCACCTTCGCCAACCCCAGACCATTCCCTTTCTTGCTTTCTGAATTTAGCTCCTTGCCGGTTAACAGCCGAAAGAAGGTGCGTTTACCGACCTGAGGAAAACCAACAAGACCAAGCTTCATTGTCTTCCTTTCTATCCATGCCGCAAAACCCCCTTTTGATTTTTTGGGGGGCTGAGTTTGCCCGACAAAAACCTCTTTCGAACCTCAGGAATGATCTTTGGAGAACCTAAGAGATCACTGCCTTCGGAGAAACGATCGGGAAGGATTAAAATAGATGGAATAAAAAGTGACGCAGAATATCTTCATTTTCAATCCCGTCAGAGCCATCTGTATAAGAATCAGCGGGTGGACGGTTCAAATCCGTCCGTGGGCTCTGTTTATTGTCTCACTCGGGGAGGAAAACCATCGCCTTTTGGCGAAGACTTTACCTTAAAATTGCAAAAAATTGAACCAAACGGACATGGGTGAACCGTTCGGAAAGGCTTCGAGGCGAACCTTCAGGCCAATGAGCACCTACGTTTCTAACCCATACTGGAGTTCACCTTATGTGAAATCCGGCCATTCCATTAAGACATCCGATTAACCGCCATTCGAAGCGTTGGAGAACGGTTTACCCATGGCCGTTTATGCAACTGCAAGGTTTAGTATGCACACTATGTGCAGGTTTTTTAGGTTTTGCCTCGTGAGAATTTCTGTGCTGGTCTGTTTTTCCCTTAGCCGACTTCAGTCGGTAGAGAATCCACCAGCTTGTAGTTGGTGGTAGTTCAATTCCCATTCCTATATTTGGGGCGTTTGTTCGATTCGAGGATCTTTTTTCTGATGCGGACGGAGCTTGGGGTCACTTCAACCAGCTCGTCTTCTTTGATAAACTCGATGGCCTGTTCAAGGCTGAGGACCTTGGGAGGAATGAGCTGCAACGCGTCGTCCGACCCTGCGGCCCGGATATTGGTCAGTTTCTTCTCCTTGATCACATTGACATCCAGGTCGTTCTCTCTGGAGTTTTCGCCGATTACCATCCCTTCATAGACCAGTGTATTCTCTTTAATAAAGAGTGTCCCACGGGGTTGAAGATGATGAAGAGCATAGATGGTTGTCTTTCCAGGTCGGTCTGCAACAAGCGTTCCGGTGGAGCGTTTGGTCATCGGGCCATGCCACGGCTCATAGCCATCGAAAAGGTGGTTGAAGAGCCCTGTCCCTCTCGTATCGGTTAGAAACTGGGAACGAAAACCGATCATTCCTCTCGATGGAATTCTGAATTCAAGGCGGACCCTGCCATGACCATGGTTGTTCATCTTCTGCATCCTGCCCTTACGGATCCCAAGCTGCTGTGTCACCACGCCTATGAAATCCTCCGGGACATCGATGACCAGGTGCTCCATGGGTTCATGGATAACGCCGTTTATGTTTTTTGTAATGCTCTCCGGCATGGACACGGAAAGCTCATAACCTTCCCTCCGGATCATCTCGATCAGGATCGCAAGCTGAAGCTCCCCTCTTCCCATCACCTTGAAAGAATCGGTCGCATCAAAGTCAACCCTGATCGATACATTATAGAGGAGTTCCTTCTCAAGCCGTTCTCTCAGGTTTCTCGACGTCACATACTTTCCGTCCTGGCCGGCGAAAGGAGACGTATTGACGGAAAAAACCATGGAGATGGTGGGCTCATCCACCGCAATTCTCGGAAGAGGCTCTGGATCATCACCATCGGCAATGGTATCGCCAATACCAATTCCCTCCATTCCGGACAGGGCAACGATATCTCCTGCCGAGGCCTCTTTGGCCTCCACTCTTTCGAGCCCCTGAAATCCATAGAGCGATGTCACCTTTGTTTTGACCGGCTCCCCCTTGCCGTTTAGCATCGACACCCAATCCCCGACCCTAATCGAGCCCGAGAAGATCCTCCCTATGGCAATCCTGCCCACATAATCGCTATAGTCGATGTTAGTGACCAGAAGCTGCAACCGCCCTTCTTTGTCCCCTTCAGGCGGCGGAACCGCACTTAGGATGAGCTCAAACAGGCATCGAAAATCTTTCGTATCCTCATCAGGATGAAGTTTTGCAATTCCGAGCTTCGCATTGGTATAGACGATCGGAAACTCGAGCTGTTTCTCCGTTGCATCGAGGTCAATAAAGAGATCGTAAACCTCGTTAATCACTTCCTGAATCCTGGCGTCCGCCCGGTCGATCTTGTTAATGACCAGAATCGGAGGAAGATCGAATTCAAGGGCCTTTTTCAGAACGAATCGGGTCTGGGGCAAGGGGCCCTCAGAGGCATCGACGAGGAGCAGAACGCCATCCACCATCTTGAGCGTCCTCTCCACCTCTCCGCCGAAATCGGCATGGCCCGGCGTATCGACAATATTGATTTTCACTCCCCGATAATCGATCGCCGTATTCTTTGCCATGATCGTAATGCCCCGCTCCCTCTCTAAATCGATGTTGTCCATGACCCTTTCCTGCACCTTCTCATTCAAACGGAAAATGCCGGACTGTCTGAGAAGACCATCGACGATCGTTGTCTTTCCATGATCGACATGGGCAATCAGGGCAATGTTTCTCAAATCTTCACGTTTCATAAGTTTATGATGAGAGAGGGGTGGGGATCATTTCTGCAACTTGATAGAGTTTGGCTTTCGGGGCTGGCTGGAATCGCTTTTTGAAGAATTTTTTGCCATCCCGTTTCCCAAACGGTGTATGGGCGGCCCGGAGGTTAGGGATGTTGCCATGCCACACAGGGTCAATGCGATTTGCCTTCAGAAGGGACTTCACGACCCCTAATTCCTGATCGGTCACAAAGGTCATGGCAATGCCTGATCGCCCCATTCTTCCGGTCCTTCCTGTCCTGTGTGTATAGGATTCCACGCCAAAAGGATAGTCATAATTGATCACATGACTGACATGGCTGAAGTCGAGGCCCCGGCCGGCAAGGTCAGTGGCAACCATCAATTCGATCCTTTTCTGGCGAAAACGCTCGAAGATTGAGGTTCGCTTCGATTGCTCCAGGCCCCCGTGGATATACCCTATCGATTTGAACCTTTTTTCCAACTCCTTCGTCAATTTTTCACCGTGATGCCGTGAATTACAAAAGATGAGGGCCTGGGAGATCTTCTCCCTTTCCAGGTATTGGATCAGGGCATTGAGCCGATCACGTCTCTCCGTATATTGAAAATGGTGAACCAGACTCTGGGGAGCCACCTGTTCCTTATTTAATTCTATCCGGACAGGTTCTTTCAGATAGTCATTGATCAACCGATCTATCTCGTTGGGCATCGTTGCCGCAAAAAAGAGTGTCTGGTGTTCGTGAATCAGGCTCGACATGATGAAGTCGATATCCTCAATAAAGCCCATCTTCAGCATCTCGTCCGCTTCATCCACAACCAGTGTGCGGACATTAGAGAGGTCAATCTCCGTGGTGTTATAGAGAAAATCGATCAAGCGTCCGGGCGTTGCAACGAGGAGATGAACCCTGTCCCTTAACTTGGCCTTCTGAATCTCCATCGAAAACCCGCCGAAGATGGCAAAGGGAACGACCCCTGCAAGCTTTCCGATCCTATCGATTTCTTCCACATATTGAAGCGCTAATTCGCGGGTGGGAACCAGGATGAGGGCCTGGATGGCATTGAGAGAAGGATCGATCATCTGAGCTAATGGAATACCGCAGGCCGCTGTTTTACCCGAACCGGTCTCCGCCCGGGCTAAAAGATCCCTGCCACTGATGATAGGAGAGAACGTCTTTTCCTGAATGGGTGTTAAATCCTGATACCCCATCTTCGCCAGGGCCTCCAGGATCTCCGTTTTTAAATCTAATTCTGAGAACTTCATCGTTTGCCTTTAAATAATTCCTTTCTTAATTGAATAGAGTTATTCCTTTCCTTGTTATATATCAAATTTATGCCAAACCAATGATTTCCACGATTTCACACGACTTGCAGGCAAGCAATGATCAAATCATGCAGAAACAGTTTGGAAGATTTTGCAGGCAGGCTGCCTCTTTCTTCGGGATAGTAAGTATGCCCTTCACATAATTGAGCAAGCCTCAATTATTCAATCTCAGGTAATTATGTAATAATTTGAACTGAAAAGCAAGAAATTCTCTGGTAGCGAAAATCATCTCTACTGTTCATATTAACCTTAACCCAAAAATATTTAAGTGGTTGGGAGGGGTTGTTGTTCTGCCACAACTAATTTCTCAGGAATTGGCATCTATCTTCATCCCTGCAATAGGGTGTTAAGCAGTTTTTCAGAGGGGCTTTTTATCGCTTTTGGCAATTTGTCCAAACTATTAAATATTTTCAAAAAAATCGCTTCCATTTAAAAGAATAATACCAGTGGCCATGATTCATCCACTAAATCTCAACATATTAAAAGTATAGTATATTTTCTTTCCAAAATCCCTTTCCTATCATTTTTTATTAAAAAAAACTTATTGGTATGGCTTTTGCAATATTAATTTATCAAAAGGAGATATCAAAGTGAATAATCCTTTTAAATCAAATGGTTTTACACTGATAGAGGTTCTCATCTCTCTGGTCATTTTAGCTATTTCATTGCTCGCTTTAGCCGGTTTAATGACCACAACAACAAGAAACACCGCATCAGGAGGCAACCTGACAGAGGCCGCTACATTTGCCCAGGACAAATTGGAGGAATTGAGGGTGACTCAATGGGGCAATATCAATGGTGGAGCGGATGTGAGAACTGGTGCAACCGGAATTAATTATGCTCGAACTTGGACCGTTGCTACAAATGCCATTGTCCCGCCGACTCCAGAGCCTGAGTTGAGAACTGTTACGATCACAATTAACTGGAATGATGGAATAAACCGTTCGATTAGCCTCTTTTCAACTATTCTAAATCCAAATCCTAATGATGGGGTCTAGGAGAAAGAAAAATATGGATATTCGGCCAAAATTTAATCAAAAAGGGATCACCCTCATTGAATTACTGGTGGCGCTCGTCATCGGGGGAATCATTATTGGTGGAATTTATAACCTTTTTGTTGCACAAACGAAGGCTTATACCGTCCAGGATCAAGTAGCCGAAGTCCAACAGAGTGTAAGAAGCGCCATGGAAATCTTATTGAGAGACCTCCGGATGACTGGATTTGACGATGATGCAAACCCAGCAATTACTATTGCAAACCCAGTTGCATATCCGCTCTCTGACAATTCCATTACCGTAAGCTATGAGTATTATGATAGAAACCTTGCCCAATATCAGAGACATACCGTAACTTATAACCTAAATGGCTCAAATCTAATAAGACAACTTACAGTGGATAATGTTGCCCAATCGGAAACAATATTAACAAATGTCGATCTCCTAAATTTTACTTACGGTGTCGATCAAAACAATGATGGAATCATGGATGATCAGAATGGCAATGGTCTAATCGATAACAACGATTGGCTTCCATCTGCAGGAGTTGGAACAAGAAAGGTCGTTGCAATCCGTGTCACACTTACCGCCAGAACTGATCCAGCCTTTGAAGATGTAAGTAAACAGGTTTCTCCGCGAACCTTAACTTCTGCAATAACCTTAAGGAATTTATCTAGGGAGAACTGATGGACGTTGTGTGTGATACCCTTTTGAGGAGTGAATGATATGCCTATAAAAATTAATTCATTTTTAAAAGACCAGTCCGGTGTAGCCTTAGTAGTTGCCCTTATTATTATGATTGTTTTGACATTAATCGGGCTTGCTGCGACATTTACCTCAACCTTTGAGATCATGCTTTCAGGTCAAAAACGGGGATCAACCGATGCATTCTATGCAGCTGATGGAGGAATTCAAGCGATTCTGGCTAATCGGGCAAATTTTCCTGTAGATATTGCTGTCTCAAATTACACCTTAATACCCAATTCTGGAGGTTTGCCGGCAGACCTTCAAAACGAACCGATCGATAGACAACTTACAACCCCTGTGCTCTCATTACCTTCTGGGGTCAATTTTACCACCTCCCCACAGGTTACAATCTATCACTCATCCATAACAACAGGAGGAGAAGGGACACAGGGTTATATTTCTGATACCTATCTCATCGACTCTACTGGAAGGGACCAGATAGGTACAGGCCCATCCAGATCAACCGTTCAATTGAGAGAGAAGTGGGTGATGCGTCGCCCCGCTGAAGATTAGAACACCCAGGGGGTAATTAAATGAGGAATTTAATAAAGGTCTTATTTATTATTTTGGTTCCATTTCTGGTTTTTCTTCTCCCCATGACCTCCTATGCCAAGGATACGGACCTCTACATGGCAAGCGGGGAGGGAGTTGAGCCTAACATTTTGATCATATTTGATAACTCCGGGAGCATGAATGACGAAGTCCAGGCATATTTTTATGATCCCCTGATCCTTTACGATCCATTGGTTGTCCTTCATGCTAATCGTAATACGGTTTATAGAAGGTCTGGGGGAAGTTGGATTCTATTCGCAAATTCGATTGCCGATGTTGCTTGCGCTGCCGCTCGAACGGCCCTTACGAACAGTGGCCACTATGAAGGGAATACGAATGCAACTTGTACATCAACCAACCGAACGCTTCGGACAGGAAATTATAGAAATTACTTAGCCTCCATAGGAGGGAGTGAATATCTACCCAAATTGACCATCGCCAAACGGGTCATTTCAGATTTTTTAAGCACAATCAATGGCGTGAGAATTGGAATGATGATCTTTAACACCTCAGAAGGCGGTCGCATTCATAGTACGATCAGAAGCCTGACCGATCCCAACCGAGCCCAATTGATTACGGATGTCAATAATATCACGGCCAACACCTGGACTCCTTTGGCCGAGACACTCTATGAAGCAGGACTCTATTTCAAGGGGGGGGCCAGTTATTTCAATTCAGGGGTTGTTTATACAAGCCCCATTCAATACTACTGTCAGAGAAATTATGTGATTCTCATTACGGATGGGATGTCAACCCAGGACCGTCATGCTATTCTGGCTTCAGCAATCGGTGATAGAGATGGTGACCAAAGAGAACCCATTGGCGCCCCCAATGATCCAAACTATCCAAGCTATGGATCCGACTATCTGGATGATGTGGCTAAATACTATTATGAAAACGATCTTCGTTCTGACCTTACAGGTCAACAATATATTACTACCTACACGATCGGATTCACAACAAATAACAACCTGCTCGAGAGAACCGCTGCTCATGGCCATGGGAAGTATTTCTATTCCAATAGTGCACAAGAATTAGCAAGCGCCTTCCAAAATATCGTCGGTGATATTTTAGAAAAAACGTCTTCCTTTGTGGCCCCCATTGTCCCTGTCAGCCGAATGGAAAGGACAAGCGCCGGAGATAGAATCTACCTCGCCCTATTTCAACCTAAACAGAATAGGATGTGGAGCGGGAACATCAAGAAGTATGGAGTAACCCAAACAGGGGCAAACCTTGGACAAATCACTGGTATCAATGGTTTGCCCGCATTGGATGACCTTGGCCAAATTCTAAATACGACTTATTCCTTTTGGCCAAGTCCTTTTCCCTCGAATCGAATGGATGGGAGCAGTGTTGAAAAGGGAGGAGTAGGAGATATTTTATTGAATCGGTCCACTGGTAGGAATGTCTATACCTATTTGGGATCGAATGTAAATTTACCCCACTCCTCAAACACATTTAATACTACAAATATCACCCCCACGATGTTAGGACTTTCGTCTGGAGACACCGTGGGAAGGGATAAACTCGTTCAGTTTGTTCTTGGGTTCGATGCCTATGATGAAGATGGAAACAGCAACACCACTGAAAAACGGGATTGGATTTTGGGTTCCTTTCTCCATTCAAGGCCCTTGGTTATTCATTATGCCTCGCAAACGGTCATCTTTGCAGGATCAAACGACGGGATGCTTCATGCCTTTGATGATAATAGCGGAGAAGAACTCTGGGGTTTTATACCTCCAAACCTTTTAAATAAACTCCAATCGCTAAATGCAGATGTTATTGAAGATTTTGTTGATGGTTCGCCAAAAGCATATATTGCTCGCAATGCCGATGGTTCGATAAATAGAGCTATTCTCATCTTTGGCTTGAGGAGGGGAGGCAATCGCTATTATGCCCTTGACATTACCAATCCTTTAAGCCCTCAGTACCTCTGGGAAATCAATCCCAATAGTCCCGGATCTCCATTTGCCGAAATGGGGCAGTCCTGGTCCACCCCGAATATTGGGAAAATTGCCTATGGAGCCGGTGAAAAGTGGGTTGCCTTTATCGGAGGTGGATATGATGAAAATCAAGACAATGCTAATCCTGTTTCCGATTCCAAAGGCAGAGCCATATACGTTGTAGATGTCCTCACCGGATCTCTTGTTTGGCGGTATTCTGTGGCCGAGAATGCTGCTATGACCTACTCAATTCCAAGCGATATCGCCAAAGTGGATACAGATGGCAATGGGAAAATTGATCGGCTCTATGTCGGCGATATGGGAGGCCGAGTTTGGCGGTTTGACATCGAAGATCCAAATACGGCGAATTGGACCGGAAAAATAATTTTCAGCTCCAACCCGGGAAGGGATGGAACAACTGGAAGGAAAATATTCTATCCTCCTGATGTCACGCTTGAGAAAGATACCGCTTACTATCCAATGTTGTTCTTTGGAACGGGCGATCGGGAGCATCCAAAGGAAGACACAGTCATTAACCGGCTATATGCCGTCAAGGATAAGAACCCTTCCACAGCCTTAACAGAACAAGAAAGTGATCTATTGGTGGACGTTACCCAGGATTTATTGCAGAATCCTAATACACCTCAAGAGGATAAGAATGCCATATTGGGGCAGTTGCGAACAGGAAACGGGTGGTTTATTAAACTTGACCAAAATGTCGGGGAGAAATCCCTTTCACCTCCAGTGGTCTTTAACAAAATGGCTTACTTTACCACCTTCACGCCCACTCCTCCTGAGGGAGGAGGCGGCAACGACCCCTGTTATGTGGGTGAAGGGACAGCAAGAGTTTACATATTAGAGTACAACACGGGCAATGCAGTGTTTAATCTCGACCTTACAAATGATACTGGAGAAACCGTTATCATCTCCAGGACTGATCGATCGGGAATAATCGGGACTGCCATTCCTTCTGGGGTAGTCATTACGTTCATCGGCGGTGAAGCAATCGCCTATATCGGCGTAGGCGGAGGCGTTGGTCAGCCTCCTATCACAGGCTTACAAAATAACCAAAAATATTGGAAAATAGTCTTTTAAGGAGGGAGAAACCGTGAAGAATACGCGCTCTTATCGATATGTCATAATCAGCATAGGTTTCATGATAATCTTTTCTACTTTGACTTTTGCCTCAGGGGAAGATATATATAGGAATCAAGGCATTATCATGGGCTTAGATTTACGACAAAAGATGATGATCGTCAACGAAAGAACTTTCACTTGGGATCAGACAACGATTATTTGCAATGAAAAAGGATCTCCGATCAACATTGAAAATTTTAAAACCAAAGCGTGGGTATATATCGAAGGTATGAGAGAGAAAAAGAACAATCCAATTAGAATTGAAAAGATTTATCTCCTGCCCAAATATGTTGACAAGAAAGAGAGACATCTTTACCCATTCTTCCAATAAAACGGGGGGTTTATGGATCAGGGCCATTCGTTAAACCCATAACACTCCTTTCCATTTTCATCTCTCTTTTCCTGAATTTGTTCTGCAAAGGGCACAAAACCGAAACCTCTGCATCAAAGACCAATGCCTCTCCTGTTATTACATCGGTCACCGTATTGCCCAAAAACCCAATAAAATAAAGAGAGGGCTTTACACAAACGAGAGGGGGGAGTGAAACCATCTCCCTCTCGGGAATTGTAAAAGATGTTACTTGGGATCATAAATCGATCGTTGTTGGCGGAAAGAGCTTCTTCATATCGAGTGACACCAAGGTTATAGACCAAAAGGGAAATCGATTAAAGATACATGATATAAAGAAGAATGCCGATGTCGCAATAGATGCTATTCCGCATCATAACGGATTCATCATCAAGGAGATTGTGGTGATTACAGACAGAGGCGTTTAATTTACTAACCTTTCACGACTTGACATTTTGTCCAAATATAAGAATTTTTTCAAAATACCCTCCCTTTTTAAGTGACCAAGCCCACTTCCTACATTTACTCACAATCCCCCAACATATTAGAAGCATTTGTTATTTTTTATTTCGAACCCATCCCCTCCTTCATTCAATTTTTAAAAAATATTGGTATGGCTTTTGCAATTCTTATTTAGCAAAAGGAGGAATCAAAGTGAAAAATTCTTTAAAATCAAATGGTTTTACACTTATTGAGGTACTCATCTCCTTGGTCATTTTAGCAATTTCATTGCTTGCCTTAGCCGGTTTAATGACAACGAGCACAAGAAACACCGCAGCAGGCGGACGCCTAACAGAAGCCGCCACGTTGGCCCAGGATAAATTAGAGGAATTAAGAGCAATACCGTGGGACAGCATTACTCCTCTTAATCAACCAGTTAGCGACTCCCCTTCGAGCAGACCCGGAGTTCAATATACCCGAAGTTGGGTTGCAAGTTTGAATGCTTTAAATCCGGAGATAAAAGAGATTCAGATCACGATTAGCTGGACGGATGTAACTTCGCACTCATTACGGTTTTTTTCAGCGCTTTCCAAATGAGAGAGGATGGAGAAGAAATGAAGATCATTAGAATGGCAAAAAGAGAAAATGGAATCACGATCATTGAACTCCTGGTGGCATTGGTCATCTTTTCAATGGTGGTTGCCGGAATCTACCGGGTCTTTGTCTCTCAGAGCCGTGCCTACACCGTTCAGGATCGTGTCGTTGAAACCCAGCAAAGCATCAGGAGCTCTATGGAGATCTTGCTCACTGACCTCCGGATCACTGGATTCGATAGCGACCACCCTGATTCGAAGATGAGTATCACCACTCCCATCATCCCCGGGGCAAATCAAATCACGGTTGATTACGAATTCGACAACACAACCCAGTACTCCATTCGATACTGGAGGGATGCTAATTCGCAAACCCTGAGGCGGCAGTTGACCACGATCAAAGACGATGGCTCGAGTGTGGCCGGCCCTGAGGAAATCCTTCTGGAAAATGTGGAAGAACTCAATTTCACCTATGGCGTGGACAAAGATGATGGCAAAGTCCTTGACAGATACTGGGTTGGGGCTAATGAAATAAATTCAAATAATGTTCTTGCTGTTCGAGTCCGGTTAACTGCAAGACCCCAGCAGGTAACTCCGGAGGACCAAAAAATGATGTCGCCGAGAACCCTCGAAACAGCGGTCACCCTAAGAAATTTATGTATGAAATGATGGATCGAAAAGGAGTTTCAAAAATGATAAAGAAAATAAATATTTTAAAAGATGAATCCGGCGCTGTCCTGGTCATCGCCCTTATCATGATGGTTGTTTTGACATTGATCGGGATCGCTGGTTCTTTCACCTCTATCTTTGAAATAATAATCTCCGGCCATAAACGGGGATCCACCGATGCCTTCTACTCTGCAGACAGCGGCATTCAGGTTGTAGTTGCAAATGTCGATAATTTTGATCTGACCAACAAGTATGTCGACAACAAATACAATCCTTTTACCGACCCCAATAATCCAAATCCTACCAATGCCAGAGTAACAATCACTTACGATACGGTTCAACAGGGGTCCCCGAGAGGTCTCGGATTCAGCGCCACCGGAAATTACGAATTCAAACATTATATGATGGAATCAACAGGTCAGGACCAAACCGAATTGGGTTCAAATAAGTCCACTTGCACCATCGAGCAGAAGGTGGTCAGGATCGTTCCAACCCTTCAAGGAGGGAATTAAGAAATGAAAACAACTCATCCGATGAAATCAGGGTTTTTAGTCGTCCTAATAATCCTTATGACCTCCACGGTCTGTTACGGATTAGATACCGACCTCTATGTCGTCTCGGGTGTCAATATCCCTCCGAATGTCTTGATCATTCTGGACAACTCGGCCAGCATGGATGAGGTCAGTTCAGGCCAGATTTATGATTCGACAATTGATTATAGTGCCTATAATCCCACCACTGTTTATCCAGGGAATGCCGTTTATACCAAATCGGGTAGCAAATGGACACAATGGCATATCGATTATACTGCACCCGACTTCCCATGCCCTGATCTCAGAGACAATTACTTGATCCCATTCGGAGAAGCGATCAATTATACAGGTTGCGGTATAAGCAAGAAAGATTTTCAGACCGGAAATTTCAGAAATTTTCTACAGCTCAACGGTGGGCCAGGTGGGAGCCGGCCCAGGTTCGGCCTGGCCAATGGAATCATCCACAGCTACATCAACACCACAGGCGGAGTCCGTTTTAGCGTCATGACTTTCAATAATGACATCGCCGGCAAGACCGTTAAATATAACGGCGGCACAAAAGAGGAATATGTCCTTAGCCCCGAAGACAGCGACGATGCGAAGGGGGCAAGGCTTCTGGGATTTGTCGATGAAAACAAGAACGGCAAGACCGCACTGTTCCAGAACCTTGCCGGCTTAAAGAATGAGACCTGGTCTCCGTTGGCAGAGTCTCTCTATGAAGCAGGAGTATATTTTCAGAAAGGGACAAGTGCCATCACAGAAACAAGCTATGCCGGTTCCAGCCCTATCCAATATTACTGCCAGAAAACTTATGTCCTCATCATTTCGGACGGAGATCCTACAAAGGATAATACTAATTCAATTTTATCCCAAATCATCGGAGATCGAACCGGAGATGGCAATTCCGGCAGACTCGACGACGTGGCAAAATACCTCTATGGCCTCGATCTAAGCAACGGTCAGTCCTCCTCCGGCCAAAACATCAAGACTTATACGATTGGGTTTAGCATCACCCAAAAACTGATGGAAGATGCGGCAAAGGCAGGAGGCGGAAAATATTTCTATGTATGGAGTTCCCAGAGTTTTAACATCGCCTTTCAGACGTTCATCGCAGAGGTTCTAAAAGAAAGCACATCTTATGTGGCGCCCGTTGTACCGATCAGCCAGATGGAGAGCTTCAAGTCTGGCAACCAGATGTATCTCGCCATGTTCAAACCAACCCCGAACAGTTTCTGGAAAGGAAATATAAAAAAATATGGTATCGCGACGGAAAGCACCACAGATTGCAACTCTGCGTCAGTCAATATCGGAGATGTCCTCGACGTCAGAGGTTGCCTTGTGATAGACCCTTCCAACAACAATATTAAAACGGCTGCAAAATCTTACTGGAGCACCATCGACGATGGGGACGATGTCGAAAAAGGAGGCGTGGGTGAAATCCTCAAAAACAGGGAACCCGCCAGAAATATCTATACCTATCTGGGGAGCAATGTCAATCTGTCTGACTCCTCCAATGTCTTCAGTACCTCTAACAACGCCATTACTCCTACTCTTCTCGGCCTTTCCGCCGGCGATGCAACCGGAAGGGATAATGTCATCAAGTTCATCCATGGAATTGACGCATACGATGAAAATATGAACGGAAACACCACTGAGAAAAGAGAATGGATATTGGGGTCATTCATCCATTCGAGACCGGTCGTCATTCACTATGGCACAGCCCCCGGATCTAAATCAATCGTCTTCGCCGGCGCCAATGAGGGAATGCTTCATGCCTTTGATAACTCAACCGGAGAGGAACTGTGGGCATTTATCCCACCTAATGTTCTACCCAATCTGAAAAATTTAACCGGAGAAGCCATCCAGTTCATGGTCGACGGAGCCCCAAGAATTTATCTCGAGAGAAAGCCGGATGGAACGCTTGAAAAAGCCATCCTCATCTTCGGCCTTCGCAGAGGAGGAAACCGGTATTTTGCTCTCGATGTCAAGACCCCAGATGCTCCTAAACTCCTTTGGGAGATCAGCCCTTCAACTGCGGGATTCGGAGAGTTGGGTCAGACCTGGTCCACACCTCAATTAGGAAAGATCAAATACGGAGCGGGAGAGAAGTGGGTAGCATTCATTGGAGGAGGGTACGATACAAACCAGGACAACATCCCTGTCGCTGCCAACGACACCAAGGGAAGGGCGGTCTATGTCATTGATATCTTAACAGGCGGCCTGGTATGGAGCTATTCCTATGCCCAAAATACGAATATGAAATATTCCATCCCCAGCGATATTGCAAGAGTGGATACAAATGGAGATGGGAAAATTGATAGGTTTTATGTGGGTGACATGGGCGGTCAGATGTGGAGATTCAATGTCGGAGATCCCGATCCTGCCAACTGGACGGCAAAGATCATCTTCGATTCCAACCCCGGATTATCTGATAAAAGGAAGATCTTCTATCCGCCGGATGTCTCCCTTGAAAAAGGCAATTATGAGATGCTCTTCTTCGGAACCGGTGACCGGGAAGCCCCAAAAAACACGACCGTTGTGAATAGGATCTATGCGATCAAGGATAAAAACCCTTCGACCGTTTTAACGGAAAACGACCTGCTGGATGTGACAGACGACTTGCTGCAGGACCCGAACACGACTGCAGTCCAGAAGACGACCATCATGAACGCATTGAGCACAAAAAATGGCTGGTATATCAAACTGGATCAGAATGCCGGAGAGAAATGCCTGTCCAATTCCGTCCTCTTCTATGGAGTCATCTATTACACCACCTTCACGCCGGAATTCGGCGATCCGGGAGATCCCTGTTTCCTCAGCGAAGGAAAAGGAAGGCTCTACGCCCTGAACTATAAGACCGGGGAAGCGGTGTTCAATATGGATGGCATTAGCATTGATGGGCTTCCAATCACTAAAGAGGATCGCTCCAAGATTATCGGACCTTCGATCCCATCCGGAGTCATCATCACTTTTATTGGAAATCAATCCGTGGCTTATGCAGGGGTGGGAGGAGGAGTCTATCGGCCGCCCATGAAAAAGACCAAAAACATCATCCCCATCAACTGGAAAACCGTATCTAAATAAAAACAAGCCCTGATTCCTTTTCGGAAGGAGTCAGGGCTTATTTTCTTCTTCGGCAAGTCATTCACCCCGAATTATCTTCCCTTCACTTTTAAGATCGTTTTGGCCAGGGCTTCGCCGTTACGGTCCATGGCATATTCCACGGTATCCTCAGAGCCTGTTGAGGTGGTTCTGAGGTTGGTTTCATACACCACTTTTCCGCTCTCCTTGTCCACGAACTGGTAGTGGGCCGCAAAGGCAGACGTGCCGGTGTGCTCGCCTCCCGGAATAAAGGAGCGTCCGATTCTTCTTCCCACGGTTGCCTTCGAATACTCTTTGACCTCTCCTTTCAGGATGAGAACTTTTTTCCCGGAAGGACCCTCCGCTCCCTTGCTTCCTTCTTTGACGATTGTGTCAAAGAGTTTATATTTTTCAGAGTATCTCTTGAGCTGATAGATCGCCTTTTCAGCCATCTGCATGCCTGCCGATTCCGGAGCCGGAGAACCGGGGGGAACTTCGAGGTCCTTTACGACTAAAACATTATAATCCCTCAAATTCGACTCCTGAGCATTTGCCAAAAGACTCATTCCAAAGACCAAACCCAGAACCAACACGATTGTCATGATCCGATTAGGCTTCATTTCTCTTCCTCCTTTTTTATTTGTTTATTTTTTAACCCTATCTCCCTGTCTGATAAACCCTCTTAATATATTCTACGGCGAAAGTGGAGATTCGATCCACCCCTTGTTGAAGAAAGGCATACCCCTCTCTTGCGCCCAATGCTCCGCCACGCATTCCGCTCGTAGGCTTCAGATGATGAGCGAGCAGAATCTTCTTCTCCTCCGCAGTGTTCACATAAGTCTTAATCTCTGCCACGGCCTTTCCGGCGCCCATCCCAACCCAGAACCGTGCCGCCCCAGACCCCGGATGCATTGCAAGGATATCTCCCCAGATGACCAGCGTATTGGGACCTGACGCCCTGGCCTGATCATCCGTCACTTCTTTAAAAATTCCTGCGGCAGTCAACTTCGTCCTGAGCTGGACTCTATAGGTATCCCTGTACTCTTCCAATTTCCCCGGCCCAATGTCCGGAAGCCCTGCTGTGGAAAACTCGCCGATAACAACCGTATCATAAGATTTCAGATCCACCCCCGTCCCCAGGTAAACAAACCCTGTTGCATCTTTTTGAAAAGTGACCTGCGATTTATCGGTGACAGCGCCCGCCTGAGTATGGATCAGGCTGGCCATACCGAGCACCAATAAAGCCGATACAATCATTGCCCATCGTAAAATTCTCATGGTCTACCTCCTTTAAATATATGCTCAGCTTTCTTATTTTTTATCATAAACCCAAAGGGATCGATTTTCAACCCTTGTTTTTTTAGAAAAAAATGGGATATAAATTATTTCGGCAGGCGGTTAAGGTTACGAAGCCCGTTTCGGTCACAGGTAACGGTTACGTTCAAAGAATTGGAAGACGACAACCGTAGCCTTTTATTAACGATACGGGCCTCGTTACCGTTACCGTTTACCAAAACCTTTATTTTTAAAAACGAATATTCCTGGAGGTTTCCAAATGGAAAAGGATTTAGTTGCGGTATTGGGGGGAGGAAATGGCGGTCATGCAGTCGCCGCCAATCTTGCCCTGAACGGATATAAGGTCAACTTCTTCGAGCTCCCTCAGTTTGCCGAATCTTTTGAAAGAGTGCTTCGAACAAAGGAGATTCGCATTGAAGGCGTTTCGATTGATGGGACAGCCAAATTGCATTTGGCCACGACCGATATTCAGCAGGCCATCAAGGATGTGGAGGTTATCTTTGTGATCACTCCTTCCTTCGGACATAAAGCCATGGCTGAAGCCTGCGCCCCTTTTGTCGAGGATGGTCAGATCATCGTCCTGATGCCCGGTTCCGGTGGAAGCCTCGAATTTGTTAAAATCTTTAAAAAGAGAAAGGTGAAACAGGAGATCGCCTTCGCAGAAAGTTGCACACTTCCCTATGGCGCCCGGCTTAAAAGCTCAGGCCATGTCTCTGTCTTCATCCATGCAGTCACCCTTCCAACAGGGGTTTTCCCATCGAAAAGGACGAATGAGGTCATCCCAAAATTGAAACAATTTTACCCCTCTATCTCGCCTGCGAAAGATGTTCTGGAGGCGGCCATCAATAACCCCAACCCCGTCGTCCACCCGGTGGCCACTCTACTGAGCGCTACACGGATTGAACATTCTAAAGGAGAGTTCTACCTCTATGCGGAAGGGATGACTCCATCGGTTGCCAGAACCTATGAGTCACTCAATGAGGAGAGACTTTCCATCTGCAAAGCACTGGGATATAAACTCTACCACTGGGATAATCTCGAATTTCGGGATTATAACCTGGGCGAAACCGAAGAGGAGTGCCGTTATCGGATTCTCAACACCAGCATGGATGCCGCCTTTGGAAAGGATGGAATTTATGCCGGGATCAAGATGAAGGGACCCGAACATATGAAAGACCGGTACATTACCGAGGATGTCCCATATGGGATGGTCCTTGTCTCCACGCTTGGAGAACTCCTTGGTGTTCCTACTCCTACGCACAACGCAGTGATTCAGCTTTGCTCTGTGGTTAATCGGACTGACTACTGGAAAACAGGCCGGGGAATCAAGGAATTGGATCTTTCAAAGTGGGATAAAAAAGGTCTGAAAAGATTTCTAAAAGAAGGTAAATAGCTCTTCTGGGGAGCCCTGTATTTAGAGTCTGTTTATAAATGCACCTTTTCCGTCATGCCGGACTTGATCCGGCATCCAGACGTCGTCCCGACGAAAGTCGGGAACCATCTCCATGACTGGATCCCGGTTTTCACCGGGAACCCTGGATTCCGGCTTTCGCCGGAATGACGACCTTTTTTGAAAACATTAGTTTATAAACAGACTCTATTTAATAAATTTTCAGGGCTAAAGGATTTAGAAATTGAATTTAAAAAACTTATTTAATTTCAATCTGTTAGCTGTATTATCCAGAACCCTTAAAATGAATAAAAAATTTATACTTCTCTGCCAATTTTTACCCTTCCATGAAACAGACCTGAAGCAATAAATTCTCAAATAATATCAGCATATTACCGAATCACGCTAAGTTAATCTCTTTATCCAAAAATTTCCCTTGACAAAAAAATTCTATTATTTTAGTATCGACTGCCACATTGTGATTGTTGTCACATAAGCAAATTTTCTTAACGCTCCTACTGAAAGATATTCGAAAATATGACTCGAAAGGGGGGAATTAAACAAGGTTTAAAGTTCAAAATTTAAAATTTAAAAGAAAGGGGGAGTAAGACACATGCCTTTTAATATTCCAAAAAAATATGTCGATGCAGACCCAAGAAAGCTCATGGATTGGCAGATTGCTGAAATTGCAGAAGAAAACATGCCAACCGTCGAAGAATGGCAACAGAAACTGGGGCTCAAAAAGGAAGAAATCATTCCTATGGGTAAATTGTGCAAACTCGATTTCATGAAGATTATTGACCGTCTGAAAGACAAACCGGACGGGAAATATATTGAAGTGACAGCCATCACCCCAACCCCTCTTGGAGAAGGAAAGTCAACGACAAGTATGGGTTTGATTGAGGGGCTTGGAAAAAGGGGCAAAAATGTCGGTGGTTGTCTCCGGCAACCTTCGGGCGGGCCTACCATGAATGTGAAAGGGACAGCAGCCGGAGGAGGCAAATCACTGCTCATTCCCATGACTGAATTCTCCCTCGGTCTCACCGGAGATATTAATGACATCATTAACGCCCACAACCTCGCCATGGTTGCTCTTACCTCGAGAATGCAGCATGAACGAAATTATGACGATGCCGAATTAGCCAAGCGAAAACTGAAACGGCTCGACATCGATCCCTGCAACATTGAGATGGGCTGGATCATGGATTTTTGCGCCCAGTCCTTGAGGAACATTGTTATTGGCCTCGGAGGAAAGATGGATGGCTTTGCCATGCAATCCAAATTCGGCATTGCCGTGAGCTCCGAGTTGATGGCCATTCTCTCCATTGTCAGGGATTTGAAAGACCTTCGGGAAAGATTGGGCAATATTGTGGTCGCTTATGATAAGAAAGGCAATCCGGTTACGACCACCGATCTCGAAGTGGCCGGGGCAATGTGTGCCTGGATGAGAAATACGATCAACCCCACCCTGATGATGTCCACCGAATATCAGCCCTGCCTGGTTCATGCAGGCCCCTTTGCCAACATCGCCGTGGGGCAATCCTCCATCATTGGCGATCGGGTTGGATTAAAGATGTTCGATTATCATATTACGGAAAGCGGTTTTGCGGCGGATATCGGCTTTGAGAAATTCTGGAATGTGAAATCCCGCTTAAGCGGGCTGGTTCCAAATGTCTCGATTCTGACCACAACGATCAGGGCGTCGAAGATGCACGGGGGAGGACCGACGGTCGTACCCGGAAGGCCTCTCCCTGAGGATTACACAAAGGAGAACCTGGGCCTTCTCGAAAAAGGGCTTGTCAACATGACCCATCTCATCGGTGTCATCCGAAAATCCGGGATCAACCCGGTCGTCTGTATCAATGCCTTCCATACCGACACCAAAGATGAAATCGCAATGGTTCGAAAACATGCCGAAGCAGCCGGAGCCCGATGTGCCCTGTCCGAGCATTGGCTGAAAGGTGGAGACGGAGCCCTTGAACTGGCTGATGTCGTTATGGATGCGTGCAAAGAAAAAGCCGACCTTAAATTTCTCTACCCTCTTGATATGCCGTTAAGGAAGCGGGTTGAGTTGGTTGCCAAAGAAGTCTATGGTGCAGATGGGGTTTCATGGACTCCGGATGCCGAAGCCAAAGCAAAACGATTTGAGGCGGACCCCAAATATAACGATTTTATGACCATGATGGTCAAGACCCACCTGAGCCTCAGCCATGACCCGACCAAGAAAGGAGTGCCCAAAGGCTGGGCCCTTCCGGTGCGGGATGTTCTGATCTTTGGTGGAGCGAAGTTCCTCTGCCCCGTGACTGGAACAATCAGTCTGATGCCTGGAACTGGCTCAGACCCTGCTTACAGAAGAGTGGATGTTGACGTTAATACAGGCAAGGTTAGTGGACTGTTCTAAGATGGAAAAGAGGCACGGCATTGCCGTGCCTCTTTTTTTAAGATCGGTCCAGATCAAATTTTGCACCATCCGGGAATACAGGTTATAGATGAAGCATCAGCGCATAAACATCTGATTACGTTTTGTCCGGGTGAAAGAAAAAAAGATGAAGCGCCCGAAGGCGCCATCAAAAACCAACTAAGTCCATCGATTCATAAATTCGGTAACGTATTTATTTACTCAGGACTTAGTGCTGAGTCAGCAATGATTTCAATTCGCAGCATGAGGATACGTGATCGTATTTGCGAACCGAAGCACTAAGGCATTATTAAATTTTTAAAGGGGGAAAAAAGATGACGGCAAAATTGATCAATGGCAATGAGGTTGCACAACTGATTCGAGAAGAATTGAAACAGGAAGTGGCCCAGATTAAAGAAAAATACAATGTCACACCCGGCCTGGTGACCATTCTGGTCGGCGAAAACCCAGCCTCCATCAGTTATGTCACAGCAAAACAAAAAACCTCCAAAGACCTTGGCTTTTATTCCATTCAGGACAACCAGCCTCAGGACATCACCGAAGAGCAGTTGCTCAACCTGATCGACAAATATAACAAGGATCCGAAGATCCACGGAATATTGGTTCAACTTCCATTGCCCAAGCACATCAACGAAACAAAAGTTCTTTATGCGATCGACCCTAAGAAGGATGTGGACGGCTTTCATCCTGTCAATGTCGGAAAATTGATGATCGGCGAGGCCGATTTCCTTCCCTGCACCCCGGCGGGCATCCAGCAGCTACTGATCCGCTCCGGCGCAAAAATCGATGGCGCAGAGGTTGTTGTAGTGGGGCGCTCGAACATTGTTGGAAAGCCCATCACGAACATCCTCCTCCAGAAACAAAAGGGAGCCAATGCCACCGTCACCATCTGCCACACCGGCACGAAGGACATGGCTTTTCATACGAAAAGGGCTGATATTCTTATTGTGGCTGCCGGAAAACCGAAAGCGGTCACAGCCGATATGGTGAAAGAAGGGGTCGTTGTCATCGATGTGGGCGTCAACCGCATCGGAATGACTCCCGAAGGAAAGGCTAAGCTCTGCGGCGATGTCGATTTCGACGGCGTCAAAGAGAAGGCGAGCGCCATCACCCCCGTCCCCGGCGGCGTGGGACCCATGACGATCACCATGCTGATGATGAATACGGTTAAGGCGGCCAAGATTGCCGCAGGAGTTAAGTAGTCAGATAGTCAAATAGTCGATTAGTCGTATAGTGAAAGGCTAATAGACTATGAGACTATTGGACTATAAGACTATAGGACTAATCATGAAGATCGCAGTCTCGGGTAAAGGAGGAACAGGCAAGACGACCCTTGCGGCTCTGATTCTCCGTTACCTCCTCCGAAAAAACTACAAACCCATTCTCGCGGTTGACGCTGACCCCAACTCCAACTTCGGCGATGCTCTCGGCGTGAAGGTTCAAAGCACAGTCGGAAAGGTTCTGGACGGTTTTTTAAAGGATAAAGAGAGCCTGGCGATGGGGGTGGTGAAAGAATCCCTGATTGACTACAAACTCTCGGAGATCCTCGCCGAAGAGAAGGGTTTTGATCTCTTGAGCATGGGGCAGGGAGAAGGGCCGGGTTGTTACTGTTATCCCAATACCATCATCCGCAATTACATTGAAAAGCTCTCTTCTAATTATAAACATGTGGTCATCGACAACGAGGCGGGCATGGAGCACATCTCAAGGAGGACCAATGGGAGCCTCGATGTGCTCTTTCTGGTCTCCGATCCATCCATGAAGGGAATCAGGACCTGCAAGAAACTTGAAGACCTGGTCAGCGAATTGGGTTTAAACATCAAAAAGACCTACCTGCTCATCAACCGTGTCTCAAATGAAACGCCGCCTCAAATCGCCGAGGAGATAAAGAGATTGAGCCTCAATCTTCTCGAGATCATCCCCGAAGACAGCAATATTATCGACCATGAACTGAGAGGGATCCCCATGCTAAATTTGGAAGAGTCAAGTCCCTCTGTCATCAAAATAAATGAAGCCATGGCAAAGGTATTATCATGAAAAAAGTGAGCCAAATTTCATTGACAACACTTTATATAAAGTTTTACAAATAATTGTGAAATATTTCGTTAACCCCGTTAGAAATTCCAGTCGTTCGACCCAGAGGCTCTCGACGGGCGGGCCATTAAGTCAAGCCGGAATAATTCTGAAATGTAACACCGCTGCAGAGCAGTGGGGCATTACTTCTAACGGGGTAAAAAGGAGGAGCGCATGATTCTAATTGGGGAAAATATTCAAATTCTGTCAAAAGTCGTTTCCAATGCCCTGAAGGAAAAGGACGAGAAACCACTGCAGGAACTTGCAATCAGACAGGCTAAAGCCGGCGCAGATTATATTGATCTTAATGTCGGACCTGCGAGAAAAGACCCTGATGTCATGAAGTGGCTGGCAGGGGTCATTCAGGAGGCGGTCAATAAACCCCTTTCGCTGGATACGACCAATCCGGTTGCCATGGAGGCAGGTCTCTCCGTGTGCAAAATCCCCCCGTTAATCAACTCTGCATCCGGCAAGCAGGAGAGCAAAGACAAGATGCTTCCCCTGGCGGTTAAGTATAATTGCGATGTCGTCCTCTCGGTACTGATCGATGCTGGAATACCAACCGATTCCTCATCGAGAGCAGAAGCCATCATGGAAACGGTCGCTTATGCCAATGAGATCGGAATCCCCAATGAAAGGATCTGGGTCGACCCCATCATGATGCCCATCTCGGTTGATCAACCGCAGGTCGTGGAGCTTTTTGAGTTTATGAAGATCCTCCAGGATATCTGCCCGGGAGCCAAATCGACCCTCGGACTGTCCAACCTCTCCAATGGAGCTCCGGAGCACCTAAGAGGAATATTGAACCGTATCTGCCTGGTGATGCTCGATCGATATAAATGTTTTTCTGCCATTGTGGATAGCTTTGATGAGGAGCTGGTAAAGCTTGCCAAGGGGCAATTGCCGGACATCCAGAATTTGATCTACAGGGCCATGGATGAAGAAGTGGACGTCTCCGGACTTCCAAAAAAAGAGGTTGATATTGTCAAAACGGTCAATGTGCTCATGGGAAAGAGTCTTTACTCCCATTCGTGGTTGGAAACTTAGTGACACGAATATCACGAATAAAAACGAATGAAACGAATATTCGTGTGATTCGTTCTCATTCGTGCCATTCGATAATTAAAAGGAGGCAAGTATGCAACTCAACGACTTTTTTGAACCTTATAAGGGAGACGTAAAAGAGGTGGCGATCGGCCCTGAAGGAAAAACGGTTAAAATAGGAGGGGAGAAGACCCTTCCCTTCCATGCCTTTGAAGGTCAGGTGGGAACGCCTGTCAGATTTGCTCTTGAGGTTTTCGATGCCCCTCCCGAAGGCTGGCCCGAACACCTCCGCTCCTCTTATGCGGATGTCCTCGCCGATCCGGTCGCTTGGGCAAATAAATGTGTTAAACAGTTTGGCGCAGATTTCATCTGTCTTAACCTGGCGAGTTTGGATGGTGAAAATCCCGATATGAAAAGGATCGCTGAAAATGTGAAAAAAATTGCCGAACAGATCACTGTTCCCCTCGTTATCATGGGCATTGGAGATAAGGACAAGGATGCCAAGGCGCTGGTAGAGATCGCGAAGGTCTGCAGCGGAAAGAACCTCCTTCTGGGCCCTCTCGTAAAGGAAAACTACGAAGAAATTGCCAAAGCTGCACTCGAAGGAGGGCACGGCATCATCCCCCAGAGCCCCCTCGACATTAACCTCTGTAAAGAACTCAATGTTAAGCTGACCAAATTCTTCCCCAAGGAGAAGATGGTCATCGATCCCTTATCCGCTGCCATCGGTTATGGCATTGACTACTCTTTTTCGATTATGGAACGAGTCAAGCAGGTGGCAGTCATCCATAACGATGAGATGATGAAGGCCCCAATGGTTGCCAATATCGGAAAGGACTGCTGGAAGACGAAGGAGGCCAAGGAGGACAAAACCCAGGGCATCCTGTGGGAAGCCATCACAGCCTTCACCCTCGTTTTGTCGGGTGCAAACATGGTGATCATGCGCCATCCGGAGAGTTTGAGACTGGTTAAAAAATTAATCTCTTGAAAGGAGTCTGTCATGAGTAAAGGAAAAGCTAAGATCGAAGAGATCAATAAGACGATTCGGGCAGAGGATAACTGGGAACCGGTCGGCCCCACTCCCATGCCGGAAATATCCGATTTGCGGCGGTGGGACAGGAGGCTTCTGCAGACCTATAAACCTTTCTACTCCCCCTTCTGCGACCTCTGCTGTTTCTGTACCTTTGGAAAATGCGATTTGACAGGAGATAAAAAAGGAGCCTGTGGCATCAACATTTCCGGTCAGCAGGGAAGATGGGCGCTGATGTTCTCTCTGATGGGGTGCTCAGCCCATGGCGCTCACGGTCGTCACCTGGTCGATTACCTCATCGACAAGTATGGTGAGGATTACAAGATCGATCTGGGCGGTCAGGTGGCAGTCGAAGCCCCCCATATCCGAACGGTGATGGGTCTTAAACCCGAAACCCTTGGCGATCTCAAGAAAGCGATCGAGTATGTGGAAAGAGGTATTATTCACGGTGTCTCAGCCACGCATATGGGCCAGGAGGGAAGCGACATCGATTTCGAGTCGAAGTCGCTCCATATTGGTATGCTCGACCATGTAGCCATGGAGGTTGCCGATATCGCCCAGACCATCGGATTTAAATTTCCGACCTCGGTGGCCGACACTCCCCTTTCCGGTTTGGGTTGGGGAGTTGTAGATAAATCAAAACCGGTTGTCACGTGCGTAGGCCATAATGCTGCTGTGGCCACGGTGATGATCGATCATCTGGTGAAAAACGGGACCTATGATCAGGTGGAGGTGACAGGAATCTGCTGTACGGCCCATGACAATATCCGCTATTCGGACAAAACGAAGATCATCGGCCCCCTTTCAAAGCAACTCTTCTTCCTCAGAACTGGGATTGCAGATCTTGTTATATCGGATGAACAATGTGTTCGGTGTGATATCCCCGCACTGGCCAAAGATGCAGGAAGCGCACTCATCGCCACCTCGGACAAGATCAGTTACGGGCTCGATGATGTAACCCATAAGGAGGTTGATGAGATCGTCCGGATGATCACCCAGGAAGGAAAACAGGTGCTCATCCGCGATGTGGATAAGGCCGGAGAAGTGGCTGCAAAAGTCCTTCCCATCGTGGCCAAAGGCAGAAAGAAAGAAATTACCACAAAAGAGAAAGCCCAGGAACTGGCCAACAAATGCACCGCCTGCGGGATGTGCGATCGGGTCTGTCCCAACCTTCTTAATATTTCAGCAGCCACTTCGGATGTCAGAGATGGCAAATTCGAAAAGATGGCCGACCTCTTTGAAAAATGCATCGGTTGTGGCAAATGCGAACAGGAGTGCCCCAAGAGCATCCCAATTATTACGACCATGCATGCCGCAGCCTCCTGGGATACTTATAATATCCGGGTAGGCAGAGGACCTATTCAGGACGTGGAGATCAGAAAAGTGGGGGCACCCATTGTTCTGGGAACCATCCCCGGTATCATCGCCATCGTCGGCTGTTCCAACTATCCCGAAGAAGCTGATGAAGTTGCTGAAATTGCCGAGGAGTTTGCAAAACGAAAATATATCGTCGTGCTTTCCGGCTGCGCGGCCATGGCTGCCGGAATGAAGAAGGATGCCGAAGGAAAGACAATCTATGATAAATTTAAACCTGAATTCGATGCAGGCGGAGTCCTGAATGTGGGAAGCTGTGTGGCCAACGCCCATATCACCGGTGCGGCCATGAAGGTCGCCAACATCTTCGCAAAGCTTCCTTTACGTGGAAACTACGAAGTCATTGCCGACTATATCCTGAACCGGGTTGGTGCGGTTGGTCTCGTCTGGGGATCTTACTCCCAGAAGGCCTTCTCCATCGGGACGGGCTGCAACCGTTTGGGCATCCCGGTGGTCCTGGGCCCCCACTCCGCTAAATATCGAAGGCTCTACCTCTCCCGGAAGGAAGAAGATGATTGGACTGTAATGGACGGGAGGAAGAAGGAATTGGTCAATACCGAAGAACCTTCTCCCGAACATCTCTCCATCGTCGTAGAGAGCAAAGAGCGGGCTATCATCACGATGGCAAAGCTCTGTATCCGGAAGAATGATACCCCCCAGGGAAGACAGCTCAAATTGAACCATTACATCTCCCTTTACAAAAATTATATGGGAACGCTTCCGGACGACCTCCAGAATTTTGTAAGAAACGATAAGGACATTCCCATCGTCTACAAGAAAGAAGTGGCCGAATACCTCAAGAGTGTCGGGTGGAAGCCGAAGCCCCTGTTGACCCTGCCTACCCTGATCGGCACTTACGAAAGCAATATCCCGATTGATGCGGTGGTCAAATGAAAGTGCTCATCCTTTACCAGGGAGATTACGGGAAGAGGTTTTGGGAGAATATCGGCCAACATGCCCCTAAAGAGTGGGAGGTCAAGGGATATTACTATACAAAGAAGATCCCCACGTTTGTTGAGGAGCTTTCGGACTACCTCCCCAAGGATCTCCCCACCTGTGATCTATTTCTATCTGTCCAGGAGCATCCGGTCGTAGCTGAGATGATCCCGCTTTTCATCAAGCAGATCGGCGCACGTGCGGTGATCGCCCCTGTTGATAACAAGGCTCATCTAACCACGGGACTGGCCAGACAGCTTAAAAAGAAACTTGAACAAATAGGAGTCGAATTTCTTCACCCGATGACCTTCTGCACCCTGACGGAAAAAATGACCCAGAACGATCTGATCCTCGAATTTCTCAAGCATTTTGGAAGGCCTCAGGTGGAAATCAATCTTGAGAATGAGAAAGTGAAACAGGTCAGGGTGATCCGGGATGCCCCTTGCGGAAATACCAGATATGTGGCGGAGCATCTGATCGGGACACACATGAAGGATGCTGTGGAAAGCTCGGGCATCCTGCATCACAACCATCCCTGCATGGCCACCATGGGGATGGATGCGGAAATCGGCGATACCCTGATGCATCATGCGGGGTTACAGATCAAACTGGCCGTGGATGAGGCGATAAAAAAACGGTGATTTGTGAATCGTGATTCGTGGTTCGGAAAATCTTCCACGATTCACCATTCACCCTTCACGATTCACAAAAGAAATGGAGGAGAAAAATGAGCTTACCATTACATTATGTCAATGTTTTAACGGGATTGAAGGGGTGTCGGGTCATTGAGGACCCTCAAACGTTGGGAAAGATCATGAAAAAAGCGGAGAGACCTCTGCTCGTCTTCGGACCTCGATGTCCGGAGATTTTCCTTAACGGGAGGTATGCCATTGAATATGGGATAGACATCGTCAAGGTCCTTGGCGCGGCAACCTGCGCAACAGCATGTACGAAGAAAAAATTGATGGAATACGGGATCGTCCCGGATTCAACCTACGATATTATTGAAATCATCAATCACCTGAAGGATCCTGACTGGAAAGGCGTCAAAAAGCAAGGGAACCATGATCTGGTCATGTTTTTAGGCGTCCGAACAGATCTGGGAAACCAGGGGCTTTCCACACTGAAGCATTATGCCCCCCATTTGAAAACCGTCACGCTTTGTCCCTATGTCTATCCCCATGCGACTTTCTCTCTGGCCAATCTGAAGGCGGATAAATGGAAGGAGTATCTGGAGGGTCTGATCCAGAGTTTAAAATCCTAAATACAATAAACATTAAAGTCTCTCATTAGAAAGGAGGAGGAACATGTTTTCAGTCGATGTAGGGCCTCAGTATGAAGGCGAAACCGTACGGAAGGAAGATTTCCAGATTGAGTTCGGAGGGCCGAAGCATAAGTTCAAAGCGGAGCTGGTGACGGTCAAACCGGCCGCCGACGTGGAGGACGAAAAGGTGGAGATCATTGGAAAAGATATCAAGGATTTTGAAGAGGGAGCCTCCGTCCCCATTTTTATCAAGATCTTAGTGGCGGGCGAACAGTTGGAAAAAGATATGGAACCCGTCTTTGAACGCCGGGTTCACATGTACATCAACTATATCGAAGGATTCTGGCACATGGCCCAGAGGGATGAGATCTGGATGAGGCTCCATAAGGACAGTTTTAAAAAGGGCCTCAACTCCCTCGACGAGATCGGAAGAGTTCTTGTCATGCTTTATAAGAATGAGCTTTCCATCATCGAGAAAATCCAGATCACCTTCATCACCGATCCCGCACTGGTGGAAAAAGAGGTCCTGGAAGCCCGCAAGACTTATAAGGAGCGCGATGACCGGCTCAAAGGGATCACCGAGGAAGAAGTGGACGAATTCTATGGATGCTCGCTCTGTCAATCCTTTGCGCCCACCCACGTCTGCGTCGTTACTCCCGAGAGAGTCTCGCTTTGCGGGGCCATCAACTGGTTCGATGGAAGGGCCGCTTACAAGATGGATCCGGAAGGCCCCCAGTTTGCAGTGAAAAAAGGAGATCTCATCGATCCGGAGAAGTTTATCTATTCCGGGGTCAATGCCATTGTGGCAGAGAAGTCCCTTGGGGCAAACAGTGTCTTCTGTCTCCACAGCGCCCTGGAAACTCCCCATACGTCCTGCGGTTGTTTTCAGGCCATCTGCTTCTACATTCCGGAGGTCGATGCTTTTGGTGTGGTCCACAGGGATTATCTCGGTGAGGCGGTTAACGGCCAGAAGTTTTCGGGGATTGCCGGAGAAGCTTCCGGTGGAAGGCAGAACGAAGGAATGCTGGGAATGGCCATCTCCTACATGAGATCAAAGAAGTTTCTAAAAACGGACGGAGGTTTGAAGAGGATCGTCTGGCTGCCCAAATCCATCAAGGAGCAGGTGAAAGACGTACTCGAAGAGGCTGGTCTATACGACAAGATTGCAACCGAAGAAGATGTGAAAAATGTGGATGAGCTGACCGAATATATGAATCGGGTGGGACACCCCTGGGTCACAGGCTGATGATCAATGACCAATTTTCAATGATCAATCGGCAATGGTCAAAGATTGGTTTGTAAGAGCCGGTTCTTATATTGATCAATGGTCATTGTATATTGACCATTGATAATTGAGTATTTGATAGGAGGATCTCATGGCGCTGAAAGCATCGGATATACAAAAAAAACTTCCGGATGGGGGCAAAAAGAATTGTAAGGAGTGCGGGTTCCCCACCTGTTTTGCCTTTGCAATGAAACTGGCATCGGGTGCGGTGACTGTGGATAAGTGCCCCTATCTGCCAGGCGAAATTAAAACAGAACTCGAAGAGGCATTGGCTCCCCCGATCAGGCTGGTGACCATCGGCACAGGGGAAAATGCTTTGAGCATTGGCGAAGAAGAGGTCATCTACCGGCATGAAAAAACCTTTTACAGACCCTCGGGGATCGCCATCCTCATCACCGACAAGGAAGATGAAGCAACGGTCTCCGCTAAGATCAACAAACTGAAGGCGCTTCAGTTTGACCGGGTGGGCCAGAAGCTTCGGGCCAATCTCTATACCTTGAAGTATGAAGGAAATGCCGAAAAGTATCTTGGGCTGGTCAAGAGAGTGGCTGCAGAAGGGTTTCCTGTTGTCTTAATCTGCGAAGACCTGGAAACGCTCTTTAAAGCCAGAGACCTGATCGCAGACAAAAACCCTCTTCTCTATCCCATCACCAAAGAGAATCTGGATGCGGCCCTGCCAAAATTAAAGGCTAAACCCGCACCCATCGGAGTCAAAACCAACGGGGTTGAAGAGATCATTCCAATCACCAAACGACTCAAGGAAGAGGGCATTCTGGACATCGTCCTCGATCCTTCCCCTAAATCGCTCAAGGAGATGATCAGGGATTACACCCTCATCCGGAGGGCGGCTCTTAAGAAGACCTTCCGGCCTCTGGGTTATCCCATCCTTTCTCTGCCCTGTATGCTCGCAGAAAATAAGATGGAGGAAACCCTGCTGGCATCCGCAGGAGTGATCAAATATGCCGGCATCGTCGTCCTGTCCGATTTTGAGAAAGAGATGCTCTATCCTCTTCTTGTCTTAAGGCAGAACATCTTCACCGATCCGAGAGTCCCCCTTGCGGTGGAGCAGAAAATTTACGAAATCGGAGCGGTTACGGATGAATCCCCGGTGCTTCTGACGACCAATTTTGCGCTGACCTACTTTGCAGTGGCCAGTGAGATCGAAAACAGCAAAATCCCCGCCTATCTCTGCGTTAAAGATACGGAAGGGTTATGTGTGCTTGCGGCCTGGTCAACGGGGAAATTCAGCGGAGACACGGCCGGGCCATTTCTCAAGAAAATAGGGGTTGGAGATAAAGTCAAGAATAAGAGGGTCATCATCCCTGGATTCGCCGCAAGGATCAAGGGAGAACTTGAAGAGGAATTACAGGGCTGGGATGTGATTGTGGGCCCCCGTGAGGCAAGCGATCTCCCCGCCTTTCTTCCCCAGATGATTGAGAAATGGAAGAGTCAAATCAAATAGAGGAGATCCTCGGAAGGTTCCATCCGGAGAGAGAAAATTTACTCCCCGTGCTTCAAGAGATTCAGGAGAAAGTGGGCTACCTCTCACGAGAGGTCATGGAGAGTGTAGCTCATTTTTTCCATCTTCCTCCTTCTGAAGTTTTTAGTATTGTCACCTTCTATAATCAGTTCAGAAGAAAGCCCCCTGGCCGCCATCCCGTCCATGTCTGTCTGGGGACGGCCTGCTACCTCCTGGGGGGGAGCTTAATCCTCGATGCCTTCTCAAGAGAACTCCAGATCAAAAAAGGGGATACTACGGAGGACGGAAATTTCGGCCTCGAGTCCACAGCCTGTTTCGGTTGCTGTAATGTCGCCCCTGTGGTCAAGATTAACAGCCAGATCTACCCCAAAATGACTCCCGGAACGGTGGAGGAGGTCCTCATCAACCTTCGCGACAAGGATAAAAAGGGTTAAGCGTCAATCGGTTATAGGTGACGATACTCGTATCGAAGCAAGAGGCTCGAAAAACGAAGCTCGAGCATCCAGATTCTATTCACGAGTTTCGATACGAGCTTCGACAACGACAAACGTCATTTTTAATTAACGATACGGGTCCCGCGAAGCGCGGGATTACCCTTACCGTTAGACTTTATTTTCTGAGCAATATGATCTACTCACAGATCAGGCAGGAAGCCGGACAATATTTTCAAGAGAAATGGAGTGACGGAACGCCAAAGATCTTTATCGGGTGCGCCACCTGCGGGATATCGGTCGGCGCCCTTGAAGTGGCGGAGGCTTTTGAAAAAGAGCTGATCAAACATGGCCTCCTCGGAGAGATTATCAAGGTCGGATGTCTCGGAATCTGCTTTGCCGAGCCTCTCGTTTGTATCATGAAAGAAGGCAATCCAACGATCTGCTATAAAAACCTGAAACCGGAAGACGCCTCCAGAATCGTTTACAGCTACCTGATGGAGGATGATCCCTGTTTTGATCTGGCCATCGGGACCCTGGAGATGAAGGAAGGGAATATCCCTTATATCCCCGAGCTTGAAAAATTTGAAAAGGAGG
>Ga0194127_10001326_pt1 | contig 36461 bp, 35 predicted proteins | sample TA2KigC100mmetaG_FD_148624 | JGI IMG/M metagenome (GOLD analysis project Ga0194127, IMG submission 148624) | Freshwater microbial communities from Lake Tanganyika, Tanzania - TA2015036 Kigoma Deep Cast 100m | ecosystem: Environmental > Aquatic > Freshwater > Lake | place: Tanzania: Lake...
GATCTCGGCGAAACTTTTTCAATTCTGCTTCTTCTGTTAAATTTTTGTTAGTTGCACCAATAACTCGTACTGTTGATGATAAATTGCTTATGCCGCCAATTCTTCTAAACTCTCCATTTTCAAGAAATCTTAAAAGTTTTGGTTGAAGAGAAAGACTTAATTCACCTATTTCATCTAGAAATAAAGTTCCTCCGTTTGCAATTTCAACTAAACCTTGCTTTGAAGATTTTGCATCAGTAAACGCTCCTTTTTCATAGCCAAACAATTCACTTTCAATCAATTGATCCGGCAGCGATGCACAATTAATTGCTACAAATGGTTTGTTTGATTTAGCAGATTGTTTGTGAATAAATTCAGCAAATAATTCTTTTCCCGTTCCGGTTTCACCCTCAAGAAGAATATTGGAATTTGACTTTGCCGCTTTTTGAGCGAGTGAAAGAATGTTTTTTATACTTTCACTTTCCCCTATAATAGCGCTGTCAAATGATTTGTCTAACTTGGCTGAAAGGATTTTGTTTTTGATGATTAGATTTCTGTGTTCCAAAGCTCTTTCAATTGTAACACAAAGCTGACCAAATTCATAAGGTTTAGTTATGAAATCGTATGCGCCATGTTTTATGCAATCAATTGCGGTGCGCATATCAGATTTGGCAGTGAGTACAATTATTTGTGTAGAGGGGTGATTTTCATTTACAAAATTTAATACTTTTTCACCATGTACTTCTCTCATTTCTAAATCAAGAAGCAAAATATCATAGTTATTTTTTTTTAAACTTTCTATTGCATCTTTTCCGTCATAAACAGTAGTAACAAAATATCCTTCATTAACAAGCTCTTCTTTTAGTAAATAACATAGTGTTTCGTCGTCATCTGCAATTAAAATTTTAGAGTCTTTCATCAAGTATATCGCATTTGTTTTTTTGAAAAATAAAAAAAAATTGTGATAAAACCTTTTTATACTTCGATTAAAGAAATATTCAACATATAAATACAATAAAAGCTAAAAATCAGCTAGTTTGGATTTTTTAAAGGGATGCCGTATATTTACGGCTCAAATTTTGAGGTTGGGCGCGTAGCTCAGGGGTAGAGCATATGCCTTTTAAGCATAGGGTCGGTGGTTCGATCCCACCCGCGCTCACTAAAAAAAGCCTCTTTACTAATCGTATTGAGGCTTTTTTATTCTCATATATAAAATTTTAAACGTTTCATTAATTATTCCTAATATCCATTTCATCATTTTTGTTCTATCTTCCATCATAAATCCATAAACAACATTGCTAAACTCAGGTGTTCTCAAATATCCGTAAGATTTATGAGGATTTTTAATGTTGTTATATGAGTAATCATTTTCTACAATAAAATCTGTTGCAGCTATTCCTTTATCGTTTGGATCATAATCATCAGCCAAATTATAATTAACAGCAACTTTATCTTGAAGGTCAGAAAAATTAAACCAGTGTTTAGTAACAGCTGAAGGTGTTGTTAATTTTACTGTGTGAGGAAAATCTGCTTTTATTTCTTTGGCAATTTTACTTTGCACAATTGGAATTCCAAGTGGTGAGCCGATGGTTGCAAAGGTATCAACTTTAACTTGGGCTAAATTAAGGACAAGCACATCATAAGCAATTATTGAACCCATTGAGTGACCAATAAAAAATATTTTTTTCTTTCGATTTTTCGTTAAGATTTTCGCTGCTCTATTTCGAATAAGGTCCTTTATATTCTCTTTTTTATAATAATTCTCTAAATCTTCAAAGTACTTATGAATAACATATTCTGAGATAATCGGAATATTCAATGATAGATCGTTTTTCAAAAATATTTTGTCTGTAATTTTTTCGAGTTGGTCAAGAATTTTCTTTCTATTAAGATTTGGTTTATTTTTTGAATTAAATTGATAAGGCTTGTATGGTTCATCTAAATAATTTGGATTTGTCTTGTCATTAATATTAAAGTCTAACGGGGCGGGATGTAAAATATCTGCCCAGTAGATTAAATCAAATTTTGGTTTTAGGAAATAATTATTATGAATTCGTAATCCATCAATAATTGATTTCTTCCACCACTTTTCTGCCAACTCTTTAGGCGGTTTATTTCCTAATCCATGAATACCAACAATTATTCTTTTCATTAATACTAAATTGTATTAAATAAATTATTTGTTAACCAAGATGGTTTGTCGCTGTTTATTCCATCAACTCCAAGTTCAATTAATCTTTTTGCACGTTCTAAATCATTGACAGTCCAAACGTAAATTTTCAATCCAAGATTTTTGATGCTCTCTACAATTGATTTACTAATCAAATTGCTATCCCAAACGTCAATGCCGTTTAAGCTGTTATCAAATGCTCGCTTTATCAATAAATTAATATTGGGTTTGACTATTTTTCGAATAATATTGTAATCTAAATTATGACACCACAAGACAATGTTTTCTGGGAAAGTTTTTTTAATTGTAACCATTGTTTTAAATTTGAACCCAACAAGTTCAATTTGATCAATGTCCAATCCGGAATTATCTATATCCTTTTTAAGGGAAGGAATAATGTCTAAACCGCATTTAATATCAAGTATTATTTTTTTATTACTTGGAACAGAGGATAGCACTTCTTCTAAAGTTGGAATTTTTTCACTAATCCATTTTTTTCCTTTGAATTTTCCAAATTCTAAATTTTTTAATTCATGTAATGATTGAGCGGAAACCTTTTTGCTAACTCCTCCAGTTCTTTTTGTATTTGTATCATGAATCACAACGATTTGTTTGTCTTTGGATAATTGAATATCAACTTCAACAGCTTCAGCATTTCTTTTCCATGCTAAATTTATTGCAGCCAAAGTATTTTCCGGTGCTTCAAAGGATTCCCCTCTGTGGGCTATTATTAAACTTTTATTGGTCATCTGAAAGCATTTTATTCTCAACATTAAAATAGTGACTATTATGAATAGAGACATCAGAAAAATATCGTTTGTCATTTCTACTACCGGTCTTACCGATCAAGGCGAGTCTAGAAGGGAAAAATCTTTGATTCCGATAAGATTTCTCATCAGTCAGTTGACGGATTCGAAATGACATTTTAGATTTTTTTAAAAGGCTCAATAATTATTTATGAAATAAAATTTGACAAACCTTAAAAGACCTTTTATATTTGTCCCCGAAGTGAAAACTAAAATTAATATAGCGCAATTAGGTTGGTGGTGGAGAAGTTCTTCTCTGCTGTCCTGATGCTATAATTTTTTTAGAAAAGCCGTGGATGGTGGAATACCCGTTCACGGCTTGTTTATTTTAAAGTCGTGAACCCTCATTAACGGCTATTTCGTTTTAATAATCCATCAATTAAATGGAGGTTCATATGTCAAGCAGTAAAATTATTTTTCTTGATCAGTCCCAAATACCAACTCATTATTATAATATTCTTCCTGATCTTCCAAAACCCTTAGATCCGCCTTTGCACCCCGGAACAAAACAACCGATTGGTACTCAAGACTTGTCCGCTATTTTCCCGAAAGAGTTAATTAAACAAGAAGTAAGTTCTGAACAATACATTGAAATCCCTGATGAAGTATTGGAGCTCTATAAATTGAGCAGACCAACACCATTAATTCGTGCGGAGAATCTAGAGAAAAAATTGGATACACCCGCTAAAATATATTTTAAGTATGAGGGAGCTAATCCAACTGGAAGTCACAAAACAAATACATCTTATGCTCAAGCATACTATAACAAGAGAGCCGGGATAAAAAAATTAGTAACAGAAACTGGTGCTGGTCAGTGGGGAAGTGCTCTTGCAATGGCATGTAAACATTTTGATTTGGAATGTGAAGTATTCATGGTTAAGGTTAGTTACAATCAAAAACCATATCGAAAAACTTTTATGAAGTTTTTCGGTGCTGAAGTATATGCAAGTCCCTCAACTTTAACTAGTGCTGGTAAAAAGGTTTTGGATAAAGATCCTAATTCACCCGGTTCGCTAGGTATTGCTATAAGTGAAGCAATTGAAATTGCTGCTCAACGAGAGGACACAAACTACAGTTTGGGCAGTGTGTTAAATCATGTTCTGCTGCATCAAACAATTATTGGAGAAGAAGCGAAGAAACAATTGGAAATTGCTGATGATTATCCCGATGTCGTAATTGGTTGTGTCGGAGGCGGCAGTAACTTTGCCGGAATTGCATTTCCATTTTTGAAAGAAAAACTTACTGGTGATAAAAATAATCTGGAAGTAATTGGTGTAGAACCACTATCTTGCCCTTCGCTCACAAAAGGGAAATATGATTATGATTTTGGCGATGAAGCTGGAATGACTCCATTAATTAAGATGTACACACTCGGTCATGAGTTTGTTCCACCGAGTATCCATGCTGGAGGACTAAGATATCATGGTGCGGCGCCGATTGTTTCTGCTTTAGTAAATTCAGGTCATGTTATTGCAAAAGCATACGAACAAACTGAAGTTTTTCAGGCAGCACATTTATTTGCACAATGCGAAGGAATTGTTCCAGCTCCAGAAAGTGCGCATGCAATTAAGGAAGCTATAGTGCAAGCAATAAAATGCAAGGAAACTGGTGAATCAAAAAAAATCTTATTCAATTTATCAGGGCATGGATTTTTGGATTTAGGTTCTTACGAAATATTTCTTGAAAATGGTTTTTAATATAATGGTGAAAAAATCGAATTATAGAGAATTCAACATCAATCACTAATGATTTTATAGTTGATGATTACAGTTTTGAAGAAATATCTAATGAGTATTTGTACTTTTGACAAAGGATAATTTTAGATATCTTCATTTGCTTAATTTTGGCAATTGACCAAATCAAAATGAAAAAAATTACTTTTGTCATAAACGGAACTCTTAGAAATATTTCTTCAATTAAAAAAAGAATTGTTGAAAATTTTGAAAGAGATTTTGAAATATCATTAAAAGTTTCTTCTTATAGAACAGATTCAATGAACCTTGCTGAAAACGGAATTAAAGAAGGATCAGATTATATTATTAGTGTCGGCGGCGATGGAACCATGAATGAAGTTGTAAATGGTGTAATGAGAATTCCAAAATATCAAAGAGAAAAATTGATAGTAGGACTTCTTCCAACCGGATCTGGTAATGATTTTGCACGAACTATGAAATTATCTTCACATGCGGTTAAATTAAAAAATTACATTCTTAATAACTTATTTACACACATTGACATTGGAAAAATTGAATGTAGAAAAATAAACGGCGAGCCAACTACAAGATATTTTAATAATATTGCAGATGCCGGATTGGGAGGGGAAGTAACAAATAAATTAAGTAACAGTAAAAAATTATTAGGCCCAACATTCACATATTTCAAATCATCGGTTACTTCTTTTATTACTTACAAAAAGAAAAGAATTAGATTTAGTTCCCCACAGTTTTCATGGGAAGGAGCAATTTTAATTCTATGTTTAGCAAATGCAAATTATTTTGGAAGCGGATTGGGAATTGCACCTCATGCAAAATATGATGATGGTAAAATGGCAGTTGTAATTGCGGGAGAAGTGAGCTTATTTGATTATCTCAAGAATGTTCCGAAAATCCGCAGAACACAATTTTTAGATCATCCAGGAATAATTTATAATGAAGTAGAATCGTGTGAAATTGAGCCACTTGACGATAATTGTCTAATTGAAACAGATGGAGAAGTCGCTGGTAAATTACCGCTAAAATTAAGCGTACTAAACAAAGAATTAAAACTATTATCACCAATTAATGCTTGTAACAAAAATAATTTCCAATCAAGATGAACCCATATATTCAAATATTGATTGGCAGTTTTTTGTTAAGTGTTGTACATGCATTAATTCCAAGTCACTGGCTGCCTCTTGTAGCAATTGGAAAGTCAGAAAAATGGACAAACAAAGAGTTGTCATTTGTTACATTTATAACTGCAGCCTCCCACACTATAAGCACAGTAGTTATTGGAATTATTGTGGGCTTGATTGGTTATAAACTTTCTGAATCATACCATTATATTACACATTATGTTGCTCCGGTAATTTTAATTGCACTCGGGCTATTTTATTTTATTCTAGAATATCGGCACAGTTTAATTAAACATAAACATCATCACCATCACAACATTGATATCGATGGGATAATCAAAAAGAAAAAAACAAAGCATTCAATAGTAATGAGTTTAAACTTAGCAATGTTTTTCTCGCCATGTTTAGAAATCGAAGTATATTATTTTTCTGCAAGTCGATTAGGCTGGGCGGGAATTGGTTTAGTTTCAATTGTTTATTTTTTTGTAACGGTGACTGCAATTGTGCTTTTAGTTTTTCTTGCATCAAAAGGTGTTGAAAAATTGAAATGGCATTTTCTAGAACATCATGATAAACTTATAAGCGGAATAATTTTAGTATTAGTAGGCATTTTAGCCTTCTTTGTAGATTTTTAAACACTGTAGAGACGGGACTAATCCCATCTCTACGAGAAAATATTTAAATCCCAATTTCTCTAAGTAAATTCTGAGCCCCAGAAAATTTATCCAAGACCCACATTACATAACGAATATCAACGCCAATCGAACGGCTGTAAGATTCATTCCAGGCAAAATCATTTATTGTTGCTTCGTATGCACGGTCAAAATTTACACCTACTATTCTTCCATAAGCATCTAGTATAGGCGAGCCGGAATTGCCGCCGGTAGTATCCATATTGTAAAGCATTGCCGCCGGAATAGAGCCAAGTTTTTGATCAGCATATTTACCATAATCTTTTTTAGAAATTAATTCTTTCAATTTATCCGGAATTACATAATCCTCATTTCCAGTTGCATTTTTTTCTAAAACACCTTCAATTGTTGTTAAAGGATTGTAATAGACAGCATCTGCCGGACTGTAACCTTTAATATATCCGTAAGTCAAACGAAGTGTGCTGTTTGCATCAGGTATAAAATTGCTTTTCTTCCATAACATTTTTACATCAACTAAATCAGCATAAAGCTTACTTAAAGTGCCGCTATTTATGTCATTTTGATGTTGAATGTTTAGTGACTGTTCTCTTAATTTTTTTACGAAATTAATAAAAGGATCGTTCAATAAATCAAATTCTTCTGCAGACAGTTTCATTAGAGAATTATACTTTGTTTCGTCTAATAAATCTGAATTTAATGCAAGCTTTGCTATGAGTTCAATTTTTTCTGATTGAGTTACAGCTTTAATATCACTTAAGCTGTGTATTGTTGAACCATTTGAGAAGCTAAAAGCATCGGAAAATAATTTTAACAAGAGTGCTTTTTCTATATCGGGGTGATATAGATTTCGAGAAGCACCCATTCTACCCATTGCTTGTCTTTGAACTTGACTATCAACAATAGGCTTATTTAGATTTTCAAAATGAACAATCAATTGATTTGCTAAACTGATAGTTGTTGATTGAGATATAATTTGACGAAACCATAGTTCTGCCAATGCAATATCGAAAACACTGTTATATACTTCTGAAATATCAGTCATCAAATTTCCATATTTAATTTTTAGCTGATCGTCAGAATTTATAAATAAATTGAGCAGCTTTTCTTCGTCTATCTTTTGTCCAATCAAATCAATTTTATTCAATCCTTTTAATTTACCTCGATAGTTCTTCATTGTGTTTGCAAGACCCTTAATACGAGATGAATATTTTAATTTAAGAGCTTGATCATTTTTCCCTAGCTTTTCCATTTCATCTATTGCAAAAGCATATAAATCAGAAATGTAAGGAAGTAAATATTTTTTTTGATATTCAAGATATTGCGATGGCCAATGTCTGAAAGTTCTTCCTGGGTAACCTAAAATGAAAACAAAATCTTCCTCTTTCACACCTTGAGAATTAACTTTTAAAAATTTCTTCGGAGTAAATGGGATATTATCAGCAGAGTAAGTTGCCGCACTGCCGTCTTTTGATACATAAGCACGCATAAAAGAGAAATCGCCAGTGTGACGAGGCCAAACCCAATTATCTGTTTCCCCTCCAAAATTTCCAATGGATTGCGGAGGCGCATAGACCAATCGAACATCTCTAATAATTCTGTATTTAAATAAAACATAAGTTTTTCCAATAAACATTTCTGATACTTGAGCTGTAATTGAATTTTTTTCGTCAGAAGCGTTTTGACTAATCTCTCTAATTTTATTGCTGATAATTTTTATTCTTTCAGCCGGATCATCAACATTTTTTACTGCATTTAATACTTGATCCGATACATCTTCATAAGATTCGGTTATTCTAACAGTTACTCCTTTTGCCGGAATTTCTTCAGAAAAGTTTTTAGCGTGGAATCCAGTTTCCAAGTAATTATTCTCAACAGTGCTTGCAGCACTAATGGAACCAAAAGCACAGTGATGATTTGTAATTATTAATCCATTTTCAGAAATAAATGAACCAGTACAGCCTCCAATGTTGACAAGCGCATCAATTAAACTAGTTCCTTCTGGATTGTATATTTCTTTAGGATCGATTTTCAAGCCAGCTTTTACTAAATCAACTTTATCAATTTCACTTAACGGATACATCCCCTCTTCGGGAGAAGTTGGTATCATTGCGCATATAGTTGCCGAGATAATTAGAATAAATAAGTACTTAGTTAAATTATTGAAAAGGTTTTTCATAACATTCTCCATAAATGATTTACATCACTTGCTAAACTAAATAAATCGGTTGGCAATTCAAATAAAAACTGATTGAAGAAATGAGTAAAATATTTATTAAATAATGTTAAGTGAAAAAATATTAATAAAGGATTTTTAATTAAAAAAATAACGTGAGCCTATCGCTAAGTCTAAATTTAAAGATGTTGATGGAAATAAATTAAATACTGGAACAAGCTCAATGAATGCATCGATAGGTATTTTGCTGCTAAGCCAAGCAATTCCGATTACTCCACGAGCGCCTAACATATTTTCTGCACCATTGACTAATCTTAGTCTTGCACCAAATCCATAATAGATAGGAAATCTTTCAGTAGATTTAATAACATCAAATGCATGATAAAGATAATCAGCATGAAGCGACAATGCACTATTTTTACTTACAAAAGAGTATGCTAATCCAAAATCAATAGCCTTGGTGTTATCCAACCAATATTTTCCACTTATACCGGTCGGTTCTCCTAATATTATTCCGAGTCCGTTACCTTTATCTTGAGCGAGACTAAATTTTGAAATAATTAAAAGAAAGAGAAATAAAAGAGAAAATTTTTTCATTATCACCTCAGTATTTTACTTTCTTGTATGTCAATAAACACAAATTTCAATTAAAATTAAAGAGATTAAAATTGGTAATGCAACTATTTGTAAATAGTCATTTGGAGAAAGGTAGTTTGTTTTGTTAATAAGATAACAAAAGCAATTTAGTTAAATCTAAATTGCCTTGAGATATTAAAAACTATTTATTTTGCAGCTGATAATTTATTGACGTATTTAGTTAATGAAGATTTTTGTCTGGCAGCTGTATTTTTGTGTATTCTTCTTTTTGAAGTTTGTTTATCCAATGTTGCAGTTGCTTCTTTCAATAAGATTTCTGCTTGTGCTTTATCATCGGTAGCATAAACTTTTTTTACTAGAGTTTTAACTTTTGATATTGCCGCTTTATTTCTTGCGGTTATTTTGACTGTTTGACGAATTCTTTTTTTTGCCGACTTATGTTGAGCCATTAATTTCCCTAAATTGTTTAAAAACGTGCGTAAATATAAGGTCTTGAAGCTTTCAAATCAAACAAAGGATAGATTCTTTAATATAAGGGGAGATATTAGTATTTTTGCCCACTCTAAATCAATATTGTTATGCTAAAAATCAATGAAATATTCTATTCTATTCAAGGGGAAAGTTCAAAGTCAGGGCTGCCGTGTGTTTTTATAAGGTTGACCTATTGTAATCTTAGATGTTCTTATTGTGATACAGAATATGCTTTTTTTGACGGAAAAGAGATGTCAATTGAGGAGATAATTAGTGAGGTTAAAAGATACAAATGCAATTTAGTAGAAGTAACTGGCGGTGAACCTTTGATGCAAGAGGATGTTTTTGTTTTAATGAGCCGACTTTGTAATGAGGGTTTTGATGTTATGCTTGAAACCGGCGGTAGTATTTCGATAAAAGAAGTTGAAAAAAGAGTTATGATCGTAATGGATTTGAAATGTCCGTCGAGTAATATGTTGAAGAAAAATCTTTACTCAAATATTGATTATCTAAAAAGAAATGATGAAATAAAATTTGTTATTGGAAGCAAAGAAGATTATGATTGGGCTAAAGCCATTATTAAAACTTATAGACTTGTTAATAAATGTGATATCCTTTTTTCTGTTGTTTATGGTGAGTTAGAACCAGTTAAACTTGTAAATTGGATTTTAGAAGATAAATTAAAAGTTAGATATCAACTTCAGATGCATAAAGTTATTTGGCATCCTGAAACAAAAGGTGTGTGATGAAAATTGCAAAAGAATTTACATGGGAAATGGGTCATCGCCTTCCATTTCACGATGGCAAATGTAAAAACTTACACGGGCATTCTTATAAATGTATGATTGAATTAACGGGCGATCTTGATAAAAATGGCATGGTGCTAGATTATTTTGAATTTAAAAAAATTATTGAACCAATTATCGAAGAACTTGATCATTCATTCATGGTTTGTAATGAAGATAAAGAGATGATTGAAGTCCTTAATAAACTATCTTCAAGAAAAGTAATTGTAAATTTTGAAACTACTGCTGAAAATATCTGCATTTATTTATTAGAAGAAATTATAAAATCTTCTCTACCGTCAAACATAACTGGAATTAAAGTACGAGTTCTTGAAACCGACAATACTTATGCAGAAGAATCCCATTTATTTCATTAAAATATCTTTCGGCTAGTTTTTTAACGTTCTCATCTCTGTTAAAATTTCTGGCAGTATATCCCCAGATTTTCCAAATAATGAATAATCGGCGTAAGAACTTAAATCAGTCGGTTCAACATTGATTTCAACAATATATGAACCATTTCTTTTTGCACTCATGGGAATATATGCAGCCGGATAAACTACTGCTGAAGTTCCAACTACAAAACAAATATCACTCCATTCTGCAGCCTTTTCACCTCCGCTGAATTGATCTTGAGGTAGAAATTCACCGAACCACACAACGTCTGGTCTAATCAAACCGCCGCATTTTTTACAATTTGGTACTTTATTAGAAGAATCAAGTTCAACTAAATCATAAAAGGTTTTGCAGTCAATACAAAAATTCCTTTCAATATTTCCATGCAATTCAAAAATTTTCTTTGAGCCGGCTCTTCTGTGAAGGTTATCAATATTTTGTGTTACGACTGTTACGTCAAAATATTTTTCCAGCTCCGCAATTGCATAATGACCTTTATTTGGAGAGGTTTTGTGGATGATATCTCTGCGGTGCTGATACCATTCCCATACCAAATCCGGATTTTTCATAAACGCATTAAAACTTGCTAATTCTTCCGGTTTCATCTTATTCCAAATTCCGTCTTTCCCGCGAAATGTTGAAATGCCGCTTTCTGCACTGATGCCAGCACCAGTAAAAAAAACTATTTTCTTTGCTTCTTTAAGCTTATCAGTAAATTCTTTTTTTAAATTCATTTCAAAATAAAAAGTCACGCTAGTTTTGAACTTAGCGTGACCCAATTTTTTTTTGTAATAATTGATTCGGCTTTTCTATTCGTTTTTAATATCATTCAAGATTTGTTTAGCTTCAGCTTTTCTTTTATCATCATCTTGATGAGCATTTTTTACAGTTAATGCTTTGTTTAACATTTCACGAGCAGTTTTGTATTCATCTTCCCGAATAAGTGAGATGGCATAATCTACATAGAACATAACATATTCAGGATAAAGCTGAATTGCCTTTTTATACTCTTTAATTGCAATCTCATTATCTGCCCACCCTAATCCTAAGATTGAACGAGCCGGTTTCCATTTATCGCTTGTCTTGGCATGTGTTCTGGCTAATACATAATGAGAAACACCCATTACAAAATCATCACCATTGTCTAACTGAATGGCTTTTTCTACATCTGCTTTAACAGAATTAACAACACCAGCTACAGAAAAAATACCTTTGAAAAGTGCAATCTTGCCATTTGCAATAGCGCGGCGTAAATAGGAAATGGTTTTGTCCGGACCAAGTTTAACTGCTTTTTCAGCATACTCAAGCGCTTTTTGATAAGTTACGAGTTGAGCATCTTCTTGCTCGTCGGTGTCCGTTGGCATTTTATCTCCAATATCAACATTCGTTCGGCTTAAACGCCATACAACTTCCCAATTATCCGGAGCCGTTACTTCAGCTTTCTTTAAAACTTCTAAAGCTTTTTGATTATTAAATTGGGAATAAAAATTATCACATTCTGTTATTAATTGTTCAACAGTCTGTGATATTATATAAGAGGAAGATAGAAGGATAAATGTAATAACCAGGGTGAATAATTTTTTCATATTTAGTCCTCTTTAATTTGGTTGTTAATTAGGTCTCTTTTTCATTAAAGTCATCTGGAATATAAAGCGAAGTATTAGCAAGATGCAAAAATTTTGTCCATCTATTTCCTTTATTTTTTTCGGCTTCAATAGCATATTTATAGGCATTAGCTTTTGCGCTTAGCTCATCTGCCTGATAAAGTACTATTGCCTCAAGTGTTTTTGGTTCAACTGGCGATGCAAATTCCAATTTACCCTGATGACTTAAAATTAAGTGAATTATTTGCTCTTTGAGATAGACTGGAAAATTATCAATTGATTCAATTGCTTTTTCAACTTCTACAGCTCCAATTACGATGTGCCCAATCAATCTTCCTTTATCAGTATAATCGAATACATTATCGTATGATAGTTCATCTGTTTTGCCCAAATCATGTAATAATGAACCGGTGATTAAAAGATCCCGATTTATATCAGAATGAATTGAACATAATAGTTCGCAAATTTTAATAATCTCAAGTGTGTGTTCTAGCAAACCATGAATGTATGCATGATGCCATGTTTTTCCGGCTGGTGCATGGAAAAATTTATTTCGTCGTTCATCATTGAAAATCTTAACAAGCAGACGTTTTAAATATTCATCTGTCACTGATGCTACAGTTTCATTAAATTCATCAATCATTAATTTTAAAGGAATAATTGATTTCGGTAAGAAATCATTTATTGAAACATTATCATTTTTATCAGCCAATCTTATTTTATCAACAGTTATTTGAGGTCCATTAAATTCACCCATTGTTCCATCTACAAATACTATTTCACCTTCTTTCAATGAAGGGAGTATGTTCTCAAATTTTTCCCACATTTTACCAGGTATTTGTGCAGAACGGTCTTTGAATTCTAAATTCAGAAATAGTTTATTTTTTACGGTTGTTTTCACTTCTAATTTGTTAAGAATTAGGAAGTGTTTAATTTTATCCCCAACTTTTACTGAGTTTATTTCTTGTTGTTCAAACATAGTTTTATCATGATCAATGCGTATAAATATATTAAAAATTATTCAGCTTAATCAGAATTATAAATCAATTATTTTATAAGAACTATCTTTTGGTAATCTTACTAACACAGTTCTATGAAGCATTTCAATTGTTACACCTAAATATTTTTCACCGGGCTTATATTCTATTACAATTCCAATAATATCTGAGAAAGGGCCTTCTGTTATTTTCACTTTGGTTCCAATTTCAATTTTATCAGAGATAAAAACTTCTGGATTAACTTTCAACATTTTCTTCAGATTTTCTATTTGCCATTGAGGAACAATACAAGGCTTTCCTTCAAAACAAATAGTTTTTATTATTGTTGATTGTTTCAGCGCAAGTAATCTTTCGCTCTCATTAACATAAATAAATATATAACCTCTGAATACTGGTTCTTCAACTTTCTTTTTTCTATCACTCCACTTTTTAGTAATTATTATTGTTGGCAAGTAATTTTCAATTTCCAGATGGTGAAGCTGCAATTTAGCTTTAAATTCATGTTTAGGTTTTGTGTAAAGAGCATACCAATGTTTTAACAATTTATTTTGATTATCTGGCATAATAGTATAGTTAATAGTATAAAAGAGTTTAATACAAACATTCTTGTATAAACTCAATTAACTTATCCGGGTCAATTGGTTTTTGTAAAATTTTTTTAACGCCTAATTTTGAATATGTTCTTGAAATTTCATCATTTAGCTTCGCAGAGACAACAATTACTGGGATAGTTCTATTCGACTCGCGTTTATACAAAGCTTCAATCAATTGAATGCCATTCATCAATGGCATATCATGGTCAGTAATAATTAATGTCGGAATAAAATCTTTTAGCAGACTAATAGCTTCATAACCATTTAAAACAGTTTTTACTTCCATATTCTTTAAATGCTGTGAAATTACTTTTTTATATAATTCTTGAACTGGAGGTTCGTCTTCGACTATTAGGACTAAGTTTTTTGCTTCAGGAACTGTAAAATGGAATTCACTTCCCTCACCTTCCTTAGAATAAAACCAAACATGTCCTCCATGCTTTTCAACAATCTCCTTCATGAGCGTTAATCCAAGACCGCTTCCTTTTTCTCCATCAGTTCCAGCAAGTACAAATTTTTGATCAATTTTAAATAATTTTGATTGATTCTCCTCCGAAATTCCCAACCCTTCATCTTTAACAACAATTTCAATTAAACCTTCTTTGAAACGTTGTGAAAAAATGTGCACTTCTTTTCCTTCCGGAGTAAATTTAATCGCATTGCTTGTAAGGTTTAGAATTGCTTGATTTATCAATCTTTCATCTGCGGTTATGTTCAAATCTGCCGGAATATCAATTTTTACATCAATGTTTTTTCTTACTGCGTCTCCAGTTAATGGTGCAATAGCAGTTCCAATAATTGATTTTACATTCAACCTTGTTGGTTCAATTTTTATTCTACCAGTTTGAAGCCGTGACCAGTCAAGAAGACAATTAATTAAATTCAACTGTGTTTTGGATGCATCGTAAATATATTTTATATATTCATTTTTTTCATCATCTGTTAAGTCTTTTTCATTAAGCAGTATTTCTGAAAATCCTAAAAGTGTAGTAAATGGAGCTCTTAAATCATGAGTTATAATTGAAATAAATTTATCCTTTGCTGCATTTAATTCTTTTAGTGCAGAAATATTTTTATCAAGCAGAAGTTCGTTATTTCTAATACTTGTAATATCAATTAATAAACTTTGTTTGCTGGAAATTAAACCTTGAGCGTCTCGGATTATTTTAGTTAATTCTTTTAACCAAATATCTATTCCATTTTTACTTAAAATGCGGTAAGAAATTTCTGAGTTGTTTATGGATTTATTTATTTCAAGATCGGTAAGATATTTTTTAACTGAATTGTAATCCTCTTCGTGAACTAGGGAGTAAAATTTTTCTGGTAATTTTTCAATTTCTTCTGGAGAATAACCAATTACATTTCTCAAATTCTCTGAGTAGATATTATTTTGATGATTTTTCTGCTCAAAATAAGTAATAAAAAAATATTTTGAAGTTGTTGTAAATTCCTTAAATATGTCTAGAATTTTTGGATTATTTCCCATCTTTCTTAATAAAAATGAGTAAAATAAATGAATTATTTCCGAACTTATTTTGCAATATACATGTTTAGATTTTAAAGAGGAAAAATAAAATTTATGAATAGGTTTAATTTGATTTTAGCATCCATTTTTCTGTTGCTTTCCATAAATATTTTAGCACAATCTGGTAGAGGTGTAATTAACGGAAAAATTTTAGATAAGGTTTCAAAAGAACCCTTGCCCGGTGTTAATGTTATTGTCATTGGAACAAATTATGGCGCAGCTACTGACGTTCAAGGAGAATTTGAGATAAGAGGGTTAGAAGTTGGAATGTACCAAATTCGTATTTGTGCTATTGGTTTTAACACAGTAGTAAAATCTGACATCATTGTTAATAGTGCGAGGCCAAGCACTCAGCTCATAGAATTAAGCAGTACTGTAATCGAATTAGAAAATGTTATTGTAAGATCAGATTATTTTGATATGGACCCAACAGAATTGAACAGTGTTACTAGTTTCAGTTATGAAGAAATTCGAAGAGCTCCGGGCGGATTTGAAGATGTAATCCGTGCACTTTCTATATTACCGGGAGTTGCGCAAGCGAGTCCGGGCAGAAATGATTTAGTAGTTCGTGGAGGTGCGCCGTCAGAAAATTTGTATTTAGTTGATAGATTTGTAGTTCCAAACATTAATCATTTTGGAAGCCAAGGTGCAACGGGTGGACCACTTAGTTTCATAAATCTTGACTATGTTAGGGAAACCACCTTTTCAACTGGTGGCTTTTCAACACTCTACGGCGATAAACTATCGTCAGTACTAAAAATTAATTTGCGGGATGGTAGAACTGATAGAATTGGAGGGAAAGGGACAATTTCGGCGTCTCAGTTTGGATTTAATTTAGAGGGGCCAATTACAAATAAATCTAATTTCATTTTTTCTGGTAGAAGAAGTTATTTGGATTTCATTTTTAATGCGGCGGGTTTCAATTTTGTGCCTGAATATTATGACTTGCTGACAAAAATAAATTTTAATTTAGATTCGAAAAGTAAACTATCGTTTTTATTTATTGGAGCATTTGATAATGTTAACTTTAATAATAATGATGAAGAAGATATTTATGAAAACTCGAGAATACTTGGAAGCAATCAAAATCAGTATGTAACTGGTATTTCTTTTAGAAAATTATTTAACAAAGGATTTTTTAATGTGTCATTATCACGCAATTTTGTTGATTATGATACTTCTCAAAAGGACACTTTGCTGAATCCGATATTTTTAAATCAATCGAGAGAAGGGGAAAATGAACTTAAGACAGATTTAGTTTACCAATTTTCAAAGACCTCAGAGATTAGTGCTGGTCTTTCAGTTAAGTTTATCAAATTTAATTCAAAAATAAAGCTCCAAAATTTTATTACTTCATTTGGTGAAAAGCTTAATATCACCTCGTTAGATGAATCAAGAAATTATCAGAAGTACGGTTTCTATGTGCAGTATTCTAATTTAGTTTTCAATAGAATCATGTATAGCGCTGGTGTTCGCGGTGACTACTTTACCGGTATCAATTCAGAACTGCTAATTAGTCCTAGATTTTCTATTTCGTATTCACTGAATCAATTATCAAGTCTTTCATTTAGTATTGGGCGGTACAATCAATATCCGTCTTATATCTGGCTGGCAGCTTCTGAGTTAAATAGGGAATTAAAGGCTGCTCAAGTTAACCAATATGTTTTTGGTATTGAGAGCAAATTACGAGAAGATGTAAGATTAAAATTAGAAGGATTTTATAAACACTATTCAAATTATCCAACGAGCAGTTCAAGACCTTATATTATATTGGCAAATACTGGTGCTGGCTTTGGAGGTGGTGATGAAAATTTTGCTTCCTTCGGATTGGAACCCTTAGTTAGCTCTGGTAAGGGAAGCATAAACGGAGTTGAATTATCACTTCAAAAAAATCTTCGGACCTTCCGCATTACGGTGTATTAAGCATTACTTGGAGTGAATCTTATTTTACAGCTTTAGATGGAATTTAAAGACCGGGAACATACGATCAAAAGTGGATAATTAATTTAAGTGCCGGTTATGTATTTAATAATAAATGGGAAGCTTCCTTAAAATTTAGATTTGCTTCTGGAAATCCTTATACACCATTTAACATTGACGGAACTCAAAGCGTTTCTAATTTTAATTCATTGAGGTTTGATACGCTTCATTCCCTAGATCTTCGAGTGGATAGACGGTGGGATTTTGATGGATTTTCATTAATAACTTATCTTGATATTCAAAACATATATAACAACAAAAACTCAAATTCAATAAGATGGGATTACCGTAAAGGAGAAGTTGATAATCAATCGAGTATTGGCATATTACCGACAATTGGAATTAGTTTGGAATTTTAAAAGAGAAGTAGAAATCAATTGGAAAGGTTCAAAAGATTTCTCCTTTAGCCCTCTACTCAGGCAGTTGTCTATCTGAATTGAAATTAGAAAGAAATTGTACAAAGAATAACAGTACAAAACCAACAAGAGATAATAAAAAATCATCCGTCTCTACTGATACTCTCTCGTCTCCATAAATCCATGACGATAAAACTTTCATTAAAAGTATTAGCGAAAAAAATAGAATTAATCCGAGTAAACCAGATTGCATTGGTTTTAATAAAAAACGATTTAATTTTGATACTGCTCTCATAACTCCGATTATTTTACATATTTAGTAAAACGACTTTTGCTTTTTTTGGAGAATGGCATAAAATAAATCGTTACAAAAACGGTGAAGTGCAGAATTATATTTTAAACCAAGATAAAGTGAATGAATTAAGTTTCAGTTTCTTTCGAAATTTTTGTTGGTATTTCAAGCTCATCCATTTTTCGATAGAGTGAGGAAAGTCCTATTTCAAGTGCTTTGGAAGCGTCCTCTTTATTATAATCATATTTCTTAATTGTTTTAAGTATATGATCCTTTTCAAAATTTTTCAAAGCATCTTTCAATGAATCTGGAAATGATAAAAGAGAGTCACTTCCCTTAACATAATCAGTAAGGTCGTTAACTGTTAATATATCTCCTTTGCAGAATATTATAGCGCGCTCAATAATATTTTCAAGTTCTCTCACGCCCCCACGCCAATCATGGGCAGAAAGTGCTTTAATTGTTTCATTATCTGCTCCAATTATTTTTTTCCCCATTTCACTGCAATATTTATCAATAAAATGATTAACCAAAAGCGGGATATCTTCTTTTCTCTCATTTAGCGAGGGTAACTTTATTTCTACTACATTTAATCTGTAAAATAAATCTTCGCGAAATTCATTCAGTTTAGCTTTCTCATATAAATTTTGATTTGTTGCAGCAATTATTCTAACGTTTGTACTCACTGGTTTTACACCACCAACTGGTAAGAATTCTTTATCTTCAATAGCTCTTAAGAGTTTTACTTGTAAGTTCAAAGGCAAATCGCCTATTTCATCCAAAAACAATGTGCCACCGTCTGCAACTTTAAATAATCCTTGTTTATCTTCTGCTGCACCAGTAAATGCACCTTTCTTGTGACCAAATAATTCACTTTCAATAAGGTTTTCAGAAATTGCACCACAGTTAATCGGTAAAAAGATTTTATCTTTTCGCATACTATTAAAGTGAATTGCTTTTGCAACTAATTCTTTTCCAGTTCCACTTTTTCCAGAGATGAGTACATTGCTGTTTGTACCGGCAACTTGCAAAATAATATCAAACACTTTTTTCATTGGTTCGCTTTTACCAATTAGATTGGTAAATCCTTTATCGGAAGAAACTCTTTGCCGTAAGTATTTGTTTTCTAAAGCTAATTTCTTGTACTCAATTAATCTTTTTACTCTCAAAATCACATCATCAAATTCTACTGGTTTAATCAAATAATCGTAAGCTCCATTTCGCAACGCATCAATTGCCGTGTTCACAGATGCATAAGCTGTCATAATAATGAAAAAAGTTTCAGGAGATATTTTAGAGGCAGATTCTAATAATTGGATTCCATCCAACTTTGGCATTTTTATATCTGTAATGCAGACATCAATATTGCTCTCTTTAATTTTGAGTAAAGCTTCTTCACCATCGGCTGCTGCCATTGTATTAAATCCTTCTTCTTCAAGAACCATTTTTAATGAATCGCGTATCGGTTTTTCATCGTCAGCAATTAAAATATTGTAAGCCATTTTATTCCTCACTTATGCATGAATTGGTAAAATTATTTTAAATGTACTTCCTTTTTCTGGAATACTTTGTACTTCAATTTCGCCTTTAAATTTTTTAATAATTCCATAACTTACTGATAAACCAAGTCCAGTTCCTTTTCCAACTTCCTTTGTTGTGAAGAAAGGATCAAAAATTTTATCTAAAATGGATTTGTCCATTCCTATTCCATCATCAGAAATTTCGATAAAAATATTTTTGTTATCAAAATAAGATTTTACCGAAATGACTCCATTCCCTTTAATTGCATCAAGTGCATTTATTAAGATATTTATAAATACTTGAAGCATTTGATCAGCCGCAATATTTACCGTTGGCATGTTTGGATGGATTTCATTTTCAAATTTTACATTATGAACCCGTTTATCATACTTCACAATTCCCAAAGCAGTTTTAATAATATCCGAAATATCTTGAATAGCAAGTTCATAACTAGGCGGACGTGAAAAATCAACCAACTCTCTAACAATTTTAGAAATTCGGTCGATATTTCCTTTTATATGTACTAATTGTTCATTTAAGAATGAATCTTCGCATTTCCTTTGAAGAATTTGCACCAGTGAAGAGATAGAAGCTAAAGGATTTCCAATCTCATGCGCAACTCCGGCGGCTAACTGACCTATTACAGCAAGTTTTTCTGATTGATCAATTTGTGCTTGTAATTTTTTAAATTCTGTAAAGTCTTTAATTATGATCGATCTGCCGGTGTATTTTCCATCGCTGCTTGGAAGTTTAGAAACACTTAACTTAACACTAAGAATTCTGCCATCTTTTGTTTTTCTTTCGGTTTCTAAAAAGTTTGTTGAATGTGAATTTTTAGTTAGCTCTTTAATTTGATCTAACTCATCCGAGTATTTTTTTCCATCGGGGAGCAGAAACGAAGAAGCTTTTCCTAAAATTTCTTCTTCAGTATATCCAAAAATTCTTTCAGCGCCTTTATTCCAGGAAATAAATTTTTCATTATTATCAACCACCATAATTGCTGAATCTGAAGAATGTAAAATACTTTTCAGGTATCGCTGGTTAAGTTCCAATTTTGAAGCTAATCTGTCACGATCTCTTTGAACCTCTTTCATTTGTGCATCTTGGTGAAGCATTCCATACCGAGCATATAGCTGTTCAATTACTTGATCAACAGAACTTAACATTGTTATCGGGTCAAAATTGGTTTCGTTTTTCTTTTCAATTATCTCTAGAATTGAGTACCGGCCTTGGGAAAAGAGTTGGCTTATTTCAAGAAGGTTTAAGTGTTCTTCAACAAATAATGTATATATATCTATTAAAAATTGATCCGCAAGTACATAGTCTCTGTTTTCAATTTGTTCAATAACTGTAGCAATGATACTATCAACAAAAGTCCTTACTTGAGATTCGGAAAGGCGACCATTAATATTCTTAATAATCTGTTGCGACCAAGCTTCAGAAATAGCAGATTCATATCGTTTCAAAAACTCAAGTAATACTTGTTTCATAAAATATCAGTTTAGAGAATGATTATTAAATAGCTTTGTTTGTTATTTCGAAAATGTTGTTTAAAATTAATTAATCCATAGCTAAATTTAAGAAATGATAATTTGTTATTCACCTTGCATTGAATTGTGGAACAAGATACAAGGGACTCTGTATAAACATAAACATTTTCAATTAGTGAAAATGAAAGTGAGGATAAAATGAAAAAGTATATGGTGTTTATTCTTCTTTTACTTGCATTTACAATTTCGTACGGATCAAATGAAATTGTAATAAAACCCACATTAAGTGGAGCAAAAGTATTTCTGCGAGGTGCCGAGCTTACACATACTGCAAAATTAAATCTAACTAAAGGAATTAATGAAGTTGTATTAAGTGGAATTGCAGCTAACATTGATAGAAATAGTATTAATGTTTCTGCAAAAGGTGATGCAGTAATAATTTCAGTTGTTCAACGATTTGATTACTTACGAACGGTTGATAAAGCACCGATGATAAAAATACTAGAAGATTCTCTTGAAACGCTTAATTTCAATTCTTTGAGTAAGAAAAATGAAATTGATGTTTTTGCTTCTGAAATAGATATGATTTTAGCCAACAAAGAAATTGGCAGTAAAGATAAAGGTGTTTCGGTTAGCGAGCTTCAAAAAATGGCAGAGTTTTTTAGGAAAAGAATGAGCGAGTTAAAAAGCAATATTTTATCTCTTCAAATAGATATTAAAAAGATTGAAAAGCAGTCAGAAAGAATTAAAAAACAACTTGCTGAATTAAATAACAACAGTACAAAGACTGTAAATGAAGTAGTAGTAACACTTCAAGCAAAAAACATTACGTCATCAGAAATTTCCTTGTCATATATAATTTATGATGCTGGATGGAATCCGATTTATGATATAAGAGTTGATCAAATTGGCAAACCGGCTAATTTATTTTACAAAGCAAACATAAATCAGAATAGTGGATTTGATTGGAATGATATAAACGTTGTATTATCCACAAGAAATCCCTCCCTCAATAACAATAAACCCGAGCTTTACACTTGGTATTTAGATTTTTTAAGAATGGAGATGAATGAAAGAGTTGGAATGCAAAAATTAGCGTTACCTTCCTTAGCAGCTAAAGAAGCTGCAGATAAGGCGGAATCAATGGCAGATTATTTTATGGTTGAACAAAAACAGTTATCAGCTGAATTTTCTCCAACATTGAAATATTCAATTCCTTCTGATGGAAAGCCGCATACTGTTTCTATACAAGAATTATCTCTACCAGCTAAGTATGAATATTATGCTGTCCCCAAATTGGATAATAATGCATTTCTAGTAGCATATCTTTCGAATTGGGAAGATTACAATTTATTGCCTGGTCAGACAAATATTTATTTTGAAAATTCATATGTGGGGCAGTCTTATATCGATCCTTTTATTGCTAAGGACACTCTTGCAATTTCACTTGGACGCGATCAGAATATCTCTGTAAAAAGAAACACTTTGAAAGATTTTACTGAAGATAAATTTCTTAGCAGTGATGTTGAAAGGTTTTATGGTTATGAAATTGTTGTAAAGAATAATAAGAATCTGTCAATTGACATTTTAGTTGAAGATCAAATTCCGATTTCAAAAAATGAAGATATTACAGTAAAGATGATAGATTATTCGCAAGGTAATTATTCAATTTCAAGCGGTAAAATTACATGGAAATTAAAAGTTGAACCTACAAAATCACAATCTAAAAAATTACTTTTCTCTGTTAGATATCCCAAGGATAAACCAATAATGGGTTTGTAAATTGATGTTGATATAAAATATAAAGGGAGTCGGATTTAGTTTTTCAAACTTAATCCGATTTCTGTTTATTAAAATTTCTAAATGCAAAAAGAAATTGTTTAATAAAATTATCCGGGAAAAAAGTTTTCAATCCGTAACTTTCAGCTTTTTCATCCGGTAAAAAAGCTGATCCAAAAATCCAATCCCAAACAGTAAGTTTTGTTGAAAAATTTTTATTTCTGCCTTTACCGGTTGTATGATGAATCCTATGCATTTCCGGTCCATTAATTATCATTTGAAGTTTTCCACTTTTCACGTTAAGATTAGAATGTATATACATTCCCCACACTGCACTAATTACTCCTTTATATGCAATAACTTCTAGAGGTGAGCCAAGCAATACCATTGGTAAAAATTCAACAGATTGATTGATTAAGATCTCCAGCGCATGCGATCGTGAACCAGAAAGCCAGTCAACCATTTTTGGAGAATGATGTGCTTCATGAATCCGCCATAAATATTTATTTTTGTGTTGCCAGCGGTGCATCCAATAAATGTAAAAATCATGTGTAATAGTAAATAAAATTAGCTGAACCCAAATTGGAATTGAGTTTAAAAGTTTCAATCTTGATAAGGAAGTTGACTCATCAACAAATCTTATTATTACTGTAAAAATGATTATACCAAGAATGTAGCTTTGCGCAATAGTATAAAGAACTAAATCATTGAAAAAACCTTCGCGTAAAGTCTTTTGGTTGTTATATGGAAATATTTTTTCAAGGATAATGAATAGGAAAGCAGTTCCAATAATTATTGAATAACTTAATTGTTCGTAAAGCGGAAGGCTGTTTAATTTATTTGAAAATAAATTTAATATATTTTCCAATATTTAAGTTCTATTTCTAATTTGATCCTGATTGAATTTCTTTCTTTTCTCTTCTAAGTTTTTTAATGTTTTTTAATTCGCTTTCATAAACCTTTTTTGTGCCATCGCCTAAAGACTTTTCAATATCTCTAATATCTTGAACAAGTTTTAACATTCCATTTATTTCAACCGAGGCAGCTTGATCAGTTCCCCACATTGCTCTATCAAGCGTTATGTGTCTTTCTACAAATGAAGCTCCAAGTGCAACTGCAGCCAGAGTTGGCGCCAGTCCGGTTTCATGTCCAGAATACCCGATTGGAACATCTGGATATTTATCACGATATGATGTAATTACTTTAATATTGAGTTCTTCCAATTTGCATGGATAAGTTGAGGTTGATTGAGCAATCATTAAATTTTCTTTCCCAAGGAAATTAATTGCATCTTCAATTTCTTCTAATGTTGACATACCAGTAGATAAAATAATAGGTCTTCCAGTAGATTTAACTTTTCTTAGCAAACGAAAGTCAGTTAGTGAAGCAGATGAGATTTTATAAACCGGCACTTTAAATTTCTCAAGAAAATTAACTGCTTCTTCATCCCATGGAGAAGCAAACCAATCGATTTTTTTCTCACGGCAGTATGCATCAATTTCAAAATACTCTTCAAAACCAAACTCAACTTTTTTGCGATACTCTAAATAAGTTAATCTGCCCCAGGGTGTATCTCTTTCAATTTCCCATTGATCTTTTGGAACGCAAAGTTCTGGGGTTCGTTTTTGAAATTTTACTGCATCGCATCCGGCAAAGACTGCTCCGTCAATTAATTTTTTTGCAAGATCAACAAAACCATTATGATTGATGCCAATTTCTGCAATTATATATACTGGTTCTATCTCGCCTATAAATTTATTCCCAACTTTTACTTTAGGAGGCATCATATTTTTTTCGTCCGATTTTTTTGGCTTCAATAATTAATTCAGCTAATTCTCTTACGGCACCATTTCCGCCTTTGTTTTTTACAATAACATCTGCAGCTTCTTTGGCAAATGTTGTTGCATCACTTGGACAAGCGCTTAATCCCACTTTTTTCATTATCTCTATGTCATTTGTATCATCACCCATAAATGCAATTTCACTATGTGAAATATTTCTTTTTATAAGAATTTCTTCTAAAGTTTTTTCCTTTTCAAACGATCCAAGATGAAGTTCAGTAATTTTCAGTTTTTTAGCTCTGCTTGATACAATCTCGGTGTTTTCTCGTGTGATTATTCCAGTTTCAACATTTACTAAAATGCGCAGCCTTTCAATTCCCATTCCGTCGCGAATTGAAAATCTTTTCATTTCTTCGCCGTTTGCAGAATAATATACTCCAGTATCAGTTAATACTCCATCAACATCAACGATAAGGAGTTTTATTTTAGAAGCCCTTTTTAAAATATCTTTTTTTGAAAGTTTTTTCTTTCCCATTTTATAAACCTTTGATAAAATTATTTACCAGCAAGTCCATCCACCATCAACAACTAAATTTGCGCCAGTCATATAACTTGATGCATCGCTAGCAAGAAATATTAATGCACCTTTGTAATCAGTAGGTTGTGCCATCCTTCCCAAAGGAGTTTTGCTAGAATACTTTTGAATAAAAAATTCGTCCTGATTATTTTCAATTCCTCCCGGTGAAAGAGAATTAACTCTCACACCTTCTTTTCCCCAGTATGATGCAAGATATTTTGTAAACATAATTACCGCACCTTTTGTTGCTGAATAAGCCGGGGGTTTGAAAAATGTTTGTTCTTCTTTTTCATTTTTATATAATGACTGATCAGGTGCAGTAATTCCATATGTAGAAGCAATATTAATAATGCTACCTGATTTCTGTTTCGCCATTAGGGTGCCAAAAATTTGTGAACATAAAAAAACACCAGTTAAATTTACGTCAATCGATTTTTGCCAAAGCTCAAGAGGATAATTTTCAAACTTTGATAATTCTAATGCTGCTTTCGGATTTTCAAACATATCATTAATAGCAGCATTATTTACCAAAATATCAATTCTCTCAAATTTATTTAAGACAGTTTTTTTTACATGTTTAATATTTTCGGAATCAGTTACATCAAGTTTACATCCAATGGAATTAATTCCAAGCGAGTCAGCAAATTTAATACACTCTTGTTCATCAAGATCAGTAACCACAACATTCGCTCCAGCTTCATAAAGAGCTTTGCAATGTTCTTTGCCGAGTAATCCAAGTGCACCAGTTACAATAGCAGTTTTATTTTCAAGCGAAAAAATTTTCATAAAGATTTTTTTACTGGTTTATTTTTGGTTTAGTATTAAAATTATCAGTCTTTCTGAAAACTGGCTTTACTGGTTCTCCCATTAATGATTTTTCAAGTTCATTTTTTTCTATAGCTTTTTTTAATACAATTAAGGATTCTTCGAGAGCTTGTAATGTATAATTAATATCTGTATCAGTGTGAGTGAAGCTCATATTATGGAAACCTTGCCAAAGGATTCCCCTTTTTATCATTTCTTGCTGCATTAATGATTTTTGGATTAACGGATCTCCGGCTTTCTCATTAAATGTTGCCATTGAACGCCAATTATATCCAAGTACACTTGTATAATCCATTCCCAATTTTTTTGCAATAGTATTATATCCATCCTTTAGTTTCTTCCCTTGGTTGTTCAAATATTCTGGAACGTTAAGAGATTTAGTAATATTAATTGTCGCCTTAGCAGCAGCTAACGAAAGAGCTTCACCGCCAAATGTAGTATAAAAGAACACATCATCGTCAGCAAGTTTCATAATTTCTTTCTTGCCAGTTAGAATGGAAATTGGCATACCATTAGCCACGGCTTTTGAATATGTTGCAAGATCCGGAGTGATGCCAAAAAATTCTTGTGCGCCCCCAAGTGCCATTCTAAAGCCAGTCCACATTTCATCAAAAATTAAAATAATGCTCTTCTCTTTGCAAAGATTGGCAAGTTTATTTAAAAAATTATCTCTTGGCTCAGCAAAAACAACCGGCTCAAGAATAATAGCAGCCACATCATCATCTATCGAGTTCTTAACCGATTCCATATCATTGTAATTAAACGTGAAGGTATTGGCTAATACTGATTCTGGAATTCCATAGTTTCGTGCAGTTACAGCAATATACCAATCATGCCATCCATGATAACCACAACAAAGAATTTTATATTTACCGGTATATGCTCTGGCTAATCTAACGGCAGCACTTGTAACATCAGCCCCGGTTTTACTGTACCGAACTGCTTCGGCATTTGGAATAACTTCTCTTATAAGTTCAGCAACTTCAACTTCTAGTGGATGCATCATTGAAAAAGTAATACCATCTTCTAATTGTTTTCTTATTGCCGCATCAACCTCGGGATAAGAATAGCCAAGTGATAATGGACCAACAGCCATTAAATAATCGATATATTCATTCCCGTCAACATCCCAAACATGCGATCCTTGTCCTTTGACTAAATATTTTGGTGCGACTCCATTTATCCATTGAGTTGGTCCTTTTGCCAATGTTTGTGTAACAGATGGGATTAATCCAATTGCACGGTTATAAAGATCATTAGATTTTTGGATCGAAGGGAAATTATTCGTTAATGAAATTTTGTTCGGCATAGTTTATTTAGCATTTAGCTTTGAATTTATTGTAATGTATTAACATATTGCCCAATTCATTGGGAAAACCAAAACTTACCAAGATGTTTTTTGTTGATATCGTAAACCTCAGAATTTTTCAAAACGAGGTTTAATATATCATTTATTCCAAACATTTGGTTATTGGGATATAATTCTTCAAATACTCTTTTTATAAATTGGTAATCTTCTTCATAATCAATTGTCCAACGGTGAGTTGTGGAATAGTCTACGCCTTTTGACCAAAGAACATTTCCGATTCTAAACTTTTGAGGATTTTCCCAAAAATATGGTGTGGTATGTTCTCGTTCATAATATTTGGTTGATTCTTGCCATGCTTTTCGAAGTGCAGCAATAGACATAATCTCAACATCATTTCCATCAGGATAAGTAGGTGGATGAAGATTACTCACATAATCATAATCTTTTAATTTTTCCATGTAATATTTTATTACTAAATCAATTATTTCCGGATCAATAAGTGGGCAATCAGATGGAATTTTAACAACTGCATCTGCATCGTATTTTAAAGCCGCTTGATAATGTCTGTCTAATAAGTCAGTTAGATGTCCCCGAAAACAAGTTATATTTTCACTCTTACATAATTCTTCGATTTTATCATCTTCTTGATTTGTAGAAGTCGCTACCACAACTTTACCAATATATTTTGATTTTTCTACGCGCTCTATCATTCTTGATAATAGTGGTTTTTCTAGGATTGGAAGTAATACCTTTCCTGGTAAACGGCTTGAAGATAATCTAGCTTGAATAACTGTTATTATTTTCATATAACTTAACTACAAGAATATTTTTCTTTTAATTCATCAAGATTGATTTCTTTTTCGGTAAGGAAATCTTTGCCAATGCTCGCAATACGTTCGGCCGATGAACCATTATTTTGAATCGGCAACAATTTTCTTAATTCGCTTAAATCAAAAGCAGAATGAACTTCTTTATTTAAAGCTAAACCAACAAATGCAACAGATGAATATTTAGTAATTAAAACATCGCAGTTTGCAATCATGTGATTTGTATTTCCACTAGAATAAACAATTGCATTTGGTGCAGAATGATTAATTTCTTTTGTGGCTCTTTCAAAATTTTCATTTGGATGAAGTTTGAATATCAACTGCTTATCATCAGCTATCCTTACACATTTTTGAATAAACTTTTTACGATTCTCATATTTAAAAGTTTCCCTTGCATCTGAAGTGCAGACCAATACAAAATTCTTATGAGGAAAATCATTATTTAAAAATTCTTTTACGTTGTCAAAGTTTGGAATGCCGGTAACAATGATTTTATTTTCATCAGCACCTTTTTTTATAAAAAAGTTTTTATATCCTTCAGATGCAACACAGAAAATATTATATAGATTTGAAATGCCCATTGTAGATGTACTTGCCAACCACCTTGGCAGTTTAAAATATTTTACTAAATGAAACATAATTGTTTCCGGATCTGTCATTCCTTCTTGCACTAAAATTATTTTTTTATTTCTAATATTTTTCTGAATTATTAAATCAGCACATGTAATAACAAGATCGTAGTTATTTTTTAGACCACGGTAATCCACTTGTAAATTATTTATTTCAAGATATTTTTCTGTATTCCATCTAAATGGCCCATTTAAAATTGAGAACTTTCCATAACCTTTTCCTACCAAATAGTTAATCATTCCATCGGAATAATATGGAGTGAAAAAGCAATCGTATTCTTTCAAATATTGTGAAATTTGATGCATCATCGAAGTTTGATTTAATGATCCGCAGATAAAGAGTATTTTTTTTCTAGACATAATTGAAGTGTAAAATTGTATGCAAAGTTATCAAAAATTCTTGTAATCTTAATTTTTAGGTCAGTCTTTTAAGACCTACTGTAATCTTATTTCTCAAAAGTATGAGCATATTTTCACAATTGAAAAATCATTTTTGAATTTACTACTTGAACATCTAAAATCAATGTTAATAATGACGTAGAGATGAAAAAATATTTCTAAAATCTGGCATGTTTTATGCCTAATCACTCTGAAGTAAAGATTGGATTAAAAATGTCACTTATATCCAAATTAAAAACATTTAAGGGTGGAATTCACCCAAAAGAATATAAATCACTTACTAATAAAATGGAATTTGAAACAATTCCTATTCCTCAGAAATTAATAATTCCATTAGCGCAAAATTTAGGTAACCCATCAATTTCATTAGTAAAAAAAAATGATCTAGTGAAAACCGGGGATATAATTGCCGAGCAAAATGGCTTTGTTTCTTCAATCATTCATAGTCCAGTTAATGGTAAAGTGACAAAAATTTCAAACCATCCATCAGTTACTGGGATTCCGATAAATTCCATTAACATTGAGAAGATAGATTCAAATGAAATAAATTTAATGTCTATACTTGATCCGGAAAGGATTTCTTCTGAACAAATTATTGAACGTGTGAAATATGCTGGGATTGTTGGACAAGGCGGAGCTGCATTCCCTACTTATGTTAAACTATCACCACCGAAGGGAAAAAAAATTGAACATGTAATTCTAAATGGATGTGAGTGTGAACCTTATCTTTCTCGTGATTTTAGATTAATGATTGAAAAACCTGAAGAAATTATCTTAGGAATGCAGCTTATTATAAAAGCTGTTAGCGCAACCAAAGGGACAGTTGGAATCGAAGACAACAAACCAGAAGCTATTGAAATGATAAGGAATGCTGCAAAGAATTATCAAAATATTTCTGTCGAAGTTGTAAAAACAAAATATCCTCAAGGCGCAGAAAAGATGCTGATAAAAGCTGTAACGAATAAAGAAGTTCCTCCCAATAAACTCCCTTTCGATGTTGGAATAGTAATCCAAAATATAGCTACTGCTATTTCAGTTCATGATGCCATCATAAAAGGAATGCCGCAAATATCAGCTTCTCTTACTGTAAGTGGATTGGGAATAAAAAATCCGAAAAATTTAATTGTTCCAATCGGTACTCCAATTTCTGATATCCTTGATTATTGCGGAGGCATTGTTCAAAATACTGTAAGAATTATTGCGGGCGGACCTATGATGGGTGCTTCTATTTATGATTTATCAACACCCGTAATGAAAGCAACTTCTGGAATCTTAGTATTAACAGAAGAAGAGATTACACACAAAGAGGAAACGAATTGTTTAAGGTGTGGAAAGTGTGTGGAAGCTTGCGCATTAAATTTAATTCCAACAAGGTTAGCTCGCTTGTCTTTGCTAGATAAATTAGAACTCGCAGAAACTCAGGGGATTACTATTTGTATGGAATGCGGTAGTTGTGCTTATACATGCCCGGCAAATATTCCATTAGCACAATGGATTCGATATGGTAAACAAAAAGTATTAAGCTTACAAAAAGAAAGAAAATCAGCATAATTTATTACCATGGAATTTAATTCTAATACAAACCACAGATTAGTAATTGCAAGTTCACCGCATCTTCACTCAAGATGGTCAACTAAACAAGCAATGTGGCTCGTAGTTCTTGCATTACTTCCATCATTAATTGCGTCGGTTATTTTTTTTGGCGTATATCAATTACTGATTGTAACAACAAGTGTTTTCTTTTCTGTATTGACTGAAACGTTAATTAAGAAGATTAGAAAAAAGAAAATCAGTATTGCTGATGGAAGTGCTATAATTACCGGATTATTACTTGGATTAATTTTACCTCCTAATTTTTCAATTACTTCAACAGCAATCGGAGCAGTTTTTTCAATCGCGATTGGAAAAGAAATCTTTGGCGGACTTGGTTTTAATATTTTTAATCCAGCATTAGTTGGTCGTGCATTTTTACAAGCTGCTTTTCCAGTAGCAATGACAACCTGGCAAAAACCTTATTACGCAGTTGATACTATTACAAGTGCAACGCCATTAGCATCTTTTAAGTTTGATAAAGCCGTAACAGAAATTCAGCCATTAATTTTAGGAAACATTGGCGGCTCAATTGGTGAAACATCTGCAGTTGCAATAATAATTGGTGGCGTATTTTTAATTGGTATTGGAATAGTTAATTGGAGAATTCCGGTTTCAATGATAATCGGGATTATGTTAATCAGTGCAATTTTTTGGCTTGTTGATCCTCTTAAATATGCAAGTCCATTATTTCATTTATTCGCAGGAGGTTATTTGTTCGGAGTCTTTTTTATGGCTACTGATTGGGTAACTTCTCCAATAACTGCAAAAGGAATGTGGATCTTCGGCATTGGCATAGCGCTCATTGTCGTTGTTATTAGAACTTTTGGAGGTTTACCTGAAGGAGTTATGTATTCAATATTGATAATGAATGCAATTGTACCGATAATAAATAGGCTTACAACTCCCAAAATTTTTGGAGCAGATAAATGAATAATGTAATTAAAATGATTTTAACATTAACAGTTATTGGAATTTTTTCAGGGGGATTACTTTCTGAAGTTAGTAATTGGGCTACTCCAAAGATAAAAAAAAATCAAAAAGCAGAAATAGAAAAAGCAATTTTTGTAGTTCATCCAAATGGAAAATACTACGAAGTTGTTCAGAACAATAAAGTTGAGATTTATAAAGTGTTTGATGCAGAAAAAAATTTAATTGGATATACAATAGTTAATTCTGGGAATGGATTTCAAGGAAAGATAAAAATAATGACCGGTGTTAACATCAAACTAAATAAAATAACTTCAATAGAAATTCTTGAACAAGTTGAAACACCTGGACTTGGTACAAAAATAACAGAAGAGCCTTTTAAAAATCAATTTCAAGAAATTACAGCGTTACCAAATATCATTTGGGTAAAAGGAAAATCACTTGAACAGTCAAATGAAATTCAGACAATTACTGGTGCGACTATTTCATCAAAATCTGTTGTGGAAATTGTTAACGCTGGAATTGAGAAAGCACGTGAATCAAAAAACCGGGGCTTGCTGTGAAAAAGAATAAAACACTCAGCTATGAATTTATTAAAGGTCTTTGGGAAATAAATCCTATATTCAAACAAGTACTTGGAATGTGCCCAACTCTTGCTGTAACTGTTTCGGTAATGAATGGTTTAGCTATGGCACTTGCAACTACTTTTGTGCTTGTGTTTTCGAGTTTATTAATTTCATCCTTCAGAAAATTGATTCCCAATCAAGTTAGAATAGCCGCTTTCATTGTTGTCATTGCAACATTCGTTACAATTGCAGATTTAGTGATGAAAGCAAAATTCCCAGAGTTAAGTAAAGCACTCGGTCCATTTGTTCCGCTAATTGTTGTAAATTGTTTAATTCTTGGCAGACAAGAAGTTTTTGCTTCTAAAAATAACCCTCTCCGTTCGCTTTTGGATGCATTGGGAAATGGAGCTGGCTTTTTAATTGCATTAGTGATTATGGGTGGAATAAGAGAAATTATAGGATCAAGAACATTAATGGGTTACAGCGTACTGCCAAATAGTTTTGAACCTTGGCTTATTATAATTCTCCCGGCTGGTGCATTTTTAACTCTTGGACTATTGATGGGATTTGCTAATTTATATGTTGAAAGGAAAAAACGAATTGAGTTAGAAGCTGGAATAGCAAAATATAAAGCAGCAAAAAATACCTTAGATATAAAGTTAGGAGAAAAATAAAATGGATCTGTTAATAATATTCATCTCCGCAGCAATTGTTAACAATTTTGTCCTTTCTCTCTTTCTTGGAATATGTCCATTTATTGGTGTATCAAATAAAACTTCTTCTGCCTTATCGATGGGAATGGCAACAACCTTTGTTATGGTTTTAACGGCAATTGTAAGCTGGTTGTTGTACTTCTTGCTTTTAGTTCCATTCAAATTGGAATTTCTACAAATACCATCTTTTATTTTGGTTATCGCATCACTTGTTCAATTTGTTGAAATGGTAATAAAAAAAGTGAGTCAGCCAATTTACCGAGCACTTGGTATTTTTCTTCCATTAATTACAACCAATTGTGCGATCTTAGGTTTTGCTTTGCTTCTATCTATGAGAGAATATACTTTGATTCAAAGTATTATATTTGGTTTAGGAGCTGGAGTTGGTTTTACTGTTGCATTATTAATAATGTCCGGGATTCGTGAAGAACTTGAATTAACTGATGTTCCAAAAGCTTTCAGAGGAGCCCCAATTACTCTTATTATAGCTGGACTTCTCGCATTAGCATTTATGGGTTTTGCTGGAATGATTTAAAAATGGTAGAGACGCTATAAATGGTCTCTCTAAAAATACTGAGGTTATCTCTCAAGTTGAAAACAATCAACTAGTCTATGAGACGCGAAATATCGCGTCTCTACAAAAAATATGAAAAAATATTTTTTATACATATTGATCTTCATTGGGTTAATATCTTGTACCAAAGATGAAACAATAAAACGAACTTCAATTGTAATGGGAAGCACTATTGAAATTCAAGTGCGTGGAGTTGATGATGAAATTGCAAATTCTGCTATTACTGCCGCATTCAAAGAAGCAAAAAGGATTGATACTTTGTTTTCAACTTATATTTCCGGAAATCCTATGTGGTTTTTAAACAATTCAACTAAGGAAGAAATTAAAGTATCAGACGAGATGTTTTCCATGCTAGAAAAATGTGCTGAGCTTTGGAGAATTACTGATGGTGCATTTGATCCGGCAATTGGTAGCTTAATTGAATTAATCGGATTTGAAAAAGAGTCACCAAGTTTACCTACAAATGAACAAATTAAAAACGCGCTTAATAAAACTGGATGGAAGAAAATTACATTAAAAAAAGAAGATGTTGTTATTAAACCACTTAACATTAAAATCAGTTTTAATGCAGTTGTTCCCGGTTATGCTGCAGATAAAATTGCAAATGTTTTAAAAGGTTTTGGAATCGAGGATTTTTTAATAAATGTAGGCGGTGAAATTTATGCTGAAGGTGATACTTGGAGAGTTGGAATTCAACACCCAAGGAAAATTACTAAACTGCTCGGTTCGTTAAAAGCAAACAAAATCGGGATTGCTACTTCAGGAGATTATGAACAGTATTTTAATAAAAATGGGAAAAGATATTCACATTTAATTAATCCGCTTACCGGATTGCCAGCAAATGAATGTGAAGCTGTAACAATTATTGCTAAAGATGCTTTAACAGCAGATGCACTTTCAACCGGTGTTTTTATTCTTGGCCCAAGCAAAGGAATTGAGTTAATAAATAAATTATATGAAGTTGAAGGAATTATAGTTGATACCTTTGGAGTAATTCATAAATCTTCTGGTTTTGATAAATATTTTTTGGTTAAATAAATGGATACAACAATTATAATTGCTATTATGACGATGGGAGGGCTTGGATTCGTATTTGCGAGTGGACTTGCATTTGCGGATAAAAAATTACGCGTTGAAGAAAATCCTCTCATCGGCAAAATAAATGATGCTTTGCCAAATGCAAACTGCGGTGGATGTGGATGTGCCGGATGTTTCGATTTTGCAGTTAAACTAGTTGAAGGAAATGCAAAACCAAATGGGTGTCCAGTTGGTGGTGAAGAAACAACTCAAAGTATTGCAGAGCTTTTGGGTGTTGACAAAGGTTCGATAATAAAAAATGTACCAGTTGTTTTATGTAGAGGCGGTAATAAGGAAGCTGTCAATAAGAATACTCAATATATTGGACCTACTGATTGTAAAACTGCAATTCATGTTTCCGGAGGTGATAAACTTTGTCTTTATGGCTGCCTTGGTGGAGGCGATTGTGTTTCTGTATGTCAGTTCAAAGCTATGTATATGAATGAAAATGGACTGCCGGAAATTATTAACGAGTTTTGTACTGGATGTGGAATGTGTGCAAAAGCTTGTCTAAGAAATGTAATAGAAATGCATCCATCAAATAGAAATGTTTTTATCTTTTGCAAGAACGAGGATGATCCTAAAAGATCAAAGGAAGTTTGTTCAGTTTCTTGTATCGGTTGCGGTATTTGTGCAAAAAAATCTGATGGCGGAATTGAGATGGTGAATAATCTTGCAATAATAAATTATGACAAACTTGATCTCACTAAAATAGCTATTGATAAATGTTCAACCAGAGCTATTGAGGTTATAAATTCGAAAAGTATCATGGTTAATTAATGCTATATGAAGTAATAACTGAAGAAGGAATTGTTGCTTCTGTAAAAGATGAAATAACAGAAGTTCAGATTATTAGTCATTCCGAATGCTGCAGTTGTTCTGCAAAGGCAGTCTGCTCTCCAAATAAAATTGTTCATACAAGTAATAAAATTAATGCAAAAGTTGGGGACATAGTTCAAATCAAAATTTCAGGAGATTCGTTACTAAAAACTTCTATGATACTTTATGGTCTACCATTGTTCTTTTTAATAAGCGGAATACTTATTGGAACATACTTGTTTCGAAATTACAGCAGCTATGAATTGATTTCAGTAGTTCTTGGATTTGTCATAACTTTGCTTTATTATCTTGCAATTTTTAATCATAATAAAAAACATCCCAATACATTACCTAATATTGAATTTATTATTATTAAAAATAATTAGGTAAAATCGAACGTTTTTGTAATTTTAATAATTGATAAACACAAACAAACTAGAATGCAATCGAAAAAAAAACATTTAATGATTTATGGTGCTAACGGATATTCTGCCCAATTGATTATTGAAGAACTGATTGCAAGAAATATTAAACCAATTTTAGCTGGAAGAAATAAAAAAGCAATTGCTAAGGTCGCTGAAAAATTTTCATGCCAATACAATATTTTTGATTTAACAGAAGAAGTGAAAGCGCTTGAAGCATTAAAAAATATTCATACAGTAATTCATTGTGCCGGACCGTATAAATACACTGCTAAAGAAATGATCGATTTATGCTTGGCTTCAAAAACAAATTATCTTGATATTACCGGAGAGATGCCTTCTTTAGCATATGCATTTGGCTGCAGCAAAAAAGCAAAGGAAGAAGGGATTGTGATCTTACCAAGTGTTGGTTTTGATGTTAT
>Ga0194127_10001327_pt1 | contig 36425 bp, 29 predicted proteins | sample TA2KigC100mmetaG_FD_148624 | JGI IMG/M metagenome (GOLD analysis project Ga0194127, IMG submission 148624) | Freshwater microbial communities from Lake Tanganyika, Tanzania - TA2015036 Kigoma Deep Cast 100m | ecosystem: Environmental > Aquatic > Freshwater > Lake | place: Tanzania: Lake...
CCCGATCAGGCTCGCCGTCGCGAACGCCCCGAAGACGAGCACCATGATCAGCGGCACCCGGGCCAGCCACGACATCGATCCCCCCGAGTTCCTGACCCTGCGGCTCCTGGCGGCACGAACGCTCATCGTGAACCCCTCTTCAAGTCGCCCCGGCGCGCACTCCGTGCGCGTCCTGAACCCCCCTTGATCGGCACCCGGGTCGCGTCCGGTCCAGAACCTGCTTTCGGAGTGGGTTAGGTGCCTGCGGGTCCCCGCGAGCCGCCGCTCGGCGAGCGGGCGGCTCGCCCTTCTCGGGCCCTACCCACGAGAGTCGGCCGCCCCGCCCGATGGGATTGACGCGAGGGGCCCGCCGTGGTAGTTTGGGACTCCGATCACGGCGCTGGCGTCGTCGCCCCGCGTGGACGCCGCCCGCCCTCGTGTGGGTCGCGGTCGGGATTCACCCTTCGCCGCTTCCCCGTCCCGAGTTCCAACTCTCGGCGCCCGTCGCGCCGTGCGGAGTCGTGTCATGTTCCGAGCAGGCAGTGCGGCGTTGATCGTGGCGTCGATGGTCCTCTCAGCGGTCGTCCAGGCGCAGGTCCAGGCCCCGGGGTCGCCGGTCGGTCCGGACGAGGGCGACTGGCGAGCGGAGTGGTACGCCCGCCGCAACGTCCTGGTCGAGTCCAACCCCAAGCTCACCGTTGACCCCGGGTCGATCCTCGTCCAGTTCCATCCCGCCTCGACGCTCGCGGCCCGGGAGGGCGCGCTGGCCCGCATGGGCGGGCGCACGATCCGGACCTGGTCGCTGGTGCCCGGCCTGCACCACGTCGCCGTGTCCAGGCCGGTCGGCGAGTCGCTCCGGGCCCTGCAACTGGCGGCCCTCGTGGATCAGTCGCCGGTGATCTACGCCGAGCCGGACTCGCTGGCGCGCCTGGGCGCCACGCCCAACGACACCTACTACTCGCTCCTCTGGGGCCTGAACAACACGGGGCAGACGGTCAACCGCGACCGCGGGACGGCCAACGCCGACATCGACGCCGACCTGGCCTGGGACGTCATCACGGGCGGCAACGTCGCCGTCGGCATGGCCGACTCCGGCATCCGCGCCTCTCACGAAGACCTCGCCGCCAATCGCTGGACCAACCCCGGCGAGATCGCGGGCAACGGCCTCGACGACGACGGCAACGGCTACGTCGACGACACCTGGGGCTGGGACTTCTGGAACAACGACAACAACCCCAGCGACGACAACGGGCACGGCAGCCACACCGCCGGCACCGTGGGCGCCGCGGGCAACAACGGCAAGGGCGTCGTGGGCGTCTGCTGGTCGGTCAGGCTGGCCGGGCTCAAGATCGGTTCGGCGTCTGGGTCCGTCTCGATCTCCGCCGCGATCGGTTCCCTGGACTACTGCGTCGGCAAGGGGATCAGGCTCTCCAACCACTCGTGGGGCGGGGGGTCGTTCAGCGCCGCCCTCAACAGCGCCATCTCCGCCGCCCAGGCCGCGGGGCACCTGCTCGTGTGCGCCGCGGGCAACGGCGGGGCGGACGGCCGCGGCGACAACAACGACGCCCTGCCCCACTATCCCTCCTCCTACGCCCAGGACAACATCATCTCCGTCGCCGCCATCGACAACGACAACAAGCTCGCCAAGTTCAGCAACTACGGCGCCACCAGCGTCGATGTGGGCGCGCCCGGCGTCACCATCGCCTCCTGCTACAACTCCTCCGACGCCGCCTACGTCTACATGAACGGCACCTCCATGGCCACGCCCCACGTCACAGGCGTCGCCGCCCTCGTCTGGGCACAGAACCCGGGCTGGACCTACTCCCAGGTCCGCTCCAAGATCCTCTCCTCGGTCAAGCCCGTCGCGGCCCTCGCCGGCAAGTCCGCCACCGGCGGCTGCGTCAACGCCAACAACGCCGTCCGCTGACACGACCCCGCGCCACGGCAGGAGTCAGAGGGGGGTCGCCCCGCGGCGGCCCCTTTTCATTGCGCCGGGAGGCTCACCACCCGAGATCGACCGAGCTGGGCGCGTTCTGCACGCACACCGCCCGGCACCAGCGCTCGATGGCCCGCGGACCCACCGCCGTCGTGTCCGGGCGGTTGGTGGAGGGGAAGGGCCCTCCATGCACCATCGCCTCGCAGACGCGCACGCCGGTCGGCACGCCGTTGAACACCACCCGCCCCGCGCACGACGCCGCCAGGCCCGCCAGGGCCCCCGCGTCCGGGTCGTGGGGCCCGCCCGTCCACACGGAGCACGTCAGCGAGCCCGGCAGGGGCAGGTCGGCAGGGGTCGCCTCGCCGGGCAGCACGACGATCACCGCCGCCGGTCCGAAGATCTCCTCGTGCAGCGTCGGCTGCTGGAGCCAGTCGTCGAGCCCGACCTCGAAGAGCGCGGCGTGCGCATCGCGCCGCCCGTCGCGGGCCGTCGGGTCCACGAGCACGCGCACGCCCCGGGCCAGCGCCGCCCGCCCGCAGCGCCGCAGGTACGCATCGCGGATCCACGGCGCCAGCATGCGGCGGGGCGGCGCCGCGGCCAATCGGGTCGAGAGGCCCTCCACCAGCGCGCTCCCCGCCGACGCGGGCGCCAAGACCAGCCCCGGGCAGGTGCACTGCTGCCCGAACCGCGCCAAGATCGATCCGGCCAGGGCCTCGGCGATCTCCGCCGCCCGCGCCGCCGGCGTCATCAGCACCGGGTTGACGCTCCCCATCTCCGCGAACACCGGGATGGGGACGGCGCGCTCCCGCGCAAGCCGCTCGACCGCGAGCCCGCCCGCGACCGAGCCGGTGAACCCGACGGCCCGGATCGCCGGGTGACTCACGAGCGCCCGGGCCGCGGTGAAGTCGCCCGGATCCTCGTTGCGGACGTACCCCAGGGCATCCGCGATGCCGACCGACCGGTCGAGAGCCGCCCGGGCCGTCTCCACGATGAGGCGCCCTGTGCGCGGGTGGGCCGGGTGCTCCTTGACGACGACAGGGCAGCCCGCCGCCCAGGCGCTGGCGGTGTCGCCCCCGCACACTCCGTAGGCCAAGGGGAAGTTGCTGGCGCCGAAGACCGCGACCGGTCCGAGCGGAACCAGCGCCGACCGCAGGTCGTGGTTGGGCCCGATCGATTCCGGGGTCGGAGGATCGACCGCCGGTCTCCGCCACGACCCCTCGCGCACGACGCCCGCGAACAGGCGCAGCGTCGCCACCATGCGCACGAACTCCGGAGCCAACTCCTCGGGCGTCAGCGCGGTCTCCGCGGCGGCCGACGCGATGACCTCGCTCCGACGCGCCTCGAGCGCCCCGCCGACGCGCTCCATCGCCGCCGCACGGTCCACGCGCCGCCATCGACGCCACGCGTCGAGAGCCCGCTCCGCCACTCCGCACTTTGAAACCGAGTCGGTCATGCCAGGGGTCGGCGCTGCCCGCCGCCCCGGCCCATCCTATCGCCCCCCGCCGCGGTTACCGACGGCGTCGCGTCAGGAGCCCGCCGCCCATCAGAAGCAGGCCCGCCGTCCCGGGCGTGGGGATGAGCGCGATTCCCACCGCGTCCAGCGCCGGCCCGCGTGCGCTCCCGCCCGAGGTGGCGCGGAACATCAGGCGGTTGGTGGCCGCCGTGCCCGCGACCACGTCCACGCTCCGGTCCTGCCAGTTCATGTTGGCGCCGTTGCTGCCGCCGTGAACCTGTGTGAACGTGCCCACCACCAGCCCGTTCCAAACCACTTGCATCGTGAAGCTCATGTTCGGGCCCCACACGTTGCCCGCCATCGCGAACGACACGCGGTAGGCGCCGCCTGGCGTCAGGCCCGAAAGGTCCTGGTAGATTGCGCTCGGCGCGCCCACCCCGACCAGGTCGATCCAGTACCGGCCCTCGTACGCCGAGAACTCCAGCCCCGGCAGCGAGGCGCTCGGAACCGCGTGCACAAACTCGATGTCGCCGGGGCCGGCGTTGGTCCAGTTGCCGTAGGTCTGGCCGGAGCCGACGGAACGGAACCCGAGGCCGGGCTGCTCGAAGCCGCCGTTGATGACCTGGGCTTGAGAGGCGGCGGCGACGGCCACGAACACCACGCCGGCCGTGCGTACGAATCGAGTTGCGGTGTTCATGACGCCAAACATACATCGCGGGCAGAGAGAAATCCACTCAAACCGCCCGACTACGGTCTTTTTCTCAGACTTGGCGATGCGTCGCGTCCGAGAAGCAACTCCGGCAAGTCACTCCCGGGTTTTGAATGAGCCCGATTCGCTCTGACCCCGACCTTCCCGCGGCCCTCTCGCCCGCCCCGGAGCCATCGGCTTGGCCCGGTACCAGTGCCCGCACTACCACCGCTGCCCATGAACGCCGCGACACTCGCCGCTTCCGAACGCTCTTCGTACCTCCCGATCGGGCTCATCCTGGTCATGGCGATCGGGTTCGCCGCCGCCGACATCTTCCTCAGCCGCATCATCGGCCCCAGCCGCCCCGGCGGCGTCGTCAAGGGTCAGACCTGCGAGTGCGGCATGAACCCCGTCGGCACCGCCCGCAAGCGCTTCAACGTCCGCTTCTACCTCATCGCGATGGTTTTCCTCGTCTTCGACGTTGAGATCGTCTTCCTCTACCCCTGGGTCGCGACCTTCCCGAACCTTCAGCCCGGCACCGAGGAGGGCCTCCTGTGGCTGGGACGGATCTTCTTCTTCCTCTTCACCACCGTGGTCGCATACCTCTACGGGTTCCGCAAGGGCGTATTCAAATTCGACTGACACCCCCGGCGCCTTGATCGATCGATCCGTCCGCCATGGCGCCCCCTGGCGCGCCCCATGCGAGGCGTTCCCGCCGTCGCCATCGTATCGCGAGGGGGGCGGCGCCCCGGCCTGCCGGCGCCGAGCGGCTCTCCGCGCCATTGCCACGGGGTGGGCGGGACGGGCGTCGGCGCGAACACCGTGCAACCACCGCGGTCGGTATGCTAACGGGCCCATGCTCGCGCGGGTCCACAGCTTCCTTCTGTCGGGGATCGACGCCCTCGCGTGCGAGGTCGAGATCGACCACGACGAGGCGGGCATGTCGCCGCGCCCGGTGGTGGTGGGGCTGCCCGACGCGGGGGTCAAGGAATCCGTCGAGCGGGTCCAGTCGGCGCTGCTCAACTCGGGGTACGCGTTCCCGCAGGGCCGGGTGCTCATCAACCTCGCCCCCGCCGACCTCAGGAAGGAAGGGCCCGTCTACGACCTGCCCATCGCCGTCGGCCTCCTCATCGCGCAGGGCGTCGTGAGGGCCCCCGCGCCCGACGCCTGGACCGGAACGGTCGACCACCGCGCCTTCGCCTTCGCCGGGGAGCTGGCCCTCGACGGGCGACTCAGGCCCGTCAAGGGCGCCCTGGCCCTGGCGACGCTGGCCAAGGCGCTGGGGCTGCGCGGCGTGTTCGTGCCCGCCGACAACGCCGCCGAGGCCGCCATCGTGCCGGGCCTCGAGGTCCTGGGCGTGCGCACGCTCGCGGAGGTCGTGGGGCTCCTGGCCGGCGCCGTCGAGCCGTCCCCCTGCCCGACGCCCGACCTCTCGTCGCTGATCCGCGACGCGCCCGCCCCGATCGACTTCGGCGAGATCCGCGGGCAGGAAGGGGTCAAGCGCGCGATCGTGATCGCCGCCGCGGGCGGGCACAACCTGCTCATGCTGGGCCCGCCCGGCACGGGCAAGACCATGATGGCCAAGGCCCTGCCGGGCGTGCTGCCGCCGCTCTCGCCGGAGGAGGCGATCGAGGTCACGCGGGTCTACTCCGCCGCCGGCGCCCTCCCGCACGGGCAGGGACTGGTCTGCTCGCGACCCGTCCGCAGCCCGCACCACACCGCCAGTTCCGCGGCGATCGTGGGCGGCGGCATGGTGCCCCGCCCGGGCGAGATCAGCCTGGCGCACCGGGGCGTGCTCTTCCTCGACGAGCTGCCCGAGTTCCCGCGCTACGTCCTCGAAACGTTGCGCCAGCCCCTGGAGGACCACGTCGTGACCATCGCGCGGGCTCACGGGGCCGTGCGCTTCCCCGCCTCCTTCATGCTCGTCGCCGCGCTCAACCCCACGCCCAAGGGCGACATGCCCCGCGGCGAGGCCGGGCACCGCGCCATGCAGACCTACCTCTCGCGCATCTCGGGCCCGCTGCTCGACCGCATCGACATCCACGTCGAGGCGCCGGCCGTGCCCTGGCGCGAGCTCTCGACCGCCGGCAACGGCACGACGACGGCCCAGATGCGCGAGCGGGTCGCGCGGGCCCGCGCGGCCCAGTCCCCGCGCCAGGGGGCCGCCACGCCCAACGCACGCCTCTCGGGGAAACAGCTCGACACGCTCGCGCCACTGGGCGAAGACGCTCGCTCCATGCTCGGCCAGGCCATCGCCGAACTCGGCCTCTCCGCTCGCGCCTACGACAAGATCCGCCGCGTCGCCCGCACCATCGCCGATCTCGAGGGCGCCGCACGCCTGGAGCTGCCCCACGTCGCCGAGGCCGTCCAGTACCGCCTCCTCGACCGCCGAATCTGATCCGATCTTCCGCGATGCGGCCGCTCGCACGACCCCCGGACGTGCGCGCCTCACGGCTCCTGCCCGATGATGGTGTAGGTGTAGGGCGCGACCGGCACGGCGTGGGAGACCGCCAGGACCCCAGGGTCGCACAGCAGGCGGTTGGCGCCCGTGGTCCGGGGACGGATGCGGTAGGTCACGGCCCCGTCGAAGTCGAGGTTCGGGATGAGCGAAGTGACGATCACGTCGCGCGGGTTGGTCGCGGAGCGTGCGTACGCGAAGTCGCCGCTGATGTCCTCCCACTGCTGGGAGTTGGGGTTGAACCACTCGACGGTCATGGGCGTGACGTCGGAGGCCGAGTTCTCGATGACGACCGGCCCGTAGTGGCGCACCGTCACCGAGTAGGCCCCGGGCCAGCCGACCATCCCGCCGTCGGGCGGCGAGCAGTCTTGCTTGTGGAGGTTGAACGGCACGACGCCGACGGCCCCGCCGCCCAGCCCGGCGGAGAGGTTGCTGTAGTTCGGCATGGGCGCGAGAGTCACGCCGTCGACCGTCACGGGCGCGGACCAGGAGAACCCGAAGTTGACGGCATTGACGACAATCTGCCCCTTGAGGTTCGGGCCCAGGATGGTGACGGGCGTGTACAGCGATTGCCGGAAGCGCAACGACCGCCCCGCCGGGATCTCGCGCAGGCGCAGCTCCGGGGCGGGTCCGGTTGGGGGCGTTCCGGCGTAGCTCTTGAGGAACACGTCGGCTTCGAGGCGGGCGCCGGGGGCTTCGAGGTACAGCCCGCGGACGCCGCCCCCCGTCGGGCTCGGGAACCAGCCCCAGAAGTCGTCCGCAACCAGGCTGCCGAAGAACGAACCGTTGGTGCTGCGAACCCGCCTGATGCGGTAGTCGCCCGGCCCCACGCCGGCGTTGCCGGTTTCGATGTGCGCATGGATGTTCCCGGCGCAGTCGATGCTCCCGATCTCGTGGGTTTGCGATCGGATCGTCGCATGCGACCCGGGGCCGCCGACCGTGCCTCCGACGCTGATCCGCTCAATCTGACGATGGGACACGATGCTTCCGAACAACGCCCCCGCAATCTCGATGCCCTCGATTCGGGCTTCAAACCCAGGGAAAGGCAGCGTGAGCGCATCGACGTACGCATTCCCATTGCCCGCGTTGAGGCTCGTCTTGAGAAGGCCGACGGCATGGGAAGTGATGCTCGCTAGTTGGGAGGGCGCTCCGATCTGGCCCACGCTGTCGAGATTGAGAATCAAGTACCCGTTGCCGGAGTCCCTTTCGGCGCGATCAACCCTCGCCACGCCAGCGATTCCCACTGCAACCCAGTCGTTGGGCTGCGACGTTGGGAATCCGTTGTATGCTCCGACGAAGAGCGTGCGAATGACCTGACCTGAAGTGCGAGGAGACACCTGCACGCTGAACTGCTCCGGGAGCGATTGCTGCACTCCGTTCACTCGGAGGTCGATCGCGAGGTCCCACCCGTCGAACTGGTTCCCGTCCAGGTACGTCACGAGATGCACTCCTGGGCCGGACGGAGTGATGTTGAGGAATGGCTCCCATTGCGCGCCGGCGAGAGACGTTACCACACACAACACCGCGAGACTTGCGAGCTTCATTCTCTTCTCCTCCTTGCGATGGTGACAATGATGACTGAAAACACGGCTGGTGCTGCCGGTGTTGGGACCGCGGACGCGACTCTCAGCCCATGGACGATGATTGAATCGCTCGAAGACGAGCTGTAAAAGCCATCTACACGCTCGGCAAGCGTCGTGCCTCGGATCCGCGATCCAAGCACGATGCGAGTCCCGCTGCCTCGCGCGTTCTCTCCCCACTCTCGCTCCCCCCCCGAGATATCCAGCAGCCCCCAAGGGCTCGCCGCCCACGGGTAGGAACCGACGTCCATCTGCCAGATCGACCCCGGGATGCCCACGAACGCGTTGGTCTCGCCGCCCTGGCTGGGGAGCGCGCCGATCATCATCTCGTCGCCGCGGTCGGGCCACTGCCAATAGCCGCCCTGCCCCGGGCCGTAGCGGTGCGGGTCGTAGAAGGCCGCCTTGGCCCACTCGTCGGCCGACGGGATCCAGAAGCGTGCCCCCGGCGAACGCGTCGCCTGCTCCACCGGGAACCCCAGCGGATCGGTCCGGAACGTGGACGTGTCGTAGGCGCCGCTGGCGAACGCCTCGGGGCCGGAGCCCCGGCCGTTGTGCAACCAGTTGCAGTAGATCGCCGCCATTCGCCAACTCATGCGGGTCGGCCAGCGCTCGGTGCCGGGGTCGAGTTCATAACCGCTCGCCGTGCGGTAGATGTAGTCCCCGACCAGGCGCGGGTCGTGGGGGGTGCCGGTCCAGTAGGGCTCGTAGGCGCGGACGAAGTTGAGCCACTCGGCGGTGGTCACCTCCGAGCGCATGATGCGGTACGTGTACGCCACGGCTCCGACCCGGCGCTCCGGGTCGAGCGGCACCTCCTCGGGGATCGTGGCCCTGTTCCCCGGCGCCCCGACCGTCACGAAGTCCAGCCCGTAGGAAGGCACCGCCTGCCCGACACAGATCGCCGGAACTGCCGCACCGACCCCCGCCGCCGTGATGATCGAGAGCGTCCTCATCGCCGTCTCCTTTCGGGACTACCAACCCCGCTCATCGGCGGATGCGGGCTCAGTGGTGGAACGCCGCCACCGGGCGCCCGCCGCCCATCTGGGGCACCCCGCTCGCCGCAACCGTGCGCTGCGGGGCCCGGCCGCGTCGGGGCGCCGTGCCCGGAGCGGCGATGGGGCCCACGGACGCATTCGGTGCGTGTACGGAGGAGGTGGCGGGCGGTCAACTGGAAGCCCCAAGGGCGAATGCCTAGAGTCTGGGCTATTACGGTCCCACTCCCCTGACAGGTTCCGATTCCATGCCCATCGCCGCACCCCGCAAGGCCCAGCTCGTCAAGGACTACCGCACGCACGACCAGGACTCGGGCTCGGCCGAGGTGCAGATCGCGCTGCTCACGGAGCGGATCAACGAGGTGGCGGGGCACCTGAAGGGGCACCTGAAGGATCATCACAGCCGACGCGGGCTGCTGATGATGGTCGGCAAGCGGAACCGGCTTCTGCGGTACCTGGCGCGGACGGACCCGCAGGGGTACAAGGCGCTGATCGGGCGGCTTAGCCTGCGCAAGTAGCGACTCTTCACCGGCCCGCGTCCTGAACGACGCGGGCCGGTTTGTGTGCGGGTCGACCCGGGCCGCTCTGCCACGAGCGGCAGTGGGCAAGCCCCGGTCGACGACCGGGGCTCGCCTCTGCCACTTGACGGCGCGTTGGGGCGGAGCGGTGCGATCCGCGGTTCTCCGCACCGCGAGCTCCGCGCTCGCCGCGTTTCGTGACTCTTCCGTCGCGGGCGCGCAAGTTCCAGAGGTTGGCACACGATGAACAACGAGAGTCCGATGGCCGGGATGCCGGGGTACGTGCGCGTGGAGCGCGAGGTGGGCGGTCGCACGCTGGTGATCGAGACCGGGCACGTCGGGCGCCAGGCCGGGGCCGCGGTGCTGGCGACCTACGGACAGACGACGGTGATGGCGGCGGTGGTCCGGGCCGGGCCCCGCGAGGGCATCGACTTCTTCCCGCTGACGGTCGACTACCGCGAGAAGACCAGCGCCGCGGGCAAGTTCCCGGGCGGGTTCCGCAAGCGCGAGGGGGCGCCCAACGAGAAGGAAATCCTCACGATGCGGCTGATCGACCGCCCGATCCGCCCGCTCTTCCCCGACGGCTTCATCGACGAGGTGCAGGTCCAGTGCTGGGTGATGAGCCACGACGGCGAGAACGACTCGGACGTGCTGGCGGGCACCGCCGCCTCCGCCGCCCTGGCCCTCAGCGACGTGCCCTTCGAGGGCCCGACGGCGACCGTGCGCGTGGGGCGGATCCACACCGAGGCCGGGCCGCAGTACGTCATCAACCCGACGGTGAGCCAGCTCGACTACTCCGACCTGGACATGGTGCTGGCCGGTCACGCCGACGGGATCAACATGATCGAGGTCGGCGCCGCCGAGGTGGACGAGGCGGGGGTGCTCGGGGCCATCGAGTTCGGTCGGAAGCACATGCTCGAGGTGATCGGGCTGATCGACGGGCTGGCCAAGCGCCTGGGCAAGCCCAAGGTGATGGGCGAGCCGATGCTGCCCAGCGACGAGGTCGTCAGGGCCGTCGCCGCCGCCGCCGAGGTGGACATGGTCAAGGCCCGCCAGGTCCCCGGCAAGAAGGACCGTCAGGCGGCGGTGGAGGCGCTGCGCGAGAGGCTCCTGGAGGAGAAGTTCCCGCTCCGCCCCGAGGGCACCTACGCCGACTATGCCCTGAGCGTGAAGCTGCGGTCGCAGGCCAAGGAGGCCTTCAGGCGCCTGGAGGAGAGGGTCACGCGCCGGCTGATCCTGGAGTCGGGCGTCCGGGCCGACGGGCGCGGGCCCAGGCAGGTCCGCCCGATCCACGCGGCGGTGTCGGTCTTCGGGCGCACGCACGGCTCGTCGATGTTCCAGCGCGGCGAGACGCAGAGCCTCTGCTCCTGCACGCTGGGCACGGGCAAGGACGAGCAGATCGTCGACGGGCTGCTCCCCGAGTACAGCAAGAAGTTCACCCTGCACTACAACTTCCCGCCCTTCTCGACGGGCGAGGTCAAGCGCATCACGGGCCCCGGGCGGCGCGAGATCGGGCACGGCGCCCTGGCCGAACGCTCGCTCATGGCGATCCTGCCTTCGCCCGAGGACTTCCCCTACACGGTGCGCATCGTGAGCGACATCACCGAGAGCAACGGGAGCTCGTCGATGGCGTCGGTGTGCGGCGGATGCCTGGCGCTCATGGACGCGGGCGTGCCCATCAAGGCCACCTGCGCCGGCATCTCCGTCGGACGCATCTCCGACGAGAACAACGAGAAGGAACTCCTCATCACCGACATCCTCGGCGAAGAGGACTTCTTCGGGGACATGGACTTCAAGGTGTCGGGCACCCGCGACGGCATCACGGGCATCCAGCTCGACCTCAAGATCCGCGGGCTCTCGCTGGCCCAGATCGAGCGCACGCTGGCCCAGGCCCGCGAGGGACGCCTGCGGATCATCGACACCATGGAGCGCGTCATCGAGAAGCCGCGGGCCGAGATCAGCCCCTACGCCCCGCGCCTCATCACCCTCAGCATCGACCCGGACAAGATCGGCAAGCTGATCGGGCCGGGCGGCAAGATGATCCGCGGCTTGCAGGACCGCTACAGCGTCACCATCGACGTCGAGGACGACGGCACCGTCATGCTCGCCGGCCTCAACGCCGACTCCATCGCCGCGGCCCGGTCCGAGATCGAGGCCCTCTGCGAGGAGATCAAGGTCGGGGCCGTCTACCAGGGCAAGGTGGTGTCGATCAAGGACTTCGGCGCCTTCATCGAGCTGGCCCCGGGGACCGACGGCATGTGCCACGTCTCGGAGCTCGACCAGGGCTACGTCAAGAGCGTGTCGGACGTCGTCAAGCTCGGCGACGTCGTGAAGGTCAAGGTCATCCAGGTGGACGACCAGGGGCGGATCAAGCTCAGCCGCAAGGCCGTCCTCATCGAGGAGGGTGGCGGCGTGCCCGCGGCCGCGGGCTCTGGCGGCGGGGGGGGCGGCGGTGGTGGAGGGGGCGGCGGACGCCGTCCTCGCAACGACCGCTAACGGCGCGAGTCTCAAGTCCGTGGACGGATGCGCTCCGGGTGCCACGGGTCATCGGGCGCTTCGCCCGATGACCCGTGCGGCTGTTCGACGCCCGTCCGGACGCCGGCACGGGCGATCCGCAAGGCGGCTCGCCCGTGGCACCCGCGGCGCGCGCCGGCGCTTTGGTGCGCGTTCTTCCGACTCGCGCCACGAGTGGTGTGTGTCGGAAGTCCGCGGACGGAGACTTCCCGGGTGCCACGGGTCATCGGGCGCTTCGCCCGATGACCCGTGCGGCTGTTCGACGCCCGTCCGGACGCCGGCACGGGCGATCCGCAAGGCGGCTCGCCCGTGGCACCCGCGGCGCGCGCCGGCGCTTTGGTGCGCGTTCTTCCGACTCGCGCCACGAGTGGTGCGTGTCGGAAGTCCGCGGACGGAGACTTCCCGGGTGCCACGGGTCATCGGGCGCTTCGCCCGATGACCCGTGCGGCTGTTCGAGGCCGGTCCGGACGCCGGCACGGGCGATCCGCAAGGCGGCTCGCCCGTGGCACCCGCGGCGCGCGCCGGCGCTTTGGTGCGCGTTCTTCCGACTCGCGCCGCTAGCCGAGCCGGAATCCGATCCGATGCCGTGACTTAAGCCATTGCATAGCAATGGCTTAAGTTGTTTACAGGGGGTATTGCCCCCAATCCGCCGCGGCGGGCTTGCGGAGCCTGCTGGCCTTGGTAACCTAATGCTGTCGGTGGGGACGCTCTCGCGCTTGGATCCGGGCCTGCGATCAGGGGCGAACCGGAATCGCGGTGGTGTCGCATGGCGGCGAGGGTCCGTCGACGGAGCGGTGGCCCCGGGTCCAAGGGGGGCTGAGGCGTGTCCGACGAGTCGCAAGACCAGATCAAGAGCCTGGAAGGCACCGTCAAGTGGTTCGACCCGCGCAAGGGGTTCGGGTTCATCATCGGGCCCCAGGGACAGGACATCTTTGCGCACTTCTCCGTCATCGAGGGGGAGGGCTTCAAGGCCCTGCGCGACGGGTCGATCGTGGTCTACGACGCCGTCCGCTCGGACAAGGGCTGGAAGGCGACGCGCGTGGTCCGCAAGGAAGAGCCCCCCGAGGTCAGCGTCGTGAAGCGGTCCCACTCGCGGACGCCGCGGCGGTGACGCACTTGCCACGGGCCCGGACCCGGCGATAGTTGCACGTGATCGAGGTCGTCACCGGCGTCCTGGGCGGGTTCGCGGTGGGGGCCATCGCCACGGCGATCGTGTGGCGGTGGGTCGTCCGGCGCTCGCTCGGGCGCGCGCAGGCGGCGGAGCGCCGGGCCCGCGCCGCCGAACGTCTCGCCGAGGTCGGGGCCATGACGGGGGGGCTGGCCCACGAGATCAAGAACCCGCTCTCGACCATCGGGCTCAACGCGCAGCTCCTGCAGGAGTCCATCGAGGAGCTGGCGATCAACCCCGACGAACGCGGGCGCCTGGCCCGGCGGCTGGGAACGCTGCGGCGCGAGGTGGATCGCCTGCGGGGCATCCTCACCGACTTCCTGGAGTTCGCGGGCGAGCTGCGCCTGGAGCGCAAGCCCGCCGACGTGCGCGCGCTGGTGGAGGAACTGGCGGACTTCTTCCACCCCCAGGCGGCCCAGCACGGGGTGCGCCTGCGGCTGGACCTGGGTGCGGATGGGGCCCAGGTCGCCGAGATCGACGCGGCCCATGTCAAGCAGGCCCTGCTCAACCTCCTCCTCAACGCGGTCCAGGCGATGTCGGCGGGCGGGGATCCGTCGCGCCCCAAGGAGCTGATGCTGCGCGTGCGTCCGCGGCAGGACGCGGACGGATCGTCGATGGTCGCGGTGCACGTGATCGACACCGGCCCGGGCATTGCGCCCGAGACACTGCGGAGCCTCTTCAAGCCCTACTTCACGACCAAGTCGGGCGGGACGGGGCTGGGGCTGCCCACGGCGCGCCGGATCGTCGAGGCCCACGGCGGCCGGCTCGACGTCCACACCGAGGTCGGGCGGGGGACCGACTTTGCGATCCTGGTCCCGGCGGCGCCGGCCCGCCCGGCGCGGGCGGAGTGAGGGCGTCGGCGGTCAGGCACCGCCGGCGGGGCGGATCTGGGTGCGGACGTCCCAGAGCTCGGGGAAGAGGACATCCTCGGTGAGCTGGCGGAGGTAGTGAACGCCCGCGGTGCCGCCGGTGCCCCGGCGCATGCCGATGACGCGCGCGACGACCTTGAGGTGCCGGTAGCGCCAGAGGCAATACTGCTCGTCGACGTCGACGAGCTTCTCGCACATCTCGTAGGCGTCCCAGTGCCGGTCGGGGGCCTCGTAGATGAGCTTGAAGACGGCGATGACGCCGGGGTGGCCTGGGCGGCGCACGGTCCAGTCGCGCTCGACGATCTCGGGCGGGACGGGCATGCCCCGGCGGGCCAGGTAGCGGAGGAACTCCTCGTAGAGCGACGGGGCCCGGAGCGCGTCTTCGAGCTCGGCGTGGACCTCGGGCTTGTGCGCAAAGACGGCGAGCATGCGGGCGTCCTTGTTGCCCAGCAGGAACTCGATCAGGCGGTTCTGGTGGCTCTGGATCCCCGACGCCGGGCCCAGCACGTGCCGGAACTGGAGGTACTCGGTGGGCGTGAGCGTGCTGAGCACGGTCCACTGGCTCAGGAGCTGGGTTTGGATGTGCTTGACGCGGGCGAGGATCTTGAAGGTGGCCTCGAGCTGGTCGCGGGCGATGAGGTCCATCGCGGCCCGGAGCTCGTGGATGATCAGCCGGAACCAGAGCTCGGTGGTCTGGTGCTGGATGATGAAGAGCAGCTCGTCGTGGTGTTCGGGTCGGCTGAGGGGGCGCTGCGAGGCGAGGAGGCGGTCGAGCTGGAGGTACTGGGCGTAGTCGAGCTTGCCGTGGAGGTTGGTGATCGTGTCGGGGTCGTAGTGGGAGAGGGGATCGAACGAACTCATGGGCGCAGCATAGAGCATGCGCCGGGGCGGGGGCCGCGGGGAGTCAGGCCGAGCTCATTCGCGGGCGTCGGTCCGGCCGGCGGAGGCGGTCATGGTGGGCGGGATCAGGAGCGATTCGAGGGGGGCGACGGCGATCATGGAGCCGTCGCCCGGAGCCGCGGCGAAGGAGCCCTCGCGCGAGGCGTAGTACTCGTCGTGGGCGGTGTACCCGCAGCCGCCCAGGGAGGCGGCGATCCCGAGGGGGGCGAGGGTTCGCAGGGTGGGGCGGAGTCGGAGGGCGGCCATGGAGCGGTCTCGGCGGGGGCGTCTCCCGCGGTGGCCCACGCGTGACCACCGGGTGAATCGGCCCGATCCACCCGCGGCTTGACGGGGCACGGGCGGGGATGGCGCTTGGGGGCCCGGCAGCGGTTGAGACGCGGCGCGGCGGCGGACGTTCCCGGCCCGGGTGGACGGGGAACGGCGCGTGCGGGCGCTGTACGATGCCCGCGAGCGGCGGCCGCCCCGGTATCGGACCCTGGCCCGCCGCGGGCAGAGATCGGAACTTCGATGATCAGACCAGCGTTCAGCACGGTGGCGTGCCCGGATTGGACCATCCGCCAGGCGATCGAAGCGGCGGAGCTCTTCGGCTACACGGGGATCGAGTTCCGCACCCTGGGGTCGGGCTCCGGGGCGTGGGCGTGCGAGCCGTTCCTGACCGACCCGGGCAAGCAGCGGCGGATGCTCGAGCGGGCGGGGGTCGAGGCGTGCTGCCTGGCGACGTCGATCCGGTTCGACGGACGGGCCTCGCCGCCGATCATCGGAGAGGCCTTCTTCGACCGCGACAAGCCGATCCGGGCGACCCGTGAGGCGGTGGCGCTGGCGGCGGACGTCGGCAGCCCCTTCGTGCGAGTCTTCGCGTTCGAGGTCAAGCCGCGCGAAACCCGCGCCCGCGCGGCCAAGCGGATCGGCGAGGGGCTGACCATGGCGCTGGCGATGGCGCGTCACTCGGGGGTGAGGCTGGCGCTCGAGAACGGCGGGTCGTTCGGGACCGCCGCCGACCTCATCGAACTGATCGACGCCCAGCGGAACTCGCTGCTGGTCGCGTCGTACGACGCGAGCGCCGCGATGCTCGCGGGCGAGGATCCGTGCCAGGGCGTGCGGAGGCTGGGGGATCGGCTCCGCCTCGTCAGGCTCAGGGACTTCAAGGACGGGAAGCCCTGCCCGCTGGGCGAGGGCGACCTGCGGGCGAGCGACGTCCTCCGGACCCTGCACGACATGCGGTTCGACGGCTGGGCCGTGTACGAGTACGACCGGGCCTGGCTCCCAGCGGAGGTCCGGGCCGGGCTCCCGACGACGGCCCAGATGCTGTCGGTCGCGGCGGCGCGCATGTACGAGTTGATCGGTCGCCACTCCGGGCACGACCCGGGGCCCGTCGGTCACGCGGTCATGGCCTGAGGGGGGGACGAGCCGGCGCCGGGCCTGCACGGGCGGGGTGATCGCTCCCGGGATCCGTCGAGGACTCTTCATCCCCGGCGTGCGCGCGGCGCACGGGCATCGGGGGCGCGGGGGCCCCGGGGAGGCCGACGGTGGACTCGGCACGCCGAGTGCGTGTGACGCGGGAGGTGCTCGGGCGTTGCCGTGAGCTGGGGTTCGCGCTGGCCGGGGTGTGCCGGGCGGAGCCGTCGCGGTGGGCTGATGAACTCCGAGCCTGGCTGGCCGACGAGCGGCACGGCGACATGGGATACCTGGTTGACGGGCTGGACAAGCGCCTGGACGTGGGGCGGGTGCTGGAGGAGGTCGTGCCCGGGGGGCCGCCGGCGCGGTCGGTGGTCATGGTGGCGGACCAGTACGCCCGGCGCGCGGGGGACGACGAGCGGGCGATGCCCGGCGCGGGGCGGATCGCGCGCTACGCCCGCGGGCGCGACTACCACCGCACCATCAAGCGCCGCCTGCACCGCCTGGCGGACCGCCTGCGCGTCGAGCACCCCGGCACGGACTTCCGCACGTTCGTCGACACCGCGCCGGTGCTGGAGCGCGAGTTGGCGGTGCGGGCGGGGCTGGGCTGGCAGGCCAGGAACACGATGGTGATCCACCCCCGGCGGGGCAGTTGGATCCTGCTGGGCGGGTTCGTGACGAACCTCGACCTGGAGCCGCCCCCGGAGCAGGAGGCGTGGGGCGACCACTGCGGCTCGTGCACGCGGTGCATCGACGCCTGCCCGACCGGGGCCATCACGCCCTACCGCGTCGACGCGACGCGGTGCGTGTCGTACCTGACGATCGAGCGCCGGGGCGCGATCGACGAGGGGCTCTTCGAGGGCGTCGGCGACTGGGTGTACGGGTGCGACGTGTGCCAGGAGGTGTGCCCCCACAACTCGCCCAGGGCCGACGGCGACGACGGCGTGCCCTCCGCGTACGCGCCCCGACAGGCGACCCTGGACCTGCTGGCGGTGCTGGGGTGGGGCGAGGCGGAGCGACGCTCGGCGTTCGCGGTGTCGGCGATGAAGCGCGCGCGCGTCGACATGATGAAGCGCAACGCTCTCATCGCCCTGGGCAACCAGCTCCAGAGCGCCCCCGACGCCGCGGCCCTCGCCAGGATCATCGCGATCGCGGCGGACCCGGCGGAGCCGCGCCTGGTCCGGGAGACGGCGCGGGCGGTGCGGCGTCGGCTGGCGGGCGGATGAGCCCGCGGCAGAGGACGATCGCGCCCACCCCGAGCACGAGCCACCACGAGCGGCGCTCGATGAACCCGAGCCAGAAGGCGGGCGCGGCGCACGCCAGGGCGAACGCGAGCACGACCCAGTGTCGGAGCGTCGGCCGCCCACGCCGCCACGTCGGGGCCATGACGAGCAGGGCGTACGCCGGGAACACCAGCCCGTAGAACGACATGAAGAGGCGGTACCAGGTCTTGGGGTCGCTCACGGGCGGGGCGAGCCCGCGGGCGTAGGCCGGCCCGACGTTGGCGTAGAGCTCGGCGCCCGCGATCGCGAGCAGGAGGGCCACGGGCCCGGCGTTCCAGGCATTGAGGCGCGATGGGGCCACGGCGTTGGCGCGCCCGAGGGCGCGGAGGTGCAACGCCGTGGTCAGCGCGGTCTGCACGCCCAGGTGCACCAGCACGAGGAGCAGCGTCGAGCGAGGCGGGAGCACGGCCCCGGGGCGGTACGTCTCCCAGAAGACCGGGGCGTAGGCCGCCGTGAAGAGGATCATGAGCGCGAAGAGGACGCCGAACCCGATCGTGAACGACAGGCGGGCGGCCCCGGCGGCCTGCGCCTGGCGGGCGCGGTGGAACGTCAGGTCGAGGTAGGGGCAGAGCAGGAAGCCCAGAGTGCACACGCCGGCCAGGGGAAGGACGTGCGCGGCGGGCAGGCGCGACAGCTCGATCGAGCGGGCCATGACCTCCACGTCCGGGATCGTCGCGCGGGCGCCGGTGACGACCCAGAGGGCCAGGCACGCGAGGCTGGCGGCGTAGGCGAGCGCCGCCCACGCGCGCTCGGGCCCGATCGCGGCGAGCAGCGGCGGCCCGGCGTAGAGCAGCGGGACGATGGGCTCGGCGTCGGCGACGCGGGCCAGCGGCGCGACGACCAGCGCGAGGAACACCCCGTGGAACGCGATCGTCACGAGCGAGAAGGCCCGCATCGCCGGGCGGTGCCGGGCGACGAGGGCCTCGCTCTTCCCTGGCCTCGCGAGCACCCATCCCATGGCGGCGGCGCCGAGGACGTTGGGGATGGCGAAGGCGAGGAAGGAGAGGGGCCCGAAGTCGCGGTCGAGGATCGCGGGCAGGAACATGCCGATGCACCAGGTCCACGAGGCGGCCAGGTAGATCGCCCAGGTGAGCCGGGCGAGCCTCGGGGCGTGGAGTTGTTCGTGCGGCACGGCGGCGAGTGTAATCAACCCGGGGCGCCGAAGCCGCCGCCGCCGGGCGTCTCGACGATCAGCCGGTCGCCCGCGCCGAGGTCGGCGGTGGCGGCGTGGGGCAGGTCGAGCGTGGAGCCGTCGGCGCGGACCATGCGCTGGCGCCCCGGCAGACCCGGCTGCCCGCCCCCAAGCCCCGAGGGCCCGGCGTCGCGGTGCTGGGTGAGGAGGGAGAGCGAGACGGGTTCGAGGAAGGTGAGTTCGCGGACGACGCCGTCGCCCCCGCGATGGGCCCCGTCGCCGCCGGAGCCGGCGCGGACCTGGAAGCGTTCGAGCCGCACGGGGTAGCGGTGTTCGAGGATCTCGGGGTCGGTGATGGCGGTGTTGGTCATGTGGGTGTGGACGGCGGAGGCGCCGTCGAAGGCAGGCCCGGCCCCGGCGCCGCCGGCGATGGTCTCGTAGTAGCCGAAACGCTCGTTGCCGAACACGAGGTTGTTCATGGTGCCCTGGCTGTCCGCCGCCAGCCCCAGGGCCCGCACCAGGGCGTTCACCAGGCGCTGGCTGGTCTCGACGTTGCCCGCGGCGACCGCGGGGCAGCGCGCGGGGTCGGCGTCGAAGGGTGGGTTGAGCATGCCCGGCGGCACGACGATCCGCACCGGCGCCAGCAGCCCGTCGTTGAGCGGGATTCCGGCGCGGGCCCAGGCGGGCCCGAGCAGCAGCCGCAGGGCGTACATGACGGCGGAATGGACGACGGCGAGGGGCGCGTTGAGGTTGCCCGGGTGCACGCCCGGCGAGCCCGTCAGGTCAACGGTCAGGTCGCCGGCGCCCGGGCCGATCCGAACCCGGAGCGTCCGCCCGTCGTCGAGCGCCTCGGACACCCGCGCGGGGCGGACCGACGGCAGGGCGGCGCGGATGCTCGCGCTGGCCTGATCGTGGAGGCGGCTCATGGCGTGGGCGAGCGCGCCGGTGGACCAGGCGCGGGCCAGGTCGCGCAGCCCATCGACGCCGCGCCGGATCGAGGCGACCTGGGCCGCCAGGTCCGCGAGGTTTTCCTCCGGGGCGCGGGTGGGGTGCGGGGCGGAGCGGAGGGCGTGCTCGACCGCCGACCAGTCCGGGCGGCCCGCGCGGGCGAGGTACGTCGGCGGGATGACCACGCCCTCGTCGGCGAGCGTGCGGGCGTCGGGGGGCATGGAGCCGGGGCGGGATCCGCCGATCTCGGCGTGGTGGGCCCGGCAGGCGGCGTAGCCCCCCAGCGTTCCCGCGTCGTCGAACGCGGGGGCCACGACCGTGACATCGGGGAGGTGCGAGCCGCCGAAGGCGGGGTGGTTGGTCACGAGCACGTCGCCCGCGCTGAGCGGGTGGCGTTCGAGCAGGGCGCGGACGCACAGCCCCAGCGCGCCCAGGTGCACGGGCACGTGCGGGGCCGACACGATGAGGCGCGCCGATCCGTCGAGCAGGGCGCACGAGAAGTCCAGACGCTCCTTGACGTTGGTCGACAGTGCGGTCAGGCGGAGCCGCTCGCCCATCTGCTCGGCGAGGGAGTTCAGGGCCCCGGCGAGCAGTTCGTCCCTCGCGGCGGCGGGCGGGCGTGCCCGCGCGGCGTCGAGATCGCGGGTCAGGATGAGGGCGCCCGACCCGTGCATCCGCGCCGACCAGCCCGGCTCCACCACCGTGGTGGTCAGGCGCTCCACCACGAGCGCGGGGCCCGCCAGCGCCCCATCGGGGGTCAGCGACGACCGCTCGATCACCCGGGTGTGCAGGCGCCCCGACCGGAACAGGGCGACGCCTTCGTCCTCCGGCGCGACGCCCGGCCCGCGGTCCGGCGGCGGGATGGAACGGCGCGGCTCGTCGGCGACGCACGAGACCGTCGCCGACTCGACCTCGATCGCGCGCCCCGGGATGGCATGCCCGAAGACCCGGCGGCTGGCCTCCTCGAACGAGGCGCGGAGCGAGGGGCCCTCGGCCAGGTCAAGGTCGATCGTGTGCTGCTGCCCGGCGTAGCGGAGGCGGACGGTCCGGCGGGCGACCCGCAGCGACGCTTCCGGCGCGCCGTCGGCGACGAGCTGCGACCTGGCCTCCCCTTCGAGTTCGGCGGCGACGCGGCCCAGCCCGGCGCAGTCGAGCTGGGCGAGGACCTGGCGGGTCGCGGAGCGTTCGAGCGTGGCGCCGGCGAGCCCGACGGCGCTCAGCAGGCCGCAGTCGGCGGGAACCACGACCGTGCGGATGCCGAGCTCGTCCGCGACGGCGCAGGCGTGCTGGGGCCCCGCGCCGCCGAAGGCGACCAGGGCCGCGCCGGATGGGTCGTACCCCTCCGCGACGCTGACGCGCCGGATCGCCGCCGCCATGTGGTCGTTGGCGATGGCGAGCAGGGAGACCAGCAGGTCCTCGTCGGTGGGGGCCGAAGCGCCCATGGCGCGGCGCAGCTCGGCCAGTCGCGCGCGGGCGGGAGCCTCGTCGATCGCGATGTGGAACCGGTGGGCCAACAGTCGTCCCGTGAGGAGGTTGACGTCGGTGACGGTGAGGGGCCCGCCCCCGCCGTAGCACGCCGGCCCGGGCGCGGCCCCGGCGCTCCTGGGCCCGACAGTCACGGCGCAAAGCACGGGGTCGAAGGCGCAGACCGACCCGCCCCCGGCGGCGACGCTGTGCACGTTCACGGCGGGGGCGAGCAGTTCCGCGGCGCCGACGCGGTGTCGATCGACCAGGTCGAGGCGCCCGGACGGCGCCTCATCGATGCGGGCGACGTCGGTGCTGGTGCCGCCCATGTCGAAGGTGAGGAGCCGACGCAGGCCCAGGTCGCAGGCGACGTGGGCGGCGCCGAGCACGCCGCCGGCGGGGCCGCTGAGCAGCGCGTCCTTGGGGGCGAAGCGCCGGGCGGGGGAGAGCCCCGCGGCGCTGGTCATGACCATCACGCGGCTGCCCGATCCCCACGCGCCCGCGGTCTCCGAGACGAACTCGTGCACGGGCCCGGAGAGGGCGGCGTTGACGAGGGCGGTGGTGCATCGCGCCAGGACGCCGATGCGTGGGGCCAGGGCCGACGAGCGCGACACGTGCACGAAGCCGCGGGACAGGAGCCAGCGCTCGAGGGCCGTCTCGTGGTCGGGGTTGATCCAGGAGTGGAGCAGGCAGATGGCGGCGGAGCGGACGCCGCGGGCGAGCAGGGCGTCGGCGTCGGCGCCGAGCGAGCTGGGATCGAGCGGACGCCGCACGGCCCCGCGGGCGTCGACGCGCTCGTCGACCTCGATCGTCGCCGCGGCCCAGGCGCGGTCGCGGGCCGGGTGCGCGTCAATGTCGAGGGCGAAGAGGTCCGGGCGGCGCTGGTCGCCGATGCGGATCAGGTCGGCGAACCCGCGGGTGACGAAGAGGGCGGCGGGGGTGAGGCGGCGCTCCAGCAGGGCGTTGGTGCCCCGCGTGGTCGCCAGGCGCAGTTGGGCCGGGGGCAGGGGTCGGGTGGCGGGGGTGCCGGTGGCCAGCCGGGCGGCGAGCACCGGGGCCGGCTCCCCCGTGGAGAGGTCGAGGAGAGCGCCGGGGGCCGCGTCGGCGAGCGGGGCGTCGAGCGTCACGCGAGCGCCCTCGTGGGCGACGATGCGGCGGGCCCGGCCGCCGGTGGACGCGGCGAGCGCGAGCCCGACAAGGTCGAACCCCTCGGGGGCATCGGCGAGCAGGAGTTCGCGCGCCGACGTGCGAGCGGTGCAGCGGACGCGGAGGGCGCCGTGGCTGAGAACCTTGGCCCGCCGGATGGAGCCGTCGGGGGCGAAGGCGACGCAGTCGGTGAAGGTGCCGCCGGTGTCGGCGCAGATGAGCCACGGGGGGTGGGGAGCGTCCACGGGGCAGTGTTGTAGGTGGGCGGGAACGAAAGGAGCCCGGGGTCTCTCGATCCCGGGCTCCGGGCCCCTTCGCCTTGATCGGGTGGGGCCGGCGGCGCGGTGCAGGCGCGCCGAGCGGTCGGGTCAGCAGACGGCGTTCTCGTGGTTCAGGAAGGCCAGCAGGTCGTTGAAGTCCTCGTAGGGCGCGCCCACCACCGCCAGGTCGAGCTTGACCGCGACGCCCGGGCCGAAGCCGGCGCCCCGGACGTCCATGTTCGCCGGGATCGGCAGGACGTCCTGCGCGTACAGCCCGCTGCCCTTCATGCGGTGCGTGGGGGCGTTGTCCTGGGCGATGATGTTGACCGCGGGCCCGCGGGTGCCACGGGCGAGCCGCCTTGCGGATCGCCCGTGCCGCCGTCCGGACCGGCCTCGAACAGCCGCACGGGTCATCGGGCGAAGCGCCCGATGACCCGTGGCACCCGCCGTGCCACGACTGTTCGGCTCGGCGAACAGTCGTGCTCTTCCCGCCGGCACGACTGTGCCCCCTCGGCACGACTGTGCTCCACCGGCACGACTGTGCCCCGAGCGGCACAGTCGTGGCACCCGGAACCCGTGCCACGACTGTTCGGCTCGGCGAACAGTCGTGCTCGCCCCGCCGGCACGACTGTGCCCCACCGGCACGACTGTGCCCAGAGCGGTACAGTCGTGGCACCCGGAGCGCTCCGTCCACGTTCTTCCGACTCGCGCCACGAGGTCGCGGCGGTCCTGGACGTGTCTCGCTCCACCGTCGAGGCCGACTGGCGCATGGCCCGGGCCTGGCTCTTGCGCCGGCTCGCCGCCACGCAGGCCTGACCGCCGGCCTCAGCAGGGCTGGTTGTAGCGGTTCAGGAAGAGCAGGAAGTCGTTGAAGTCGATGACGCCGTCGTCGTTGTAGTCGGCCCTGGGGTCGCCCGCGTTGAAGCGGTTGAGGAACTCGAGCAGGTCGTTGAAGTCGACGGCGAGGTCTCCGTTGACGTCGCGGCTGCCGCGTGAGCCCGGGTACAGGCCCGGATCGGCGGGGTCCTCGCACACGTCGAGCTCGTCGCGGTCGAGCCAGCCGTCGAGGTCGCGGTCGATCCCGATGCGGGTCTGCGAGCCGAGGGGTACGACGGTAAAGGTGATCTCGCCGCCGGGGGTCGCCAGCGCCCGCAGGACCGCCGTCGAGAGCGTCTCTCCCTGGCGGTCGGCGCGCCACGACGCCCCGCCCTGGTAGGCGTAGCCGCGGTCGGCTCCGGCGACGCGCCCGCGGGCCACGAGCCCCACCTTGCCCGCGTCGGCGAGCGTGCCCATCGAGCTGAGCAGCGTGACCTGCGCGGGAGGTGCGGTGGCGATGCTCACGAGCGTCGACTGTCGTCCCACGGCGGCGTGCGTGTCGAGGCTGGGCGTGCCGGGCGGGTCGAGCGGGTTGGTGGGGCTTCCCGCCGGGAGGTCGGATCCGGAGAAGGCGAGCATGAAGGCCACGAGGTCGGCGACCTCCTGGTCGCTGGCGACGTTGAAGGCGGGCTCGCTGACGAAGCGCTCGATGGAATCGATGGCGCCGTCGTGCCCGAGGCCGAAGCCGGCGGTGTTGCGGGTGGTGAGCATGTTGAAGCCGGTCTTCTCGTAGAGGTTGCGGAGTTGCGGGGTCTTGACGGAGATGTTCGTGCTGCCGTCGACCGAGACGAGGGCCGCGTGGCGTTCGCCCATGGGCCCCGGGGGAATGGGGACATAGGCGGCGCCGGTCCAGGTGTAATCGGTGCCGGCCCCGGTAGGCAGGGTGTGGCACGTGACGCAGGCGAAGGCGCCGCGGTCGAGGCGGCGCGTGCCGGAGCGGTAGATACTCATGCCGTTGACCGCGTTGCCGTTGGGGAGGGGCAGGCCCGCCGAGCCGAAACGCCCCGTGCGCAGATGCCCGGGGAGCGGCAGGCTCGTGGGCAGGGTGTTCTCGAACTGGCGGTGGGGGTTGGGCGGGAAGGTGATGGTCGCCAGGAAGTTCTCGAACTCCTGCATCTCTTGCGCGGTGAGGTTGGCGTCGTCGCCCTGCAGGCCGATGAAGGCGCCGTTGAACTCCTCGATCCCGAGGCGGTCGCCGCGCCAGTGGTGCGGCTCGTGCCCGACAATGTCCTGAAGCGTCTGCGTGGTCATCGGGCCCTTCATGGGGTGGAAGGGCTCGAAGCCTCCGGTCAGTCCCGGCAGCCCCTGCCCGAGGTTGCGGTTGGTGAGCGGGTCGATGGTCCCCTGAGGGTCGCCCAGGTCCCAGGCCAGGCGATCCAGGCGCGAGTCGACGTGGCAGGAGGCGCACGAGATGTGTCCCAGCCCCGAGTTCTTGTGCGTGTCGTAGAGGTGCTTGCGGCCGATGCGGACCGCGGCGGGGGTCGGGTCGTAGAAGGAGACCGTGGAGGTCACGGCCTGGGTCGCCGTCGAGATCGTGGACACCGACGCGTCGAACCTGGACAGGACGAAGAGCCGGCCCCGGGTTTCGTCGAGGGCCAGGCCCGTCGGGCCGGGCGGTACGGCGATCGCTGGTGCGCCCAGTCGTTGGCCCTCCGCGTCGATCTGGATGACGTTGTTCGAGCCCATCCCGGCGACATAGGCGAGCGTGCCGGCGCCGTTCCAGACGAGGGCCCGCGGGTCGCCGATCGACTTGTTGCGATCGCTCTGGGGGATTGTGGGGGCGGCGTAGGTCAGGTGGGTGTTGAGGTCGCGGATGGTGGGCGTGGCGGGGGGCACAGGATCGACGAGGGCCGCGTTGACGCGGAGGAACTTGCCCTTCAGGTTAGGCTCGAAGCGGACCTGGTTGATCGCGTCGGTGCCCACCAGCGCGAGGCGCCCGGTCGCGGGGTTCACCGCCAGGGCCATGCACATGTTCATGAGGCGCTTGTGGTAGTCAACGGCCAGGGTGGAGGCGTTGACGACGGCGATGTCGTGATCGACAAGGTCCCACCCGACGACGCGCCCGGAGCGGGAGGCCTGGGCGCCCGAGACCATGGTGGTCCAGTCGCGGCTGTTGTCGTCGCGCCAGGCGCCCCCCGCGTCCTTCTTGACGATGAGCCCGACCCGGATCGCGGGGTTGTTCGCCGGCGCGATGGGCGGGACGAACGCGCCCCCGCTGTTGGGGGGCGGGTTCTGCCCGCCGTAGGGGCCCGTGGCGTCGCTCACGACGTTGGGAGGGAAGTTGATGATCGTGGGCTGGGCCGCGCCCCCGCCCAGGAGGGTGGAGGAGTTTCCCGATTCGAAGATCGCCGCGTACACGCGCGCGCCGTCGGAACTGACCGCCAGGGCCCTCGGGTCCTCGCCCTCGATCGGGACCGCGATCGGCGCCGCGGAGAGGTTGCCCGGGTCGAACACCTGGAGCATGTTGGCCTGCGAGCACGACACGAACGCCCGCGGGGGGTTCCCCGCGAAGACGATGTCGCAGGGTTCGTCCGCGGTGGCCAGCGTCGCGCGCACGCGCATGGTGTTCAGGTCGACGATGCTCACGCTGTCGGAGACGTGGTTGACGACCCAGGCCTCGGAGTCCGTGCGCGCGCGGACGGAGACCGGGTCGAGCCCCACCTGCACCGCGCCCGTCAGCACCGGCTCGGCCCCCGTGACGTCGAAGATGAGCAGGCGGTTATCGGGCGTGTTGCAGACCAGGAGACGCGTGGCGTCGGGGGTGAGCGCCATGGGGAAGACGTGCGGGGTCTCCCAGTTGACGAAGGGGCGCGCCGAGGAGTCGGCCGGGGGGTTCGACGGAGGCGTGGCGGGCGCGGGGACGGCGGGCGCCAAGGCGGTCATCGCCGCGGCGCAGGCCGCGAGCGCGGCGACGGTTCGGCTGCGTCCGAGAACGTGCATGGGCTGCTCCGCGGGTGCCACGGCGGCCAGACCTGGGCCGAGGGTTCCTCCAGCAGAGGGGGAGTGTACCGCAGGATGGTCCCGGGGGTGCCACTCATGACGTCGACGATCGTGGGCGAACCGGCTCGCGAGGGCGGTTATGAGACGTCGGGGGCGGATCGCATGGGCGTTGGGTGGCGGACGGTGCGAGTCCGCGGGATCGGGGCGGAAGGCCCGGAGGCGCCCATCCGATAGAAGCGGACACGCGGCGGTTCTTCGTTGCGCGGGAGACGTGAATGGGCACAGGGAAGCTGAAGAGGCGGGTTGGTCGCCTTCTCCCCACGGGGGACTCGGTGATCGCGTGGGCCGGGCTGTCGGTCGCGGGGGTGGTGCTGTCGATGCTGGCGGCGTTCGCGTGGTGGGCGATGCAATCGCACCGGGGCGGGGTGGAGCACGCGCGCCGGGAGCAGGTGAACGCGGTGGCGTCGCTGATGGCGCACAACGCGGCGGTGCTGTTGGGCGGGAGCGACGTTGCGGCGCTGCGGAGCCTGGCGGCGACGGCGTCGGCGGAGAACGGACTCACGGTGTGCCGCCTGACGCTGGCGGGCGGGGGCGTGGTGGTGAGCCTGAGCGCGTCGGAGGTGGCCACGGGCCCGCTCCCGGAGCGGTGGCAGCACGCGCTGGAGGCGCCGGAGGCGGGCGCGCCGGCGGGGGTGGTCCGAGCGGTGCGCACCGTCCCAATCGCGGGTCGAGGGAGCGCGCTGCTGGAGGTGGAGGGCCCGATCGAGTACCCGTTCGCGACGGCGTGGGAGGCGCAGGCGACGGTGGCGGCGATCGGGCTGGTGGGGCTGTGCGTGCTGTGGCTGGTGTACCGGGGGCTTCGGCGTCGGCTGGGCGCGCTGTCGGCGATCCGGTGGGCGTTGGCGTCGGTGGCGCAGGGGGAGCGGAGCGGCGACGCCCTGGGGGTGCGCGAGGACCTGGGCCCCGAGGCGTCGCAGTGGAACACCCTGCTGACCACGCTGGACGCGCTTCGGCGGCGGTCGGTGGAGGAGCGGATGAACGAGGTGGGGGGTCTGCGCGAGGGGCGCGGGTCCGATGCGGCGGCGACGTGCGACGCGCTCTGGATGGGCGTGCTGGTGGTGGACGACCGGCTGTCGGTGCGGCTGGCGAACGGGGCGGCCGGGGCGCTGTTGCAGCGGCGGCGCGAGGACCTCGCCGGGGCGGACCTGGCCAAGGCGGTGGCGTCGGCGGAGGTGGTGGGGCTGATCAAGTCGGCGTTGTCGGGCGATGCTCGCCAGCGACGGGCGGTGGAGCTGAAGGCGGCGGGCGAGGGAGGTCGGGCCGAGGCGGGGGTGCTCCGATTCACGATCAAGCCGATGGCGGGGGGGGCGGGGCGGCAGGCCCTGGTGGTGATCGAGGACGTGACGCAGCAGCGCGTGGCGGACGAATCGCGGAACGGGTTCGTGGCGGCGGCGACGCACGAGCTGCGGACGCCGCTGACGAACATCCGGCTGTACATCGACGAGCTGCTGGATCCGGCGCCCAAGGAGGCCCGGGCGCAGGAGGCGGCGATCAACGTCATCAGCCACGAGGCCCGTCGCCTGGAGCGGATCGTGTCGGACATGCTGAGCGTGTCGGAGATCGAGGCGGGGTCGATGGCGATGCACAAGGACGACGTCCGCCTCGACACGCTGCTGCCCGAGCTGGAGGAGGACTACCGGGCGCAGGCGAGCGAGAAGCACATCCGTCTGACGCTCGAGCTGCCGCCCAAGGTGCCGGTGGTGCAGGGCGACCGCGACAAGCTGGCCCTGGCCCTGCACAACGTGCTGGGGAACGCCTTGAAGTACACGCCCGAGGGTGGGCGGGTGTCGGTGAGCGTGACGGCGGATCCGAAGCGCGTGGACGTGTCGGTCTCGGATTCGGGGATCGGGGTCAGCCCGGACGAGCAGGAGTTGATCTTCCAGAAGTTCTACCGGTCGAAGGACGCGCGCGTGAGGACGATCACGGGCTCGGGGCTGGGGCTGGCCCTGGCCCGCGAGGTGGTTCGTCGGCACGGGGGCGACATCACGGTCCAGAGCCAGGTCGACCAGGGGAGCACGTTCGTGGTGAGCATCCCGGTGGGGCGCGCGGCGTAGGGCGAAGGGAGGGGTGGGCGTGGAGATCCAGGAGCGGGCGCAGGGGGCGGTGACGGTGCTCAAGCCGGTCGGGCCGCTGTGCGCCGACGACGCCGACGGGTTCCGATCCCGGTGCATGGAGGCGACGGCGCGGACGCTGGGCCGGCTGGTGGTGGACGCGTCGGCGGTGCCGTACGCGGACAGCCGCGGGCTGGAGGTGCTGCTGGAGCTGTCGGAGGCGCTGGGGCAGGCGGGGCAGTCGCTGAAGCTGTGCGCGGCGACGGAGACGGTGCGCGAGGCGCTGGAGTTGACGGAGCTGTCGCACCTGGCCGAGCACTACGAGGACGTGCCCTCGGGCGTGAGGAGCTTCCTGTGACGTCCAGCCGCGGCCGGCCCAAGCGGGTGTTCGTGGGCGAGGCGCTGGTCGAGCAGGGGGAGATCACGCGGGAGCAGCTGGACGCGGCCCTGTCGGAGCAGAAGAAGAGCGGTCAGCGGATCGGCGAGATCCTGGTGGGGACGGGGGTGATCTCGCCGGGCTCGCTGGTGCGGGGGCTGGCCAGGTGCATCGGCGTGCGGGGCGTGGTGCTGCGGCACGGGCTGATCGACCCCGGGCTCCTGAAGCTCATCGGGGAGGACGAGGCGGAGCGGCTGCGGGCGATCCCCATGTTCAAGGTGCGTGGCGTGCTGACGGTGGCGTTGGCCGAGCCGCAGAGCCTGCCGACGCTGGACCGGCTGCGTCAGCTGACGGGGCTGGAGGTCCGTCCGGTGCTGGCGCTCGAGGCGAACATCCATGAGTACGTGAAAAAGTACGCGGGCGGGAACGTGGACGTGGACGCGTTCCTGACGAGCCTGTCGGAGCAGGACGTCGAGGTCGTGGAGCGGGAGACGGTGGACGAGGGCCCGGCGACGGACCTGGACCGGATGGTCGCGGGGAGCCCGATCGTCAACCTGGTGAACGTGGCGCTGATGACGAGCGTGAAGGACGGGGCGAGCGACATCCACATCGAGCCGGACAAGCGCGGGACGCTGATCCGGTACCGGATCGACGGGGTGCTGCGGGAGCTGATGAAGCCGCCGGCGGGGATGCACGCGGCGATCGTGTCGCGCGTGAAGGTGATCGGGAAGATGGACATCGCGGAGAAGCGGCTGCCGCAGGAGGGGCGGGTGCGGATCGTGGCGGAGGGTCGCGAGATCGACCTGCGGGTGAGCAGCATGCCGACGCTGCTGGGCGAGAAGATCGTGATCCGGATCCTGGACAAGCGGAACCTGCGGGTGAAGATGGAGGACCTCGGGTTCCGGTCCGGGGCGCTGGCGACGTTCAAGCGGGTGCTGGAGCAGCCGCACGGGCTGGTGCTCGTGACGGGCCCGACGGGGAGCGGGAAGACGACGACGCTGTACTCGGCCCTGGACCTGCTGCGCAGCCCCGAGGTGAACATCCTGACGGTCGAGGACCCGGTGGAGTACCAGCTGGACCTGATCAACCAGATCCAGGTGAACGACCAGATCGGGATGACGTTCGCGCGGGCGCTGCGGAGCATCCTGCGGCAGGACCCGGACGTGATCATGGTGGGGGAGATCCGCGACCAGGAGACGGCCCGGGTGGCGGTGCAGGCGGCGCTCACGGGGCACATGGTGCTGGCGACGCTGCACACCAACGACGCCCCGGGGGCGGTGGCGCGGCTGTCGGACATGGGGATCGAGACGTACCTGATGTCGGCGGCGCTCAACGGGGCGGTGGCGCAGCGGCTGGCGCGGACGGTGTGCGGGGGGTGCGCGGCCCGGTACTTCCCCGCCGAGCAGGTGCTCCGCGACGCGGGGTTGCCGGTGGGCGAGGGCAAGCCGTTCCGACGGGGGGCCGGGTGCCAGCAGTGCCACAACTCGGGGTTCCTGGGGCGGCTGGGGATCTACGAGGTGATGGAGGTGACGCCGGAGCTTCGGCGTCGGATCCACCACGGGGCGGCGACGCACGAACTGCGGGCGTACCTGAAGAGGCACGGGCACCTGACCCTGCGCGAGGAGGGCGTGCTGCTGGCGATCGACGGCAAGACGACGCTCGAGGAAGTGCTGCGCGTCTCGCACACCGACGACCTGGACGACGAGGCGGCCCCCGCCGACACCGATCGGAGGGCCGCGGCGTGAAGTATTCCTACATCGCCTACGACCGGTCGGGGCAGCGCCTGGCGGGGAGGGTGGAAGCGGCGAGCGGGGCGGAGGCGGGCGAACTGGTCCGCGGCAAGGGGCTGTACCCGTCGAGCCTGACCGCCGTGGAGGCCGGGGGTGGCTCGGCGCCGCGGCGGGTGCGGCGTCGGCGCGGCTCGCTCAAGCCGCTGTCGGAGTTCCTGCGTCAGTTGACGGTGCTGGTGCGCACGGGGACGCCGATCATGCAGGCACTGGAGGCGCTGGAGCGGCAGGCGGGCACCGACGCGTGGCGCGGGGTGATCCAGGGGGTGCGCAAGGGGGTGGAGGAGGGCCGGTCGCTCTCCGAGGCGATGGAGGCCCACCCCGAGGTGTTCGACGCGGTGTGCCGGAGCCTGATCCACGCCGGGGAGAGCAGCGGGCGGATGGACGTACTGCTGGACCGTCTGGCGGCGCTGGTCCGTCAGCAGCAGCAGATCCGCAACGCGGTGGCGGGGGCGATGGTGTACCCGGTGCTGCTGGTGGGGGTGGCGGGGGCGGTGCTGTGCGTCATGGTGCTGTTCGTGATCCCGCGGTTCGAGGGGCTCTTCGAGACGCTGGGGGCGCCGCTGCCGCCGACCACGAAGCTGCTGATCTCGTTCAGCCACGGGCTGAAGGCGCAGTGGTGGCTCTGGCTGATCGGGCTGGTGGGGGCGGTGTTCGGGGCGCGGGCGTGGCTGAGGTCGGAGTCGGGCCGGCAGGCGACGGACCGGGCGCTGCTGGGCCTGCCGACGATCGGGCGCGTGGTGCGCAGTTTCGCGGCGGCGCGGCTGGCGCGGATCCTGGGCGTGCTGATCGACGGCAAGGTGCCGCTGATCGACGCGCTGAAGCTCACGCGGCAGGCGATGACCAGCCCGTCGTTCGCGCGGCTCATCGACCGGGCCGAGGACTACGTGACCAAGGGCGAGTCGATGAGCGACGGGATGAGCGCGGGCGGGCTGATCAACCCGGCGGTGATCGAGGCGTTGCGGAACGGGGAGCGGACGGGGCAGATCCCGGTCGTGCTGCTCAGCGTGGCGGACTACCTGGACGAGGACAACACGGTGCTGGTCAAGACGCTGACGAGCATCATCGAGCCGATCCTGCTGGTCGTGCTGGGCCTGACGGTCGGCGTGGTGGCGTTCAGCCTCTTCATGCCGCTGTTCGACCTGACGGCGGCGGGGCAGGGGGGAGGCGCGCCATGAGACGGATGATCCGCCGGGTGGGGCCGATCGGGGTGCAGATCGGGGCGAGGCGGCTGATCGCGGCGCAGGTCGAGAGCCGCGGGCGGCGTCCGCGGCTGCACGCGCTGGCGCGGATCAGCCGCGGGGCGTCGGGGGGGGGTCTCCCCGAGCTGAGCGACCTGGAGCGTCTGTCGGAGACGATGGAGCGGCTCGGGTTCGAGGGGCGACAGGTGGTGCTGGTGGCGCCGGCGGAGAAGGAGCTCGTGTCGGTGCTGGAGTTGCCGGCCAAGTCGGCCGGGGCGCCGCTGGGGGCGATCGCCCCGGCGGAGTTCGCGCGCGAGCGGCGGATCGACCCCGGGTCGTTCGAGATGGGGTGGTGGGAGTTGCCCGAGGCCTCGCGTGCCGCGCCGGGCACGCGTGCCATGGCGGTGGGGATCGCGCACGAGGACGTCGAGGGCCTGATCGAGCTGGTGGTCCGGGCGGGGTTCGACCCGGTCGCGGTCGACGCGCGGGCGGTGGCGTTCGGGCGGGCGGTGTCCGCCGCGGGCGGGTCGGCCGAGGGGATCAACGCCGTGGTCGACATCGGTTGGGGCGGGGTGGGGGTGTCGCTGCTGGTGGGGTCGATGGTGGTGTACCACCGGACGGTGTTCGACGCCGGGCTGGTCGCGTGTCACCGGGAGATCTGCTCGCGGCTGGGGGTCGACGCCGAGGGGGCGGAGGTGCTGCTGGACGTGGTGGGCGGGGGTGATGGGGAGTCGGGGAGCGGCGTGGACCCTGCGCTGTTGTCGCGGGCGCGGTCGTTGGCGGCGCCCAGGCTGAGGGCGCTGGCGCGGGACGTGTCGGCGTCGCTCTCGTACGGGTCGCATCTGTACCCGGGGCAGGCGGTGGGGCGGGTGTACGTGGTGGGCGAGGGGGCGCGTCATGCGGCGGTGCGCGACGCGATCGCCGAGTGCGCCGAGTCGCCGGTCGAGGCGCTCACCCCCGAGCGGCTGGTCGACATCGTGGACGGTGGGGGTCGGGGCGTCAACGACGCCGACGCGACGCTGGCGGTGTCGCTGGCGCTCTGGTCGGAGGGCGAGGCATGAAGGCGCTGAACCTCATCCCGAGGGCCTACCTGGTGCGTCGCGCCCGGCGTCGGCGTGGCCGGGCGTGGGCGATCGGGCTGGCGGCGTACACGGGGGCGGCCGGGCTCGGGAGCGTGGCGGCGTCGATCGTGAGCGCGGGACCCCAGGGGGCGACCGCGGAGATGGTGGCCGAGGCGGAGTCGCAGGCGTCCATGACCAAGCGCGACATCGGGCGGGCGACCCGCGAGGCGGCCGATTGGTCGCGTCGCGCCGAGGCCGAGCGGGCGATCGGCGAGCATCCGCGATGGAGCGTGCTCCTGGGCATGCTCGCGCGACTGCGCGGGGAGTCGGTCGTGCTGTCGACGGTGGAGGTGCAGCCGCCGTCGACCGCGGGCGGAGCCGTGGGCGGGTATCGGCTGGCGCTGGAGGGCGTGGCGCGGTCGCAGCCGGCGGTGACGCGGTACGTGCTGGACCTCGAGGGGTCCGGGGTGTTCGACCGGGTGACGCTGACGGAAACCCGCGCGACGGAGTTCCGCGGTGAGCCGTCGGCGGGCTTCCGGATCGACTGCGTCCTGGGCCAGGCCGACGCCAAGCGGGGGGGAAGCAAGTGAGCGAGCGAATGACCTCGGCGTTGCTCCCGATCGACGCGGCGGGGATGGCGACGGCCGCCGCGATCGCGGCGGTGGCGTACTTCGCCCTGGTGGGCCCGACCCTCGACAGGGCCCGCGAGGGGCGGGCGGCCTCCGCGGAACTGGCGGGCAGGCTCGAGGAGGTTGGGAGGCTCAAGGGGGAGCTCGCGGCGGCGGAGAGGCGGGCGCGCGAGTCGCGGATGCGGGTGGAGCAGGCGCCGCGGATCCTCAGGCCGATCGACGCGATGAACGCAAGGCTCGCCGAGCTGACAACCCTTGCGGAGGAGTGCTCGCTGTCGATCGAGGCCATGGCGCCGGGCGTGGCGGCCAGGCAGGAGCGGCTGATCCGCGTCCCGGTGAAGATGGGAGGTCGGGGGCGGTATGCGGACTGCGTGCGGTTCCTGGACCTCCTGCACGAGCGGTTCCAGGACGTCGACGTGGACGGTTTCCGGATGATGACGCTGGGGGAGGAGACGGGCGGATCGGCGTCGTTCTCGATCGACTGTGCCTGGCTTGCGGCCCGCGAGGCCGCCCACGAGGCGTCGGCGCCGCCCAAGGGTTGACAAACGCCCCGGCGTTTGGCTCCTTTGTGCCGTGGGACTCAGCAAGCAGCAACGAGCGTTCGTGGCGGTTCTCGGCCTGGCCGGCGCCGCCCTTCTGGTCGACCGGGTGATCCTGGGCGGCGCGTCGAGCCCGTCGTCGGCGTCGGCGTCGCAGGAGGCGTCGGGCGAGGTGCCGTCGGCGTCGGCGGCGCCCGCCGCTCCGCCCCACGAGGCCCCGGCGTCCAAGACGCTGGCGGCGCAGCGCCTGGCGGCGCTGGACGCGGGCGTGGAGATCGACGGCGCGGACGGGTTCGCGGCGCCCGCGGCGTGGGCTCCGGCGCGAGCGGCCTCCGCGACCCCCGCGGCGCCGAGCGTCGATCCGTCCGAGAACGCGCTGCTGTCGAGTTTGCGGCTCACCTCGGTGATCACCAGCGGGCGTCCCGCGGCCCGGATCAACGACCGCCTGGTCCTGGTGGGCATGCGGATGCCGGACGGCGTGGAGCTGGTCGGCGTGAGCGAGCGTTCGGCGACGGTGCGGCTGCCGAGCGGCGCCGAGCACACGATCGAACTGAAGCGGCCCGGCTAGGGGCGCGAGTCGGTTGAACGCGCACCGGGGCGCGGGCGGGCGCTGCGGGTGCCACGGGCGATCCGCCCGACGGTCGCCCGTGCCGGCGTCCGGACGGACCTCGAACAGCCGCACGGGTGACGGGCGAAGCGCCCGATGACCCGTGGCACCCGGAGCGCATCCGTTCGCGGACTTCCGACTCGCGTCGGTCGGCGGGGGCGGTGCGACCGATTCCGCCGGTACAGTCGGCAGCGCCGCGAACTCTGCGCGCAAACACCTGGGTCCGGGGGGCGCGCACCCTCAAGGACGGTCCGCCGCGAGTCGATCCTGACGGGGTAGGAAGGAATCGCATACCCGAACCAGGAGACCCGCATGTTCGCCCCCGCCCTTCGCCGTGGATTCAGCCTGATCGAGCTCGTGATCGTGGTCGTGATCATCGGGATCATCGCCGCGATCGCGATTCCGCGGATGAGCCGCGGCGCCGCCGGTGCATCGGATTCGTCGCTGGAGGCGAACCTCAAGGTGCTTCGCAGCGCGATCGACCTGTACGAGACCGAGCACGGGAAGCTGCCGACGGCGGCGAACATCGTGACACAGTTGACGCAGTTCACCGACGAAGCCGGCACGGTCTCTGCGACCAAGACGACGACGGCGATCTTCGGGCCGTACATCCGCGCGATCCCGTCGCTCCCCGTGGGCGCCAAGAAGGGATCGAGCGGCATCGCCGCCGCGGACGCGGCGGGGATCGGCTGGATTTACGACGCCGCCGCGGGGACGATCCGGGCCAACACGGTCGCGACCGAGGTGGACGTCCGCGGGCGCCGCTACGACCAGTATTGACCGCCCTGAGGGCGTCGCGGAGGCCAGCCGTGCATCGCGCCGCGCTCCACGCCCGCCCGAGGCCCTCGCGAGCGATTCCCGATTGCCCGGGCGGCAGCGCCCGGGCGGTCGCGTTGCCCGGGTTCTCGCTGCTTGAGTTGGTGATGGTCCTGGCGGTGATGGGGATCGTGCTTGCGGTCGCCATGCCGCGCCACGCCGCCGCGATGGACCGCTACCGCGCGGACGGGGCGGCGAGCGGACTGGTTGCGGCGATCCGGCGCGAGCGAGCGGCGGCCGCCTCGACCGGGGTCCCGCGCCGGATCGCCTTCGACGCCGCCGCCAACTCGTACACCGTGTTCGCCGGGGACGTCGCGCCGGCGAAGGTGTCGACCGCACTTCTCGGGGCGGGCCCGTTCCCCGCGACCTTGAGCGTCGCCGACTTTGACGGGGGCCCGGACCTGCGCCTCGACGCGTTCGGGGGCTGTCTTGCGGAGGGATCGATCGTGCTCGTGCGGGGTCGGCACGTCCGCACGCTGTTCGTGCCCGGCGGGCCGGACCCCGCGATCCGCGTGCTCTCGTCGCTCCTGCCCTGACGGAACCGATCGCATGCTCCGGAGTTCGGCAAGTCATCGCCCAAGGCCCCGCGGCTTCACCATGATCGAGATGGTCATGAGCCTGATGGTGCTGGGGATCGTCACGACGGCGGCGGGAGCGCTGATCGTGCTCTCGGCGCGGATGTGGCCCGGGCGCGCCATCGACACCGGGGGCGGCGCCCTGAGCGCCGCGCTTGGTCAGCTCGCCGAGGACCTTGCCCAGGCCACGGCGGTGGATGGCGTGGCGGGCAACTGGGTGCAGTTCGTGGTGCCCGACCGAGACGGT
>Ga0194127_10001331_pt1 | contig 36406 bp, 35 predicted proteins | sample TA2KigC100mmetaG_FD_148624 | JGI IMG/M metagenome (GOLD analysis project Ga0194127, IMG submission 148624) | Freshwater microbial communities from Lake Tanganyika, Tanzania - TA2015036 Kigoma Deep Cast 100m | ecosystem: Environmental > Aquatic > Freshwater > Lake | place: Tanzania: Lake...
TTCTCTCGACGATGTACTTCGCCGACGAACGCGAGCAGGCGGGTGATACCGTCGGCCATCAGATTCGCGGTGTGCAATCCCTCGCATTCGACCAATCGGGACGACTGGGTGCGGCGTTTGGCGACGGCTATTTGAGGATTTTCAAGATTCGTTAGCCACTGGCGCGCTCGGAGGGACTCGAACCCCCAACCCTCTGATCCGAAGTCAGATGCTCTATCCATTGAGCTACGAGCGCTGGTGGGCGTCACGCTACCAAGTACCGTGATTGGTGAATGCCGCTTCACGCACAAACTGCCGCAGTGCTGGAATTCATGCGCCAGATGGGTGCGCCACCGCTGCACGAATTGACACCAGCCGAAGGACGCGCGAACTATCTCGCAATGCGCACCGTCTCGACCGTGCAGTTACACGAGATTCGCGACATTGATGCTGGCGGGGTGAAGTGTCGCCACTATCGAGCGACGGCGCAAGCACCCGCACCGCTTCTCATCTATTACCACGGTGGCGGTTGGGTGATCGGCAACCTCGACTCGCATGATGACGTCTGCCGCAAATTGGCGCGCGATGCGGAGTGCAACGTGATTGCCGTCGACTATCGATTGGCGCCGGAGCACCCCGCGCCTGCCGCGGTCGACGATTGCATCGCCGCCACGAAGTGGATCTTTGCGAACGCGAAGTCGCTCGGTATCGATCCGACCAAAGTGGCGATCGGCGGCGACTCGGCGGGCGGCAACTTGTCGACGCTTGTCGCAATGCATGCCGGCGAGACGCCGGTGTTTCAGTTGCTCGTGTACCCAGCCACCGACATGCGCATGCGCCAGCAAAGCCACAAGGACAATGCACAGGGTTACTTGCTCACTGCCGACTCGATGAACTGGTTCATTGGGCACTACCTGCAGGGCGATGAGAAGAAGAAACTCGACCCGATGGTGTCGCCGTTGCTCAGCAGTGATGCTGAGTTGAGGAAATCGCCACCTACGTTGGTGATTACCGCCGAGTTTGACCCGCTTCGTGATGAAGGAGAGGAATACGCGGCCAAGCTTGCATCGCTCGGCGTGCCCACATCAACGGTGCGGTTCAATGGCCAGATTCATGCGTTCTTCGGCATGAGCGAAGTGCTCGACGACGCTGCTGCCGCAATCGCTCTGAGTGCTGCGTATCTGCGCAAATACCTGGGCACCTGACGTGATGGCTCGACCCACCGTCGTCGTCGACAACTGGACGTATGAGGGTGTCGATGCCCACCGCACGTTGCAGCATCTCGGCGACTTGTGGCTGCATCACGTGCACGGTCGAATGCCATCGTCTGACACGCAGCAACAAAGCGCGGATGGACTTGCCACTTTGTTCGCACCGCTTGCTGGTCGTGATGATGCAACACTCGCTCCGCATCAGCGAGTGAAGTCGCTCGGCGAACGAGCCGCAGCGCGACTCGACGAGCTCGACCCGACCGCGCTGCAACACGCGTTGCGTGAGATGTGGGCACCGCTCGCCGCATTGGGTGCCGACGCCAACGGAGCCGGCGCGAAGCATGGTGTGGTCGCCGGGCTCTTTCTCTCTAACGGTGGCGTGCCGAAGTCCGCCGTCGACAGCGTGGAAATTGGCTGGCGTGGCGTGCTCGGCGACCGGCAGGCCAGCCGTCAGCATCACGGTCGACCGTGGCAGGCCGTTTGTTTGTGGAGCGCAGACATCGTCGGTGAGCTTGCACAAGCCGGGCACCCGATTGGCCCAGGTTCGGCCGGGGAGAACGTCTCGATACGCGGGCTCGTATGGTCGACCGCCCGACCTGGGGCATGTCTGACCCTCGGCAGCGCCGTCGTGAGCCTTGCCGCGTATGCAATCCCGTGCTCGAAGAACGCGCGATGGTTCAGTGACGGCGACTACGCGCGCATGAGCCACGAACGCAGCGACCGCAGCCGCCTGTATGCCCGGGTCGAGCAGCCCGGGCGGGTCAGCGTGGGCGACGCCGTTCGCTGCGACGGCTAATCCTCAATAACCACGCCTAATCCTCAATAACCACGCCATTTTGCGGGGCATTCACACCCGACTTGTGCACATGTGCTTAGATGGAGTGTGACGGCGACAACGCTGTCAGAAAGAGAGAACAATCACAATGTACACCCTCGGAGCACTCCTCCTGGCAGCAATCCTGCTCGGCGCAGTCGTGTCGGTCATCGACTCGGTCCTGCGTCTCGTAGGTCTCCACGGAGTGATCGCCAAGATCCCGGTCGTCGGGGCGCACTGGGGCCTCATCATCAGCATCTTGATGGTCTGGCTTACCGACGTGAACCTCGCCGCCAACTGGGGCCTCGGATTCTCGGACGACTGGATGGTGTGGGTTGCCAACGGCGCCATCATCTACGGCATGATTCCGGTCAAGGATGCAGCGGTCTCGATGATCAACAAGGGATTCAGGATGTAACGAGCGGCCCAGCCGCTTCACACAACCCGACCCGGCGACCGTGCCCCCACACGGGGGAGTTCCACGTCGCCGGGTCGACCTTTTCTAGGCCGACCCCCAGCCGTTCGAGTGCGGCGCGCATCACGGGTGGTCGCGCGCGGTTCGCTCCGTCGCTCACCTTGAGCGCAACCGCTCGACCATCTGGCAACCCCACTGCAAACACCGCCTCTGCACCGTCCTTGGCCACCAACCCCGGAACGCCCTGCATGATTCGTGTGACGTCACGGGTCGGCCCGCCGACCATCTCGGGGTGCGTTGTCATCGCCTGAGCAACGCGGTGGGCGGCGGTGCCGGGTGCGGCCGTTGCGACTGCACGAAATGCACGCGCCAAACCGATTAGCGACATCGCGTGCGCTGGCGCGCCGCAACCGTCGACTCCGGTGTGCGCGACTGATTCGCCGGCAAGAGCAGGAATCGCGGCCGTGATGTGCCGCTGTAGCGGGTGATCGGGCGAGAGGTAAGTCTCGTCGTGCGTCCAACCGGCCGCCACGCAGGTGGCCAACATGCCGGAGTGCTTGCCCGAGCAATTCATCTGCAGCGAGGTGCGCTTCTTGCCGTCGCGAATCGCTTGCTCGTATTCGGCTTCGTCAAGCGGATAGCCGTGCGTGTTGCCGAGTGCTGACTCGTCAAGCCCGGCGCGCTGCAAGATCTCCCGCGCTGCCGCAAGATGTTCGGGTCGGCCATCGTGGCTCGCGCACACGAGCGCCAGCAAGTGTGGTGGCAAGTCGAGCCCGGCGGCCACCATCGCCGTTGCTTGCAGCGGCTTCATCGACGACCGTGGGTACACGATCGTGTTCGGGTTGCCGACACTGAAGGCGATCGAACCATCGCGCTCGAGCGCGACCACCGCACCGAAGTGCTGCGACTCAACGAGGTCGCTGCGGCGCGTGACGGCGAGCAACGCGTATTCGGTCATGCAGCCAGTTCTTTGACCATGTGGCTACTTCACCGCCAAGTTGTAGACACCTGTCGATGTGGAGTCGGCGCGCGTGATGGTGATCTTCACGCGACAGGTGCCTGGTTTGGCGAACGCCAATCGTTTGCTCCTTTTGTTGATTGCGCAATGCAACCGCGACTTTGCGGTCGGGGCAATGACCAACTTCGCAATCGCCGTCTTGTCGATTGCCAAGGTGTTCAACAGTGCACTTGCCGACAACGACGTTGAGCGCCCGAATACCGGTGTCGCGAATAATTGTGTCGCGCCAACTGTGGTGCCACTCGTATTCGTGGCCGCCAACCGCCAGAAATACGTGACACCTGCCTCGAGCCCGGCGATCGGCACAGACAAACTTGTCGTTTCGGTGCCGGTCACATCGCCGGCGATTACGGTGCCGTCGAGGGCGGAGAAGTCAGGTAGACGCGAATACTGAAAGAACGCCTGTGTGGCGACCGAGTTGGCGTTCACCGTGCCGCTCAACATGGCGCTGTCGGAGGCAATCGCACTCGCCGAGAGACTCGTAACGATCGGCAGACCGCCGAGCGTGGTGAACTGCGTGATTTCGCCATACACCGTGCCCGCGAGATTCGCGGCGTTCGCCCGGAAGTAATACACGTTGCCCGGCACGAGGTTGATGACGGCAACTTCCACTGCCGTTGGTGTCGTGCCGGTAACTTGCCCAGCGTCAACGGTGATCGTGGCACCACTCAAGTCAGACTGCAATCCGTAGGTGAACGAAACGGTCGTCAGCAGGTTGTTGCCGATCGCCGTGGCACTGAGAATCGCGCTCGTCGTACTGACCCCCGATGCTGCGCCCGTCGTGACGAGCGGCAGCACCGCGGTGTTCGTCAGTTCGAGTGTGCGCTTCACCAAATCGGGGAATGCCGATGGAATGAACCCGGTCATCGATGGTCGGCTTGATGTCGCGCACGGCCCGGATGCCGCGGAGTTGATGCCGATCAGCACGACCTCGTTGCCAACGCGGGTGATGACGGGGCCGCCTGAGTCTCCCGAACAGATCCCCGTCGTTGAATTTTGTGTTGCAGAGAAACTTCCCGGCCACGGGGGGAATGCGCTGAGAGGTTGATCAATTGAGTGCGGCACCGTGCTTGATGTGCCGGTCGATGACGTGCGACCGTACCCTAGGAACGTGACGACGCGACCTTCGCGCGACCACGCTGCCACTTCGTTCGTGGTTGCCAGGCGCGAGATGGAGACACCCTTCATCTCGCTACCGAGCACGAGGAAGGCGATGTCATCGGCCTGTGAGTATTCGCCGAGCTTTCGCCATCCGTCGACGATGATGATCGAACTCTGGGAAATGGTTTGCGGTGATTGCTGCGTATTCACCCCAGGTGCGTAAATGGAGATCGGTCGTGTCGTCACGGTGCCGGAACTATTGACCACGCAGTGGGCGGCAGTCACTACGATGCGACTCGTCCACAGCGCACCGCTGCAACCGCTCGTGTCGTTGAGGATGCGTACCACCGCCGTGTTGCCGAGCGCGGAGGTGCCGCCGACGACTGCGTAGGTCGGCTGGGCACTCATCACCAGCGGTGAAACTGCGATGCACGTTGCCGTGACAACTCGTAGCCATACCCCGAGCGGTTTGCGGGATCGCGCCACGCGCTCAGGCTATGAGAGCAAGGTGCTGCGTCGTTAGGCTCGGCGCATGACGTTCGACAAGCCCGCACCCGACCTCGCAAAAATTCAAGCAGCGTGGGAGAGGTGGGAAAAGGGCGAAGAACAGCCCGGCCGCACGCTGGCATCGTTGAAGACCGCCGGGCTCGACACGGTGATCAGGTCGCTGGTGGAAAGCGGTTGGAAGCCCGCCCAGCAATAACCGAATCGCATGTCGAACCCGTCGCGCCGCGCAGGCGGTCGCCAGACGTTGCCGCGCCCGCTGCGGTGGCGTGAACTTGCGCATGCACCGTGGTCGCGACTTGATCTCTCGGCACTCGGCGACTTGAACGCGATTGAACGTGCGCTACAGAACCATCTGCCAGACCCCGAGTTGCAACGCCCGCCCACCCACGCCCACCCGTCGGCGGTCCTGGTGCTGCTCTTTGCGGCGGCCGACGGACCGCGGGTGTTGCTGACTCGACGATCAGAGTCGCTCGACTCGCACAAGGGGCAGATTGCGTTCCCGGGTGGGCGTCTTGAAGTGGGGGAGTCGTCGCTGGCGGCAGCGATGCGCGAAACCCGCGAGGAGATTGGCATCGACGCTGCGCAGGCCCGCGTGATCGGCGAGCTGCCGGCGCATCGCCTCATTTCAGGTTCGAGTCACATCGTGCCCCATGTGGTGCGGCTGCCCGCTGAGCCACGACACTTTGCGTTGAACAGCGAAGTTGATCGCGTGTTCAGTGTGGCACTCGGCGAATTGGTGCGCCCCGACACCTTCGTGCAAGAACACTGGGTGTTTCAGGATCGCGAAGTCGTGGTACCGATGTTCTATCTGGATGACGAAACCATCTGGGGCGCGACGGCGCGCATGCTGCAAGAACTCATCTTGCTGGCCGTGGCTCGGTAGTGCCGCTCACGGCCCCGCTGCGAGCCGCACCGCATGAAAGAACACCACCACCCACGCGTCGCAGCGCAATCGCTCGCTGTGTCGCCGTTGTGCGCATGACGCCTGCAGATCACGCTGAAACTGGTCGTCCACCTGGGCACGTAATACGGCATCCCACACCACACCCAGATTGAGTCGCGCCAGCACCGCATAGTTGGCGTACGCCAGATCATGGCGCTCGCAGGCCAGGCGGAAGTCGAACGACTTGCCGCGGCTACCGACAAGCGGCGCGGAGCAACCGTCAGTGGCGGTGATCAGCCAGCGATTCGACCGCTTCGCGCGTGAACGCTCGACACGAAACTGCGCGAGCGGCACCTCGAACACGAGACGATCAATGGTCGATCGATCCGGCGTCGGCACCGTGCGATGCGTCGCCGGCATTGCGCGATGCGTTTTCGACGAGATGGCGGCTGCCTCGACCGAAGTGATCGACAGCAGCAACGCGACGAGGCATGCGGCGAACCGGCGCATGACCACCCCCTCTCGAGAACCCCCACCGAGAAGGTGTGTGCACGAACGACGTCGCGGCTACTTCCAGCGGCGCATGGTGGCGACCATTTCGATCGCGACTTCGGCGGCCTCAAACCCCTTGTTCGTCTCGTCAGCCCGTGAGCGCTCGGCGGCCTGTTCGACGCTCTCCACGGTGAGCACACCGAAGCCGACTGGCACGAGTGTTTCCAATTGCACCTGCATGATGCCTTCGGCACACGGCCCCGCCACGTAGTCGAAGTGGGCGGTTTCGCCACGAATCACTGCACCGAGCGTGACGAGCGCGTCATACTTACGAGAGAGCGCCATCAGTCGCGCCATCACCGGAATTTCGTAGGCACCTGGCACCCAGAAGACCTCGATGTTCCTTTCTTGCACGCCGTGCTTGGCAAGCCCGCGCTTGGCGCCATCAAGCAGTGCGTTCACGACGAACTCGTTGAAGCGCGAGCAGACGATGCCCACCTTCAGCGACTGCAGTTTGCGTTGATTCATGTGTTGTTGCCCTTCGTGGTGCCATCCTGCGTCAACAGGTGCCCGAGGCGGTCGCGCTTGGTGTGGAGATACGTGCGATTCTCATCAGTCATCACCGTGACGATTGGAACCCGCTCGACCACACTCAATCCGTAACCGGCGATGCCGCCGTATTTCGCTGGGTTGTTCGTCATGAGGCGCAATTCCGTCGCCCCGAGATCGGCGAGAATCTGCGCGCCGATGCCGTACTCGCGGTTGTCGACGGGCAACCCGAGTTGCACGTTGGCATCCACCGTGTCGAGCCCTTGGTCTTGCAGCGAGTAGGCGCGAATCTTGTGGCCGATGCCGATGCCACGACCCTCGTGCCCGCGCAGGTATACCAGCACGCCGCGGCCATCATCGGCGATGATCTGCATCGCAGCCGCAAGTTGATCACCGCAATCACAACGCAGACTGCCGAACACGTCACCCGTGAGGCACTCGCTGTGCACGCGTGTGAGCAGCGGCTGACCGTTCGCCACATCACCGCGCGCAAAGGCGAGATGTTCGATGCCGTCGAGCGTCGATCGGTAGGCGACGCACTCGAACTCACCCCACTGCGTGGGCACGCGTGCCGAACCGATGCGCTCGACGAGTCGTTCCTTGTGCCAGCGCCACTCCACCAGTTGGGCAATCGATGAAAGCAGCAGGCCGTGTCGCTTGCAGAACTCGATGAGTTGCGGCAATCGTGCCATCGTGCCGTCGTCGTTTTGAATCTCGCAGATGACACCGGCCGGCGCGCAACCAGCCAGACGTGCAAGATCAACTGCGGCCTCCGTGTGGCCGGCGCGCTTCAGCACGCCACCGTCGCGGGCGCGCAGCGGGAACACGTGGCCTGGCCGGGCGAATGCCTCGTAACCGACTGCCGGGTTGGCGAGGGCAGCGATGGTGAGTGCGCGATCCGCAGCCGAGATACCGGTGCTGGTGCCCTCGAGTAGGTCGACTGACACGGTAAATGCAGTGCGGTGGCTTTCGGTGTTGTGATCCACCATCATCGGCAGGCGCAACTCGTCGCAGCGTTCGCCGGTGAGCGGCGCCACCACCACGCCCGACGTGTGGCGGATGATGAACGCGAGTTTCTCGGGTGTCACGTGTTGTGCCGCCATGATGAGGTCGCCTTCGTTCTCGCGATCCTCGTCGTCGACGAGCACCACCATCTCGCCGCGACCGATTGCGGCGATCACGTCGTCGATCGGCGCGAACACGCTCGTGCGGCGTTGCGTTTTGGTGTTGCGTGCAGGTGAGTTGGGGGTCATGCTGGGCTTCTTTCTGGTTCGATGATCACTTCGACGTCATCGCCGAGTGCCCGGGTGGAGACGAGTCGTCCGCGCCACACGGCGGCGAGCGTGGCAGCGGTATCGCCGGCGAATGCGGGCACGGCATCGCCACCACCCATCACGGCTGGCGCGATATGAAAAACGTATCTATTGATGAGCCCTGCCTCGTGAAAACTGGCGGCGGTCTTCGCGCCGCCCTCCACCATCAACTGCATGACGCCGTCGCGGCCGAGTGAGTCGAGCAGATCGGGCAACCCCCCAGACCATTCCGTGCACGGATGCACGCGCGCATCGCGTGGTGCGCGGCCGAGCACGATGCGCCGCGGCGACGGGCCATTCGTATCTCGCACCGTGAGTTGCGGATCGTCGGCGCGCACGGTGCCCGCGCCAACGAGAATCGCGTCGCTCTCGGCACGAATCTGGTGCACTCGTCGGCGTGCTGCTTCGCCGGTGATCCAACCGCCGCTCCCTGATTTTGCGGCGATGTAGCCGTCGATGGTCATCGCCAACTTCAAGACGACGAACGGTCGAGCGGTGCGACGATGGTGCAGATACGGCGCGAGTTGTTCGTTGACTTCGTCGGCGCAAGCGCCGACATCCACCTGCACGCCCGCATCGCGCAGACGCCCGATGCCGCTACCAGCGACCCGTGAGTCGGGGTCGAGCACGCCCACCACCACACGCTTGATGCCCGCCGCGATGATCGCCTCGGTGCACGGTGGCGTGCGGCCGAAGTGGTTGCACGGCTCGAGCGTGACGAAGATCGTTGCCCCGCGCGCCGCGTCGGCTGCGTCTCGTAGCGCCTGCACTTCTGCGTGCGCTTGACCAACTGGTTGGGTGAATCCGCTGAAGCGTCGACCATCCGCGGCAACGATGACTGCGCCGACCCATGGGTTGGGCCGGCACGTCAGTCGCGCAGAGGCGGCGACGAACACCGCCTCGCGCATCGATTGTTGGTCGATGTCGCTCATCTCTTCCTGCTTCCATCCGGACTCTGACCGTCGGCCCCGGGGTTTCACCGAATCAGTCCCGCACCGTGAAGCGCGGGAGTCGCGGGCTTTCACCGCCGATAGGGGATTTCACCCAACCCTGCAAGAACAATTCAGTTGTGTGCAGCACCTCCCGGTGTTGCACTCGTCAGGCTACTGACATCGCGTCGCGCCTCGCCAAGCGTGAGCAGGATGACGGCACCGATCACGAGCGTCGCGCCCAGCACGATGCGGCTGGTCAGCGCTTCGTTCAAGAACAGCGTGCCGCCGGCGATGGTGACGACAGGCTCAAAAGCCGACGCCACCGACGTGGGGCCGGGGCCGACGCGCTTCATCGCCGCAAAGAAGGCACCCATCGCGGCGATCGTGCCGAACGTGGCGAGCACCGTGATGTTCAACCAACCAGACGTCGACTCGGGAAACCGCACCTGCATGTTGAACGGGCGAATCAGCCACAACGTAAGCCACCCGAACATTGCGCCGAAGAGCACGATGGTCAGCCCGGTGATGCCGTCGTACCGCGGCATCACGCGCGACGAGAGCACTACATAGAACGTGTAGGTGAGTGCACCGGCGAGCGTGAGCGCCACACCCGTGGTCTCCGCCCCGCTCACTTCTCCGGCGGTGAGTCCGACACCGACCACGGTGGCCACGAGGCAAATACCGATCACTTTGCTTGGCCTGTGCTTGAGCAGCCACCACGCGAGCAGCACTGCCATGACGGGGAAGCAATAGAAGATCACCGACACCAGCCCCGATGCCATGCGTTCAATCGCACCGAAGTAGAAGAACGACTGAAATGTGAAGCCGAGATAGCCAAAGAGGAAGATCTCGCCGAGGTCGCGCCCGCGCGGCCACACGGCACCGCGCACCGTGATCAATCGGTAGGCGAGCAGCAGTGGCGCAGCAATGAGGAATCGTGCGATCATCAAGCCGCGACTGTTGGCGCCGTCGTCGTAGGCATTCATCGAAAACAACGGATTGATGCCGTAGAGCGTGCATGACAGCACGGCCAAGGTGATGCCGACGACGCGCTGGTTATTGCGCACTTTGCGCCCGTTGTTTGTCGCGCCTCAGCACACTGCGAAACACCACGGTAAAGATCACCGCCAACCCGATAACGATCAGCCCGAACACGGCGAACTGCAGGCCGCCGCCACGGTCGCCCGCCTGGGTCGGCTCGACACCGCAACCCGGCTTGGGCAGGAGCCCGATGCAGGCATCGACATCGCCCTCCAACGGGTACACGAACACCGTCGTATCGGTGGTCGCGGAGTCGTCGCTCATCGATTGAACAGTCTGTCAGGCGAATGGTCACGTTCGGAGCAGAACCGACGAGTGAAGTCGGGTGCAGAACTACCGTGTTGGTGGCCATGACGCACGATCGCCCGACGGTGCTCGTCGTTGACTTCGGCGCCCAATACGCGCAACTCATCGCCCGTCGCGTGCGCGAAGCACGGGTGTTTTCTGAAATCGTCTCGCACCGCATCACCGCGGCAGAAGTCGCGCGCCGACGGCCGAGCGCATTGATTCTTTCGGGCGGCCCGAAGAGCGTGCATGTGACCGGCGCGCCGCAACTCGACCCCCAGATCTACGACCTCGGCATCCCGATTCTCGGCATCTGTTACGGCTGCCAACTCATCGCCCAACAACTCGGAGGCGCGGTCGGTCGCGGTGAGAAGGGCGAGTACGGGAGGGCGCAGTTGACGCGACACGGCGACTCGAGCCTGCTCGCGGGCACCGAGTCGGCGTTCGATGTCTGGATGAGCCACTTCGATTCAGTGTCGCAACTGCCCGATGGCTTCATCGCGACAGCTGCGACCGCCGATGCGCCGATTGCGGTGTTGGAGAACGACCGCCGCAAGATCTGGGCGCTGCAGTTTCACCCCGAAGTTGTGCACACGAACAACGGTCAGCGAGTGCTGCAACGGTTTCTGCACGACCTGGCCGGCATCGCACCGAAATGGACGATGTCGTCGATCATCGACGAACAAGTCGCCGCGGTGCGGGCCCAAATCGGCAACGAGCGTGCAATCTGCGGGTTGTCGGGCGGTGTTGATTCCGCCGTTGCGGCGGCGCTCGTGCACGAGGCGATTGGTGCGAATCTCACTTGCGTATACGTCGACACCGGGCTCATGCGCAAGAACGAGAGCGACCAAGTGGTGGAGACGTTCAAGCGCAACCTCGCCATCGAACTCATCCATGTCGATGCCGGAGATGAGTTCTTCGGCAAGTTGCAGGGTGTCACCGACTCCGAGCACAAGCGCAAGGTGATCGGCGAGACGTTCGTGCGCGTCTTCGAGCGCTACACCGACGGAGTGAAGGATGCGAAGTTTCTCGTGCAGGGCACGTTGTACCCCGACGTGATTGAGAGCGGTGGTCAAGACGGTTCGGCCACGATCAAGAGCCACCACAATGTCGGTGGTCTACCCGAAGACATGACGCTTGAGTTGTGCGAGCCGTTGCGCAGTTTGTTCAAGGACGAAGTGCGCTCACTTGGCACCGCGCTCGGCTTGCCCGATGAAATCGTGTGGCGTCAGCCGTTCCCCGGACCTGGTCTCGGCGTGCGCATCATCGGTGAGGTGACGCGCGACAAGGTGAAGATCCTCCAGGAGGCGGATGCCATCGTGTGCGAGGAGCTGCGCCGCGCGGGTTTGGAGCGTGACATCTGGCAGGCGTTCGCGGTGCTCGCCGACATTCGCTCGGTGGGCGTGATGGGTGATGAGCGCACGTATGCGCGTCCGATCATCATTCGTGCGGTGACGAGCGACGATGCGATGACTGCCGACTGGGCGCGCATTCCGTTCGACGTGCTCGCCGTGATGTCGTCACGCATCGTGAACGAAGTGGACGGTGTGAATCGTGTCGCGTACGACATCACCTCGAAACCCCCCGGCACGATCGAGTGGGAGTGAGCCGCGCAGCGGCGAGCGGACACTCGCGTGAGCATTGGTGGGAGTGAGCCGCGCAGCGGCGAGCGGACACTCGCGTGAGCATTGCCCCCTGTAACCAAATTGTAAAGATTGCTAGGCTGGGCCAATCGTGACACGGTCCGCCGTCCGGCGATTCCCCCTTCCACGAACCCGCCTCGCCTGGTTCGTTCTGGCATTGGTGGGTTTGCTGACCCCCGTACTCGTCCCCGCCAGCGCGCACGCCGACACCATCGACGACCAGCGCCGCCGTGTGGCGGCCATCGTGGATGAGCTCGAGCGTCTTGCTGCCCAAACCGACGAACTGGGCGAACGCTATTCCGACACCTTGGCAGAAAAGGATGCCATCGAAGCCGAGATCGAGCAGACCGAGGTAAGGATCTTCGAGTACCAGAAACAGTTGGCGGTGATGCAGGCCAACCTCGTGAACTCGGCGAAGCGGTCGTTCGTTTCGGGCGGGTCGGCGGGCACATTGTCGAGCATTCTCGGTGGCAGTGGCTCGTTGACTGATGCGATGAAGCGGGCCTACCTCGGCTCGGCGGCCGCCAACATTGGCGCTTCCAACACCGATGCAATGCAGGGGCTCATCGACGACATCACCGCCGAAAGAACCAAGCTCGAACGGCAGAAGAGACAACTCGCTGCCACCGCGACCACGTTGGCTTCACGGCTCGCGGCCAGTGACAAACTGCTCGAACAATACGAAGATCTGCGCGCCCAGGCACTGCGCGACCTCGGCAGCCTGCTGACCGAAGAAGAGCGCCGCCGCGCCGAGGAGGCCGAGGCACTCGCCAAGAGAGATGCCGAAAGGTTCAAGGCGAGCATCAAGGTGGCGGCCCCGTCGCCGCAGGCTGGCGTGGCGATCAAGGCCGCAATCTCGCAGCTCGGCATTCGCTATCGCTGGGGTGCTTCGAGCCCCGGGGTCGCATTCGACTGCTCGGGTCTCACGCAGTGGGCGTGGGCGAAGGCTGGTGTGTCGATCCCGCGCGTGTCGCGGTCGCAGTATTCGTCGTTGTTGCGGGTGCCAATCTCGCAGGCGCAACCTGGGGACTTGCTCTTTTCGCAACTCACGTTCTTCCATGTCGGCATCTACATCGGCAACGGTCAGATGATTCACGCCCCGCGCACCGGTGACGTGGTGCGAGTCAGCACCGTGACGTGGACTCGAGTGCTCGGCGTCGGGCGACCGAAGTAACCTTGCGGCAGTGAACGCCGCAAATCAAAGGCCCGTCGGTAATGCCGCAAGCAGTGCGCCGGTCAGCAACGCCGCCACCCAGGCGGGCTGGGCCTACGACACCTTCTCAGCCGCGGGCTTCACGCGCGACGTGTATCGCAAGGGGAGCGGCCCCGCAGTCGTGTTGGTGCATGAGATCCCCGGCATCACACCAGCGGTAATGCGTTTCGCGCAAGAAGTGGTCGCCGCCGGGTTCACCGTCGCGATGCCGTTGCTCGTCGGTGAAGTCGGTCGCGAACCCGATGGCAAGTACATGGCGTCGTCGATGAGCAAGGTCTGCGTGTCGCGTGAGTTCACCACGATGGCGATGCGCAAGACGTCGCCAATCATCGCCTGGTTGCGCGCCCTCGCCAAACAGCTGCATCGCGAAGTCGGCGGCAAGGGCGTCGGTGCAGTGGGGATGTGCTTCAGTGGCGGCTTCGCGCTCGGCATGATGCTCGACGATGTGATGGTGGCCCCCGTGCTTTCGCAGCCGTCGCTGCCATTCGCCTTCGGCAAGGCCCGCGCCGCCGACCTCAACTTGTCGCCCGACGACCAACTCGCGGTGCAACGCCGCGCCGTCGAGGGCTGCCAGGTGCTCGGGCTGCGCTTTGCCGGCGACCGACTCGTCGGCAGTCGGTTCGACGCACTGCGCAAGTTGCTTGGCGAACAGTTCATCGCCGTCGAGTTCGCTTCTTCCGCCAAAGGCGACCACTCCGTGCTCACCGAGCAGCGTCAAGAAGAAGGTGTGCGTCGGGTGGTTGACTTCTTGAAAGAAAAACTGCAGCCATGACCCAGACCGACGACCGCCGCATCCACACTTCTGCCGACGTTGATCGAAATGCGCACTACGCCTCACTCGTCGACCCTGTCACCGATTGGACGACCGACTTCGATCACCTGCATCCGGAATACAACGCGAATGCACCTGAAATCTGGGATCAACTGCGCGGCCAATGCCCGGTCGCCCACTCGCCCCGTTATGGCGGCACGTGGTTGCCGGTGCGTCACGAAGACGTGAGTGCCATCGCCTATGACACGGAGCACTTCAGTTCAGAAGACGTCGTCGTGAAGCGCATCAAGCCGACGGGCGAGAGCCGACCACACGGCGGTGCTCCGCCGATCACTTCTGATCCACCGTTTCATCACCACGCACGACGCGTGTTGTTGCCTGCGTTTGCGCCGCCGAAGATCGCCGCGATGGAAGCCGAGACTCGCGCATTCTGCCATCTGCTGATCGACAAGATGGGCGATGCGAATGTCATCGACGTTGCCGACCAGTACGCCAAGCACATTCCACCTGCAGTGATCGCGCACATGCTCGATCTTCCGCTCGAAGACGGCGAGATCTTCCGCGACTTCATCCACACCGCACTCGAGGGCATCGCCGAAGACCAAGAAGTTCGTCGGGCCGGCTGGCGCAAACTCGACGATTATCTCGACCGCCGAATCGCCGAACGCCAGGCGCACCTCGGTGACGACCTGCTCAGTTTCTTGTTGACGACCGAACTTGGTGGGCAGCGCCTGCATCCCGAGCATGTGCGCGGCACCGTCGCACTCTTGCTAATCGCCGGCATCGACACCACGTGGAGCGCGATCGGGTCGGCGCTCTGGCACTTTGCCAAGACGCCGAATGATCTCACGCGTCTCGTGGGCGAACCAGAATTGTTGCCGACCGCCGTCGAAGAGATGCTGCGCGCGTACGCACCGGTCACGATGGCGCGCGTCGTCGCCAAAGACGTAGAGGTTGGCGGGTGCCCGATGAAGGAGGGCGACTGGGTGCTGCTGCCGTTCCCCGCGGCGAATCGCGACCCTGCGGCGTTTGAACGTGCCGACGAAGTCGTCATCGACCGCGAGATCAATCGACACGCGGCGTTCGGTCTCGGTATTCACCGTTGCGTCGGATCCAACCTTGCACGCATGGAAGTGCGCATCGCACTCGAAGTGTTCGTCGAACGATTCCCGCAATTCGAGTTGGCCGACCCGGGCGCCGTCACCTGGAGCGTCGGACAGGTTCGTGGTCCGCGAGCGCTTCCGGTTCGCATCGTGTCGCGCGCCGCGGCCCGCACCAAGTGACCGACGATCGTCGCGTCACGCTCGACCTGACGCAACTCAACCCCGACCAGCGCGACGCCGTTGAATACGCGGCGGGCCCTCTGCTAATCGTTGCCGGCGCGGGCTCGGGCAAGACGCGCGTGCTCACGCATCGCGTGGCCCATCTCATTGCCACCGGTGTGCACCCGATGAACATCATCGCCATCACTTTCACCAACAAAGCGGCCGAAGAAATGCGTGCCCGTGTGCAGGCGTTGGTGGGCGATATTGCGAGCAAGATGTGGGTGAGCACGTTTCATGCCGCTTGTGTGCGCATCTTGCGCGCTACTGCCGACCGACTCGGGTATCCGAAGAGTTTCACCATCTACGACTCGGCGGATTCGGAACGGCTGGTCGGCCAGATCATCCGTGACCTGAACCTCGACCCGAAGCGATTCCCCGCCAAGGGTGCGCAGGCTCGCATCAGTCTGTGGAAGAACGAACTCGTCAACCCGACGGGCGCCACCGACACCGCGTTCGGCCCGTTCGAAACGAAGTACGCCGAGATCTACACCGAGTACCAATACCGCCTGATGAAGGCCGGCGCGATGGATTTTGACGACCTGCTCGTCAACGTCGTGAAGCTCTTCCGCGAACATGCAGATGTTTTGGCGGCGTATCAAGAGCGGTTCAAGCACGTGCTGGTCGACGAGTACCAAGACACCAACCTGGCGCAAAACGAGATCGTGCTGCTGCTCGGTCGCGAGCATCACAACGTGTGCGTGGTGGGCGACACCGATCAATCGATCTATGCGTTCCGCGGAGCCGACTACCGCAACATCCTGCAATTCGAGCGCGCCTTCCCCGACGTGTACACCGTGGTACTCGCGCAGAACTATCGCAGCACACAGGTGATCCTTGATGCGGCGAATGCAGTGATCTCGAACAACGTCGAACGCAAACCGAAGGAGTTGTGGACGGAGGTCGGCAGCGGCGACAAGATCGTGCGCTACTACGCCGAAGACGAAGACGAAGAAGCGCGATTCGTGGTGTCAGAACTGAAGCGTCTGCACCGACAGGAGGCCCTCAACTGGCGCGAGATGGCGGTCTTCTACCGCACCAACGCGCAAAGCCGTGTGCTGGAAGAGTTCCTCATCGACGGCGACATCCCGTATCGAGTGATCGGCGGCACGAAGTTCTACGACCGCAAAGAAGTGAAGGATGCCGTTGCATACCTGCGCTGCGTGATGAACCCGGCCGACGAGGTGAGCATCCGCCGTGTGATCAACACGCCACGGCGAGGCGTCGGTGACACCAGCCTCGACAAGGTCGCTGCGCTTGCTGCGCAGCAGAGCATCGGGTTGTCGGTTGCGTTGCGACGTGCCGCCAGTGCAGGCGTCGGCGGTGCGGCGTTGAGGGGCATCAATGAATTCGTCACGCTCGTCGATTCGCTCGAGGCTGATCGCGAACACGGTCCGGCACATTTGTTGCGCGAACTACTCGAGCGCAGTGGTTACCTTGTTGAACTGCGCAACGAAGATACGCACGAGGCACAGGGTCGCATCGAGAACCTCGGAGAATTGATCGGTGCCGCCGAAGAATTCCCCGACGCCAACGACTTTCTGGAGAAGGTTTCGCTCGTCTCCGACACCGACGACATCGCCGGCGACGACAAGGTGATGATGATGACCCTGCACTCTGCCAAGGGGTTGGAGTTCCCTTCAGTGTTCATCATCGGTCTCGAAGAAGGCATCTTCCCGCACAGCCGCACACTGCTTGATTCGACGCAACTCGAAGAAGAGCGTCGTCTTGCGTACGTGGGCATCACCCGTGCCGAGCGTCGGCTGTATCTCAGCCACGCGTGGAGCCGCAACCTGCACGGCTCGCGTCAATACAACCCGCCGTCACGATTCTTGGATGAGATTCCCGGCGAACTGCTCGACCGCAAGGGCAGTGTCGACACCGGGGCCGATGAGGGTCGCGGTCAGTTGCGTGGTGATTGGCAGCAAACACCGGTGCCCGATTTCCGTCGCAAGAGCGGTGGAGTCACATCGCGAGCGAGCGAAGCCTTGCGGCCCGTGGTGCGCGAGCCGAAGGTGACACATGACTTCTCGGTCGGCGACGACGTGGTGCACCCGGTGTTCGGTGAGGGTGTGATCATCGATCTCGTCGGCGCAGGCGAGAAGGCTGAGGCAACGGTGCGCTTCGTCGACCGTGGCACCAAGGTGCTCGCGTTGGCATGGGCGCCGCTGACGAAGCGGTAGCGCAGTCAGCAGAGCCCGGTGAAATGTCGCCGCTGACGAAGCGGTAGCGCAACTTGCTCCTTATGGAGCGCGCAAGTCAACGAGCAGACTTGTACGGTTCTCCACCACGGGTCGCGCATCAATCGGCCGATGCAACTGCTCAACCGGCAGCGTGCGCTCGTCGCAGTCGACGAAGTCGCGCGTTCCCTCCACGTGAGTGACCAAGCACTCCGGTCCACGGTCGGCTGGATACGCGTAATACACCTGCCAGCCGCGCGTCGCGTCGTCACCTACGTGGTCGACCACGATCGTGCGGTCGTAGGTCGTATCACGCAGATCGGGGTAGAGGATGGGGCCGTCGCGCAGCACGATCTCGGCCATGTCTTCCACCGGGCCGACGCGGAAGGTGTAGTCGCCTTGGCGAATGTCACGCTTGCGATTGTCGGTGGCGCGGTCGGCGAAGATCCACGTCACGCCGAACAGCACGGCGAAAAAGACGAGCCCACCGACGATCGGCACCACCGCACGAGCGAGCGGCGAACGAAAGCGCGGAAACACGCATCTCATTGTGCCAATCGGTAATCCATTTCAGTGCGTCAATCATCTGTGGTCGTATGGCGCCGCGCTGATTTTCGCCGCACTACGGGGCAGGCGTAGCATTCTCTACTCGTGAAGCGGCCGTATCGAATCGTCGTCGCCAAACCCGGTCTTGATGGGCATGATCGCGGTGCAAAGACGATTTCCCGCGCGCTGCGCGACCACGGTTTTGAGGTCATCTACACCGGTCTTCACCAGACGCCCGAACAAGTCGCCGAAACCGCATTGCAGGAGGACGTCGACGGAGTCGGGTTGTCGTTGCTGTCTGGCGCGCACCTCACGTTGTTTCCCCGCGTCATGGAAGAACTGCGCGCCCGCGACATGGCGCATGTGCTGATCTTCGGCGGCGGTGTCATCCCCGATGCCGATGCCAAGGCGCTGAAGCAACAAGGCGTAAGCGAGATCTTCGGCCCAGGCTCTTCGCTGAAGGCAATCGCCGAGTGGCTCGAGACCACACTCGATGAGCGAGAAAAGATCGGCGTGTAGTGGATCTCTTCGAATACCAAGGCAAGCAGTACTTCGCGAAGTACGGCATCCCGGTGTCGGCCGGCGATGTGGCACACACGGTGGACGAGTCGATTGCCGTCGCCGAACGCGTCGGTTACCCCGTCGTCGTGAAGGCGCAGGCACAAGTCGGTGGCCGCGGCAAGGCCGGCGGCATCAAGTTGGCGAACAACAAAGACGAGGTGCGCACCCACGCCGGCAACATCATCGGCATGAACATCAAGGGTCATGTCGTGAAGCGCGTGTGGGTGGAGCGCGCATCAGACATCGCGGAGGAGTATTACGCCTCGTTCACGCTCGACCGCGCAGCAAGGCAACACCTACTGATGTTGTCGGCGCAGGGTGGTGTCGACATCGAAGAAGTTGCGGCGAAGGATCCGTCGGCGATCGTCAAGTTGCACATCAACCCCGTGGTGGGTCTTACAGAAGCCACCGCGAAGAAGGCCGCGGTCGACGCGAAGATTCCGGCCAAGGCACAGGACGGCGTCGCGTCGATACTCGTGAAGCTCTACGACTGTTTCGTGAAGGGTGACTGCGACCTGGCGGAGATCAACCCGCTCATCTTGAAGCCGAGCGGCGAAGTGCATGCGCTGGACGCAAAGGTCAGCCTCGACGCCAACGCATCGTTCCGCCATCCCGAATGGGAGGCATTCGCGGCGACGCAGGAGCTCGATGGTCGCGAACAGATGGCACGCGAGAAGGGTTTGCAGTACATCGGCTTGGACGGCAGCGTCGGCATCATCGCCAACGGCGCCGGGCTTGCGATGAGCACGCTCGACGTGGTGAACCAAGTCGGCGGCAAGGCGGCGAACTTTCTCGATATCGGAGGCGGCGCCAACGCCGAACTGATGACGGCTGCACTCGAAGTGATCAACTTCGACGCCAATGTGCGCAGCATCTTCGTGAACATCTTTGGTGGCATTACCCGCGGTGACGAAGTCGCCAAGGGCATCGTCGAGGCGATGCAGCGCGTGCAACTACGCGCACCCATCGTGATCAGGCTCGACGGCACTAATGCCGAGCAAGGTCGCCGGATCCTCGCTGACGCCGGCATCCCGGCCGACAAGTTGATGAGCAAGGCGACGATGCTGGACGCCGCGCGAATCGCGGTGGCAATCGCAAACGGCAAGGCGGTCTGACGATGTCTACAAACAGAGGGGTGGTCTGACGATGGCAATCTTCGTTGATGAGAACACGAAGGTGATCGTGCAGGGTCTCACCGGCGGCCAAGGCAAGTTTCACGGCCTTCGCAACCGCGCCTACGGCACCAAAGTGGTCGGTGGCGTCACGCCAGGCAAGGGCGGGCAAGACGTCGAAGGCATCCCCGTGTTCGACAGCGTCGCCGACGGGGTGAAGGCAACGGGTGCCGATGCGTCGTTCGTCGCCGTTCCACCGAAGGCGGCCCCTGCGGCGATTCTCGAGGCTGCTGCCGCGGGCGTGCGCTTCATCGTGTGCATCACTGAGGGCGTTCCGGCGCAGGATGAAGCCCGCATCTATGCCACGCTGCAACGTGATCATCCATCGACGCGCTTGCTCGGCCCCAACTGCCCGGGCATCATCAGCCCAGGCAAGTGCAACATCGGCATTACTGCCGGCGAAATCGCGCAGGCGCCAACCAAGGGCGGCAAGAACGTCGGCATCGTGTCGCGTTCGGGCACGCTCACGTATCAGGCACTCTTTGAGTTGAAGCAACAGGGCATCGGTGTCACCACATGCGTGGGCATCGGAGGCGACCCGGTTCCTGGCACGTCATTCGTCGATTGTCTTCTCGAATTCGAGAAAGATCCGGAGACGAGGGCGATGCTCATGATCGGTGAGATCGGCGGCTCGGCTGAGGAAGAAGCCGCCGACTTCATCAAGGCGAACGTCAGCAAGCCGATGAGTGCCTACATCGCCGGGGTCACCGCACCTGCCGGCAAGAAGATGGGTCACGCCGGTGCCATCGTGTCGGGCGGCAGGGGAACCGCCCGAGGCAAGATGGATGCGTTGCGTGCTGCGGGAGTGAAGATTGGCGCCAACCCGACCGAAGCGGGCGAATTGATGGCGCAGATCATCGCCGCACTGAAGTAGTTCGCCGCGCACTCAGCCGCACTGCCACTTCCGTAGCATTTGGGATTGCCATGCGCATCGCCGACTTGCTCGCGCGTGGACGCACGTTTTCGTTCGAGTTCTTTCCGCCCAAGACCGACGAGGCCCAGGCGCAACTCGCCGAGACGATCGCCGAACTCGCCCCGCTGAAGCCGAGTTTTTTCTCCGTCACCTACGGCGCACTCGGCAGCACCCGCACCCGCACCCGCGACGTGGTGGTGCAGCTGGCACGAAGCGGCGGTATTCCGCCGATGGCGCACCTCACCTGCGTGGGGCACCTGCGTAGCGAGATCGACTTGCTGCTCGGAGAATTCAAGGCAGCCGGTGTCGAGAATGTTCTCGCCCTCGGTGGCGACCTGCCGGCTGACCCGTCGCAACTTGGCCCGAGCGACTTCTCGCATGCACTCGACCTCGTCGAACACCTGCGGGAGAACTTCGATGTCTCGATTGGTGTCGCGGCACACCCCGAGCTGCACCCGCGCTCGCCGTCGCGCGAGTCTGACCGCCAGCACCTGGCGCAGAAACTGCGTCGCGCCGACTTTGCGATAACGCAGTTCTTCTTCGAAGTGCAGCACTACACGCGTCTTGTCGACGAACTCGCAGCGTTGGGCGTGCACAAGCCCGTCGTGCCGGGTGTGATGCCGGTGACGAACAAGGGTCAGCTCATGAGGATGGCGCAGATGTCGGGAACGGCAATACCGGGTTGGCTCTCCGACCGTCTGGCCAAGTACGAGGACCCGGCCGACATTCGTCGTGTCGGCGTAGAAGTCGCAACAAGGCTGAGCAGTGAACTGCTCGCCGCTGGCGCACCTGGCCTGCACTTCTACACGCTCAATCGTTCGACTGCGACACGCGACATCTATTCGAATCTCGGTCTCGATCGGGGATGAACTACAAACGTCCGAGCCTGTTCGGTTATCTGCCCGCACTCGATGGTGTGCGGGCACTCGCCGTGATCGCGGTGATCGTTTACCACGCGAACAAGCGGTGGCTCGGCGGCGGGTTCCTCGGTGTCGAGGTGTTCTTTGTGATCAGCGGCTTTCTCATCACATCGTTGCTCATCGCGGAGTCGGAGCGCGACGGCACCATCAGTCTGAAAAACTTCTGGCTGCGTCGTGCGCGGCGATTGCTGCCTGCACTTTGGTTGATGCTCGCACTGGTGACCGTGTATTGCTCACTGTTCGAGCGGGACACGCTCGGCGCATTGCGAGGCGATCTGATTGCGGCACTCGTCTATGGCTTCAACTGGTTTCAGATTTGGGTGGGCACTTCGTATTTCACTGCATTCGACTTCGTGCCGCTGCGGCACCTGTGGTCGCTTGCTGTCGAAGAACAGTTCTATGCGTTCTGGCCGTTGCTCATGTTTGCGGTCGCGCGACTCGGGCGACGTCGCTTGCCCCTCGTCGGTTCGCTGTTCGTTGCCACTTCGATTGCAATCGCGGTACTTACGGCAGTCACCTACCGCAGTGGTCAGATCGCAACCATCGGCGAAACCCCCGAGCAGTACATGGCGTTTCTCGGCCACCCCGTGTCGCGCATCGACTTCTTGTTTGTCGGCACGTTCGGCCGCGCCGGCGGGCTGTTTCTCGGCGCTGCACTCGCCGTGTTCTGGCGACCGTGGGTGCTCGGCTCGTCGCCGATCGGCACCCGCGGACAGTTGCTCGACATCGTCTTTCTTGCCGGTCTAGCCGGGCTGGTGGTGGCCGCCGTCATCTTCCGCGACGTCGTTGACGTCGTCAATATCGGCACGACCGGATACGACTTGTTGTTCCGCGGTGGATTCTTCTTCGTCGGGCTCGCCAGTGTGGCGGTGATCGCGGCGGCGGTGCATCCGACTGCGTCGATGACGCACCATCTGCTCGGCAACCGCGTCATGACCTATATCGGTCGACGGTCATACGGCTTGTATCTGTACCACTGGCCGGTGTTTCAGATGTACCGCCGTTTTGCGGGGCAGGGTCTCACGCCCTACGAGTTCGTTCTGCTCGTGTTGCTCGCGCTTGCCATCACCGAGTTGTCGTACCGCCACATAGAGATGCCGATTCGTGACGGAAGATTCGCCGCGTGGCGTCGGCGTAAGCGTGAAGAGTATGTCCCGCTCGCCAACCTCGAGCCACGCGCACGCGCACGACGGGCGGCAAGCGTGGCACTTGCCGCAATGCTGCCGGCATTCGCCTTGGTGAGTGTTGCGACCGCCGAAATCAAGCTCAACGACATCAGCCAGAGCCTCGCGGAGAGCGAGTCGGCGGTGGTCAACGTGCTGGATGAGCCGACGTCGACCACGGTCATGGTTGGCCCGGTGATCGTCGATGGTGTGACGCAAACGACCACCCTCGACGGCCAACTCATCGACGTGCTGGCGATCGGCGACTCGGTGATGCTTGGTGCGGCGCGCGAACTGTCTGCGCGTGGTGCGACGGTCGACGCGATGAAGAGCCGTTCGGTGCGACAAGCACTCGAGATCATCAACTACCTGAAGTCGGTGCGTCGACTTGGTTCGATCGTCGTGATTCATCTCGGCGCGAATAGCACGACATCTTCGGCGGTGCTCGACGAGGTCATGACTTCACTGGCCGATACGCCGCTTGTGCTCTTTCTCACCGTGCATGTGCCCAGTGAGCCGCGACAATCCATCAACAACCAACTGATCAGTGCATTGCCGGCTCGATACGGCAACGTGAAGGTGCTCGATTGGTACGCGATTGCCGAGCAGTATCCGGAATATCTCTATTCCGACAAGACGCACCTGCGAACAGCGGGGGCACGGTTCTACGCCGACATCATCATGCAGGCGGTCGGTCGACTCTGAAACTCAGAGGCGTGCGGCGCTCGCCGCGACGAGGCGGCGCCTCGCGCACATCGTCTAGCGTGTCAGTTCGTGACAAATCCAGTCCGAGTCGCTGTCACTGGCGCAGCAGGTCAAATCGGTTACGGCCTTCTCTTCCGCATCGCCTCTGGGGCCATGCTCGGACCAGACACGAAGGTGATCCTCCAACTGCTCGAAGTCACTCCGGCCCTCGGTGCGCTGCAAGGCGTGAAGATGGAACTCGACGATTGCGCCTTCCCGCTGCTCGCTGGCGTGGTGCTCACCGATGACGCAAACGTGGCCTTTGGTGACATCGATGTCGCGCTGCTCGTCGGCGCGATGCCGCGCAAGGACGGGATGGAGCGCAAAGACCTGCTCTCGGCCAACGGTGGCATCTTCAAGCCACAAGGTCAGGCGATCTCGAAGAACGCCAAGAAGGACGTAAAGGTGCTCGTGGTCGGCAACCCGGCGAATACCAACTCGCTCATCGCCTTGAGCAATGCACCGGGCATCGACCCCAGACAATTCACTGCCATGACCCGTCTCGACCACAACCGTGCGATATCGCAACTCGCGGCGCGCGTTGGCAAACCCGTTGCATCGGTGAAGAAGATGACGATTTGGGGCAACCATTCGACGACGCAGTATCCGGATCTCTCGCATTGCGAAGTCGACGGCAAGCCCGCCAAGTCGCTCGTCAACGACGACAAGTGGATTGACGAGACGTTCATCCCCACGGTCGCCAAGCGTGGGGCGGTAGTCATCAAGGCGCGTGGTGCATCATCTGCCGCATCGGCCGCCAACGCGGCCATCGATCACATGCGTTCATGGGTGCTCGGCACGCCGAAGGGGGATTGGGTGAGCATGGCGGTGCCGAGCGATGGTTCGTACGGCGTGCCCGAGGGTCTCGTCTCGTCGTTCCCCTGCACGTGCAAGAACGGCAAGTACGAGATCGTGCAGGGGCTGTCGATTGACGACTACGGCCGCGCGAAGATCGATGCGTCAGTCGCTGAACTCAGAGAAGAGCGCGACGCAGTGCAGGCACTCGGCCTGATCTAGTCGAACGTGGTACGCGCCCGTACGCGCGTGAACACACCGTCGAGTGCGGCGAACAACGGCTGGGCGGCAATCACCTTCTCGTGGTCGCCCTTGAACCGCACGTTGCCGTTGATGAACGCCTCGGCGGCGTTCAACCGGCCCATCACGATGTCGACTGCCGTCGCATAACTCTGGCTGAACGTGATGTCGCCAGGCACTTCGCCCTTGCCGAACGACACGACTCCGCCGCGTGACACCAGGTGATAGGCGACTTCACCGAACGGAGTGTCGGTGACGACCTGGGTCACCGACACGGTGTGCGACGTTGCCGCACTCGTGAGTGCGGAGTCGGTGGCGACCTCCGTCGCCACCGCGTTGATCCACTCGTCGCTGAGATAGCGCACGATGGCCCTACTCGGTGACGCTGCGGTGTTCGTGCACGGCGCGTCTACTTGACGACGTTCAGACGGCCGTCAGGCTCGTGGTGTTGCGGCTCGAGCGATAGATCGAGAACAACAAGATTGCGAGCGACACACCGGCGATGGTGTAGCGCGCGCCGTCGTTGTCACGCAGGTTGATGACCGCGGGGAGAATCAACAACGACACGAGGTTCATCACCTTGATGAGCGGGTTGAGTGCCGGGCCGGCGGTGTCTTTGAACGGGTCGCCGACGGTGTCGCCGATGACCGCTGCCTTGTGGGCGTTCGAACCCTTGCCGCCATGGTGACCATCCTCGATGTACTTCTTGGAGTTGTCCCACGCACCGCCCGCATTGCTCAGGTAGTTGGCCATGAGCTGACCGGTGAGGATGACCGCCGCCAAGAATGCACCGAGCGCGAAGTAGTTGATGCCGAAGCCGACGATCACCGGTGTCAGCACTGCGAGCAGCGCGGGCGTGGTGAGTTCGCGCAACGAAGCAGCCGTGCAGATGTCGATGACCGGGCCGTAGTCAGGCTTCTTGGTGCCGGTCATGATGCCACCATCCTTGAACTGCTTGCGCACCTCTTGCACGACGACGCCGGCGGTGCGGCCGACCGCGCGAATCGCGAGTGCAGAGAACATGAAGGCAATCGATCCACCGATCAGCAGACCGATGAACGTCTTCACGTCGGCGACGTTGATCTGCGTGCGCAAGTCGCTGAAGATTGCGTCGCCCTTGATTCCCGCCTTTGCAAAGCCGAGCTCGCCGGCGATGGTCTCGATGTACGAGGCAAAGAGCGCCACAGCAGCGATGACCGCTGACCCGATGGCAAAGCCCTTGGTGACGGCCTTCGTGGTGTTGCCCACGGCGTCGAGGCCGACCATGATCTTGCGCGGTTCACCCTCGAATTCGCCCGCCATCTCGGCAATGCCTGCCGCATTGTCAGCGACAGGTCCGAAGGTATCTTCGGAGACGATCACACCGGTGGTGGCAAGCATGCCCATGCCGCATAGTGCGACGAGGTACAACGACAACTGCACGTTGCCGCCGCCGAGCCACAGCGTGGCGCCGAGCGAAATCGCGATGCAAACAATCGCGTACACCGACGATACAAGACCCACTGCGGTGCCGGAGAGCACCACGGTTGCCGGGCCGGTTTCTGCTGATTCTGCGATTTCTTCGACCGGGCCGTACTCGGTGCCGGTGAAGTATTCGGTGAGGCGGCTCAACACCTGCGCGAGGATGAGACCAATCAACACGGCACCGAACACACGCCAGCCGATACCCGACATCGCGATCTCGGCACCGTTGTGGCCGGCACTGCCCTTGGCCGGGTTGCCAACGTAGGTGACGGCCAACGCGAGCGTGCCGCTCACGGTGATGATGCCTGCGGTGAGGAAGCCGCGGTTGATCGGCTTCAGTGCGTTCGTCTCGCCGTCTTTGGCGCGCACGGCGAACACTCCCGCAATGGAGGCAACGACGCCGATCGCGCGCGCCGCCAGTGGGAATACCAAGCCGAGCGCGGGGTTGAGACCAATCGAGTTGAACGCGGCGACACCGAGGATGATTGACGCAACGAGCGTTACTTCGTAGCTCTCAAAGAGGTCGGCAGCCATACCGGCGCAGTCACCGACGTTGTCGCCGACGTTGTCGGCGATGACTGCCGGGTTGCGCGGATCGTCTTCGGGAATGCCGGCTTCAACCTTGCCCACGAGGTCGGCACCAACGTCGGCCGCCTTCGTGAAGATGCCGCCGCCGACGCGCAAGAAGAGCGCAATCAACGAACCACCGAAACCGAAGCCGACGAGAATCGCCGACGAGGTGTTCTGGAACAGCGCAATGATCACCGTCGCACCCAGCAGGCCGAGACCGACCGTGAACATTCCGGCTACACCGCCGGTGTGGAATGCGATTTCAAGTGCCTCGCGCATCGACCCACGACGCGCCGCGGCGGCCGTACGGATGTTGCCGCGAGTTGCGAGCGTCATGCCGATGTAGCCCGTCAGACCCGAGGCAACGCAACCGAGCAAGAATGCGACCGTGCGCCAGACGCCCGAGGTGATGAAGCTCAGCGCGACTTCACCATCCGGCTTCTCGATGGCCACCGACGTGACGAACACGATGATCGCCACCGGCACGAGAATCATGCCGATCGTGCGGAACTGGCGCTTCAGGTAGGCGAGCGCGCCGACCTGGATGGCGGCGGCGATTTCCTTCATTTTTGCCGTGCCCTCGTCTTGCGCCATTACCGACTTGGCGAGGAAGAAACCGACGGCAATCGCCAGGAGCGATGCGGCCCCCGACAGAGCGAGCACCAGCCATTCGCCACCCTTGAGGGTGAAGACCTGCCAGCCGCCTTCAGATGCCAAGAGTGCAATCACAAGATGTTGATCCTTATCGAGAGAGGGGCTGCCGAGCGGCAATACCCCGATTTATGGGTCCGAAAGAGTGTAGAGACTCAGCGACCCCGCCCATGAATCGTCACCGAACGCCAGGTTGCGGGCGATCGTCGGGTGAGACGGGCATCACGCCGAATGGTTGGCTTGGAACTCGGCATCGGGGTGCTTCACAACTAGCGTTTCTGTTGGGTTTCGCCTCACCATGAGCACCACCTCGACTCCTTCTCGCGCGCCCGTGAGCGGCACCGCCCTCGCCCGCCGACGCCGAAAGCCATTTCTGCTCGACCTGTATGGCACCGCGGTCGGCAAGAAGTACGTGATGGCGATTTCGGGCATCGCGCTCATGGGCTTCGTGCTCTTCCACATGATCGGCAACCTGAAGATGTACTTCGGGGCCGCCGACCTCAACGAGTACGCGGAGTTCTTGAAGAAGTTGTTGTATCCGCTCGCACCGAAGGAGTCGGTGTTGTGGATTGTTCGCCTCGGGTTGCTCGGCATGCTCGCCCTGCACCTGCATGCCGCTTGGTCGCTCACCGTGTTGAATCGTCAGGCGCGGCCGGTGAAATACCAAAGCGCCCGCGACTATCAGGAAGCGTCGCTCGCCAGTCGCTCGATGCGCTTGTCGGGCATCGTCGTGTTGATGTTCCTCGTGTGGCACCTGCTCGACCTCACGTTTGGTGTGGTGAACACGATCGGTGCCGATGGCGACTTCGTGCGCGCCGAGGTGTATGCCAACGTGGTACGCAGTTTTGAGCGCTGGCCAGTTGCACTGTTCTATGTCGTCGCGAACCTGTTCCTCGGGTTGCACCTCTCGCACGGGGCGTGGAGCATCTTTCAATCACTCGGCTGGAACAACCCGCGATTCAACTCCTGGCGCCGGGCGTTCGCACGGGGGTTTGCCGTAATCGTCGTCATCGGCAATGTGTCGTTCCCCATCGCCGTAACCGTCGGAATCGTCAGCGTCTGAACGAGGCAACCACGTGACCATGCTCGAGAATCGCCCCGCCAGCACCAAGTTGAACTCCAAGGTGCCAAGCGGAACGCTCGCCGACAAGTGGGACAACTTCAAGGCCAACGCCAAGTTGGTGAACCCCAACAACAAGCGCAAGTTCAAGGTCATCGTGGTCGGCACCGGTCTCGCCGGTGCGTCGGCTGCGGCGACGCTCGCCGAACTCGGATATCAGGTTGATGCCTTCACCTTCCACGATTCGCCGCGCCGCGCACACTCCATTGCGGCGCAGGGCGGCATCAACGCCGCCAAGAACTATCGAGGTGACGGCGACAGCGTGCACCGTCTCTTCACCGACACGATCAAGGGTGGCGACTTCCGTTCGCGCGAGGCCAACGTGTATCGCCTGGCGCAGGTCTCGGTGAACATCATCGACCAGATGGTTGCCCAGGGCGTGCCGTTTGCCCGCGAATACGGCGGCCTGCTCGACAACCGCAGTTTCGGCGGCGCGCAGGTGAGCCGCACGTTCTATGCGCGTGGTCAAACAGGTCAGCAGTTGCTGCTCGGCGCCTACCAACAACTATCACGACAGATCGGTCTCGGCGGAGTGCGTCTCTTCAACCGTTGCGAACTCGTCGACGTCGTCGTCATCGACGGTCGTGCAGCCGGCATCGTGGTGCGCGACTTGCTGACGGGCGAAGTGACGAGCCACGCGGCGCATGCCGTGGTGCTGGCCACTGGCGGCTACGGCAATGTGTACTTCCTCTCCACCAACGCGATGAACTGCAACGTCACGGGGGCGTGGCGCGCGCACCGCCGTGGTGCTTTGTTCGCCAATCCCTGTTTCACACAGATTCATCCGACGTGCATTCCGCAAGCCGACGAGACACAGTCGAAACTCACGTTGATGAGCGAGTCACTGCGCAACGACGGCCGCATCTGGGTGCCGAAGAATGCCGCCGAGCAGCGCCCGGCGCACCAGATTCCGGAAGAAGATCGCGACTATTACCTCGAACGCCTGTATCCGTCATACGGCAACTTGGCACCACGCGACATTTCTTCGCGTGCAGCCAAGCGTCTCGTTGACAAGGGCCAGGGTGTCGGGCCGCTGAAGAACGGCGTGTTCCTCGACTTCTCCGCGGCAATCAATCGTCTCGGCCGCAACGTGGTGGAGGAGCGGTACGGCAACCTCTTTGAGATGTACGAGCGCATCGCCGGCGAGAACCCGTACGAGGTGCCGATGCGCATTTACCCGGCGACCCACTACACGATGGGCGGTTTGTGGGTCGACTACGAGTTGCAAACGACGATTCCGGGTTTGTACTCAGCGGGCGAAGCGAATTTCTCCGATCACGGAGCGAATCGCCTCGGGGCCAGTGCGCTGATGCAAGGTTTGGCCGACGGTTACTTCGTGTTGCCGTACACGATCAGCAATGGTCTGGCGCCGCTCTTGAACAAGACGATTCCCAACACCGACCACCCCGAGTTCAAACGAGTCGAGGCCGAAACCCGCGATCGTTACCGCGCGTACGTGAATGTGAGAGGTACGCGCTCGCCGGATTGGTTCCATCGCGAACTGGGCAAGATGATTTGGGACTACTGCGGCATGGAGCGCGAGCGCAGTGGTCTGGAGAAAGCCATCAGCGAAATCCAGGCGTTGCACGGGGAGTTCACGAAAGATTTGCGCGTCACCGGCTCGGCAGAGGGTGTCAACCAGACGCTGGAGAAGGCCGGACGAGTCGACGATTTCTTCCAGTTGGGCTTGCTCATGTGCAAAGACGCGCTCGCCCGCGAAGAGAGTTGTGGTGGTCACTTCCGCGTCGAATACCAGACGGAGGACGGCGAAGCCCAGCGCGATGATGCGAATTTCTGCCATGTATCGGCGTGGGAGTGGACCGGTGATGCGGCGAAGTCGCACATGCACGAAGAATCGCTCGAGTTCGAGACCATCCAACTTGCGACGAGGAGCTACAAGTGACGCGCAAGTTGACCAATCTCACGTTGCAGGTGTGGCGCCAGAGCGGCCCGAACGACAAGGGTCGTTTCGAAACGCACGTCATCGAGTCGATTACCGACGAGGCGTCGTTCTTGGAGATGCTCGACGTGCTCAACGAGCGTCTGATTGCCAACGGTGAAGAAGCCGTGGTGTTCGACCACGATTGTCGCGAGGGAATCTGCGGCACCTGTTCGCTGATGATCAACGGCCGGGCGCACGGCCCACAGCGCGCCACCACCACGTGCCAGTTGCACATGCGTTCGTTCAAGAGCAACGACACGATCGTCATCGAGCCATGGCGGGCTGGTGCGTTCCCGATCGTCAAGGACCTGATGGTCGACCGCTCGGCGTTCGACCGCATCGTCGAATCGGGCGGCTTCATCACCGCGCCGACGGGTGGTGCGCCCGACGCGAACCTCATCCCGGTGCCCAAGCCCGTCGCCGATGCGGCGATGGACTCCGCCGCCTGCATCGGTTGCGGCGCGTGCGTGGCTGCGTGCCCGAACGGTGCAGCGAACCTGTTCGTCGGTGCCAAGATCTCGCACCTCAACCTCTTGCCACAGGGGCAAGCCGAGCGTTACAAGCGCGCCGAAGCGATGGTCAACACGATGGACGAACACTTCGGCTCGTGCACGAACCACGGCGAATGTTCGGCCGCGTGCCCGAAGGAGATTTCGCTCGACGTCATCGCGTTGATGAACAAGGACTATCGCTCGGCGAAGTTCAAGAACCGCAAAGAGTTGTCGCGCAACTAGCGCCGCTCAACTACGGTGAGTCCTCGTGCTGAGTGACATCGCCGCATGGGTGCAAGACGTCATCGAGCGCCTCGGAGCCGTCGGCGTGGCGCTGCTCGTCATCTTGGAGAACGTGTTCCCGCCGATTCCGTCGGAGATCGTGCTGCCCTTCGCCGGCTTCGTCGCCCAGCGTGGTGACGGCTCCGTCGTCGTGATGGTCATCGCCGCCACGATCGGCGCAGTCGTCGGCGCGCTCATCCTCTACGGCATCGCGGCGGTCATCGGGCCGGCGCGTCTGACGGCATTCATCGCGCGTTTCGGCAGATGGTTCGGCGTCAAACCAGCCGACCTCGTGCGCGCCGAGCAATGGTTCGACCGTCATGCGGTGGCTGCGGTGTTGCTCGGTCGTTGTGTGCCGCTCATTCGCTCGGTGGTGTCGGTGCCGGCCGGGTTTCGTCGGATGAGCCTGGTGCCCTTCGTGCTCTACACGGCTCTGGGCAGCGCGATCTGGAACACCGCCCTCATCGGGGCTGGCGCGATACTCGGCGACCAGTGGGAGAAGGTCGAGCCCTATGTCGAAACACTGCAGTACGTCGTTGTTGCGGGTATCGCGTTGTTCGTGGTTCGCTTCGCTGTCATGAAACTGCGCCGCCGCGCCTAGCAACCTTCCGCCGATGATGTCATCGCGCCTAGTGTCGGCAGCGGAGGCCAAGCAATGAGCGAACTCAGCGGCAAGGTAGCCATCGTCACCGGATCATCGAGCGGCATCGGCGAATCCACGGCACATCGTCTGGCGGAACTCGGCGCACATGTCGTGGTCAATTCATCCTCGTCGGTAGAGGCCGGCGAGAAGGTCGCCTCGTCACTCGCCACCAAGGGTGCGTACGTGCAGGCCGATATCAGCGATCAGGCGCAAGGCCGGCATCTCATCGACGAGACGCTGAAGACGTTCGGTCGACTCGACATTCTCGTCAACAACGCCGGCTGGACCACACTCGTGCAACACGGTGACCTCGACGGTCTCACCGACGAGATCTTCGACAAGACGTTCAAGGTGAACGTGTACGGCACATGGTGGTTGACGAAGGCCGCGATTCCGCACCTGCGCAAGAGCGAAGACGGCAACGTCGTGAACATCACATCGATCGCCGGGGTTCGACCTGTCGGCAGTTCGATGGCGTACGCGATGACCAAGGCGGCACTCAACCACATGACGGTGCTACTTGCAAAGTCGTATGGGCCGATTCGGTTCAACGCGGTCGCACCGGGTCTCGTGCAAACACCGTGGACGAAGGATTGGGGAGTCATGCACGACTTCGTCTCGAAGGCGTCGCCGCTCAAGCGTTCGGCGTATGCGAGCGACTGCGCGGAGGCCGTATTGGGCATCATCCGCAACCCGCACATGACGGGTCAGGTGCTCGTGATTGACGGTGGGTTTACGCTCGTCTCGTGACGATGCACCGCACGTACGCGTCGAACTTGCCGGCCGGTGACGCACACCCCTATCGCAGTGGTGCCTGGCGCCCACAAGCCACCGAACATACGGCGCGGGATTTGCCGGTCGAGGGCATGGTGCCACGCGAACTGAATGGCGTGTATCTGCGCAACACCGAGAACCCGCTGTTCGAGTCGATTGGTAGGTATCACCCGTTCGACGGCGACGGGATGATCCACATGATGTCGTTCTGTGACGGAGAAGTGGAGTACCGCAACCGCTTCGTGCAGACCGACGGCTTGCGCGCCGAGATCGATGCGAACCAGGCGTTGTGGGCCGGGCTTGCCGAACCACCGAGCCGCTCGTTGCGCGACGGCAAGTGTGCGCGTAGTCGCATGAAAGACGCATCCAGCACCGACATTGTCGTGCATGGCGGTGTGGCGTTGTCGAGTTTCTATCAGTGCGGTGATCTGTACCAGTTGAATCCGCGCACGTTGGAAGATCTCGGTAAGGCGACGTGGGGTGGTGCCTTCCCGAGTGCCGGAGTATCGGCGCACACGAAGGTGGATGAACGCACGGGGGAGTTGTTGTTCTTCAACTATCAGACGACGGCGCCATATTTGCATTATGGCGTGGTGTCGAGTGAACACAAGTTGGTGCACTACGTGCCGATTGATCTGCCCGGTGCGCGGTTGCCGCACGACATGGCGTTCACGCCCACCTACTCGATTCTGAATGATTGCCCGCTGTTCTGGGATGCTGACCTCATTGCGCGCGGCGTGTATGCGACCCGCTATCACCGTGACATGCCGATGCGCATCGGCATCATTCCGCGGTATGGCGCAACTCACGAGATTCGTTGGTTCGAGTGCCGACCGACGTTCGTGCTGCATTGGATCAATGCGTGGGAAGAAGGTGACGAAGTCGTGGTCGACGGCTACTTCGAAGATGATCCTTCGCCGCGCGTGGCGGGTGAAGCAACGATCGAAGCAAAGATGTTCCGGTTTCTCGACCTGCACTCGATGCAGTCGCGACCGTATCGCTGGCGCTTCAACATGAAGACGGGTGCCGTGAACGAGGGATACCTGAGCGACACCATCACCGAATTCGGCATGATCGACCAGCAGCGGGCAGGTCTTGCATATAGATACGTCTATTCAGTGGTGCCGACCAAGGGCATGTTCACGTTTGACGGGCTCATCAAGCACGACGTGGTCACTGGTCGCGAGGAGTCGGTGCTTTTTGGTGACGGAGTGTTCGGTAGCGAGACCGTCGTGGCGCGCAAGCCCGCTGCCGTCGACGAAGACGACGCATGGCTCGTGACATTCACTTCTGATGTGCCAAACGATGTCTCGCACTGTGCGATCTATGACGCCAAGGCGTTGAGTGATGGCCCGGTCGCGCGAGTGCAGTTGCCCGAACGCATCTCGAGCGGCACGCACGCGTGCTGGGCGGCGGCGTAGGCGGCTGCGCTCGCGGCGGCGTTATAGCGTGCTGAGTGATCGCAACGAAGCAATCGTCGCCGCGGTCGGCGCAAAGAGAGCGAGCACGATGCTGAACGTGCCGCGCAAACCGATCGACTCGATGCCCCAACCCACCAGCAAATGGCCGACTGGTGGCGCCGAATAAATCAACGACGTCTGTAACCCGTATATCCGACCCTGCGATGCCGTCGGCACGCCGGGGTTTGGTCCGTTGCGCAGATAGCGACCGGTGAGCTCCGTTGGAATCGTGCCGGTGACGCACAGGTCGGTGACCGTCACCTCTTCGTGCACGGGCGCCAGGTTGCCAGCAAGAAACGGGTTGGGGGATTCACGCTCGATCGTCGTCATGGCTACCTTGCCTGTAGGTACGGCTGGTGGTGAACGCCAGTCAAAGTATTCAAGGTTTCGTGGAGGAAAACCCGCGGTACTCATCGCGAGCAATCGCCGCGCAGTGATCGGCGTAGGCGGGGAACCCGGGCAGCGGCATGAAGACACGCGGCTTGCCCGGCACGTTCGCGCCGAGATACCACGAACTACACGAGGTGAACAGCGTGAGCCCCGCCACGGCATTCACGTAGTCGACCCACTCGGCTTGGGCGCGAGCGTCGGCCTCGATGGTGGGGCGGTCACGTTCGCGCAGCCACGTGAGGCAGTCGGCGATCCACTCCACGTGATGTTGGATCGACACGATCATGTTGGTGAGCACCGACGGGCTACCGGGGCCGGTGATGGTGAAGAGATTCGGGAAGCCGTGCACGCACAGCCCGAGGTAGTTCACCGGACCAGCCGACCATGCGTCGCGCAGTGACCGACGATCGCGACCGGTGACGTCGATCCTCTGGATTGCGCCCGTCATCGCATCAAAGCCGGTGGCAAAGACGATGGCATCGAATTCGTGCTCGACATCAGCAGAGCCGAGCACGATTCCCCGTGCGGTGAACCGCTTGATGGGATGCTCGTGCAGATCAACCAGCGACACATTCGGGTGATTGAAGGTGTCGTAGTAGTCGGTGTCGACGCAGAGGCGTTTGCAACCAATCACGGAATCAGGCATCAACTTGCGGGCGGTGTCGGCATCGTGGATGATGCCGCGGATCTTGTCGCGCACGAAGTCGGCAATCAGACGGTTCGACTCTGGGTCGGTGAGTGCGTCGTTGAATGCACCCAGAAAAAGCAAGCCGCCCTTCTGCCAGCGCTCTTCAAGCGCCGCGCGTCGCTCGTGGTCGCCTACTTCACGCGCACCATACGGGCCAGTCGGCGTGTCGCCACCGAGCGCGGCACGCGTCAGGCTGTTCTTGCGACGGAACTCCTGGTAGCTGGCTTTGACCTCTGCGACATATGCGGGGTCGAGCGTCTGGTTGTGCGCTGGCACGGAGTACGCCGGCGTGCGTTGCAGCACCGTGAGGTGTGCGGCTTGCTGCGCGATCACGGGTATCGACTGGATTCCCGATGACCCAGTGCCGATGACGGCGACACGCTGCCCGGTGAAGTCGACACCGTCGTGGGGCCAGGCGCCCGTGTGATACGTGGATCCGGCAAAGAGGTGATCGTCGGTGAAGCGTGGGGTGTTTGCCGACGACAGGCATCCCGTGGCGAGCACGACGAATCGCGCGAAGTATTGCGAGCGTTCGACACTCTGTGCAGCGTCGCTTGCTGGAGTCGTCGACACCAACCACGAATCGCTCTTCCACTCGAGGCTTATGACGTTCGTATCGAACACCATGTCACGTCGCAGGTCGAACCGATCGGCGACGTGTTCGGCGTAGCGCAGGATCTCTGACTGGGTCGCGTACTTCTCCGACCATTCCCACTCTTGTTGCAGCTCGTCGGAGAATTGATAGGAGTACTCGAGGCTCGGCACGTCGCATCGCGCGCCGGGGTAGCGGTTCCAGTACCACGTCCCGCCAACGCCCGAACCGCGCTCGAACACCACCGCCGTGAACCCCGCTTGACGCGCGCGGTGCAGCATGTACATGCCGGCGAAACCGGCGCCGACAATGGCGACATCAAGAGTGGTGTTGTCGCGCCTCGCTGCTCCCATGCGTACATTGTCGCCGATGCACGACGAGGTTTTGGTGCCCACGATATTTGTCCCAATTCCGGAGCCAAACGAGATACCGTGACATTTGAGGCGCACAAATGCGCCAAGCCCCCGTAGCTCAGTGGATAGAGCGACGGTTTCCTAAACCGCAGGTCGTAGGTTCGATTCCTACCGGGGGCGCTTTGCGAATCGGCTCTCTACCAGGGGATATTACCTGGTAGAGAGCCACGCACGAGGGTTTCGGCGATGGGTCGGATTGACC
>Ga0194127_10001335_pt1 | contig 36337 bp, 35 predicted proteins | sample TA2KigC100mmetaG_FD_148624 | JGI IMG/M metagenome (GOLD analysis project Ga0194127, IMG submission 148624) | Freshwater microbial communities from Lake Tanganyika, Tanzania - TA2015036 Kigoma Deep Cast 100m | ecosystem: Environmental > Aquatic > Freshwater > Lake | place: Tanzania: Lake...
ATCTGCCAGCTGCGGTTGGCGACGGGTGTGCTGATCCGCGCGAGCTGGTCGAAGTCGCCTGAACGCCGCGAGCGCCTGCTGGCGCGGCTGCTGCGGATCATCGCATACCACCAGGCCAACATCGCCGCCGCGCGCGAGAGTCACGCCAAGAAACGAAAAGAGCAACTCCGCAAACGCGGAGTCGCCCCTGAAACATGCATCTCGTGCTGCCAGAAAGTGGCGTTGTAAAGTCAGCACCCCGCGTTGAACAGGTTGAGGAACCCCAGCAGGTCGTTGAAGTCGACGGAGCAGTCGCCGTTGAGGTCCACGCGCAGGCTGCCGGCGTTGTAGAGGTTCAGGAAGTCCAGGAAGTCATTGAAGTCCGCCGAGCGGTCGCCGTTGAGGTCCGCCTTGCAGGGCCACCACACCGCCAGGAACTCGGGGCGCGAGCCCTGGCTGGAGACCAGGCCGCCGTTGCGCGTGAAGTTCCCGTCGGGATGGGCCGCGTAGATGTACAGCCCCGCCACCCCGTCGATCGCGACATCCTTGTCGAGGAAGAAGAGCAGCCCCCGCGTGGCCGCGACGTCGCCCAGCGAGCCCTGGATGCCCGTGCTGAAGGAGTACCCGGCGTAGGTCAGGTCGCCGCTCTGCGGGTCCACCAGGAACGACCGCACCGTCGAGTCCGTCCCGTGCCCCGCGAACACCACGCCGTCGTCCCACCCCGCCACCCCCTGCTTGGGCGAGTTGCCCGGGCTGATGAAGGGCTGGTTGACCAGCGGCGTGAGCAGCCCGTCGCACCCGATCCCGAACGCGAGCACCTTGTTCCGACCGTCGGCGATCCCGCCCCCCGCGTACAGCATCGTGCCCGCGTGGTTGATCCCCAGCCCGATGGCGTAGCGCGGCCCGACCGGGATCGTCTGGATCAGGCCCAGCGTGCCCCCCGCGTTCAGCTCGAACACGCGGATGTTGAGCGCGCTCCCGTTGTCGTTGGCGTACAGGAACCGCCCCGAGGGGTGCACCGCCAGGTCGTAGCAGAACGCGCCCGCCGCCTCACGGTCCACCTCCGTCAGCGTCACGTTCACCGGGTCGAAGGCGTACAGGATCACGTAGTTGGTGCCGCTGGTCTTGGTGATCGTGACCGCCAGGCGCGTGTCGTTCACCCACGCGATCCCCAGCGGGCTGTCGGGCGTCTGGAACGTCCGCGCGATCGTGGTCGTCCCGTCCGGGTTGACGCGCAGGATGGTGAGCTGCTCGAAGTCCGTCTGGGCCGTCGCGTGGCTGACCGCCAGGAAACGCCCGTCGCTGGTAATGGCCGCCTGCGACGCGTTGGTCCCCCCGCCGCTCGACGCCCGAGCCTCGATCACCGTCTTGCCGTGGAAGATGGGCTCGTCGCCCGCACCCAGGCGGTAGCTCGTGACCGACCCCTCCAGGTTGCCGTTATTGGCCACGAAGACCATGGGCTCGGTGGCCTGGCCCAGGGCCGCGGCATGCACAAGGCCCGACGCCAGGGCGGCGAGCGTCGGACGTCCCAGAAAAACGCGAGTCCCCATGCCTGATCCTCCCGCCGCGGTGGGCGCCCCCGTCGCCCCGCCGCGCATCGTCATACTACCGCCCAACCCCGGGAAGTCACCCTCCAGTTGGCGGGGATTCTCGCGCCGCGACAGGGGCCGTTCGCCGGCCTCCGCGTCCGCGCCCTCCGCGAGTACGATCCGCCCGCATGACGCAGGCCCCGCCCGACTCGCCCGACGCCATCGCCGCCGCCGCACAGCGCTTCCGCGACGACTTCCACGCCGTCCGCGAACAGGTCGCCCGCGTCATCGTCGGGCAGGGCGAGGTGATCGACGGCGTGCTCATCTGCCTCTTCGTGGGCGGGCACGTCCTGCTCGAGGGCGTCCCCGGCATCGGCAAGACCCTCCTGGTCCGCACCCTCGCCCGGGCCGTCAGCCTCCAGTTCGCCCGCATCCAGTTCACCCCCGACCTCATGCCCGCCGACATCGTCGGCACCACCGTCGTCGACGAGGTCGAGGGCCCGCAGGGGCGGCCCGCGCGCCAGTTCCGCTTCCAGCCCGGCCCGGTCTTCACGCAGATCCTCCTCGCCGACGAGATCAACCGCGCCACGCCCAAGACCCAGTCGGCCCTCCTGGAGGCCATGCAGGAGCGCAGCGTCACCGTGTCGGGGCAGACCCACGCGCTCCCGAAGCCCTTTCTCGTGCTGGCGACGCAGAACCCCATCGAGCAGGAGGGGACGTACCCGCTCCCCGAGGCCCAGCTCGACCGCTTCTTCTTCAAGGTGCTCGTGGGCTCCAGCGGCCGGCGCGACCTCTCCGAGATCCTCAACCGCACGACCACGGGCCACGACCCCACCGTCGAGCCCGTGCTCGACGCCCAGCGCATCCTCGGGCACCAGTCGCTGATCCGGCGCGTCGCCATCGCGCCCTCGATCCAGGACTACGCCGTCCGCCTCGTGCTCGCCTCGCAGCCCTCGCCCCTCGCCGGCGCCGAGTCCTTCGCCTCGCCCATGGTCGACAAGTTCGTGCGCCTCGGGGCCTCCCCCCGCGCGGCCCAGGCCCTGGTCCTGGCGGGCAAGTGCCGCGCCATGCTCGACGGCCGCGCCGCCGTCTCCACCGACGACCTCCGCGCCGCCGCCCTCCCCGCCCTGCGGCACCGCCTGATCCTCAACTTCGAGGCCCACGCCGAGGGAGTCACGACCGACGCCATCGTGCGCAACCTCGTGGACACCGTCCCGCTGGATGCCCCCACCCCCGCCTGACCTGCTCCCGGGCCCGGGCAGGTGGAATCACCTGCCCCGGTCCTGGCCGGTCCGTGCTTGTGTGCTTGACAGGGGCGCGGTACGCTGGGGCCTGCGCCGGCGCGTTGCAAACAAGGCACTTCGGAGCCGGGCCATGAACATCCCACGCACGATTGGCAGGACGGTCCGGTCCTTCGCGGGCGTTTCGAGTGCGGCCGCACCGCTGGCCGCGTCCCTGAGCGATCCCGTCCGCGCCCTCGCGGTCCTGCCTGGCGGCGACCTCGTCGCGGGGGGGGCGATTCCGTCACCGCCGTCGCCGTCGCGGCCCAGCGCACCGCCCGCTGGGACGGCAAGGAGTGACCCCCCCTTCACCAACGACGCCGAGCCTGAGGAGGCCCGGCGACGAAGGCTCGGATCGGAGCCCGACGGTCCGAGCCTTCGCTCGAAGACCCACTCAGACCCGGCGTGAGGATCGGGGAAACCACCAGAGCATGCTCACTCTTCACCGCCCACTCTTCGCTGTTCACCGCTCACTGCTTGCCCTCACCCGCGCCCGCTCCACCACCGGCGCCAGCAGGGCCTCGTGGCACTCCTGTTCCAGCCGCTGCAGGAGCTTCTCGTGGTCGGGGAGGGCTTCGAGCATGTCGAGGAGCAGGTCGACGCGCACGGGCGCAGGCTCGTCGGCGGGGAGCGACGCGATGGCCGCGTCCCCCAGCGCCTCCTGGGCCGCGACGAACCACGCCCGCTCGATGGGGCGTGTCGAGCGGTCCCTGGTGGGCGTCGAGGCGTCGGGCGCTGTCCCTTCGGGGGGCTCGACGTAGGCCCGCAGCGTGAGCAGGGGGCTGGGCCCGCTCCGGATCAGCGAGCCCGGGCGGCGCTCCCCCACGGCGACGATGGGCCAGCGACCGGCGTGGTCCCCGCTCCGCACCAGCGGCTCCCGCGCCAGCACCATCACCGGCACGCGCGACCGGGCCGCCTTGGCCCGCAGCCGCGACCCGTCGATCCCAAGCAGCGGCGGGCACACGAGCCAGCACCCCGGGCCGGGCTTCGTCCGCAGCCCCGTGGCGTTGTCGAGCACGCGCACGCCCGGCTCGTCGCAGGCACGCAGCCGGATCTGCCGCCGGGCTTCCTGAAGCGGGAGCGCGATCCTCGCCATCGTGGCGTAGTCGCGGGCCCGCCGGGCCTTGGTGAGCGCGCCCTTCGCCAGGGCCTCGGCCTCGAAGTACGCCGTCTCCGACAGCGCGCGGCTCGCCCGCTCCATCGCCGCATCCACGGACCTGGGCGCCTTGTTCGCCATCACGAGGGCATCTCGACTACCGCGGGCCGGCCTCCCGCTCGATCAGCCCGGCCAGTTCCCCCAGCATCCCCTCCCACGCCTTGGACTCCACGTCCAGGTCGAACCCGACGAGGTCGGCCAGCGCCGACCAGTCCTCGCCCTGAACGCACTCGCGGGCCCGCCGCAGCAGCCCGGCGAGGGCCTCGGCCCGCGCCGCCGCCGTCGACGGCTCGCGCTTCCCGCGCCGCGCGATCGTCACTTCGACCTCGGCCAGGTCGATGCGGAGCACGCCCATGGCCCCCTCGAGCACGTCGCGCACGTTCTGCCACGCCCCCAGCACGCCGCCCAGGAGCCCCAGGGCCTCCTCCATCCGGCCCGATTGCAGCGCCGCCGCGGCCCTCTCCTGCTCGGCGCGCACGCGCTGAAGCACCTCGACGCCCTCGCGCAGCGTGCGCGCGACGAGCGGACGCGGGTCGGCGGAGGTCAGGCGCAGCTCGGCGGTAACGCCCAGAGCCAGGTCCGGGTCCGCCAGTTGCGCCTCGGAGAGCGGCTTGCCGTCGCCCAGCGCCTCGACGACGATCCGGCCCAACGCGTCGGCGTGATCGATCGCGGACCGAAGCCCCTCGCGGAGGTTCGGGGCGTCGGGCAGGGGCTGGCCGTCGAGCAGGACTTTCATCATGGATAGTCTCGTGGGTTCGGGGGGCCGGTTCAAGTGGTCGGGGCGCTTTCGTGCGCACGCCGTCGGCGGGCCTTGAAGATCAGGCGGAGGTTGCGGGCGTAGATCACGACGCCGGAGCACTGCCCGAGCACCCCGACGACATCCTGACGCCACGCGAAGTAGGCAAAGAGTGACGCGCCGCCGACGAGGCTCATCCACCAGAACGCCGTGGGCACGACGCTCTGGCGGGCCCGTTCAGACACCAGCCATTGCACGAACGTCCGCCCGGCGAAGAGCGCCTGGCCCCCCAGCCCCACGCCGATCCACGCCAGGCTGGCCCACGAGGTGATATTGAACAACCGGAAGAAGAGGTTGGTGGGGCTGGCGGTCAGGGTGCGGTGGACTCGGTCGCCAAAGAGGCGTCGCACCTCGGCGTCGGCGAGCTCGACCTCGTGCCCGTTGCGGAGGGCGAGGCGGAAGCGGGGCTCGGGGGTGGGGACGAACTCGAGAACGCCGCGTTCGTGCGCCAATCGCACCTTCTCGACGTGGGCGCCCGGGGTGGTGCGCAGGCCCGGGGAGTAGACGAGCCAGAGGCCGACGAAGAGGAGGGCGAGCATGGCGGCGACGGGCTCCCACTTCACGCCGCCGATGCGGCTGGGGATCCGGGGCCAGACCAGGCGTCGGCGCCCCGGGTCGCTCATGCCCGGACCTCCTCGCGGCGTGCGGCGCGGGCCCGGACCTCGTCACAGGCGACGGGTCGGCGGCGCGACCGCATCCAGCGTACCGCGAGCAGGTCGATCAGCCCGGGGAGGGCCCGCTGCACGATGCCCAGGCCGTACTTGGTCTCCCCGGCGGCGCGGGGGCGGTGGTTGACGGGCATCTCGACGACCGTGGCGCCGCGGTGCCTCGCGATGACGGGGATGAAGCGGTGCACGCCCCTGAACTGGAGGGGGATCTCGAGGGCGACCCGGCGCTTCATGACGCGGAGGGAGCAGCCGGTGTCGCGGACGGCGTCGCCCAGGAGCCAGCGCCGGAAGAGGCGTCCGACGACGGAGCCGACGCGGCGCACGGGGTTGTCGCGGCGGTTGCGGGAGCGGTCGCCCTGCACCAGGTCGGCTCCGGTGCGGCGCATGAGGTCGAGCATGGCGGGGAGGTCGGCGGGGTCGTTCTGCAGGTCGGCGTCGAGCGAGGCGACGAGGCGCCCGCGGGCGGCGCGGAACCCGGCGTGGAAGGCGGCGGACTGCCCGTTGCCGCGCCCCGGCGGCGTGTCACGCATGGCGACGCAGCGGAGGCGCGGATTCGAACCCATGAGGGCCTCGACGCGGGCGCGCGTGCCGTCGGTCGAGCCGTCGTCGATGATCAGGATCTCGTAGTCCAGATCGGTGGGGTCGAGGGCCGCGGCGATCTGGCTGACGAGGGGCTCGACGTTGTCCTCCTCGTTGTGCGCGGGGGCGAGCACGGTGAGGTCGATCGAGCCTTCGGCGGAGGGGTGGCCGGGGGCGCCTTCTTGATCGGGGTCGTGCGGCAACGGGCAACGATAGGAACCCCCAGGCGGACCGCCCGTGCCGTCGCACGGAACCGGGCGCACGGGTTGACCCCGGGGGTCGGGAGCCCGCGCCACGCCGGGTGCTGGCGCGGCGGGCGGCGGGGACGAGCCTCGGTCGCGAGCACGGGTGAATCGAGGGGGCGCACTCCACGCTTGCGCGTGGGGCTCGTCGCGGCGCGTCGGGTCGGGGCGCACCCCTACGATGCCTGAGTCGGGGCGTGGTGCCCCGAACGCACGGAAGCCGACGATGCACATGAAGCACTCGGATCGCGATCACGGGCCGCCGGTGGTGCCGGTGCGGTTCGTGCTGGAGGACCCCGAGGCGCTGACGGGGGGCGAGCGGCGCGAGCACGAGCTGATGGCGTGCGAGGGGGAAACGCTGCTGGAAGTGGCGATGGACCACGGGATCAACATCGAGCACGCCTGCGGCGGGGTGTGCGCCTGCTCGACATGCCACGTCTACGTCGAGAGGGGCGCCGACTCGCTGTCGGAGGCGACGGAGGCGGAGGAGGATCGCGTGGAGGAGGCCCCGGGCCTGCAGCGCAACAGCCGCCTGTCATGCCAGTGCATCGTCGAGGGCAAGGGCCCGATCGAGGTGCGGGTGCCGGCGTGGAACCGCAACGCGATCAAGGAAGTGCCGCACTGATCATGGGCGCGTCCGACACATTCGGGTGGCTGGAGGTGGAGCTGATCGGCGACCTGCTGGCCGAGCGGGCGCGCGACCGCGACCCGTACCGCATGGGGTTCACCGAGCTGCGGGCGCTGGTGGAGTCGCTGCCCGGGTTCAGGGAGGAGGCGGGGCACCCCGTAAACGAGCGGATCCTCGAGGAGATCCAGCGGCGCTGGATCGAGGCGATCGAGGGCCCGCCCCGGGACGAGTGACGCCGTGCCCCAGCCCCGCAGGCTCCACGACCGCTACTTCAGGCAGGCCAAGGCCGAGGGGTACCTGGCGCGCTCGGCGTACAAGCTGGCGGAGATCGACGACCGCAAGAAGCTGCTGCGTCCCGGGGACCGCGTGCTGGACCTGGGGTGCGCCCCCGGGAGCTGGCTCCAAGTCGCGGCGGAGCGCGTGGGGCCGGCGGGCGTGGTCGTGGGGCTGGACCTCAAGGAGTCGGCGGCGGGCCTGGGGGCGCGAGTGCTCGCCCTTCAGGGGGACGTGTTCGAGACCGATCCGGCGGACCTGGCGCGGGCGGCGGCGAGCGTGGCGGGGGGCGAGCCCCGGGCGTTCGACGTGATCCTGAGCGGGGTGGCGCCCAACACGAGCGGGCACGGCGACGACCTGGTCTCGGCGCGGCTTTGCCGGCGGGTGCTGGAGATCGTGCCGGAGCTGCTCAGACCGGGCGGTCACCTGGTGGTGAAGATCTTCGAGGGGGCGGAGTACCCCGGGGTGCTGGGCGAGGCGGGGGCGATGTTCGGGGAGGCGCGGGGGTTCAAGCCCAAGGCCAGCCGCGAGGTCTCGCGGGAGATGTACATCGTGGCCAAGGGGCTGCGGGCGGCGCGGTAGGCGCGTTCAGCGCTTGGCGAGGGCGTCGAGGGCGTGGGCGGCGTCGCTGACGCCCAGGACGAGCGTGGGGGCATCGGCGCCGGGGGTGCTGCCGTAGACGTAGTTGACGTTGATCCCGGCCCTGGCGAGCTTCTTGCAGATGCGGGCCAGTTCGCCGGGCCGGTTGGGGGCGTCGAGGGCCACGACCTGCTGGGCGGAGACGGTGTACTTGGCGCGGACGAGGGCGGCCCTGGCCCTCTGCGGGGGCGAGGCGAGCAGGCGCACCCAGCCGCAGTCGGTGTTGTCGGAGACGGAGATGGCGTCGATGTTGACGCGGGCGCGGTGGAGCGTGCCGCAGAGGGCCGCGAGGGAGCCGGCGGTGTTGTCGAGCGCGACGGAGAGTTGCACGGCCTTTCGCATGGGGGGCTCCGGTCAGAGGATGGTCGGGCCGCCCTCGGCGTGCCCCGCGCCGCGCCCGAGCGACTGCGCGTGGTGCCCGCTGGAGCGTCCGACGAGGCTGAGGAGGACCTCGTCGAGGTGGTGCTCGAGGGAGCCGCGCGTGAGCACCTCGTCGGCGCCGGCGTCCAGGGCCCGCTGCAGGAGGTCCTTCTCGACGTGCGGTCCCCAGGCGACGACGCGGATCTTCATGTGTCGTTCGTTGTTGCGGTCGTCGCGGAGGTGCCGGATGAGCTCGAGGGCGGTCTCGGGCTCGTCGAGGTCGACCAGGAGCGCCCGCGGGTCGGAGTCGTGGAGCCTGGCCTTGAGGGTGTCGAGGTCGCGGGCCGGGCGGGCGGTGACGTCGAGCGCCTCGGCGTGGCACTTGATCTTCGTCGCCCAGAGCAGATCGGCGGCCATGTACAGGATCATCCCGGCCTCCGTTCCATCGCTCCCTGACCGTCCTCCTAACGCTAGCCGGTCGTGAGCCTCGGGGCGCGTCGCTCGGGCCGGAATCGGGTCCCGGCGTCGCCCGGGATCGCCGCGCGGATCGAGGCCCAAATCGGGGGGGCGGACTATCATCTCGACCCCGCCGGCGATCGCCCGCAGGCCCGTGCGCGGCGGGCGGCCGCGATGCTCGGGGCGGGTTTCCGGGGAACGAGGACCACCATGACCCAGGTCAGCAACGCCGTCGCTTCGCCGTCCGCACCCGCCGACTACAGCCGGCATCCGCTCATGCAGGACGTCGGGTTCGTGATGAGCGACCACGACCTGCTCTACCGGGAGACGGTGGGGACGATGCTGCGGGCGGCGGACCTGATGGACCTGCCGCACTACCTGCGCCTGATCCTGGCCCAGCCCAAGAACGAGATCATGGTGCACTTCCCGGTGCGCATGGACGACGGCGAGTTCCGCCTGTTCAAGGGGTACCGGGTCCAGCACAACAACGCGATCGGGCCCTACAAGGGCGGCCTGCGCTTCCACCCGGACGTGCACCTGGACGACGTGAAGACGCTGGCGTTCCTGATGACGATGAAGTGCTCGCTGGTGGGGGTGCCCTTCGGGGGCGGCAAGGGCGGCATCAAGGTCGACCCGCGCAAGCACTCGTCGGGAGAGATGGAGCGGATCGTGCGCCGCTTCACCAGCGCCGTCGCCCACCAGATCGGGCCCGACTACGACATCCCGGCCCCCGACGTGGGCTCGACGGCCCAGCACATGGCCTGGATCGCCGACACCTACGCCTTCCTGTCGGAGGTCGGCGGGCACCAGCCCCAGGCGGTGATCACGGGCAAGCCGGTGGAGTACGGCGGGTCGCTGGGGCGCGAGAAGGCGACGGGCCAGGGCGTGGTCGACACGCTCGTGAACCTGCTGCCCGAGCTGGGGATCAAGATCCCGGGGATGACCTTCAGCGTGCTGGGGTACGGCAACGTGGGCTCGTGGACGGCGCGGATCCTTCACGACATGGGCGCCAAGCTCGTGGCGGTCATGGACCACACGGGCGGCGTGCGGAACGAGAAGGGCATCGACGCCGACGCCCTGGCCGACTGGTGCGCCAGGCCCCGCGACGCGGGGGGGACGGGCGGGGTCAGGGGCTTCGGCGGGGGCGGGGCCTGCACGGAGCAGGAGTTCTACTCCACCGAGGTCGACGTCTTTGCGCCCTCGGCGCTGGAGCAGATGATCAAGGAGGAGCAGGCCAAGCTCCTGCGGTGCAGGGTGGTGGTGGAGGGCGCCAACGCCCCGACCACGCCCGCGGGTGACCGCATCCTGGCCCAGCGCGAGATCGAGGTCTTCCCCGCGATCCTCGCCAACGCCGGCGGCGTCACGGTGTCCTACTTCGAGTGGGTCCAGAACAAGACGTGCAGCGCCTGGAGCCTGGACGAGGTCGACCGCAAGCTGCGCGAGCACATGCTCCAGGCCGCCATGCGGACCAAGGCCGCCCGCAAGAAGTACAAGTGCGACATGCGCACGGCGTCGTACATCGCGGCCCTGGAGCGGCTGCGGGGCATCTACGCGATGCGCGGCATCTTCCCGTGAGCGGTTCCCTCCGTCCGCCGCGGGGACGCCCGTCGGCGGGGTGCCCCGCCTTCGTGGCCGCGTCGGCGCCCCGGCGCCGACACACGAATCCGTGGCGACGGCGCGTACGGGCACACAAGACCGTGGGTTTCCACACGCCGGCCTGGGGCGCGGACTGTGGCGCAAGGACCGGCGCTGCAACGGCTTGAATCGTGTGTTGCGCGCGGCGGGCCCCAACACATGGCCCCGGAGGTAGACTGCGCCGGCGCGGGGTCGGGCGTTCGGCCCCACGCGGGTCGGCACGACGAACTGGAGCAGGACATGGCGAAAGCACTGTGGGCGGCCGTGGCGGCGTGGTCGATCGCGTTTCCGTGCCTGGCGCAGACAAGCGAGGGGGAGCAGCAGGTCGTGGCGGCGGTGCCTACGGGCGGCATCGCGCCCTCCGAGCCCACCTGCACGGGCGTGGACACGTTCCTGTTCGAACACGCCGGCGGCCCGCTGTTCACCGTGCTGCGCGTGGACGAAGGGTCCGCCCCGCCCGCGGTCGTGGGGTTCTGGTCCGAGTCATCCGCGACCGTTCTGATGGACGACCAGCCCTGCGGCCTGGGCGACTACGAGGGCACGGTCGACTGGATCGTCGCCACCGGCACGCTGTACCTGGTCGGCGAGGAGCCCCGCTGGGCCGGGCTCATGCGCGCGGAAGTCACGATGGTCTCGCCCAGCGCCGGCCCGCTCTCGTTCATGGTCGGCAGCACGGTGCCCTACGCGCCGGGCATGGAGACGGAGGAGGCGGTCAACCAGGCGGTGACCATCATGGAGATCGATCCCTCCACGCCCCCGCCCCCGCCGGGCGGGACCGAGCTGGTCAGCGTGGGTTCGAGCTGCCACTGTCCGCGCTGCCCCAATGGCGGGCCGCGGTTCTGGATACCCTTCTACGTGATCGGGGTCGGGACGGTGCCCGGCGGGGAGATGTGCTGCCGCCTGGCGTGCGACCTTGCCTGCGCCGCGGTCGAGCGGGGCAAGACCTACCTGGACGCCTGGGCGATCGGGCAGGGGACATGGGTGACATGCATGATCTGCCAGTAGGGGCCGGGCGCCGGCGCACGCCGGCGTGGTTCATCATGTGGATCCTCGCCGTGCTGATCCTGGTGCTCGCGACGGTGGTCTACTTCGGGCTGGTCGGGCTGGCGCCCATCGCCGTGGACCTGCGGGGCGACACGCTCGAGATCCGCAACCTGGGCCCCGGGGTGCGCGGGGCCACCTTCGAGGTGTCGGCGGGCAAGGCCAGCTACTCGGTCGCGCTGGCGCGGATCGACCGCGGCGTGACGCGGATCCGCCTGGCGGACGTTTCGCCGGACCTGGAGGGGGCCGAGGTCAGCGGGACGGTGATCCGGGGCCGACGGCTGGGCGTGCCCTACGAGTGGGTCTCGGCGTTGCGGCTCTCGACGCCCGCGGGCCCGGGCTCGGGCGTGGCGACGGGCGTGGCGCCGGGCGAGCCCTGAGGCTCAGGGGTAATCCTGCCGCGTGGGGCGGATGACCACGTCGTTGACGTGGACGTGGGGGGGCTGGGCCGCGATGAAGGAGACCAGGCGGGCCACGTCGGGCGGGGCGAGCACGGGCCCGATCCGCGCCTTGACCTGCGCGAACCAGGCCGGGTCGTAGCCGGCCACGCCCTGGAACTCGCTCTCGACGAACCCGGGCTCGACGAGCGTGAGGCGGATGCCCCCGGGGCCCAGCTCGCGGCGGGCGGCCTCGACCATGCCGTGCACCGCAAACTTCGTGGCCCCGTACATGCTGCTGAAGGGCGAGACGTGCCGCCCGACCGTGGAGCCCAGCACGACGATGTCGCGGGGACGGCCCGGCGCGCGGTCGGCGGGAGCGCGGGCGGCGATGTCCGCGAGCATGCGGTTGGCGGCGGCCCTCAGCATGAGCGCGGCCCCCAGGACGTTGGTCCTGAGCACCTCCGCCCACTGGGCGGTGTCGGAGTCGAGGACGGAGCCCCTGAGCCCTCGCCCGGCGTTGACGACGACCAGGTCGGCCTCGCGGGGCGGGTGCCCGGAGACCTCGCGGGCGGCGTCGAGCATGGCGTCGATGACCCCGGGGTCGGCGCAGTCGCCCGGGACGGCCCGCACGCCCTCGTCGCCCAGCTCGCGGGCCAGGTCGGCCAGGACCGACTCGCGCCGGGCGTTGATGACGCAGGAGGCGCCGCGGGCCACCAGGTCGCGCGTGATCGCCAGCCCGATCCCGGCGCTGGCGCCCGTGACGACCGCGAGGCGCCCCCGGAGCGTGAGGTCCTGTGCCATGGGCGGAGCGTAGAAGGGGCGGGCGGCGTCGGCCCGCCCCTACCCTCGCCCCGTGTTCGGCGGCCACCTCTCCATCGCCGGGTCGCTGGCCAACGCCCTGCGCGAGGGCGAGGCCCTCGGCCTCGACACCGTGCAGGTGTTCACCAAGAACCAGCGGCAGTGGAAGGCCGGGCCGCTGGACGCGGCGGCGGTGGGGGAGTGGCGGAGCGAGGTGGCGCGGCTGGGGTGGGACAAGGGCGGGCCGACCGGCGGCGGGCGCACCGTCGCCCACGCCGGCTACCTCATCAACCTCGCCAGCCCCGACGACGGCCTGTGGCGCCGGAGCATCGACCTCATGACGGTGGAGGTCGAGCGCTGCGAGGCCCTCGCCATCCCCTTCCTGGTGCACCACCCCGGGTCGTACACGACCGGCACGCTCGACGCGGGGCTGTCGCGGATCGTCGCGGCCTATTCCGAGGTGTTCACGCGGACGCGGGGCTTCTCGACCGTCTCGTGCCTGGAGGGCACGGTGGGCGCGGGGCGGACGATCGGCGGGGCCTTCGAGCACCTGGCGGCCCTGCGGGCGCGGATCGCGGAGGCGACGGGGAGCCCGGCCCGCGTCGGGTTCTGCCTCGACACCTGCCACCTCCACGCCGCGGGGTACGACCTCTCGACGCGGGGCAAGGCCCGGGGCGTGCTCGCCGAGTTCGACGGGCTGTGCGGGCTGGCCCACGTCAGGGTGGTGCACCTCAACGACAGCAAGGGGGCGGCGGGGTCGCGCCTGGACCGTCACGCCCACGTCGGGGCGGGGACGATCGGCGGTGGGACGGCCCGCGCGCGCCTCGCCGCCAGCGGTCTGGCCGAGTTCGTCAACCACCCCGCCTTCGCCCGCGTGCCCAAGATCCTGGAGACGCCCAAGGGCGTCACCGAGGCCGGGACGCCGTGGGACCGGGTGAACGTCGCCCGCCTGCGGGGGCTGGTGGAACGGCCGAGTGGGCCGGGGGCCGGAGGGCCAACGAAGAGCGGGAGCGCGCCGAGGGCGGCAGAGCGGGGCGCGTGATCGCCGTCCGCCCGTCCGGTTCTCGTGCCCTTCTCCGATCCGGCCGTCTGGCCCATCGCCCGTTCTGCCCTTCCGTCCCCGCCCGCCGCTCTCCCCACGCGGCCCGCGCGGCCGATCTATCGTCAGGCCCCCGCGCCCCCGGGATGACCCCGAGGGGAGCGGGGGCGTGGAGCCACCCGGATGCCGACAAGAGCGGGAACGCGCGCGGGACGGATGGGAGCGCTGGTCGCCATCGCCGGGGCCCTGTCTCTGGGCGGCTGCGGCGTCTTGCGGGGGCGCGGGGACGAGGCGCCGCGCGTGGAGTCGCGCAAGGTCGCGGTGCCCGAGCGTTCCCTGACGCGGGCCGAGCGTCGGGCCGCGGCGGCGGCGGCGGAGGCGGCCCGCGCGCAGACCCGGACGCCGCCCCCGGCGCCCGCGATCTCCATGGCGTCGAGCGCGCGCGCTTCGGAGAGCCCGCCCGTCGCCCCCATCGCGGCCCCGGGCGTGGACGACGTCAACCGCGGGCGGATGGCCGAGGAGCGGGGGGATCTCGAGGAGGCCCTGAAGCAGTTCGAGCGGGCCATCGAGCGCAACCCGCGCCTGACGATCGCGTACCTCAAGGCGGGGGACATCTACCGGCGGCGTGGGGACTTCGCGTCGGCCGAGGCCCGCTACCGGGCCGCCGCCGAGCTGGAGCCGCGCAGTTTCGAGGCCCAGTACCTGCACTCGCTGAGCCTGCAGTTGCTGGGGCGCACGCCCGAGGCGGTGCGGGGGTACCTGCGGGCCCTGTCGCTCAAGCCCGACGACTTCGAGGCCAACCTGAACCTGGCGACGGCGTACCTGCAGTTGGGCGAGCCGGCCCAGGGGGTGCCCTACGCCGAGCGGGCCGTGCGCCTGAACGCCAAGTCGGCCGCGGCCCGCAGCAACCTGGGCGCGATCCTCGCCGCCCTCAACCGGCACGAGGAGGCGGTGATCGAGTACCAGCAGGCGTCGGAGCTGGCGCCGCTGACGGCCCCGCTGCTCCTGAACCTGGCCGAGAGCCTGGGGCGCACGGCCCGGCACGCCGAGATGGCCAACGTGCTGCGGCAGGCGATCCAGCTCGAGCCCTCGGCGGTGGCGTGGGAGCGGCTGGGGTACGCCCAGTTCAAGCTGCGGCAGTACGCCCCCTCGGAGGCGAGCTTCCGCTCGGCCCTGGAGATCGACCCCAACCACTTCCCCGCGCTCAACGGCATCGGGGTGTGCAGGCTCAACGAGTACCTGTTCAGCAACCGGGCCGACGAGCCCGCCCGCCGCGACGCCGTCAACGCCATCCGCCGCTCGCTCCAGATCGAGCGGAACCAGCCCGAGATGCTGGAGCTCCTGACCCGGTTCAACTGAGGGGTCGGCGGGCCGAAAGGGCCGGACCGCGAACGGCCGTGGGGCCGAACCGGACGTGACGCGCCGGGGGCTTCTCCCTCCTTGGCCGATTGGCCCTTCGTCCCTTGGCCCCGCCCGGCCCCTTGGTCGTTCCCTCGCGCCGCCGCGCCCGCGCCGGATCGCCCCGCGCGCCTTCCGCTACGCGGGGAGCGCGACGGACGGCTCGGCGGCCCTGACGTTCGCGTCGGCCGAGCGCGGGATGCAGGCCCACTACCTGGCCCGCCGGGTCTCCCCCGGCGGCGCCCCGGGCCCGTGGAGCGAGACGGCCAGCGCGACGGTCGCGGCGTGATCCGCCCCGTTGGGGCGTTCAAGACCTCGAACCATCAGGCCCCAGAGGCGGGTACGCTGTACGGTACCGAGGATTCGGCGATGGCGAAAGCAGGACCAACCTCGTTCCGTGTGGGCACGCTCTATTCCAGCGAGGAGATACAGAACGCGCTCGCCGTCGGCAACGCGGGCGGCATCCGTATGTCCATCGCCGACGAGGGGAGCGTGCGCCGAGTGGTGATCCTGACTTCAGTGCCGACCGCACGGCAACTCTCCGAGCATCCGTACCACGACCGGATCGAAAACGACATCCTTGTGTACACCGGCGCGGGGCGAGAAGGCGAACAGACCCTCGGCGGCGTGAACAAGCGGTTGCCGCAGCAACTCGATACGGACTTTCCGGCCTACGGCTTCGTCCTTGTCGGCAGCCGGCGCGATGCCTCTATCAGCCCGAAGCCCTCGCCTTCGCCGCCGAGGACGGCGGCAAGACCGCCTACTACTGGCTCCGCTGGGTCTCCCCCACCGGCCAGCGCGGGCCGTGGTCCGAACAGGCCGCCGCCACCATCGCGGCCTGAGCCCCCGGATTGCGACGAGTGATCCCCAACGCCCCCGCCCCGCGCGGGGGTTCTTCATTCGACCCCCGCGCCCGGGGGCATCGCACGGGCCGGGGCGCCCCGGCGAAGCGATACCATGCCCCGAGCCACTCCGGGGGGCGGTCGATGGTGCCCGAGCGTGCGCACAAACCGGGCGATCGAGCGAACCGGCCCGGGGCGGGGCGGTCGCGGCTGTTCCGGCATCCGCGCCTGGCGGCGCTGGCCTTCGGGCTTGTTCTCGCCGGGGTGGTGCTGGCGCTGGCCGAGGGCGGGCTGCGGCTGGCGGGGTTCGGGGGCTACGCGCCCACGTTCCGAGCCGCCGGCCGGCTCGACGACGGCTCGACGCTCGTGATGACCGACCCCGGCGGCACCGCGTCGTACTTCTTCGCCGACCGACCCGGCAGCGGGGCCCTCGACCCCGAGGCCCTCGTCCGCCCCAAGCCCGCGGGCACGGTGCGGGTGATGTGGGTGGGGGAGTCGGCGGCCAAGGGGATCCCGCAGCCCAGGCCGCTGCGGGCGGCGTCGTTCCTCCGCGCCATGCTCGCCGACGCCTGGCCCGACCGCCGCGTGGAGGTCATCAACCTGGGGGCCCCCGCGATCGCGTCGTACCCCGTGCTCGGGGTCATGCGCGAAGCCCTCGAGCACGAGCCCGACCTGGTCGTCGCGTACCTGGGGAACAACGAGTACTACGGGGCCTTCGGCGTGTCGTCGGTGCACTCGGCGGGGCGCTCGCCCGGGTTGATCCGGGCCCTGCGGGCCCTGCACTCCACGGCGGTGGCCCAGGCCCTGACGCGGGCCGCCGGTCGCCGGGCGGGCACCGGCACGCTCATGGAGGCGATGGCCGGACGTTCGAGCCTCGGGCCCGACGACCCAGCCCGGGCCGCGGCCGCCCGCACCCTCGGCGCCTTCGTGGGCGACATGATCGACCGCTGCCGCGAGCGCGGCGTGCCCATCGTCGTCTGCACGCCCCCCTGCAACGAACGCGACGTGGCGCCCTTCGGCGAGCCGGACCTCTCGGCCCTCGCGCCGGGCGAGCGCGGACGCCTCGCGGACCTCATGCGCGTGGCGGCGGAGTCGGTCGCGGACGAGCCAAGCAGGGCCGAGGAGGCCGCCCGCGCCGCCCTGCACCTCCACGGGACGCACGCCACGGCCCGCTTCCTGCTGGGGCGGGCGCTGCTGGCCCAGGGGCGGGAGGAAGAGGCCCGCGTCGAGCTGCGGCTGGCGGTGGACCTGGACCCGATGCCCTGGCGGCCGCCGGCGGCGTCGGTCGCCGCGATCCGTCGCGCCGCCGAGTCGCGCGGGGCCGGGCTCGCGGACCTGGAGTCGGCGTTCCGCGCGGCGTCGCCCGGCGGGGTCGTGGGGTGGGACCTCATGGACGACCACGTCCACCCCTCGCTCAAGGGGCAGGACCTGGTCGCGCGCACGGTCATGCTCGCCATGGCCGCCCTGCCCGAACCGGTGCGGGTCGAGCCCGCGGCGGCGGACGCGCTCGCCGACTGGACCGGCTACGCCCAGCGCCTCGGCGCCAACCCCTTCGAGGCCTACGGCGTGGCGACGCGCATGGAGCGGCTCGGGCGGATCCCCCTCTTCGAACGCTCCAACCCGGCCCTGGCGGCGCGGAACGAGGCGATCCGGCGGCGGATCGAGGGCGTGTCGCCCCCCGGCGTCGCCCGGGCCCTGGCGGAGTGGGCGGGCGCGGCGGGGTCGCGGGTCGACCAGTACCCGGCGAGCGCGGCGGCGGGGTTCGCGCTCCTGCGCCTGGGGCGGCCGGCCGAGGCCGAGCCTCTCTTCCGCTTCGCGGCGGCGTCGGCGGACCCGTACGGGTCGTGGCGCCTGGAGTTCACGCACTACGCCCTGGCCAGCGCCGCGCAGGCGGCGGGGGCGCTGGGGCCCGACGGGGCCGTGGAGGCCGCGGCCGCCATCCGCGAGGGGCGGTTCCTGATCGACTCGGGGCACAGCACCTCGGGGGGCGCGGAGCTGTGGGTGGGCCGCCTGCACCTGCTGCGGGGCGAGGCGGGCGAGGCGATCGAGTGCCTGCTCGCGGCCCGGGGCAAGCTCGACGGGAAAAACCGCGTCAACGCCGACGACGCCCTGGTGCGGGCGTACGCGGCGGTCGGGCGATCGGTCGAGGCGCGAGCGATCGTGGAGGAAGGGCTCCGCGGCCCGTTCGCGCGCGACTACGCGGCAATGCGCGGGCCGTGACGGCACCGCCCCGAACGACGCCACGAACACCCGACCCCGATCGAGTCAGGCGCGGCGGCGGCGGGCCCCCACCCCGAGGCCCGCGAGGAGCAGTAGGCCGGCGGCGCTCGGCCGCCGCGATCCGTCGCGCCGCCGAGTCGCGCGGGGCCGGGCTCGCGGACCTGGAGTCGGCGTTCCGCGCGGCGTCGCCCGGCGGGGTCGTGGGGTGGGACCTCATGGACGACCACGTCCACCCCTCGCTCAAGGGGCAGCGTGGTTCGGGGCCGGGCCCCGTCGACCCACGGTACGGGCACCGGTCGGACCGGCCCGCGGCGAATAATCCGCCCGTGAGCATCGTCGGGCACGGGGTGGACATCGTCGCGGTGGAGCGGATCGGCCGCATGGTCGCCGAGCACGGCGAGCGGTTCCTGTCGCGCGTGTTCACGGCCAAGGAGCGGGCCTACGCCCAGGGCAAGGCGCGGGGGGCGGAGCACTTGGCGGCGCGGTTCGCGGCCAAGGAGGCCGCGTTCAAGGCGCTGGGCACGGGGTGGCGCGACGGGATCGCGTGGACCGACGTGGGGGTGGAGCACGATGCGATGGGGCGCCCGATGCTGGTCGTGCGTGGTCGGGCCGCGGAGGTCGCCCGCGCGAGGGGCGTGGCGCGCTGGTGGGTGACGCTGAGCCACACGGCGGGCACGGCGGTGGCTTCGGTGATCGCCGAGGGGGCGTGAGCATCGGTACCGTTGGGGATGGGCGTGCGGGCGGCGATCGCGATCGGGACCAACGTGGGCGACCGGGCTGGGCACGTGCGCTTCGCGTTCGAGGCCCTCGCCCGCCTGCCGTCGACCCTGGTGAAGGGCGAGTCGGCGGTGATCGAGACTGCGCCGGTGGGCCCGGCGGACCAGGGGGCCTACCTCAACGCGGTCGTGCTGATCGAGACACTCCTGCCGGCGCGCGAGTTGCTGGGGCACCTGCTCGCGATCGAGCGGGAGCGGGGCCGGGATCGATCGCCGGAGCGGCGCTGGGGGCCGCGCACGCTGGACCTGGACCTGCTGCTGTACGGCGGAGCGGTGATCGTGGAACCCGGTCTCTCGGTGCCGCACCCGCGCCTGCGTGAGCGCCGATTCGTGCTCGAACCGCTGGTCCAGGTGGCGCCCGACATGCCCGTGCCCCCGGACGGGGCCACCGTGTCGGAGCTGCTGGGCCGGCTCGTCGGGCCCGGGCGGGGTGGAGATGCTGGCGGCTGATCCGCCTCGCCACGGCGCGCCGGGGCCGCGCCCCACCGGGCGCGGCGCCCCGGGCGCTGGGATTACTCGGCGCGGGGCTCGCCCCGTACCATCAGGGTGATGCGTGCCCGAGTTCTGCCGATGCTGGGCGTGTTGACCTGCGCTGCCGCGGCACAACCGCCCGCCGAGGCGCCCTCGATCGACGCGGGCGAGGCCTTGGCGCGCATCCGGTCGGCGTACACCGCGGGCCCGATCGGCGAGCGCATCGTCATCCGCGTGACGGATCGGAGCGGGCGATCGTCGGGGTCGCGCGTGACGGTGCGCCTGGCGGGCGGGCCCGAGTCGGTCCTGCGGCTCGACCTCGGGGACCTGCAGGTGTTCGCGGGCGACGGGGTGATCCGCGCGGCCCACCGGGCCGAGGCCCGGTTGTACGCGGAGTGGCCCCTGGAGGCGCCGTTGGACCTGGGACAGTTGGAGCGTCGGTTGCCGCCGATCCTGCTGCCGCAGGTGGCGATCGCGCTGGGGAGCGACGCGGGCCTGGCCGCGCCGATGCCGCTGCTGCCGCCGGTGGCGTGGGAAGGGCCGGCGGCGCCGCCGCGCCCGCCCCGGAACGGTCGGCTCACGCTGAGCGGTTCGGGGGCGGGGGTCCGCGTTCGAATGAGCGTGGATCCGGAGACCTGGCGCCTGTGGCGCGTGGTCGCGGAGCTGGACGCCCCCGCGGAGGTGGCGAGGATCGAGTTGCAGTGCACGCCGACGGAGCCGGGCGACCCGGCGACGTGGCGCATCCCCACGCTCGACCGCGAGCGCGTGGACGATCTCACGCTCCTCCGGCCCCGGGCGGCGGAGATCGCGCCGGGCGACGCCGTCGGCGACCTGCGCCTCTTCGACGCCGACCTGGCCCGCTGGGCCCCGACCCCCGGCGCCGACACGCTGGTCCTCCTGGCCTTCCGGCGGACCAACGGCATGGCGGGCGGCGCCGACGCCCAGGCGGACGTTGAAGCGGGGCTGCTGGCGCTCGCGCCGCTGGCGCGTGAGTGGAATCGCGGGGGCCCGGCGGGCGGGCTCGCGTGCCGCGCCGTCGCGGTGTACGACGCCGAGTCCTTCGACCGCGAGAGCTTCAGGTCGCTGGACGCGCTCTGGTCGCCGGCGGTATCGCTGGCGATCGGCGCGGGCGATCGGGCCGAGCGCGGCCTGGTGGCGTGGGCGGGGGGCGGCGCGGGCTGGCTGGCCCGGTTCAGGCCCGGCTACCAGGCGGCGATGATCGTGGTGATCCCCGGCGAGGGCGGGTGGAGGCTGGCGGCGGCGATCCCGCTCGACGGGCGGTCCGAGGATCCCGCGGGCATCGCCGACGAGTTGGGCACGGCCCTGACGCCGACCCGCTGAGGCGCGCGCCGCCCCCCGCCCGTGCGGGGGTCGTCAGCCGGCACGCCCGTGTTCGTTGGGGTCAGGACCAGCCTGGCGCTTCAGCTGGCCTGCGCCCGAGGGTGGGCGCGGGTGTAGGCGTCCTGGATCCGCTGGGTGGTCAGGTGCGTGTACACCTGGGTCGTCGAGAGCGACTGGTGCCCGAGCATCTCCTGCACCGTGCGCAGGTCGGCGCCGTTGTCCAGCAGGTGCGTCGCGAAGCTGTGACGCAGCGTGTGCGGGCTGATGGTCGGGTCGAGCCCGGCCTGCGTGAGGTACTTGTCGAGCTTGCGCCGGACGGAGCGCGAGCTGAGGCGCCCGCCGTGCTTGTTCAGGAACAGGGGCAGGTCGGCGTTCCGCCCCCCCTGCCAGACCTCGGCGAACTCGGGGTCGGCGGAGAGCATGTCCATGTAGCGGCGGACGGCGCCGATCGCGTGAGAGCCCAGGGGCACGACGCGCTCCTTCTTGCCCTTGCCGCGGACGCGCAGGGCCTCGCCCACCAGGTCCAGGTCCTTGAGGTTCAACCCGACCAGCTCGCTCACGCGCAGCCCGGTCGAGTAGAGGGTCTCGAGCATGGCCCGGTCGCGGCGCCCGAGCACGTCCGCGTCGCTGGGCGCCGCGAGCAGCTTCTCGATCTGCTCGATCGTCACGGCCTTGGGCAGGCGCTTGCCCTGGCGGGGCGTGCGGATCGACGTCATCGGATTGGTGTCGGCCAGCCCGCGCCGCTCGGCCCACTTGTAGAAGGACCGCAGCGTCGCGATCTTGCGGGCCAAGGTCGCGGCGGAGTACTGCTGCTCGCCCAGGTGCGAGAGGAACCGCCGGATCAGGTCCGCGTCGGCGCGGGAGATGGTCTCAGTGATCGTGTCGGCGGGCCCGTGGGGCCTGGCCCCGGGGCTGGCGCCCTGGCGGGCCGAGAGCGCCGCCTGCTCCCGGATCATTTCGGGGGCCGAGCCGCGGGCGGCGGCGAGGAACTCCACCAACTGGCGCAGGTCGGCCCCGTAGCACCGGGCCGTGTACGGGCTGAAGTGGCGCTCGTTGGCCAGGTAGTGCTGGAACGCCTCGGTGATCGGAAGGCTCGACATCGCGGACTCCTCGCCCGCGGCGGGCCGCGGGTCCTGCGCGCCGGATCGGCCCCTCCCTGGGCCCACGCTCCGACGCGACACTGCCGAGTCTTCGTCGGCGGTTCTCCGTCCCGGCTTCAGTCCGATAGCGGCCCCCGGCCCGGATTCTTGGCCGCCGCGCCCCGGGGTTGCCCCTAGGGGTGGGCCGTGCGCACCCACTCCTGGCGGATCAGGCGTTCCACGCCCGAGAACATGGCGAACTCCTCGAACAGGACCGCGCTGCGCAGGTACCGCTCCCACCCCAGGGCCGACGCCGGTTCGCTCCGCCCCACCGCGTACGCCCGAACGTCCATCTGCACCTGGTGGTTACGGGCGTCGAATACCTCGGACACGACCGAGACGGGACGGTCGGCGTTCGGGGTCCCGCCAAGCACGCGCGACTCGGTCGGGGCGAGGGCGATGCGGGCGGGGTCGACCGGCGTCCGGGCCGCGGGCGGCGCGACGGGGAAGAGCGCCAGCGATACGCCGACCACGGGGTGATACGGGTCGTAGGCGGTGATCGAACCGACCAGCACGCCGTCGGCGCCCAAGGCCTGCGCGATGCGGCGGGCGTCGGCCGGCGACCGCACGTCGGCGAGGCCGAGGGCACGAAGGGCGGCGAGCGTGCGGTTGAGCGGCAGGGCCCGCACACCCTCGGCCTGCTCGACCGCCGAGACCAGCTTGTCCGAGATCGCCAGCGTGTCGATCTGCGTGGTGCCCGTCTCGTTTCGCAGGGGCACGACGGCCCACAGGGGCTCGCCGGCGACGGCGTCGTACGGCGCCACGGTGGTCTTGGGCGGGGTGAGCGGCTTGCCTTGGCCACCCCCGGCACACCCGGCGAGCAGGAGCGCGGCCAGCGCCGCGACCCGTCCCACCGCCGCTCCGACTCGTTGAACGACCACGCCCAGGCCTCCGCACCGCACGGCGCCCCATCCGAGGGGCGCACCGTTGGCGCACCAGCCTTATCGGCCCGGTCCTGCGTGGGCGGTTCACAGAACCGGCGTGCTACTTGGGGGCTTCGGGTGCGCTGGCCTGAGCGGTTTCGGGCGTCGCGGCGGGCACGCCGGCGGCGAGGTCCGGACCCCCGCGGCCGACCATGGCCGTCGCCCGGGCCTTGGCGGCGTTGATCATCCAGATGTTGTCGACGCCGCCGCGATCGGCCACGAAGAAGAGCCCTTCCGTGCCCCACGTGGGGGTCAGGGCCCGCTCGGTGCCCGGGGTGAGGCGCACCGGGCCGGACCCGTCCGCGGCGACGATCCAGAGCGACGCCGACGCGGGCCCGGACCCGGCGGGCCAGCGGTCGGGGCTGGGGACCTCGGTGAACGCGATGGACAGTCCGTCGGGGCTCCAGGTCGGGTTGATGAAGGCCGAGTCTCGCCCCGCCGCGATCTCGGTGGGGCTGGAGGCTTCGCCGTTCTTCAGCGTGATGACCCAGATGGAGAAGGCCCGGTCGCCGCGTTCGCGGCTCTGCTGGTAGACGATGCGGTGGGTGCCGTCGGGCCCCGGGGTCGGGCACCAACGGGGGAACAGCCCGTAGCCGATCGAGCGGCAGACGCCGGGCTTGCCTGGGCTGGTGGTCCAGAGTTCCCACTTGCCGCTGGCCTCGCCGCGACGACAGAAGACCAGTTCGGCGCCGTCGGGGGACCACGAGGGGTGGAGTTCGTCGGCGGGGTCGCTGGTGACCTGGACCGCCTTGCCGCCGCCCGCGGGCATGACGAAGAGATCCCAACTGCCCGACCGGTTGCTGGCGAAGGCGATCCACTCGCCATCGGGGCTCAGGGCGGGCATGACGTCGTCGGCGGGGTTGTCGGTGAGCTGGGTGACGGCGCGGCCTCCGACGGCCTGGGCGTAGATGTCCGCCGAGGCCCGGTGGCGCGTGCTGGCGAAGACCAGGTGGGAGCCGTCCTTGGAGACGCAGGGGTCGAAGTCGCCGCCCTGGTCGGCGAAACTGATCCGGGCGTAGTTGGAGACCCCGCTCCCGGGCGAGGCGGCCGAGTGGGCCATGACCGACCAGCGCGGATCGGCGGCGGTGGGGGTGGCGTCGAAGGGCGCGGCCACCGGCACCGGGGCCGCGGGGGGGTCGGCCACTGCCGCGGCGGATCCGCACGTGGCCAGCAGCGGCAGGGCCCGGGCCAAGGCGAGGAGGGCGTGGAAACGGCGATCGGAGGCTCGGCTCATGGGCGGTCTCCCACGGGCCCGCATGGATCGGCCGCGCCGGGCCCGGGCCCACGGCGTGCATCGGTCCGACCCCCGGGCGTCTTGACCCGGGGGCGTCAACGTTGGGCCATGACGATCGCCGGGCTGTTGCCGGCGCGGCTCCAGCGGGCCGACGGCCCTCGCGGTTCCTGGGCCGCCGTGAGGTGGGCCAGGTACCGTCCCAGGGACCGGGGGCTGAACTGGGCGAGGAACTCGCTCGTCGCCGTGGGATTCAGGGTGACGATGCGGTCGATGAGCTGCGCGGAGGACATCCGCGTGTCGGTCTCCTGCGTGCCCGTCCCCATCGGCTCGTTGGCGCTGCGCGTGAGCGCCCCTTCCACCACAACGACGCACGTCATGCGTGGTCCCCGCTGGCTGGTCGCTCCGCGTGTTGGGCGAAGGGGAGGCTCCGCTCCCCGGTCCGATCGACGGGGCAAGGATCGGCGGGGCGCGGCCGCGGACTTCAAAACCGGGGCGCTAGGCTCGCGGCGTGGACGTCCTGAGGCTTCGGCAGCGGTCGGCGAGCCCCGCCGATCCGTGGGGGGTGACGGGCGAGCTGGTCCGGAGGGATCGGGTCGTGGGGGTCGCCGCGACCGTGCGGGGCGTGCCGCCGGGCCTCTCCCCGCCCGTGCCGGCGCTGATCGCCACGATCGCCGCCGAGCCCGGCGCCGGTCCTTCCGCCCTCTGGGGGCCCGAGGGGCGAGCGCGGCTGGACGGCATCGTGCGGACATTGTGCGACGCGGCCCGCGCGCACGAGACCGAGGTCTGGCTCCGGCCCAACGTCGACAGCCTGGTCTCCGACCTGCCAACGATCCTGCGGCTGACGAGGCGGCACGCGGAGGACTCGCTGCGCGTCTTTCTCGAGCCGACCGCGCTCCTGGCGCCGTCGATGGGGCCTGGCGTCGGCGACTTCCTTCAGCGGTGTGCCGAGGCGGTGCTGCCCCTCCCGTCGATCGCGGGCGTGCTGCTCTCGAACGCGGGGGGCGCCCCGGTTCACCGAGGAATGGTCGGGCGGCGTCCGTTGGCCGCGTTCGCCCGGGCCGCGGCCGACCTGGGCAGGCCGATCGCGCTGCTGGACGAGGAGGTCGGCGTGCAGCGGGCGTGGCTGGGGCTGGACTGACGCCGCGGCGTCGCCGGCGCACCTACGCTGCCCGTCGCCGAACGGATCATGCCCATGCCCGACACTCCTCCCGTCAACATCCTCGATCACCCCACGCTCAAGGTCGTGAGGGACGCGTTCCCGGGCAAGAGGCTGCGGGCCACGGAGTTCCGCGGGCAGTCGACGCTGATCGTCGAGCCGGCGGACCTTCACGAGGTGCTCGCGTTCCTGAGGAACGACCCGCGGTGCGGCTACAACTTCCTCTCCGACGTCGCGGGGATCGACTACCTGAACTACCCGGCCGCGACGATCGGGCGCTTCGCGGTGGTGTACAACCTGGCCTGCCACGCCCGCGACGACCGCTTCTTCGTCAAGGTCTTCCTCAACCCCTCGCTGCCCACGGACGGCAACGCGGACGACCCGGCCCTGTGCGTCGACTCGGCGTGCGACCTCTGGCCCGGGGCGGAGTGGCCCGAGCGCGAGGTGTTCGACATGTTCGGCATCCGGTTCCGCAACCACCCGGACCTCCGGCGGGTCCTGCTGTGGGAGGACTACCCGGCCCACCCGCTGCGGAAGGACTACCCGCTGCGCGGTCGGGGCGAACGGGAGCAGTACCGCGTCGTCGACCGGGCGTCGCAGTGAGCGGGGTCAGCGCGGGATGACGATGGTCTCGGGGCGGACGACCTCGATGCGACCGCCGCGCATGTCCCAGATCATCGCCGGCGCGCGCACCGGGGCGCCGGTCGCCGGGTCGAGGAAGACCACCGACGCACCCGGGGCGGCCAGCGCCTTGGAGACGCCCGTCCGCGCGTCGTACTCGACGGTGCCCGAGGTCAGTTCGCGGGTGCCCGATCGCAGCCAGACCGCCCCGGTCCCGACGGCACGTTGCAGATCGGCGCCGGCGTCGAGGGCGGCGAGCGTCGCGGGGTGCCGGGCGGGGGTGATCGAGGCGGTGAGCGTGTCGCACTCCAGATTCACCAGGTCCCCCGCGGGCGGGCTGTGGGCGAGGCGGACGCCGCGGTCGAGGGTCGCCAGGCCCGCGCCGCGATCGAAGCACATCGACCCGTCCCAGTCGATCAGGGTGTCGCCGCGACCCATGGCGGGCGCGGGCGCGAGGCGCGGGGCGGCGGTGGCGGGCCTGCGATCGCTGGCGACCAGGCGACCGGCATTCGGCGCGGTGAACACGCCCGCCGCGGCGTCGAGGTCGAGCACCTCCGACTCGATGTAGACCATCCGTTCGAGGGACCGGGCGTCGCTCGCGAGACGGCGCGACTCGACGGTGGCGCGGTCGCCGGGCAGGGCCTCCAGGCGGACGTGGAGCAGTTGGCGGTCGGCGCGGGGCTCGCCCGGCGTCGCCGGTTCGAGCGGGCTCGGCGTGAAGGAGGCCCGCACCGTCTCGGCGGTCGCCGAGTCGATGCTCAGGTCATTGGTCGCCGACTCCACGCGGGCGGCGCCGTCGCACTCGAGGGTCCCGGCGAGGTCGTCGAAGATCATGGAGCGGTCCCAGGTGGCGACGACGCGTCCGGCGTGCCCGCCCTCGGCGGGGCGCTGGGTGAACCGCCCCGCGCCGGGCGTCTCGGCGCGCTTCTGGAGCCCGTCGAGCCGGATCGACTCGGATTCGATCCTCCCGCCACGCTGCTCGACGCTCGCGGGCAGCCCGACGAGGTCCACGAGTTGGCGCGGGACGTCGGCGGCGAGGTAGTCCGCCCGGGCCGACGTGCCGTCGGGCTGGTCGAAGCGCACGGAGCCGGAGGCGATGACGCGCTCGACCTCGGTGGCGCCGCGCACCCGGCGCATGCGGGCGTCGAGCGCGTCCGCGGTCATGGTGGTGCCGTCGCGCGTGGCGAGGACGGAGCCCCTGGCGGAGGCGACGGAGGGCACGACGTCGTCGCCGCGCTCGCCGGGCGCGAAGGTGAGGTCGGTCTCCGCGGCATCGATCGACGCGCCCCGCCCGTCGCCGGCGCGAACGCCCTCGGTGGCGGCGAGGCGCCGGAGGAGGGCCGGGCCGCCGGGGACGGCGGGGGCGAAGTGGGTGCGGACGGCGGGTGCATCGAGCCGGAGCCCCGGGGCGTCGTGGCGCAGGTCCTCGCGCAGGCGCACGTCGCCCGCGAAGGCCGCCTCGCGGAGCTGTCCGGCGGGTCCGCCTGTCCGGCTGACGTCGAAGATGAAGTCGGCCTGCTCTCGCCAGGCAATCCCTCCGATCCTCGGATCGGGGGCCGGCGTGCCGCTGGGCGCCGGGCGGACGATGCCCCCGCGGATCATCCCGGGCCCGCGGACCTGCCCGATCCCGGTCGCGAGGTTGAACGCGATGCGCTCGGCTTGGAGTTCCTGCCCGGGCTGCGCGGTGAGGCGCACGGGCGCGTCGGCGGTTCCCCACGCGCTGAGGTCCTGCGTGGTGGCGAGGTACTCGACACCTTCGGCGCGTCCCTCGTGCCCAAGGTCCTGCCAGAACCGCACGCCAGCGTCGCCGGTCAGGCGCCCGGCAACCTGGTTGCCGCCCAGCTCGACGGGCCAGGCCTCGATGGGGTTGAGTTCGAGCGGGCCCGACCAGGTCAGGCGGAGTTCGCCCGGGGGTCGGGGGTCGGCGGGGGCGGTGGGATCGACAGGGGCCGGGGAAACGACCGCGGCGTGAGGCGTGGGGCCCTCGGCGCGTGCCGGCGAGCGGCCCAGGGCGCCCGGCGCGAGCCTGTTGTCCGTCAACCGGGCCCAGAGGTCCAGGCGGTCGCCGGTCATGTGCCGATCGCCGGAACCGAGCACAACGTCGCCGAGCAGCCGCGCCTGGTACAGGGTGACCAGCGCCGACGCGGGGGGAGGTTGAGCGTTGCCGCTGGCGGCCGGGCCGGAGGGCGGAAGGTCGGCCCGGGGGGGCGCGTGGCGATCCTCGGGGGCGCCCTCGCGGATGGACAGGCTGTGCCCGGAATCGACGCGCAGCAGCTCGATGCGCTCGCGGACCTCGTTGTAGACCAGGCGCATGCCGATGCCCGAGTAGTCGAGCGACGGCGAGGCGAGGGTGAGCCGATCCGGGGTGGAGAGTTCGCCGAGCGTGCCGTCGAACGCGAAGGTGGGGCTGTTCATGGTGAGGGTCGGCGTCCCCTCCTCCGGGTCGACCCCGCGCTCGAACAGGCGGATGACGACGTCGCCCTCGAGCGAGGCCGATTCCGGCCTCGTGTTCTGAGTGCTGGGCCAGTAGACCCGTGCCCTCGTGGCGCCGATCGTGACCGTCCGCCCGTCGCGCAGGTGGATCCGGGCCCGCGGCTCGTGCATGAGGTACCGCTTGGCCTCCAGGGGCTGGAGCGTGCGGTATTCCAGCTCGCCGGCCTTGCGGGTGGGGTCGGCCTTGTCCGACCATTGCACGAGGGTGCGTCCGCTGCGCGTGAGCTGCGCCTGCCCTGTCGAGCCGGCGAGCGACAGGTCGCGGAGATTGGGGGCCTCGACGGGGGGCGCCTCGGCGGCGGCGCCCGCCGCGGGGGTCTGCCGGGGGCGCGACGCGAGCGCGAACCACAAGACCAGCCCGGCCGAGGCCAGCCCGACGACGCCGGCGATCGCGAGGCCCGCCAGGCGCGTGCTGCCACGGCGCGTGGCGTCGGCCCGGGGATCGGTCGAGTTCGGCATCGAGGTCGATCCTAGTGAGCGGCGGTCCCGGGGGCATGGGCGGGCGGAGCGCCCGACGCCAGCAGTTCCTGGGCCCGGGCCAGCAGGTTCTTGGCCCGCAACAGGTGCTCGACCGTCTCGCGCACGGCGCCGCGCCCGCCCGGCGCGCGCGTCACGTAGCGGGCGAACTCGCGCGTGTAGGCGTCGGCGTCGCCCACCACCACCGGGTAGCCGACGCGGCGAAGCACGGGCACGTCGAGCCAGTCGTCGCCCACGTAGGCCACGCGCGAGGCGTCGAGGCCCGTCGCCGCCAGCAGGCGGTCGAGCCCCTCACCCTTGTTCATCGCCCCCTGGACGACGTGCTCGAGGGCGAGCTCGCGGGCGCGGTGCTCGACGGTGGGGCTGGTGCGGGCCGAGAGGATGGCGGCGGCGAAGCCCATGCGCTGCCAGGCCTTGATGCCCAGCCCGTCGCGGACGTTGAAGCGCTTGAGCTCGCGCCCGTCGGGGTCGACGATGATCGAGCCGTCGGTCAGCACGCCGTCGACGTCGAGCACGAGCAGGGCGATGTCCTTGGGGTGCGAGGGGTTCATCAGTCGTTGACGAGCCTCATGGCGACCAGGTCCTGCACGTCGAGGAGGCCGACGGGCTTGCCCGCGCCGTCGACCACGGGGATCTCGTCGGCGCGGAACTCGCGGAAGAGGCGGGCGGCGTCGCCCATGGTGGCGCCCTCGGGAAGGGTGCGCGGGGCCCTGGTCATGACGTCGCGGACGGGGCGCGACAGCTCCGCCGGGTCGCGGAGGATGAGGCGCCGGAGGTCGCCGTCGGTGAAGATGCCCGTGAGCACGCCCGTGGTGCTGTCGACCAGCAAGACGGCCCCGGGCCTGCGCGCCAGCTCGGCGGCGCGGTCGAGGGCCTGGCGGACCGTGACCGAGTCGGGGACGATGGGGAGGTTCTTCCCCGCGACAAAGCGGAGCATCTCGCGGACGGGTCGGAGCATGGTGCCCAGGGTGCCGCCGGGGTGGTGGCGCGCGAAGTCCTGCCCGGTGAAGTTCCGGCGCCGGGCGACGCAGAGGGCCAGGGCGTCGCCGAGGGCGAGGGTGGCGGTGGTGGAGGCGGTGGGCGCGAGGACGAAGTCGCCGGCCTCGGTGACGCGTCCGAGGCGCAGGGCGACGGTGGAGAGGCGGGCCAGGCTGCTGGGGGCCGCGTCGTCAACGGCGGGGCCGCCCGTGATGGAGATGATGGGGAGGCCGTCCTGGCGCACGATGGCGCAGAGGTTGACGACCTCCTCGGTCTGCCCGGAGTAGGAGATGGCCAGGACGAGATCCGCCTTGCGGAAGCGGCCCAGGTCGCCGTGGGCCGCCTCGCTGGGGTGGACCGCGTGGCTGGGGATCCCCAGGGACGCCATGGTGGCCGAGATCTTGGTGCCGATCAGCCCCGACTTGCCCAGCCCGGTGATGAGGACCGACCCGCCCGCCCGGGCGCACGCCTCGATCAGGTCGCAGGCGCGGTGGAACTCGGCGCCGAGGGCCTCGGCGAGGTTGGTGACGGCGGCGGCCTCGGCGGCGAGGACGCGCCGGGCCAGCTCCCGCTCCGCCTCGGCCTGCGACGAACCTCGTGCTGTGGGGGCCGATCCGGGCATGGGTGAAGGGTAAACTGCTCGCCGGCGGCGGGCCGGGCCGATGACTCGGTCGCCCCGCCGACGGGACGGAGCCCCCCCTTGGTCACCCAGGACGACTACCGCGTTCGCCTCGAGGCCTTCGAGGGCCCCCTCGACCTTCTGCTGTTCCTCATCCGCAAGCACGAGGTCGACATCCACAACATCCCGATCGCGAGCGTCGCCGACCAGTACATGGACGTCCTTTCGCGGATCGACCACCTGGACATCGACCAGGCGGGCGAGTTCCTGCTCATGGCGGCGACGCTGATGGAGTTGAAGTCGAGGATCCTGGCGGGGATGCGTCGCCCCCGCGGCGAGGGCGACGCACGCGACGACGAGGATCCGCGCCTCGAGCTCGTCAAGCAGTTGCTCGAGTTCAAGAAGTACCGCGATGCGGCCCGCGGGCTGGAGTCGCGGCTGGAGGAGTGGCGGGCCCGGTTCCCCGCGGCGGCCCACGCGCTGGCCGACGCCGGCATCGAGCGGGCCGCCGACGAGGCGCAGGACCTGGACCTGGGCGACCTGGACGTGCTCGATCTGGTCGAGGCGTTCGCGCGGATCATGCAGGCCGTCGATCTCACGCGCCTGGGCGACCACCAGGTGGTGTACGACGACACGCCGATCGAGCTGCACGCGGCGGACCTGCGCGACCGGGTCCGCGCCGAGGCCGGGGCGGGGCGGCCCCTGACCATGACCGCCGTGTTCGCCGCGCGGCCCCGCGGCGAGATGATCGGGCTGTTCCTGGCGATGCTCGAACTGGTGCGGCGTCAGGGGGTCCGCGTGCGGCAAGATCACGCGGGGGGCGAGATCCTGATCGAGCCGGGCGAGCGCCTCGACGACGCGCTGGCGCCGGGCGACGGATCGCCGTCGAACGCCGACCCCGCCCCGGACTGAGGCCCGATCGCGCGCGCCCGCGGTCTAGAATTGAGCGATTGGGGCCAGCGTGGGGGCGTTGACGGCCTTGTCAAGGGGGGCTCGATGCGATTCATGCTCTTGATCGTGATGGCAGGGGCGCTGGCGGCGGGTTGCACGTCGCCCTCGCTGAATCCGCTGGTCTCGGAGGACGTGCGGGCCGCCGATCCCGGGCTCGTCGGGGCGTGGGCCAAGGCCGACGGCGAGCGCGACGACGGGTCGCGGTACTCCGTCGCCGAGGACAATGGGCGGTACGTGCTCAGGTGGGACTCGGGCGAGCCGGGCAAGGCGGCGCGGCTGTGGTCGTTCCTGCTCGCGCGGCTGGGCGACCACGTCTTCGCCGATCTGACGATGACGCCGGACGAGGCCAGGAAGCTCGAGGACCGGGCCGGCACGGTGGCGGTGGTGGCGCATTCGTTCATGCGCGTGCGTCGCGAGGGCGACCGCCTGAGCGTCTGGGTGGTCAACGACGACTGGCTCGATGAGGGCCTGCGCTCGGGCACGCTCAAGCTGGCGCACGTGCGCTACGACGACGGCGACCGGCTCCTGCTGACCGCGACCACGCCCGACCTGCAGGCGTTCTTCCGGGAGCACGCGGGCAACGCCGCCGCCTGGCGCGACGAGTTCGCGCTGAATCGGGTCGGTCCGTCCCGGTAGGGCGCGGCCGCGGGGGCGCTCGACCTCGGCGCCGGGCCGGTGGTCAATCGTGCCGCAGCGCGACAATGGGGTCCTGCATCGATGCCTTGCGCGCGGGGTACAGGCCGAAGATCAGGCCGATCGAGCCCGCGACGGCGAAGGCCAGGACGATGGAGGGCCAGGTGACCTGGGCGGGGAGCGTGGCGTCGCGGTCGAAGCCGGCGCCGATGACGGGGAGGTCCGGGAGCCTGGGCACGACCCATTGGAGGAAGTAGCTGAACCCGATGCCGATGCCGATGCCGAAGATGCCGCCCAGCGTCGTCAAGACGCTGGTCTCGACGAGGAACTGCGAGAGGATGTGCTTGCGCGTGGCGCCGACGGCTCGGCGGATGCCGATCTCGCGGGTGCGCTCCGTGACGCTGGCGAGCATGATGTTCATGATGCCGATGCCGCCCACGAGCAGGGCGATCCCGGCGATCGAGCCGAAGACCAGGTTGAGGGTCATGGCCTGGCGCCGGGCCTGCTCGAGGAGCTCGAAGGGCACGATGACGGTGTAGTCGCCCTGGCTGGCCCGGCGCTGGTCGATGACCCGCTTGAGCCTGGCGGCGTCGACCATGACCGAGCCGAGGGACTTGCTGGCGAGGATGATCTCGGAGATCTGGACGGCGGAGGCCTGGACGGAGCCCGCCTGCCCCCGGACCACGGTATCGCCGAAGACGGCGGCGGCGGTGGTGAGGGGGATGTGCACGTCGTTGTTGAGGTCGCGACCGACGAGGGCCCCCCCGGCGCCCCCCGCCAGCCCCACGGGCTTCATCACGCCCACCACCGTGAACGACTTCTGGTCGATGCGGAGGGTGTTGCCCAGCGGGTCGTCGAGGGGGAAGAAGTCCTTGACGATGTTGGCGCCGATGACGCAGACCAGGGACCGCTCCTCGAGGTCGCGGCGCGTGAGGTAGCGCCCCCGGGCGAGGTCGAACTTGGCGACCCTGGGCAACTCGGGCGTCACGCCGAAGGCCTGGCTCGTCCGCCTCAGGGCCCCCCGGATCACCTGGCCCCCGGCCTCCTTCAGGGGCACGATGATCTCGGCGTCGGGGAAGTTGTCGCGGACGACCTGGAGGTCGTCGCGGGTGAGCCCGAAGCGGGAGACGAAGGACCGCTGCTGCCCCTGCTGCTGCTGCTGGGTCTCGGGCGGCTTCTGGCTCCGCACGATGATGTTGCGGGCCCCGAGGCGCTCGATCTGGGCGAAGGCCTCGCGCTTGGTCCCCTCGCCCAGGGCCGCCATGGTGATCACGGCCCCGACGCCCAGGATGATCCCCAGCGCGGTCAGCACCGACCGCAGCATGTGCAGCCGCAGGTTGGTCAGTCCTAGGCGGATGGTCTCGAGGATGAAGGTCATGGGTGCGGGCCGGAGGTCTGCGAGAGCGTACGCAAACCGCTCGACGCGGCCGCGAGCGTGCTTCCCGGCTATGAAGCCAGGGTCTGCCGCAGGTAGCGCCGGGTGTGGCTGCCCTTGGGCGGGTGGCCCGCGTCGGTTGCCACCACGGTCGTCTTCCGTCCGTGCCCCGACTGACCGGCTCGGCGGTCAGTCGGGGTTGGGATTCCAGACCCGATACGGGCCGCTCATGGCGTGACCCAATCGTGGATGCGCAGGCATCGGCACACCCGGGCCGAATGCGGCAGCAACGCCGCGCGTATTGACCGCGGTTCGGACGCCCCGTCCCGGCTGACCGCCGAGCCGGTCAGCGGCGCACGGGCGGTGGAGCGCAAACGCGTTCGTCAGCCGGGCCACTTGCCGCGCCAATCTACTGGGACGGATCGCCTGCGGGTTTGGATCGTGCATCGTCCTTTCCGGTACGCTGCAGGCGCCACTCTTCCCAAGTCAGCGGCTTCAGCCCTGCCTTTTCACGCTCGATGTTCTGGGCGTGAAACGCCGTACGCTCTTCTTTCAGCTTGCCCGCGTCGTAGGCAAGAGCACCGACCCCGACGGCGAGGCACCCCGAGAGGCTAGAGACCATCAGTACTGACATCACCAATACCCCAAGACGTCTGGACACTGCGTTCATATCGAACTCCTTGGCGGTCGTCCTGCCGCGCGATTCCGTCCATTGATTCAGGATACCGTGGAAAGAGACGACTCGTACCGCACATGCCATGCCAAACGCACACCAAACATGCGATGCCCGAGGACGGCGGGGGGCAGGGCAATCGCATTATCGCCTTCGACCTGCCGACACAGGGTTCAGGGCTCTCCGGTGCCCCGTGAATCCCCGACGGATCCACGAGGACGCGGGGGCGCTTGTGGGCCCGTTCACCGGGTGTTTGCCGGTAATGCGATTGCCCTGCGGCGGGGGGCTCCCTACCTTCTCCTGACCGACCGGGAGGTACTCTGATGGATGAACACAGTGGTCTTGCCTCTGCGGAGTACGGTTTTGACCTTCCCGACAAGCTGAGGACGGTTGTCGATTCGTACCAGCTGGCTCGTGAGGCGTACTGGCGTTCCCGTCTGAAGGGCGAAGACTGGACACCGAGCAGACAGCTGCTGAAGGACGCCGACGCAATCGCAAAGTTGATTCACGATCGGGCTCGATCGCTTCAGAACGTTGGTACTGCGACGGACGTGAACCAAGTCCACTCGCTCTACATCGCAGCTTGCGAGCGACTAAACCGGGAGTATTCGGACCTCGATGAGCAGCTACGCGAGGCGGGCTTGTCGCGTGCTCAACGAGACGAGCTGCTCTCCTCCCTGACTCGTCCGAACTCATCCGGCCCACGACAAGACCACCCATTTCAGGTCGTGCGCGAGTCGCTGTGGATCGCCGAGGCTTGGGATGCCGTGGAGTCGATAGTGGAGCGAGCGGAGCGTTGCATTCAATTGGAGCGATTGGTCCGCGACACGCTGGGCACGCGACGTGCTCCGGGGCCTTGCCTGCGGTATCTGTCGTTGGTCAGCCGGTGCTTCGTAAACGGCCTTGACACCGAGTGCGTTGCGATGTGCCGCGCTGCTCTGGAGACAGCTCTCAAGGACGCTGTGACTGATGAGCACCGTGCACGCGCGCAACGTCATCGCGACGACCCGACGCTCAGCGACCTCATCTGCGCGGCATTCCATCCGTCAAACCAGCTTCTCAATGGCCAACACGCTTTGCAGAAAGCAGCCGAGCAGGTCAAACTGAGGGGAAACAAAGCCGTTCACGGCTATCCGGGCATCGCGAATGATGTGCTCGAGACGATCGAGATGCTGCTCACGTTGGTCGACGCGTTGGCCGGACTGAGCGATTCGCAGGGCTAACCCGGCGGGTGGCCTGCGTCGGTTGCCACCACGGTCGTCTTCCGTCCGTGCCCCGACTGACCGGCTCGGCGGTCAGTCGGGGTTGGGATTCCAGACCCGATACGGGCCGCTCACGGCGTGATCCAATCGTGGATGCGCAGGCACCGGCACACGGGGCCGAATGCGGCAGCAACGCCGCGCGTATTGACCGCGGTTCGGACGCCCCGTCCCGGCTGACCGCCGAGCCGGTCAGCCGGGGCACGGCTGGAGGCGGATAAACGCGCTGGTCAGCCGGGCCACCTGCCGCCGACGATGCTCAGTTCGGCAGGGTCTGCCGCAGGTAGCGCCCGGTGTGGCTTCCCCCGGCCCGGGCGACCTGCTCCGGCGTCCCCGAGACGATGACGCGCCCGCCCGCCTCGCCCCCCTCGGGGCCCAGGTCGATGATCCAGTCGGCGCACTTGATCACGTCGAGGTTGTGCTCGATGACCACCAGCGTGTTGCCGGCGTCGGCGAGGCGGTTGAGCACGCCCACCAGCTTGGCCACGTCCTCGAAGTGCAGGCCCGTCGTCGGCTCGTCGAGGATGTAGAGCGTCGCCCCTGACCCGCTGGAGAGCCGGCGCGGCGTGGGCGTCTCGCCGGCCTCGTCCCCCTCCTCCTCTTCGTCGCGGCCTTGCCGCAGATCGGCGCCGGCGCTGGGCCCCTTGCCCAGCTCGGTCGCCAGCTTGATCCGCTGGGCCTCGCCCCCCGAGAGCTGCGTCGAGGGCTGCCCCAGGGTGATGTAGTCGAGCCCGACGTCGTGGAGGCAGCGGACGACGCGGAGGATGCGGGGGTGGTTCTCGAAGAACCCGCACGCGACCTCGACGGTCATGGCCAGCACGTCGGCGATGCTCTTGCCGCGGTAGTGGACCTCGAGCGTTGCGCGGTTGTAGCGTTTGCCCTGGCAGACCTCGCACTCGACGTAGACGTCGGGGAGGAAGTGCATCTCGATCTTCTTGAGTCCCTGGCCCTGGCAGGCCTCGCAGCGCCCGCCGCCGTTGGAGGCCTTGACGTTGAAGGAGAAGCGTCCGGGCTTGTACCCGCGGATCCTGGCCTCCTTGGTGCGCGTGAAGACGTCGCGGATGTCGCCGAAGATACCGGTGTAGGTCGCGGGGTTGGAGCGGGGCGTGCGTCCGATGGGGGTCTGGTCCACCTCGATCACGCGGGCCAGGTTGGAAAGGCCCGCGACGCGGTCGTGGGCGGCGGGCGAGGCGCGGTAGCCCATGTGCCTGAGCGCGGCCCGCAGGAGCACGTCGTTCACCAACGTGCTCTTGCCCGAGCCCGAGACGCCCGTCACGCAG
>Ga0194127_10001336_pt1 | contig 36330 bp, 33 predicted proteins | sample TA2KigC100mmetaG_FD_148624 | JGI IMG/M metagenome (GOLD analysis project Ga0194127, IMG submission 148624) | Freshwater microbial communities from Lake Tanganyika, Tanzania - TA2015036 Kigoma Deep Cast 100m | ecosystem: Environmental > Aquatic > Freshwater > Lake | place: Tanzania: Lake...
AGAAAATTGGAAATAATTATATCAATAATTCAGCCAATGCCAAAAAATGTCCTCAATACTATACACACTTAAAAAAAATCAGTGTTTTTAAAGAGCAAAATCAGTGTTTTAAGTGTAGACAAACCCTCGCTTAGAATTTAAATTACCATCTGTTTTTCTTACCGACTTGTAACAAATCTTCTTTGTTACGAGGGCAGAAAGGCTGTCTTAAGGAAATGTGTGTTTTTCTTACTGAGTTAGAATATAGATTTTCGAACTCGCATTCGGACTCGGGCCGCAAGGGAAAATATAATTTTCTGGCAGCCTTTTATTTTTAGAGTAAGAGAATCTACTTTTTTTAATACCAAAAATGGAACTGCAAAACGAATGAATTATTACTCACTTCTGGCTCTTCAATTTTGATTCGATATTGAGGGCGCAACTCAATAAAACTGTAAGGGAAAAATTCTAATCCAATTGTTAAATGCGCGTGTTCATCCTTATCAGCATTCGTGTTAGGGTCGAATCGGTCATATCTCATTATTGCTTCAAGCCCAACATTCAACAAATATGAAACTTCTACCATAAGTGCTGTTGATTTTGCATCCTTAGCCAAATAATCTGATACTTTATCATATTCACCAATCATTGAAAATCTATTAAAACCAATTCCGGCAAAACCTCCGTACAATTTAGTGTTTAAAACATTGCCAAGAAATTTGGTTTTTACAGATGCAAAAGATCCGCCAATCATCAATGCAGCATCTCCAACAATTTGATTGACTTCAAAACGAGTGGTGATATTTGGATCTGATGTTAATGGCATGTTAAATCTGTTTTTTCCAATGCTTGCTGTAAATAATCCAAAATTAGAAATGTTCACGCCGAATTCTAAACTAGTTTCAACATAGAAAGGATTATAAATCAATCCTCTTGAAATGCCTTGAGAAAACAAAAGTCCAAAATCGCCGCCACGTGTGTACGAAGTATGATCATCAAGTCTAACTCCAAAATATGGAACAAAAGAACCAATTTTAATATAGCTATTGTTAGGAAGAATTCTTGCAATTCCATATCCTTCCCAAATTGAATTAACAAAATCATATTTTGCAAGCACATCAATCTTTTCAGAAACAGAAGCACTTAAATATAAAGAACCAGTCATATCCTGAAAGTCAGCTCTCTTTTTTTCATTGGAGTATAATATTTGAGATCGATAATCGAACCCGAATAAAACATTATCAGTTAATTTTGGAGAGAGCTTAATATCTTGTTCACGCGGTGAGATAAGGCTAATTACATTCTTCCCGAAAAAGAATCCATTTTCATTTCGAATAATTCCCCCGGTTGGATTGACATGGCAGTCAATACATTTATCTTTTTGCATAAGTGCAAAACGAGGCAACGCATTTATTTCGTTTGAGATCAAGATTATCAGTGATATTAAAAATAGTTTCCGCATATTGCCCTTTCCAAAATTAAGAATTGATGATCAACAAAAAAATTCAGATCAAATTATTTCAACAATACCATTCTAGCAGATTTATCAAATTGACCAGCCTTGATTCTATAAATATAAATTCCGGAAGAAACATTATTGCCAAAATCATCTTTTCCGTTCCAGACTTCATTATGGCTTCCAGCACTATAATTTTTATTGGCTAACGTTCTTATTAATTCTCCATTAATGTTATATACAGCTAATAATACGTTTTCGGCTTGAGGAATTTCAAATGCAATTGTTGTTGTAGGATTAAATGGATTAGGATAATTACTTAATAATTTATAATTAGTTGGAAAATTCTCTTCTGCAACTGAAGTTGGATTTGGTTTGCTAGTTGGGTCACCTGGGTTTGTTACTAAACTTAAATTCCCTGGATTGTTGTTTCCAATTCTCCAAGAACCAGACGCATCTTGAAGTTCAGTGCCATTTGAAGCGCCATCACCATCAGAATCCATAGCTGCTAAACTTGAATTCCAAATTACCTGACCTTGGTTATTCAAAAATCCATTTTCAACAGATTGCCCAAAAGCATTCCTTGGTCCTCCGCCAAACGGGTCAACATGGCAGTTTGCACAAGAGAATTTTGGACCGTTTGGTATTTGTGTAACTCTAAAACTTTTAGAGACTAATATTGTAGTTGTAACTGATACTAAAACTACAACGATAAAAAGTATATTTTTTTTCATTTTATATCCTTGTTTATTATTAATCATTTAATAGTAATTTCACAATCAAACTTTGTTATGCTTATCTTACCGCTTATAATTTACAATTTTTATAAATTAAAAAGGATGTATTAGTATGGTATTTTATCCGTTGACAATAACTTTGCACATAATTTTCGCCGGAATTTGGATTGCTGGTTTTATAACAGATATTATTTTGAAATCGTTCATTTCAAATACTAAAGAAATTAATCTTTTAAAAGACAAAGTCGGGCTCTATTTGTCTTCATCGAATTTATTTGGAATGATCGGAGCATCCGGAATATTATTAACTGGTATTTTTATGGTGTCTTTAAATCCCGGATATGGTTTTTTTGATATGAGCTCTAACCACTGGCTTGCTACGAAACAAATTTTAATGGTTTTTATATTACTTTTAATCTTTGCGTTTTTAATTCCGAAAGCAAAAAAATTAAGACTTGCATTATCAGAAGATCAAAATGAAAACCAACCTTATCTCGCAAAATTAATAAGCTTGAATAGAACTGTTCATATAATTGTATTAATAAATTTTTTACTTGCAATAACTCATAGATTTATCAGTTAAGATTTACTTCAAATGAAAAAGATTTTATTGCTTGGTTCAACTGGTTCTATCGGAATAAATACTCTTAATGTTGTAAGAGCATTTCCAGATAAATTTCAAATCACTGGTTTAACTGCAAATGAAAACATAGAAGAGTTAGAAAAACAAATTAAAGAGTTTTCTCCATCTTTAGCTGCGGTCAGAGATCAACAAAAAGCAAATGAGCTTCAAAATAAATTAAATAAAACAAGAATTATTTCTGGAGAAGAAGGACTTCTTGAAATAATAAAAGAAGGTAATTACGATATCTTAGTTTCAGCAATTGTTGGCTTCGCCGGATTAAAACCTATAATTGAGGCAATTAAACTAAATAAAAGAATAGCCCTTGCTAATAAAGAAACACTTGTTGTAGCTGGAAAACTGATAACCGAACTTTCTTTAAAACACAAATCTCAAATTATCCCGATTGATTCGGAACATTCAGCCATTTTTCAATGCCTTGTTGGAGAAGAGAAAGCAAGTATTAACAAACTTATTCTTACCGCATCCGGCGGTCCTTTCCTAGATAGAAATAATAATGAGCTTGAGAAAGTTACTATTGATGAAGCTTTAAACCATCCTAACTGGAAAATGGGGAATAAAATTACAATTGATTCCGCAACAATGATGAATAAAGGACTTGAAGTGATTGAAGCATATTGGTTATTCGGACTTCCAAAAGAAAAGATTGAAGTTATTGTACACCCTCAATCAGTAATTCACTCGATGATAGAATTTATTGATGGTTCAATAAAAGCACAGTTAAGTACACCTGATATGAAATTGCCAATTCTTTATGCTCTCTCATACCCAGATAGATATAATTATAACCCGGTTGTCACTGATTTAAAAAAAATTCAAACTTTGACGTTTTTTGAACCAGATTTTGATAAATTCACATGTCTAAAATTAGCATATAGTGTAATTGATTCCGGTGATTTAGCTCCTTGCATATTAAATGCAGCAAATGAAGTCGCCGTTGAGCTATTTTTGAATGGCAAAATTCGATTTTTGGATATTCCCAATTTAATTGAAGAAGCATTAAATAAACATTCAATGAGCGGTATGGCTGATTTGGAATCAATCGTTGGATGTGACCTTACAATAAGGAATTTTTTAACTAGAAAATTTACATGATGGAGTTATGGATTATATAATTTATTTCATTATCACAATCGGAATTTTAGTATTTGTACATGAATTTGGGCATTTCGCCTCTGCAAAGATTTGCAAAATGCGCGTAGATATTTTTGCAATTGGGTTTGGTAAAAGAATTTGCGGATGGAATAAAACAAGTGGATTTTCATTTGGCGACTTGCCAAAAGATTGGGAAAGCGGCGGATTTACAGATTATAGGCTATGTATTTTTCCTCTCGGAGGTTATGTAAAAGTTGCCGGTATGATTGACGAAAGTATGGACACAAAATTTGTAGAAAGCCAACCGAAGCCTTGGGAATTCAGATCAAAACCAACATACCAAAAGCTGTTTGTTATTACAGCCGGTGTGTTTATGAATTTAACATTAACACTCTTAATCTTTTGGGGAATTAACTTTTTCAAAGGGAAACAAGTTTTTAACACAACATTTGTAAGTAAGATAGAAAAAGAAAGTTACGCAGAAAAAGCCGGTTTCCAATCCTATGACAAAATACTTTCTATAAATGATAAAACAGTCAATGATTGGGATGATATTGTGCAAAATATATTAGTCCAGAGTAATCCAATAACAAAAGTATCAGTCGAAAGAGATGGAAAACTGCTCGAGTTAAACGTATCACGCCAGTTAATTGCTGAAGGATCTCAGCAAGGTTTCTTTTTATTCCCTTATCCAACTCAACCTTATATTCAAGAAGTATTAAAAAATTCACCGGCAGAAGATTCTGGTATAAAAGCTGGAGATATTTTTCTTTCCCTAAACGGGATTGCTTTACGAGACCGCGTAGAAGTTGTTGAGATCATTTCATCGAATAAAGAGAAAGACATTAAACTTGTGTATCTGCGTGATGAAGATACATTACTAACTACTGTTAATCCTGGTATCGAAGGTAAAATTGGAATTACAATTACAGATATTTACACTGGTGAAATAGAATTTAAGAAATATGGATTTTTCACTGCCCTAACACAAAGTATTTCGAATATTGGTCAATATACAGTCTTAACTTTTGGAATGTTAAAAAATGTTATAACTGGTAAATTAGCATTCAATCAAGCATTCGGAGGACCAGTTAAAATTGCACAATTTGCAGCCCGTTCTGCTGATACTGGTATTACTTCCTTTTTATTTTTCCTGGCAATGTTAAGTCTGAGTTTGGCAATTATAAACATTCTTCCTTTTCCGGCACTTGATGGAGGCCATACAATTATTATTTTATTAGAAGGAATTTTCCGAAGAGAACTTCCTCTAAAGGTTAAAATTGCAATCCAAAACGCTGGATTTGTTTTATTATTAGCTTTGATGGCATTTATTATTTACAGTGATTTAATAAGCCTATAAAAAATTAGGTTGGAAATTTTTTCCAACCTAATTTTCCCCCTAACTTAGTTACTAATTAACTCAACTTAAATTTTATAGGAATTGTAATTTCTACTTTTATTTTTTTTCCATTCAATTCTGCTGGAACAAACTTTGAGGATTTTACAGCTTTTAAAGAAGCATTATTGAGTAATTCATTTTCGCTTTTCAGAATTTCAACTTTTACAACATTTCCATTTTCGTCAATAATTGCCTTAACAAAAACTTTTCCCTCAATATTTTCCTTTTTTGCTTCTTCGGGATAAATCACATTTTTCATTATTGCTTCAATTCCGCCAACTGGAATTGGAGCTTTGTCATATTCAATTTTTTCTTGCGCTTTGATTACATTGAGCGAGTAAGCTAATAAAATAGCAAAGATTAATAAAAATGATTTTTGATTTTTCATGACAACCCCCTTTGTTTATTAATTTAGCTTAAAAACAATTGGAATTGATACTTGTGTTTTTATTTTCTTCCCATTTTGGATCCCGGGTTTAAATTTGGTTTTCAATACAGCATTAAGCGCTGCCGAATCTAAAACCTCATGAGCACTCTTTATAACTTCTGCTTTAACAACATTCCCTTCTTCATTTATATATGCTTTTACAAACACACGCCCTTCAATTCCAGCTCTTTTAGCTAACTCTGGATAGTAAACTTTTTTTTGTATTGCTACTATCCCGCCAATCGGTAAAGGTAATTCATCAGCGGTTATATAGTAAACATCATTAGGCTTTGGTTCTGAAATGATTGGTCTCCCATCCCCCGATTCTTCCAATACGACATCAAACCTTACTTTTGCTGGCTTGTCGATTATATGGAATGGCTGGAAACTCCACTTTTGAATTTTTGAAATGTTTTGTTTGTCTATCTCTGTTGTTTCGCCGCGAATAATTTTTATCTTTTCAATTTTTCCCATTTCATTAACATACAAGCGGTAACCTGAATATTTTTTTTCTACATTTATTTTTAATTCATCAATAGAAATTTCCTCAGCTAAGTTTTGATTTGTAATTAATGGTGATTCAATTTCATAATATTCTGAATCATAGTCGGGAATAATCTCAAATTCTTCTTTGCATGAAATTAATAATCCAAGGAATAAAATTAATTTTATTTTTTTCATAGTACACCTCAAAGAGCTGCTTTTATAATTACTTTATTATTTAATTCCGATTCCACTTGCACGGTTGGAAGACTATTTATTAAAAGATTTATAGTTTCTTGTTTGTGATTAATTTGGTGAATAGATTCCTTAAGTTCGGTTCTATAAACGCGTAGTTCAAAAAACATAAAAAGACTAAACAGAAGCATGATTGCTGCAAACGAATAACTGACAATAGGAAGTAACTTCGATTTCCAAAAAATAACCGGATAACTTTTTGAGTTTCGAATTCCGTATAAAATTCTTCGATCCAATTCATTTGGAAATTCTTCATTCGATTGTTGGATTGCAAATTTTATCTTATTCAATTCCTTAAAATATTCTCTGCCTTCTGTATTTCGGGATAATTCTGTAAATAAAAAGGCCTCACTGCTCTTTGGCAATTCATTATCAAAATATTGATCTATCATTAATTTTATTTTATACGTTTTCATTGCTACTCCGTTAGAATTTTGGATAATTTTTTAACTAATCTTTGTCTTGTATTGAAAAGTCTGCTTTTAACTAGTTCTTCATTAATGTTCATTATTTGGCTTATTTCTTTATAGCTTAGTTCTCCATATTCTTTAAGTAGAAAAACTTCTCTCTGTTCAAATGGCATTTTATTCAATTCATTCATAATGAATTCTTTTAATTCAAGAGTTTCCGTTTTTTCATATATCAGCTCTTCCGATGGAATGTCTATATCATTACTATTATCAACATAAAATTGGTCAATCTTTATCTTTTTGCTGCGGTAGTATGAAAATATTTCGTTTCTGACGGTAGTAAAAAGCCAATATTGAATGCTTTCTGGATTTCTAATCGTTGCAATTCTTTCAAAGAGTTTTAAAAATACATTTTGGATGATGTCTTCGCTTGTCAATTTATCATTGATCATTTTATAAGTATAATTCAATAATTGTCTCTTGAAAAGGTTATACGTTAATGTAAAATCTATTATATGTTCAAATTGAGCACTCAAGAATCAATTCTCTTTGAAGTATAGATGATTTTGGATATGAAATGTTGTATGTGAAATAAAAATTTTTTGTTTCTTAAATAAATCTCTAATGCAGCTAAATGTCATTCTATTAAAAGAATTATTTAATTGATGACAAAACTGAATTTTGAACAGTAAATAAATCTTTATTTGAAATATTTTTTGCTGGAATGGCTTTTAATTCGAAATATTTTTCATTGTGGTTAAATACAACAATACGAATAGTTTTATTTTCTTCATTCTTATATTCAAATGCATAAAATTTTTTGTTATTAATTTCAAAATGTTCTTCATTAAAAAAACTTGTAAAATTTTTGCCCAATTTAGCTTTCACAAAAACCTTGCTGAATTCAGTCATATGTTTGAGTTTATTTTCACTAGAAGAAGAAAAAACCGTTTTATCAGCGAAAAGTTGTGTAAAATTTAAAGTTGCAGAGTAATCGTCTCTTACAAGCCAAAGATCGATACAATTACACTCATTATCTTCTGCTTCAAACCATCCATTGGGAATATTAACTGATAGATTTGTTGTTTTTGAATTTGCATTTTCTGAGGAAAGTTTATAATCATGATTATACAAAGATGAAATACCAGCAGAACAAGAAAATAGAAGTGAATAAAAAATTATTGTAAAAATTTTTCTCATAAGAAGATTCAAAATTATTAAGGTGCATTTCGTAAATATTTTGGTTCTTCCAAAGTAAGAATTAAAGAGATACGATGTGTGTCTGGTAACCGCTCTGTCTCAGATTGACTGAATCTTGCGAACGAATAATCTATTTGCAGCTTAGGTAAGAATATTCCCGCACCAATTGTGAATTGTCTTACATCATTGTAGCCGGCACGTAATGCAAAAATATTTTTGAAATTGTATTCAAATCCTGAGTGAAGGTCAAAACTAACCGGACCTATATTAAAATTTGATGCAAACTTTCTATTCTCAAATCTGATATCAAAATCTAGAGCTGGTATTAACCTTCCGCCCAAAAAGTTGAATTCGTAGGCTGCTCCAAATTTTGCTGTTGGAGAGATCAATTCATTTCTTCCGCTGCTCCATGCGATTAAAGTTGTCGTTGCATCTTGAATATTTGCCCCAAGATAAAAATTCTCAAATGGTGAGTAATAAGCGCCAATATCAAAGCCAATTCCAGTCGCTCCATATTCAGCTAAATCTCTTCGAATTATTTTTAAATTAGCGCCCCAATAAAAATTTTCTGTTTGTCTTTTAGCAAATGTAAAATAAACTGCCCAATCTGTATTACTGAATTCGGTAATCTTTGAGTAGTCAAGCCGGTCTGTGTGAATATCTAGAATTCCATCACCATTTGCATCATAAAGTGCATTGCGTGTATCGGGAATTCCATCAACGCTTAATCGAATAATACTCAATCCGAAACTCATATCTGTTCCATAAGGAATTGCAACGGCACCATAATTATAATTAACTAGATTTCCGAAATGTTCCTCATGCATCAAGGAAACTTGAGGATACTTTATTCTTGCAAGCCCAGCTGGATTCCAATAACCCGAAGTCACATCATTAACAATTGCAGTTTGAGCGCTGCCCATTCCGAGTGCCCGTCCACCGACTCCAATTGCTAAAAATTCACCAGCGTATTTTCCAATTACCGTTTGAGAGTTAATTGACGTGAAAGAAATTATGAGAAAGAACAAACTTGCGAAAAGCTTTTTCATCAGGTTTACCTTTTTGAATTTAGTTATTGTAGAAATTACCTTGTTCTTTCTCCTTTCTTGATTGCAATATTAAATTTTATCAAATCTTTTTCAAGGCTAATAGCATGTCCTTTAATTTAATGTCATAAAATCAAGAGCGAAAATCCGCAAAATGTGTGTTCATCCGTGTTCAATTATATGTAATGAAAAAAAATCCTTTTCTCAGTGTTCTTTACTTTTTTTCTGTCTGTTTCGCTACTGCATGTATAGCAGCATTAATTGCATCTTGATCGCCAAGATAGAAATGTTTAATCGGTTTCATTTGTTCATCCAATTCATAAACTAAAGGAATTCCGGTTGGAATATTTAACTCAACTATCTCTTCATCAGAAACATTATCAAGATATTTTACCAAAGCTCTAAGTGAATTTCCATGTGCGGCAATAATTACTTTCTTCCCGGATTTAATAACCGGGGCAATAGATTCGTGCCAATAAGGCAAAAATCGGTCGACTGTTAATTTTAAACTTTCTGTTAAAGGAATATCTTTTTTATCCAAATCACTGTAACGAGGATCTTTGCCAGGATATCTTTCATCGTTTTCATCAAGAACCGGAGGTGGAATATCATAGCTTCTTCGCCAAACTTTAACTTGTTCTGCTCCATATTTTTCAGCAGTTTCTGCTTTGTTCAATCCTTGCAACGCGCCGTAATGTCTTTCGTTCAAACGCCATGACTTTACAACTGGAATCCACATCAAATCCATATTATAAAGAGTGATATCAAGAGTTCTAATAGCTCGTTTTAATACTGATGTAAATGCAATATCAAATTTGTAACCTTCAGCTTTCAGTACATTTCCGGCTTGATTTGCTTCTTCGACTCCCTTTTCAGATAAATCAACGTCAGTCCATCCAGTAAAAAGATTCAATTTGTTCCATTCACTTTCGCCGTGACGCAGTAATACGACTTTATACATTTATAACCACCATAAAATGTTTATAGATTGACACAAATATATAAAATTTCAAATTGCCTATTATTTCTTTTGAATCAACCAACTATTATCTTTGTAGTAAATTGAATCTGAAATGAACGAACAGTTAATATATCAATTCTTTAGCGACGACGATTTTTTACGTTTCTCAAAAAAAATTAACGAAGCAGAAAAATCTACATCGGGAGAAATTAGAATATCCTTTCGAGAGAAGCGGACTTTTTTTAATCGCAAAAAAGCGATTAGAAAATTAGCTGAAGAAGAATTTTATAAACTTAACATGCATCGAACAAGAGATAAAACCGGAATTCTTCTTTTCCTTTTGCTTTCAGAAAAACAATTTTACATTCTAGCAGATGAAGGCATCAATTCTAAAGTAGAACAATCAGTTTGGGATTCCGTCCGCGACGAAATCCAAATTGAATTTAAAAATGGAAATTTCAGTAAAGGAATGATAATTGGAATTGAAAAAGTCGGTAAAATTCTATCCGAACATTTTCCTATTAAGCAAGATGATACTAACGAGCTCTCCAATAAAGTCATTTTCTAAAAGGTAATTTTTGAAAAAAGCTGTCAATCACCCAGTAATGAGTTTAGATGAAATTGTCCGTCCGACATGTGTCGAGATTGACTTAAAACTGCTCGAAGAAAATTTTGAATCTATCAAAAAACATGTAGCACCGGCTAAAGTAATGCCCATTCTCAAAGCAAACGCTTATGGCAACGGACTTATTCGTGTTGCTCAACTTTTTCAAAAATTAGAAACTGATTATCTTGGCGTTGCAGTAGTTGAAGAAGGAATACTGCTTCGTCAGTCGGGAATAAAAATTCCAATTCTTGTTTTAGGCGGAATGCTTGGAAATCAAATTCCTATTTTTCTTAAACATGATCTATCAATGACTGCATCTTCAATCGATAAATTAAATCAAATAGATGAAACTGCTTGTCAGCTAAAACAAAAAGCTAAAGTTCATCTTAAAATTGATACTGGTCTTGAAAGAATCGGTGTTCATTACTACAACTCAGAAAGGTTTTTAGAACAATCACTAAACTGCAAACATACAATTGTTGAAGGAATATATTCTCATTTTGCAAGTGCAGATTCTACTAATCTGGATTACACTAAACTTCAACTTGAAAGATTCTATGAAGTATTGAAGTTCTATGAAAAAAATTCTCTTCCAAATCCGATTCGACATATTTCTAATTCTGGAGCTATACTTCAAATGCCGGAAGCCAATCTTGATTTAGTGCGCCCCGGGATTTTATTATACGGAGTTTATCCATCGCAAGAAGTGAAAAAAACAATAATTGTAAAACCGACATTATCTTGGAAGTCACACGTAGTATTTTTCAAAGCAATAAAACCAGATCATCCGGTAAGTTATGGTTCTACTTGGAAATCAGACCATTTCATTCGTGCAGTTACTGTTCCGGTTGGCTATGGTGACGGATATTTCAGAAGCATGTCTCACAAAGCAGAAGTACTGCTTAATGGTAAAAGATATCCAATTATTGGTTCTATCACAATGGACCAGATTGTTGTAAATATTGAACGAGACAGTTCCTATAATGGCGATGAAGTTATTCTTATTGGAAGTGATGGAAAGCATCAAATTACTTGCGAAGAACTTGCAAAATGGGCTGGTACCATTCCTTATGAGATTTTGACTAACATAAACACTCGCGTACCGAGAATTTATCACGAATAGGGCGGGAGTGTAAATAATCTTGTGTAAATGGTTAATAAAAGGATTGAGCTAAATGCTGTTGAGTGTAGCGAGATAGCATTTAGCTTGCAAAAAAATCATTAAATTATTAACCATCTGAAAGGAGATTTACACATGGATCTAACCGAAGAAATGATCTAGCAATTGAAAGCCGATCTCAAGAATGCTAAAACTTACCAAGACTTAATGGGAGAAAATGGAGCCATTAAGAAAATAATTAAAGCATCACTCAAAGGAATGCTTGACGCAGAACTAACCGAGCATCTTGGCTATGAAAAATACTCACCCATTGGTAAGAACAGCGGTAACAGCCGCAATGGTAAAACCCATAAGACACTCAAGAATGATAACGGAGAAATAGATATCACAGTTCCCAGAGATCGCAATGGTTCATTTGATCTAGTCGTTGTAAAGAAGTACGAGCGAACACTCGGACCGATAGAGGATAAAATAATATCGATGTATTCCAAGGGAACGACCACAAGAAATATACAATTACACGTTCAAGAATTTTATGGTCTTGATGTAAGTGCATCACTTATCTCACAGATAACCGATAAAATAATTGACTTAGCAAAAGAGTGGCACAACCGTTCACTAGAAAATATTTATCCGATATTATTTTTTGATGCAATCCATTACAAAGTAACCAGCGAAGGAAAGTTAACGAATTATTGAAGTAATACACAAAGGCGGACAGTTGAAGCTGTTCATCGTCAGTTTAGAAAAGTTACAAAATCAAAAAGTATTTTTCCAAATGATGATGCTCTGAATGGTATAGTGTGCAGAACCATCTGCAACTGCCCAAATCTTCCAGGTAAAGGTTCTGGCTCAGTTGGCGAGTTGCATGAATTTGTAATTATTAAAACAGAGATAACAATAAAACTAAGGAAGCTCTTAATCATACTTTTGCCGTTTTTACTTACAAGTTTACAATAAGGGTTTCTGGTTTGTCTACACTTAAAACACTGATTTTGCTCTTTAAAAACACTGTTTTTTTTAAGTATGTTTATTATTGAGGACAATAAACTAATGTCGGGGTCTATTTACTTACTTCTTTTAGGTATTTTCTCAGCTCGTTTACTGATTTGAAGGCTAATTTGTTTTTAATGTGCCACAAGTGGCTTTCAATGGTTTTCTTATCCACAAACATCTTATCTGCAATTTCACTATTCTTAAATCCTCTCAATATAAAATTATATACTTCAATTTCACGGGCACTAAGACCCAACAGAATTAATTCATTCTCTGAATATTTTTTTATTAAAGCTGGCGGACGAATTGGGAAATAATTAATAATTAAAAACTTCTTGTCAGGTCCCCAAATTGTAACTAGTATATTAAGAATAATATACAATACAAATTTATAATTGATAGTGTGCACTACAAGATTAGGATTTGCATAGTAATAATAAGTTAAAAAGATACCGGTAGTATAAAGTACAATCAATGGAACGAGAAACAAAGTGACATTTCTTTCATTCTTTATAGTTTTTATTAACTCATTTATAAAATAGCTTACAGTAAAAACCATAATAAAAATTATGATTATCAGCATTGTCACTTCGCTTCTAGCTATTATTGAATAAAATAAAATAAAAACCGTGAAGCTAAATTTGTATTTGAAATCAATATTTGGAAGTGAATATAACATCATCAAATTTGCAAAAAGATAAATTTTCCCTCCAAGCATAGTATAACCAAGGATACTTGTAATAAAATATACCAACGGATCAGCGATAGCTGAGATAAAGAAAAAGTAAAATAGATTGTGTTTATAGAATCTTACAAAAGGACCAAGAGAAGAGATAAAAAAAATAAAAATTAGAATCCGCATATGATTTTAATAAAAAAAATGTTGGTAGCTTAATTCAATCTTAATTAGAAATTATCTTACTATTTATTAATTAATTATGTCGTATAGTTAGTTCTTTTAGCGCAGTATCATATTCAGCATTCAACTTACTCATCAGCAAATTAACAGTTAAAATTTCTTTTATCAATCCAGAAGATTGCCCAGCTTCTAACATTCCATTTGCTTCGTCGCCTTCAAAAATGCCAAGTCGTTCACGTTTTTGACCTAAGGCTGTATTAATTTTCTCTTCGTCTGCTCCTTCACGTTCAAGTTTATGTATTTCATTTGTAAAATCGTTTTTAATCATCCTTGCCATTCCAATTTTTTTAAGAATAAGAATTGTATCATTGTCTTTCGCTTCAACAATTCTTCTTTTGTAATTTTCGTGAGCGGACGATTCTACCGTCGCAGCGAACCTCGTTCCAATTTGAACTCCTTCTGCTCCAAGAGCAAGAGCAGCTAATATTTGTCTACCGTCCGCAATTCCTCCGGCGGCAATTACTGGAATACTAAGTTCGTCAACTAATTGAGGAATTAAACACATCGTTGTGATTTCATCAATACCATTATGACCGCCGGCTTCTACACCTTCACCAACTACTGCATCACAACCAACACTTTCTGCTTTAAGTCCATATTTAAGTGAAGGAACAACATGAACAACTTTAATGCAATTTTTTTTAAACTGTTCGATGTATTTACCAGGATGACCAGCAGATGAAAAAACAATTTTAATATTTTCCTCAATTACAACATCAATTAACTCTTGCGCATCTTTACGAAGCAAAGGAATATTCACTCCAAAAGGATTATCTGTTGCAATTCTGCATTTTCCAATATGTTCGTGCAAGAGATCGGGTTTCATTGACCCGGCTCCAATTAATCCGAGTCCTCCGCAGTTAGAAACAGCACTAGCAAGTTTCCATCCGCTTACCCAAACCATACCAGCTTGAATGATTGGATATTTTATTCCAAATAGTTTGGTTATTCTGTTATTGATTTCCATTTTAAGTAGTATTTGATTTACTTAAATATAATCTAATTTGATAAAGGATACCCTATTAATTAAATTGGCTTCGCAAAAAATTAAGTTAAGGTTCTATTGAGAGCAATAATACCAGCGGCTGGATTCGGAACAAGATTAAAACCGCACACATATTCACTTCCTAAAGTATTACTTAATGTTGGCGGCAAGCCAATACTTGGTCACATTCTTGATAAGTTATTAGAAGAGAAAATAACTAAAGCAACATTTGTAATTGGATATCTTGGCGAAAGAATTATTGAGTATGTCAATAAAAATTATCCGGAAATTAAAGCCGAATTTGTAAATCAAAACGAGTTACTAGGTTTAGGGCACGCTGTTTATATAGCCTCATCAACAATTGATGATGAAGAAATATTTATCATACTTGGCGATACAATTTTTGACGTTAATTTAGATAAAGTATTCAAAGCAAAAAAAACTTCATTGGGAGTTAAAGAAGTTGAAGATCCTTCTCGGTTTGGTGTTGCTGTTTGTGAAAATGGAAGAATAAAAAAACTGATTGAAAAACCGAAAGAAAATGTTTCAAATTTAGCTTTAGTTGGTTTGTACTACATTGCAAATTCAAAATTACTAGTTGAATGTCTTGATGAACTGATTAAGAAAAACATCCGTACGCGAAATGAATATCAACTTACAGACGCACTTCAGCTTATGATTGAAAAAGGAGAAAACATTACAACTTTTCCGGTTGAAGGCTGGTACGACTGCGGGAAGCCGGAAACACTTCTTTCAACAAATCAATTTTTGCTTTCAAAAAGTGGAACTAATAGAACCCTTGAAGGAGTATTGATCAATCATCCAGTATTTATTTCTGAAAAAGCTGTTGTAAAAAATTCTGTGATTGGTCCATTCACAACCATTGCTTCAAACTGTACGGTTATTGATTCTGTTATTGTTAATTCCATTGTTAGTCCGGGTGCCGTTGTAGAAAAATCGATGCTCGATACATCGATTATCGGAAGCGACGCAGTTGTTAAAGGAAATTTTAAAAAGATTAATGCTGGTGATTCATCAGAAATAGAATTTCATTAAATAAATAAGAGGAATAAATGTCTTACCTTTTTACTTCTGAATCGGTTTCGGAAGGGCATCCGGATAAAGTCTGCGATCAAATTTCAGACGGTGTATTAGATGCTATTTTAAAAGAAGATCCTTCTGCTCGCGTAGCATGCGAAACTTTTGTAACAACCGGTCTTGTTGTAGTAGGAGGTGAAATTACTACCAATGCATATGTTGATATTGAAAAAGTTGTCCGTTCGACAATAAAAAATATTGGCTATACAAAAGCTGAATATAAATTTGATGCTGAATCTTGCGGAGTTCTTAATTGTATTCATGCTCAGTCGAGAGATATCGCTATGGGTGTTGATAAAGGAGGAGCCGGTGATCAAGGATTAATGTTCGGTTTTGCGTGTGATCAAACACCTGAACTAATGCCGATGCCGATTGTATATTCTCATAAACTTGTTAAAAAACTTTCTGACCTTAGAAAGAAAAATCCAGAATTACTGCCGTATCTTAGACCGGATGCTAAATCGCAAGTTACAATTGAATACAATGAAAAAAATAATCCGTTAAGAGTTGATACTATTGTTATTTCCACTCAACATGACGGCGGAGTTAAACAGAAAAAAATTAAAGAAGATTTAATTGAACATGTAATCAAAAAAGTTATTCCTGAAAAATATTTAGATTCAAAAACAAAATATCATGTAAATCCAACCGGCAATTTCGAAATTGGCGGACCACATGGTGACAGTGGATTAACCGGCAGAAAAATTATTGTCGATACATATGGAGGATGGGCTCCACACGGTGGTGGTGCTTTCTCTGGAAAAGATCCTTCGAAAGTTGATCGAAGTGCAACATATGCTGCGAGACATATTGCAAAAAATGTTGTTGCTGCAAAACTTGCCAAAGAATGTTTGGTTCAGGTCGCCTATGCAATTGGGGTTGCAGAACCAATTTCAGTTTTCGTAGATACAAAAGGAACCGGAAAAATTTCGGATAAAGAATTAGGAAAGTTTGTTAAAAAGGAAGTTGATTTAACACCCAAAGGAATAATTGAAAAATTAAAGTTGCGCAGACCAATTTATCAAAAGACAGCTGCATACGGACATTTTGGAAGAAACGAAAAAGATTTTACATGGGAAGAACTTGATCTTGTTCCACTATTTAAAAAATTAGCATAAAAAGAAAAGGAGATTATCGTAATCATGGATTTTAAACCTGGTAAATATAAAGTTAGAAATATAAAATTGGCTGCAGAAGGAAGAAAAAAAATTGAATGGGCAGAATCACGAATGCCCGTTTTGATGGCACTTAGAAAAAAGTATTCGAAAACTAAACCACTAAAGGGATATAAAATAGCTGGATGCCTTCACGTTACTAAAGAAACCGCAGTTTTGATAGAAACATTAAAAGAAGCCGGTGCAAAGGTTGCATGGAGCGGATGTAATCCATTATCAACACAAGATGAAATTTCTGCCGCATTGGCAAAAAATGGAATTGAAATTTATGCTTGGCACGGACAGAATGTAAAAGAGTTTTACTGGTCAATCGAACAAACATTAAAGATGAAACCTAATTTAACTTTGGATGATGGCGCTGATTTAATTTTCACTGTTCATAATAAATTTAGAAAGTTAGCTGAGAATATAATTGGCGGAACAGAAGAGACCACAACCGGCGTACATAGACTTCGTGCAATGGCTGCTGCGAGAAAATTACTTTATCCGGTTATTGCTGTTAATGATGCAGAAACAAAATGGGACTTTGATAATGTTTATGGAACCGGGCAATCATCAATTGATGGAATTTTGAGAGCAACTTCTGTTTTGCTTGCCGGGAAGAATTTTGTTGTTGCTGGTTACGGGCATTGCGGAAAAGGCTGTGCAATTAGAGCTGATGGATTGGGTGCAAATGTAATTGTAACAGAGGTTAAGCCAACTGCTGCTTTAAAAGCAACACTCGATGGTTTTGTTGTTATGCCGATGGATCAAGCAGCCAAAATTGGGGATATCTTTATTACAGCTACTGGTGTGAAAGATATTATAGTTAATAAGCATTTCCAATCTATGAAAGATGGTGCAATTGTTTGCAACACTGGTCACTATGATTGCGAAATTAACATTCCTCATTTAGCAAAACTTAGTAATTCAAAAAGAACTGTTAGACCAAATAACGAAGAATACACACTAAAGAATGGGAATAGAGTTTATTTATTAGCAAAGGGCAGACTAGTAAATCTTGCTGCAGCTGAAGGTCATCCTTCAGAAGTAATGGACATGTCGTTCGCTAATCAATTTATGTCGCAGTTAAGATTGGTTGATTATGATAAAAAGAAAATTAAATTAAAACCGGAAGTTATAGATATTCCGATTGAACAAGATCAGGAAATTGCCGGAATAAAATTGATAACGATGGGCTATAAAATTGACAAACTTACTAAAGAGCAGATTACTTACATGAATGATTACAGTGCTGGTACATAATTAAAATAAAATATGTTTGTAGGAAAGAAAGTTCCGTTAGCTGACGGGACTTTTTTTTATGAATTCGTTAAAGAAATATTTGATGACGGAATATTAAAAGTAAATTCTTTCTTTTTATTTTTAAGTAAACTTATTAACGAGTTTAATAAAGTCCTTATATCTGAAGGTTTGCTTAAGTAAGCATCGCAGCCGGCATTTAAAGCATTAATTCTATCGCGGTTAAAAGCATGTGCAGTGAAACAAAAGACTGGAATCTCTGCGAATTTAGGATCGTTCTTAATTTCTTTTGTTAATTCGAGGCCATTCTTTTGCCCCTTAATAGATATGTCCATCATTATTAAATCATAACTTTTACTATTTATTAATTCGTAGAATGTTTCGGCAGAATCACAAGAATCAACAACAAAATATTTTTGCAAATAAACTTCTAAGAATTTTTGATTATCAACATCATCTTCAACAATTAAAAGACTGGGTTTCTTTAATTCAGCGTTCCCCATTTTCTGTCTCCATTTAAAATTACTGTAAATGTCGAGCCCCACCCATACTCGCTGTTAACTTTTATTTTTGCTCTGTTTATATCGATAAATTGTTTTACTAATGCTAATCCTAATCCAGTTCCATCGAAAGATCTTGTATAACTCATATCGGCTTGAGAAAAGGGTGTAAATAATTTTGGCTGATATTCTTTTGGAATTCCAATTCCGGTATCTGTAATATCAATGCAAACATTTGAATTCTCAGGGTAAATTTTTATATCGACATTACCGTTTTCAGTGTATTTAATTGCATTATCAATCAAGTTAGAAAATATTTGACCTATTGAATAATGGTCTGCAGTTACAACAGCATCACCTTTCACTTTAGAGGAAAGTGAAAGCTTAATCCGTTTTTGCTCGGCATATGATCGATATTCATTCAATAAATTTTTGAGCATATTAAAGAGATCAACCTTTTCATATCTAACTTCATATTTGCCGGTTTGTAACTGGGACATATTAAGCATAAGATCAAATGTTCTGTATAATCTTTTGCTGTTGTTAATTATGGGAATAATATAGTCATCAAATTCATTTGATTTTTCTGAAAGCTCATTTCTTAATATTTCACTGTAACCATTAATGACATTTAGCGGCGATCGGATTTCATGTGATATTTGAGATAAGAAAAATTCCTTAAGCTTTTTAGATTCTTCTGCTTTTACTAAAGCATCTTTCAAATCTCGTTCAGATTTTTTTAAGTCCGTGATATCTCTTCCATAAACTTGGCAGAATTTAAATTTAGAAACTCCATCCATAATAAACTGATAATAACTTTCGCCAAGCAATGTAGTATGGTTAATTACTTTGTTGCTTAAAATAATATCATGAAGATCAAAACTTTTAACGAACGGCAGAATTATTTCAACTTGCTCGCCAACCAATATTTTGTGCGGAAATAATTTATGTGCCGAATTATTAGCCAATAGAATTTTCCCTTTTTCATCAAATCTAAAGATTGGATCGGGTGATAATTCTGTGAACAATGCCATTAATTCTGCTTGCTGCAGTTTTAGATTCTCTTGCTCTTGCAAGTGCTTTTTCTTCATTGGAATAATTATATAGCGGTAATAGACAAACGTTACCACTATAATTATGATTATCAATACTAGAGAAAATAACAGCGGATTCTCGGCACTAAAAAGCGAGACGGGCGTTATCTTCTCGATAGATTGAAAAGAAGAGTCCAAAGAAGATCTGGGCGATACTTGTAATAATAAAGAAAGCAGTTGCATCTGCAAACCCAATTAATACGTTGAAAAATTTTGAAATAATAGTTAATTGATAAAAAATAAGCATCAAATAGAAAATCAATATCTTTTTGTCAAAGACATATGATACTGCAAATGTTTTAATAAAAATTGCAAGTATCAGTAATTGTATTGCTAAAAGAACTATATATTTCTGTGTATTAGTTGTCGGTAAGAAAAAAACAATAAATATGAATAAGAACCCAAAGATTAAGATATATTTTTGTTCGTTGATTACTTTTTTGTCAAGTAATGATATTACTAACAAATAACTAACAGAAATGTTATACTCGATTGGAAGATTAATTTTAAATAATGTACTTGTTAGCAAAACAATTGGATCAGTTAAAGCTAATAAAAGAAAATAAAAGAATACTTTAGTGCCAAATTGTTTAAATGGAGGTAATAACCAAACAGCAATACTCGAAAAAAAAAGTATTTTTGAAATCTCAACAATATTCATCAAAATCTAATTAATCATATAAACAAATAGGAGGACATACAAGTGACATCTCAAGAACATTTTCTCCATCACTAACTGTTGCAACACCCGAAGCTGAAGCTGCAACACTTACTACTTTTCCAAAAGCGTTTCCTGAAGCTCCTCTTATTTCAAAAGAAAAAACTTTAGATTTTGAATTATTTACAAAATCCTCAACAACCTTTTTACTGAAAGCGTATGCAACATCAAAGTCAGCAGTAATACCAGCCACTGTACTATATTTTTTATTTTTTGCGGCTTGACCATTGATAACATGAACATTCCCGTTCTTTACATAAAAAAGAACGTAGTTACTAGAATGCTTAAGTGCGAATTTTACATCGCTTTTACTAAAATTATAACTTTTAGCAACACCACCAAATAATTGGTCGGCTTCAACTTTTGTGAAGACTTTACCAATTAGCCCGTACTTTCCTTGCGCATAAATTTGTTGACTGCCAAGAAGAAGTACTATAAAAAAGAGACAAAAAAGTAGAACAAGTTTTTTCATTGTACACCTCAATGATATATAATTGATTTTAAAATTTATACTTTGGGCCGCAAATCTGACTTCAATATATTTAGAAAATTCAAAAAAAGTCAAATAAATTTTATATGAATATAAACTAAAAGACTCCATCAATTTTTAGTCCACAATCCGGGCAATTTCCATTTTTAATAAGATTGAATTCCACAGAATGCCAGTCTCTGCCTATCAGTTTTTTACTGCAGCCAGGACAAAAAGTAGCGTGCCCTTCAGAATCATGGATATTTCCCAAATAGCAATATTTAATTCCCATAGAAATTGCCATTTTTCTTGCGTTTTTTAGGGTTTTTTCAGGAGTTCGCGGCTTATCTTTCATTTTGAAATCTGGATGGAATGCTGTAAAATGGATCGGGACGTTATCTCCTAAGTTTTCAAGAATCCAATTTATCATTTTTTTAGTTTCTTCCGGGCTATCATTTTCACCCGGAATCATAAGATTTGTGATTTCAATCCAAACGGACGTTTCATCTTTTAACCACTTTAGAGTTTCAAGAATATTTTCAAGATGGGAGAAAGTTAATTTATGATAGAATGTTTCTGTGAATGCTTTTAGGTCCACATTTGCTGCATCAATATATTTGAAAACATCCTTCCTTGCTTCTTTATCAATATATCCGGCAGTTACCATTACATTTTTTATTTTTTCTTCTTTAGCAATTTTCGAAATATCTATAACATACTCACCAAAAATAATTGGGTCGTTGTATGTAAAAGCTATCGACGGAGTATTGTAATGTCTTGCTAGAGCAACTACTTCTTCGGGAGTTGCATAAATAGAATTAGTGGAATCTAACTTTGCTTTACTTGTTACCCAATTTTGACAAAACTTACATCCTAAATTGCACCCAGCTGTACCGAAGCTGAGTATTTCTGTCCCCGGAAGAAAATGATTTAGTGGTTTCTTTTCAATTGGATCAATTGCAAAGCCGGTTGGTCTTCCATAACCAATAGAATATAACTTTCCATCTATGTTTTTTCGAATATAACAGAAACCAGCTTGATTTTTCCCAATTGTACAGTAACGCGGACAAAGAGTGCATAGTAACTTTCCATTATCGGCTTGTTCCCACCATTTAGCGAGATAGTATTTTTCTTTTGCATCTTCCATCTTTGTTATTAAGTATTGGAGTTTACATTTAATCAACTTTTATTTACACGATAAAACTATTTTCCATCGTATGTTTTCATTTTTTCTTTTTCTTAGTTTTTGGTTGATTGGGTGTGGAATTATTTTTTTTAGGAGTTGATGGCTTCAACTTTTTTCTCATACTATTTAATTCTTTTTCAACTTCGCTAAAAACAGTTTTGTTTTGAAATTTTCCATTCTTCAATTTTTTACCGGCACGGATACCAGTTAATATTTCAATAGCTTCTTCAACTTTTATTACTGGATAAATATGGAATTGTTTTTTTACTACAGCTTCTAGTACTTCATCTTTCAGCATAAGGTCTTTTACATTTTGCATTGGAATAATAACTCCTTGAGTGCCGTTCAATCCTCTTGAAGAACAAATATCAAAAAATCCTTCAATTTTTTCATTCACACCACCAATTGGCTGAATTTCTCCTTTTTGATTTATTGAGCCCGTGATAGCTAAAGATTGTTTTATTGGAATATTTGAAAAGGATGAAAACAATGCGCAGATTTCTGTAATCGAGGCGCTATCTCCATCTATCATACCGTATCCTTGTTCGAAAACTAAACTGGCGGAAAATGAAAGTGGAATATTTCTTCCAAAAGTTTCTCTAAAATAACCGGTTATTATTAGAACGCCTTTATTGTGAGTGTTGCCGCTCAACCCAGCTTCTCTTTCAACGTTAATAATATTTCCGCTGCCAAGTGAGACAGATGCAGTAATTCTTGTAGGTTTTCCGAAACTAAGCGGACCGCTTTGATAAACAGCTAATCCATTTACTGTTCCAACTCTTGAGCCGGAAGTATCGATTAAAATGGTTCCTTCATTAATAAGCTCTGTGACTTTGGATTCATACAAACCGTGTCTTTCTTTCCACGAAATAAATGCGTTATCAACATGATAATCTGTAACGTGTTTTTCTCCTCCATTTTTTGCCCAGAAACATGCTTCTCTTGTCAGGTCAGCAATGTATGCAAATCTTGTTGTAAGTTTATTTTTTTCGCCGGCGTACCGGGCGCCATATTCAACAATTTTAGCAATAGCAGATTTATCAAACTCAAGTAATTTTTCTGTTTCAATTAATTTTTTAATAATCATAGCATATTCATTTAATGCTTGATCAGTGCGTTTCATTTCATAATCGAAGTCAGCTTTTACTTTGAATATTTTGTTGAAATCATCTTCATAAGAAGAAAGAATTGAATAGATATTATTATTCCCAATCAGAATTATTTTTGCATCGATATTAATTGGTTCAGGTTTTAAAACGCTCGGAGAAAATTGAAAAAGGTTTGCAAGTTCCTGAATTTCCAACTGCCCGTATAACAAAACTCGTTTCAGTGTTTTCCAAACACCAGGCTCACTAAATGAATCAAGAGCATTGATTACCAAAAAACCTCCATTGGCACGCAGTAAAGAACCGGCTTTTATTTTTGTAAAATCTGCATACCAGCCGCCGCGTCCGTCACTATATTTCTCAATTGTGCCGAAAAGATTGCTGTACGTTGGCGATGTTTCAATTATTACTGGTTGGTCTTTCACTTCAGAATTATCAAGAATAACATTTACTTCGTATTCTCTTAAGTAATCAATTACAATTCCAGTTGGCGTTTCTTCTTGAGCTGGTTTTTGACCTTTAAACACATCAAGATTTGAAAGAATGTTTTGATGAACTTGCTCTAAGAATTCCTTTACTTTTCCATTTTTATATTTTTTCTTCAAGTTGCCAATTGCAACAGAAACAATATCTTTTACAAATTCACTTTCTAAGTGAATAACTTTTTCTTGATAATCTTGAGTTAATTTTAAACTTTCCATAAAGAGCGTTTGAAGTTCTTCCTGATAAGAAGAATACTTTGCGGAAATCTCTTCAGCTTTTTCTTTTGTTATCTTTTCTGTTTTTATTAGGTCGTCTAGTTGCCGCATGAATACTGGTTGTTCATCAACAACTGCTAAAATTTCGGGACGTACAAGCTCACCAACCTTAACTTGTCCTAATGTGAAATTATCTTTACGCAATCGATCTTCAAATTGATTCATCATTTTTTGCTGAGTTTTTCCGTATTCGGCAAGCAAGTGTTTTTTCTTTGATGCAAACGGATCAGTAGTTAAAACGTGAGGAATTTTTTCTTGAAGGAAATGAATTGCACGGTTTAAATCTTTTTTGAAGTGACATGCTTTTCCAACCTGAAATACCAGTAATAGCGGCCGATCTTGATCTTTGAAATTATTTACATAAGCATAATCATAAAGTTCCGTTGAGTCTGGAGCGATTGATTCGAGCACCATTTTAATTGTAGTGAATTTACCAGTGCCCGAAAGTCCAGTAACAAATATGTTGTATCCGGGACTTTTTAGTTCAACTCCTATTTGCAATGCTTTAAGAGCGCGCTCTTGACCAACGATTCCTTCAATCGGTTTTACAGTTTTAGTCGTATCGAACTCAAATATTTCCGGATCACATTTCCATCTTAAGTCTTCGGGTTTTAATTCTACCGGTTTACGAGCTTTGAGAAGTGCCATTTTCAAATTCCTAAAATGATGTTGAGGAATACATTAACTAAAATAATATAAAAATGAAAGAAATGTGAACCACAAATTCTATTTGTCATATGCATTTTAAAATGATAATGATAAATATGTAAATGATAAAATAACGTTGTAATTTTAATTGTCGCTTTTTCTGGAAAACTTTCCCAGACGCTATGCGTTTTGGGTGAAGTATATTTTAAATGAGGATCATCATTTCATTAAGGAGGCTTATACCATTTTTCATTAATAATGATGAGTTTTAATTAAATGAACGAAACAGATAATTTGCTTTTAGAAAAACTAATATCTCTTGATAGTCTGAAACAAAAAATTCAGAATAATGAATTTATTAACAAAAAAATTTTTGTTTCACCTTTTGCCGGATCTTTAAGACAATTGATTGTTTCCTCTATTTCAAAAATTGAAAATCATATTTTAATGCTTTGCCCGTCAGTTCAAAATATTAATGAAACTAAAGTTGAACTCAGCATTTTAGGATTAGAAGATTTTATTGTGAGTGCGGATGATTTTACAACCGATACACTTCAAGAACGCTTAACTGATTTAGCAAATAGGGAAAAATGTATTTTGATTTCCACCTATAATCTGCTGACGAAAAAAATTCCTTCGAGAAATGAAATTGAAAAAAACACTACTAAAATTGAAATTGGCAATAATTTGGGCTATGATGAATTAATAGAGTATTTAAATTCCATTAATTACAATAGCGGCAAATTTGTAGATTCTCCGGGAATGTATTCTATTCGCGGATCAATTATTGATTTTTGGTCTTTCAGCGAAAAGATTCCGGCAAGATTAGAATACGATGGAGATTTTATAGAATCAATTCGCCACTTTGATCCTGAGAATCAAAGATCACTCAATAATATTGAATCTGTTTCTATTGCATCATCAATTGAAAATGATGAAAGTGAATTCACCGGTTCTATATTCGATTATTTTGAGAACCCATTAATTTTTGCTGAACAATTCGAATTAGAAAATATTTTCCATCCTGACTTCGAGATATTAGAACAAAGTTTTGTTGAAGAAGAAATTGATGATGAATTAAAAGAAGAACTTTTTGAAGAACAAGAGAAAGAACAAGCTGCCGAACAAGTTCAAAACAATAATATTGAATTAAGCGACTTAGAAAAACTTTTTGAAAAAAAAGCTCGATGGATTATAGAACTGCCGTTAGGAAATAATGAAACAAAGCTGGACCTTAATTTAATAGATTCTCCATCAATCAATTCGAATTATGAAACCCTTTTTAAATTAATCATAGAATATTGCACTAAAGATTATGACGTAATTATAGCCGTGGAAAACGAACTGCAGCAGAAACGACTCACAGAATTACTTTCAGAATTCAGATTTGAACTTGCCGAGCTGATTGAAAAATCAAAGTTGAGAATCATTATCATTCCAATTAAAAGCGGATTCATTTCAAAAAATGATAAGCTTTTGGTTTTAACAGACTATCATATATTTAACAAACCTTATAGAACGAAACTTTCATCTAGGTATAACAGAAAAAAATCGCGGACCAAAGATTTTTCATCAATAAACAAAGGTGATTTTGTAGTTCATGAAAATTTTGGCATTGGTAAATATGTTGGATTAGAGACAATAAAAATTGGTCAAGTTGATCAAGAATCAATAAAAATTATTTATGCTGAAGGAGGAGTAGTTTATGTTAATCTAAATTACTTATCGCTAGTCAAAAAGTTTTCATCTAAAGAAAACGCTGAACCAAAACTTTCAGTACTTGGCGGTAATGAATGGAAATCAACTAAGAAAAAAGTTAAATCGAAAATAAAAGATGCAGCGAGAGAATTAATTTCACTCTATGCAAAACGTAAATCTGCAAAAGGAATTTCATTTAGTCATGATTCAATTTGGCAGAAAGAATTAGAAGCTTCATTTTTATATGAAGATACGCCCGATCAGACAAAAGTTACTGAAGAAGTAAAGCAAGATATGGAGAGTGAAAACCCGATGGATCGATTAGTGTGCGGAGATGTTGGATTCGGGAAAACAGAAATAGCTGTCCGTGCAGCATTCAAAGCAATTAACGAAAGTAAACAAGTTGCCATGCTTGTTCCAACCACAATATTAGCAGAGCAGCACTTTAATACTTTTAAAGACCGGTTAGCGCAATTTCCGGTACGAGTTGAAGCGTTATCAAGATTTCAATCAAAATCAGAGCAATCAGAAATAATTAAAAAATTAGAAAAAGGCGAAGTGGACTTTGTAGTTGGCACTCATCGACTTCTTTCAAATGATATCAGGTTTAGAGATTTGGGTTTATTGATTGTTGACGAGGAACATCGATTTGGGGTAATGGCAAAAGAAAAATTACGTTCATTAAGAACTAATGTAGACACACTTTCATTAACCGCAACTCCAATTCCAAGAACACTTAATTTGTCATTGCTTGGCGCAAGAGATTTATCAATCATTGCCACACCTCCGCCGAACCGTCAGCCAATTTATACTAAAGTTGACACTTTTAATATTCATCGAGTTCGAGATTGGATCTTAAATGAGATTAAAAGAAACGGACAAATTTATTATGTTCACGACCGAGTACAATCAATTGATAAAATAACTTCTTATTTAAAAAAACATATTCCGGAAATAAATATTGCAATAGCACATGGGCAGATGAAGCCGGCACAACTTGAAAAAGTTATTTATGATTTTTTGAATAAAAAATATCAGATGCTCGTTTCTACAAAAATAATTGAATCTGGAATTGATATTCCAAATGTGAACACTATTATAGTGAATCGTGCTGACCGATTTGGTTTAGCAGAACTGCATCAATTACGCGGAAGAGTGGGGCGGTCTGATAGACAAGCATATGCCTATTTTCTTGTTCCATCTCTAAATTCTGTTACTAAGAAAGCTGTTAAGCGTCTTCAGGCAATTGAAGAATATACTGACTTGGGTGAAGGATTTAGTATTTCCATGCGAGATCTTGAAATCCGCGGAGCCGGTAATTTGCTTGGAACTGAACAAAGTGGTTTTATCGATTCTGTGGGATTTGATCTCTATATGAAATTGCTTGATGAAGCTGTTGAAGAAATAAAATCGGAAGAGTTTAAAGACTTATTTAATAATCTTCCAAAACATACAGATCGAGCAGAAACAACGATAGACACCTTTTATGAAATAGGAATTCCAAAAGAATACATGCCGGATCAATCCGATAGATTAAGTTTTTATACTGCACTCTTCACAATGTTGAAAGCCGAAGAAGCTGATGAGCTTAAGGAAGAAATGAAAGATCGATTTGGGAAAATCCCATTAATTGTTGAAAGACTTATAGAGACAGCAATTCTTAGATATTTCGCTTCTTATTCATTATTCGAAAGAGTTATAATCCAAAAAGAAAGAACAGTGGTTATACTTCCAAAAGGGGATAAAGAAGATTTTTACAAGAATCAGTTTATAAGTCTACTCGATTTCATTAATAAAAATCATTCTAAAGAAATAAAATTTGTTCAAGATAAAGAAAATCTAAAACTGGAAATTCAAACAAAAGGATTAACATTAGACAGCATTATTGTTTTTCTAAAAGAATTCTTTATGAAAGTGAAAAATGTAATTTCAAACAAAGTTACTATTAGTTAAATTGATTTTGAATTTAATTGGAGTTCAGCATGGGAAGGTTATTTAAGTGGTTTTTAATGCTGTTATTTATTGCTTTAATTGCCTTACAGTTTGTTGAAGTTGAACGAACAAATCCTCCAGTTACGGGAGATTTAAAAGCCCCAGCAGAAGTAAAAAAAATTTTCAAAAAATCTTGTTATGACTGCCATTCAAATGAAACAGAGTGGCCTTGGTACAGCCACGTTGCTCCGGTATCTTGGTTAATTATCGATGATGTTAATGTTGGAAGAAAACAATTAAATTTTTCTGAATGGGAAAGACTTGCAAGCAGAAAAAGAAATGAATTGAAAAAAGAGATTTGGAATGAGATTAATAAAGGGAACATGCCATTGAAAATTTACACATATGTTCATCCGGCTTCAACTTTGGATTTAACTCAAAAAAATATAATTAAACATTGGGCTTCAGGTACAAGAGTTTGGGATTAATAATATTGTTGGATCAGTTAAATTTCTAAATCAATCTATCTTTAAATCTTCTGCTCATCTGAATTTTTTCACCATTTTTGAGAAGTACTACATAATCACCATGAGACCATGGCTGCATCTCTTTAATTTGTTCAATATTGACAATGTATGAGCGGTGAATTCGTGCAAACTTTTGTGGATCAAGTGATTCTTCCGTGTTGTTCATCGTTTCGCGAACTAAATATTTTCCTTTGTCCGTATGAAGTTCAATATATTTTTCCTCTGCGCTTACGTAAATTATTTCATTCACATTAATGAAGAAATATTTTGAGCCGATATTTACCATGAACCGATCAAGATATTTTTTCTCTTTTTTTATTTCTTCAATCAGCAGTTTGTAATCATTACCTAGTTTATTTTTTGAATGAATATGTTCAATTGCTCGGTCAAATGATTTTTTGAATCGGTTTTTATCGAAAGGTTTTAATAAATAATCAACGGCATTAATTTCAAATGCGTTTATAGCATATTGGTCGTATGCTGTTATGAAAACGACCGGCGGCATGATATCTATACCAACATTTTGTATTACAGTAAATCCATCAAATCCCGGCATTTGAATATCCAACAAAACTAAATCTGGTTTTTCAGATTTTATTTTATCAATCGCTTCTTTTCCGTTTTCAGCTTCGATAATCGTAACATTTTTTTGAAGCTCTTTAAGAAAAGAAATCACTTTTCTTCTTGATGGTTGTTCATCGTCTGCAACTAATATTTTTAATTTTTCATTCATTTTCTTTTTTATATGGAATTGAAATATTAATTACTAATCCTCCTTCTGGAAGATTTTCCCAATTAAACTCATAATCAGATCCATATAGTTTCTCAAGTCGTTCAACCGTGTTTGATAAACCAACTCCTTTTTTCAAAATATTTCCATCATTTTTATTTATGCCCGGCCCATTGTCTTTTACTTGCAGAAGTAGTTTTTCATTTTCTCGTTTTATAGCGATAGAAATTTTGGTTGATCTTAAATTTTCCATACCATATTTAATTGAGTTTTCAACTAACGGCTGGAATAAAAAATTTGGAACGACAGCATTTTCGAGTTTCTTCTCTATATTAATTTTGACTTCTAACTTATCTTTGAAGCGTGACTTCATTATTTCGATGTAGAGATTCAGTATTTCAATTTCATGTTTTAGTTTATTTTCTCCTTTTCCAGAACTTTTTAAAGTGATTCTTAAAAGATCACTCAAGTTTGCAATCATTTTATCAGCTGTTTCTAAATCATCATACATTGTAGAAGAAATCATATTTAGAGTGTTGAAAAGAAAATGAGGATTGAGCTGCATCTTTAATGCTTCGAGCCGGGTTTTGGTTAAAAGCTCTTCAAGTTTTGCTGTTCTTATTTTTTGTTCTTCTTTTTCTTTATTCATTTTTATTACAATATAAATAGCATAAACAACCCAAAAAATTATGAATTGCTTTAAGTATTCCATTACTATTCTGAATGGAATGTATCCATAATCATATGTTCCAAAATCTAGAGCCGGATAAATTATTGACCGAGAAATGTACATCATCGACGTGTGCGTTAAACCAACTGCAACTGTGAAGAGTAAATAAAACGGCAACCGATTTAAAATATTGTGTTTATATAATGGATATCTTTTAAAGAATGCAAGAATAGCCGGAATTAATAACCAAAATGTGTAAACGCCGGTCAGTTCATCTATCAAAGGAAAAATTATGATGTAAAAAATTTCTTGTGGAGTCAGTTTATTGTAATTATCTGCAATTTCAGCAGTAACATTTATTGCAGCACTCGTTAAGCCCATTACTGTAGCAATGGCAAAACAAATAAAGAAAATTTTTAGCTTACTTTGTTTTTCAAATAAATACATATTCTATGCTGAATGTTGATTGTAATTTATTAATTCACACACAAAATATCTGTCATTTCTTAAATAAAATATAATCTCTTGGTGTGAATGGGATTATAATAGGTATAAAAGGGAGTCATTGTGTGTGTATATAATTTCATTTAACATAAGCTTGAAATTAGTTTTAGTTTGATTTGCTCTTCAATGAACATGATTTCCACTTCGTACCCATTTTTTCGCCGTTCGTGACAAACCACAATTATTAATGTAACTAATAAGATAACTTTGCCCTCACAATAAACATTAAAAAGGAAAGATACTATGGAAACAACAAACAGAAGATATGACATAGATTGGCTGAGAGTCCTAGCATTCTATTTATTGATTTTTTATCACGTTGGAATGGTTTTCGTGCCGTGGGAATTTCATATAAAAAATTCCACAACAGCAGAATGGTTCGAAACATGGATGGCATTTTTAAGTCAGTGGCGCTTGCCTCTGTTATTTCTTATTTCTGGAATAGTGGTTTATTACTCACTTGGTAAAAGAACGAGTGGAAAATTTCTTCTCGAAAGAGCTAAAAGATTATTTATACCGCTTATTTTTGGAATGTTAGTAATAGTTCCTCCTCAAATTTATTTTGAAAGAATTTCTAATGGCGTTCAATTTGCAAACTATTGGGAATTCTGGAAAACTGTGTTCAATTTTGTACCATATCCAATGGGTGGAAGTTTAAGCTGGCATCATCTCTGGTATGTACTTTACATTTTTGTTTATTCGTTCTTTGCACTTCCAATATTTCTCTTTTTAAGAAGTGATAAATCAATCACAATAAAAAATAGAATAAGCGGATTTGTTAAAAGTAATCCAAACACGATTTATTTGATTATTATCCCATTGCTATTGTTTTATTATCTACTCGTCCGAAAATTTCCAACTTCGCATGCATTAATTGATGATTGGTATAATCACAGCATTTCGTTTACAGTTTTTCTGTTTGGATTTTTGATTGCATCGATAGATGGTTTTTGGGATGCTATAACTTTAAAACGAAAACAATCGCTTATAATGGCAGCAATACCATCTGCAATTTTGATTTTATTTGTTTGGGGACCGACTTTCGAAATTCCATTCGAAGAAGCCGATTGGTTTATTTATCTGTATGGAATATTTAAGTGGACATTTATTACATCCTGGCTTCTTGCAATTCTTGGTTATGCTAAAATTTTCTTAAACAAACCGAGTAAAGTTATTTCTTATGCAAACGAATCAGTTTATCCGCTCTACATTCTTCATCAAACAGTTATGATTGTATTTGGCTATTACATAATTCAATGGAACTGGGGAATCGTTCCTAAATTTTTCTTGCTGGTAGTTCTAACCTTTGGAGCAAGTTTTCTTATCTATGAAATAATTGTTAAGCGTTTTAGTGCAACAAGATTTTTATTTGGAATTAAGCCGCTTGAAAGAAGAATTAAATCGTTCGAAACAAGAACTAAAATTATACAACTCGAAAATCAATAAACAAAAAGGCAAACAATGAAAAAGTATTTCCAATCTTCATTAGTTTTATTTATTCTGTTTGATGTTGCCCTTTTATTCGGTCAAACAAGTCAAAGTTCATATTCAGAAACATTACTTTCCGATAATACAACAGTTCATCATGTTTCTAGACCAGCTATGATATTTACACCAATTCAAAATCAAGTTGCCGGATTAATTGGTTTTACAAGCGGATTATATCTTAACAATTCTTTTTATGTGGGGCTTTCAGGTTATGCAAATCTAACTCACTCAAAAGTTAATTCCGGAATGTTAGGTGTGGAAATCGAAAACACAATTAATCCTGAAAATCTTGTACATTTTGGTTACAGTCTTTTCGCTGGCATCGGATTCGTAAAAGATTACCAACAGAAAAATGGTTTGCTGGATGATTTCTTAAATATATTTGGAACACAATTCTATTTTGCTCAGCCAAGTGTATTATTAGAAATTAATTTCGATTCATTCACTCGCATAGCAATTGGTGCGGGCTATCGTTTTGTTGCCGGCTTGAATGAAATGAACAAAGATATTTCCATTTCTAAACTTCAAAATCGCGATTTGAATAACCTTACTTTCTTCATCAACCTAAAAACAATTTATTTTTAACAGCACAAAGTATTAAGATGAGGAGGTTATTCATTACCTCCTTTTATCGTCTTGAACTTCTTTTTATTAGACCCCGTTATCTCTCTTAATAGAATTGAATACAATTAATTCTTAAATTTGTATCCGTTCTTGTAATATTACTTATCAAAAGACAAGTAGAAAGTTAAAGGAAATTCAATGAACGATACTAATAATAATGGTCAACCACTCCTTGATGAAATTGAAATTCGCGAATGGCTTGAATCACTTGAATATGTGCTTCAATCCGGCGGCCCTGATAAAGTAAAAGATTTGTTGCATAATCTCAGCGCTTATGCTCATGAGTCTGGAGTTGATTTACCGTTTACAGCAAACACTCCATATATAAACACAATTCCAAAAGAACAGCAGCCGCCATTCCCGGGTGGTAGAGAAATTGAGCGACGAATAAAAAGTTTGATTCGCTGGAATGCAATGGCTATGGTTGTTCGTGCAAACAAAGAAGAAGCTGGAATAGGCGGACATATTTCAACTTATGCATCTGCGGCAACATTGTATGAAATTGGATTCAATCATTTCTTTCGCGGTAAAGATGGAAATCATGACGGAGATATAATTTATTTTCAAGGTCACGCCTCTCCGGGTATTTATGCGCGCGCCTTCCTCGAAGGAAGAATTTCAAAAGAGCAGTTAGAAAACTTTAGAAGAGAATTAAAACCAGGCGGCGGACTTTCATCTTATCCGCATCCTTGGCTTATGCCAGATTTTTGGGAATTTCCAACAGTATCTATGGGACTTGGTCCTATACAAGCAATTTACCAGGCACGTTTTGCAAGATACCTTGAAGACCGCAGTTTGAAAAAACCAAGCAATCAAAAAGTCTGGGCTTTCCTTGGCGATGGCGAAACAGATGAACCCGAAGCACTTGGAGCGATTTCACTTGCAGCACGAGAAAAACTTGATAATTTAATTTTTGTAATCAATTGTAATTTACAGAGGCTTGATGGACCGGTACGTGGCAATGGAAATATTGTTCAAGAACTTGAAGCAAGTTTTCGTGGTGCTGGCTGGAATGTTTTAAAAGTTATTTGGGGCAGCGATTGGGATGCTTTATTAGAACAAGATAAAAACGGAATCCTTTTAAAAAGAATGAATGAAGTAATTGATGGTGAATCTCAGAATTACATTGTTCATGACGGAAAATATATTCGTGAAAATTTCTTCGGTAAATATCCCGAGCTTCTAAGGTTGGTTGAAAAGTACAGCGACGAACAATTGATGAAAATGAAACGGGGCGGACATGATCCTGAAAAAGTCTTTTCCGCTTATAAATTTGCAATTGAACATAAAGGCGCACCGACTGTATTACTTGCAAAAACAGTAAAAGGTTACGGACTAGGAGAAGCCGGTGAAGGAAAAAATATTACCCATCAGCAAAAGAAATTAAACGAAGATGAACTTAAAGAATTTAGAACACGCTTTGCTATTCCATTAAGCGACGAAGAAGTTGTTAAAGCTCCTTTTTATAGACCAGAAGAAGATTCTGCCGAAATAAAATATCTGAAAGAGAGAAGGAAAATTCTTGGTGGTTATGTTCCCAAGAGAGTTGTAAAAACATCTCCGCTTAAAACTCCATCAGAAGAATTGTTTAAAGAATTTTATGAGGGAACTGAAGGAAGAGAAGTATCCACAACAATGGTTTTTGTAAGAATACTTAGTAAACTTTTGCGCGATAAAGAGATTGGTCATTTAATTGTTCCAATCGTTCCCGATGAAGCACGTACTTTTGGAATGGAGGCGCTGTTCCGTCAAGTTGGAATTTATTCTCACCCCGGTCAATTGTATGAACCAGTCGACAAAGATAGTTTACTTTATTATAAAGAAGCTAAGAACGGACAAATATTGGAAGAGGGAATTACTGAAGCTGGTTCGATGTCATCATTTATTGCTGCTGGAACTGCTTATGCGACACAAGGAGTTAATACAATTCCTTTCTTTACATTGTATTCAATGTTTGGAATGCAAAGAGTTGGAGATTTGGTTTGGGCTGCAGCAGATATGAGAACAAAAGGATTTATTCTTGGTGCAACAGCCGGTAGAACAACTCTATCCGGTGAAGGTTTGCAGCATCAAGATGGTAATTCTCATTTACTTGCTTACCCGGTTCCTAATCTTATTTCTTATGATCCGGCGTTTGCGTATGAGTTAGCTGTAATCATTCGAGATGGAATTTATCGTATGTATGAAAAGCGTGAAGATGTATTCTATTATATTACTATAATGAATGAAAATTATGTACAACCAGAAATTCCAACCTCTAAGAATATTAAAGATGGAATTTTGAAAGGGCTATATAAATTTAAAAAGAGTGATTTGAAGAATGCAAAAGAGAAAGTCCAATTACTTGGCAGCGGAACAATTTTGAATGAAGTAATCAAAGCATCTCAGACACTTGAAGAAAAATATGGCGTAGCAGCAGATGTTTGGAGTGTAACTAGTTATAAAAATCTGCATCTAGATGCACAAGAAATAGAAAGATGGAATATGTTGAATCCAGACAAAGAGGCAAAACTTCCATTCGTTGCTGAAATAACAAAAGGTGAAAGTGGAGTATTTGTTGCTGCTTCGGATTATGTGCAGCTTTCGACAGATGCAATTGCTAAATGGTTTCCAAGTCCACTACATTCACTCGGCACATTTGGATTTGGAAGAAGCGAAGGAAGAACATCATTACGTGATTTCTTTGAAGTTGATGCAAAACATATTGCATATGCATCTCTATATTCATTAATGAAGGAAGGTAAATTAAAATCTGAGGTAGTAAAGAAAGCACAAAAAGAATTAGGAATAAATCCGGATAAATTAAATCCGGCAAAAGCTTAAAAAATTTAACGGATGAAAAATGATTGTAGATTTTAGATTACCGCATCTTGGCGATGGAATTAATTCTGCAGATGTAATAAAAGTAAATGTAAAAATTGGTGATAAGGTTTCTGTTGATCAAGTTGTAGTTGAGATTGAAACAGATAAAGCAACAGTTGAAGTTCCTTCTGATGTAGCCGGAATTGTAAAAGAAATTTTTGTTAAAGAGGGAAGTAAAGCCAAAGTAGGTGAGCCCTTAATTTCTGTTGAGGTAAGCGAGCAGTCGTCGGAAAATAGTGGTCAGTTATCAGTTGCCGGCGATCAATCATTTGAGGAAAAAAATGAATCTGAACCACCATTACAAACAAATCAACAAAAAATAACCGAAAAACCACCGACCAAATCACCTATCACCGATCACCGATCATCAAAAGGTGTTTATGAATTTAAAATTCCGGAGCTTGGAGAAAATATTACAAGCGCACAAGTTTCAAAAGTAATAGTAAAAACCGGAGATAAAGTTTTTGCTGATCAAATAATTTTGGAAATTGAAACAGACAAAGCGACAGTTGAAGTTCCGACTGAAATAGGAGGAATTGTAAAAGAAGTAAATGTAAAAGATGGTGATAAAGTTTCTGTTGGA
>Ga0194127_10001337_pt1 | contig 36325 bp, 27 predicted proteins | sample TA2KigC100mmetaG_FD_148624 | JGI IMG/M metagenome (GOLD analysis project Ga0194127, IMG submission 148624) | Freshwater microbial communities from Lake Tanganyika, Tanzania - TA2015036 Kigoma Deep Cast 100m | ecosystem: Environmental > Aquatic > Freshwater > Lake | place: Tanzania: Lake...
CCCCGCGCAGGATGATCTCCATCTGCGCGCGGCGGCGCTCGAGATCCTCGCGGTTCAGCGACAGATCCGTCGCCATCCGATTGAAGCCCGCCACGAGCTGCGCGATCTCGTCGCGTCCACCCTGCTGCACGCGCACGTCGAGATTTCCCGCGCCGACCTCCGCGGTGGCGAACGCGAGCCGCTCGATGGGCTCGGTGACCTGCTTGGCGAGCCGGAAGCCGATCCAGGACGAGAAGAGCACGCTCGCCAGCGTCACCATCGCGAGCAGCATCAGCATGCTGCCCTGGAACGTGCCCTTGTTCGGCTGCAGCCGTTCGTACGCCTCGCGGGCGGCGCGGATCGCGGAGACGCGTTTGCCGATCGCGCGGGGCAGGAAGCGGTTCACGACCACCACACCGACGATCTCGCCCGCCTCGTCGCGGCGGACCGGCACCACGGAGCGCACCAGCTCGCCCGGGCCCGCGCCCTCGACGACGCTGCGCTCCTCGCCGTCGAGCCCGGCCCGGATCAGCGCGGAGCTGGCGGCCTCGAACGCCACCACGGCAACCTCGGGGTGGGTCGCCGTGGCGAGAGCGTCGAGCTTGTCGTCGAAGACCTCGACCACGCCCAGGCCGTACTCGGCCTGCTTCTCCGAGACCAGGCGCTGCAGCGCGGCGGACGACCCGTCTCGGAGCAGGTCGCGCTCGCCGAGCACGCCGGCGATCCGGCGCGCGAAGAACAGCGAGGACTGCTCCGCCTCGGCGTAGTAGGTGTCGGCGACCTCGACCGACTGCCCCAGGCTCTCGGAGAGCTCGAACTCGAACCAGATGTTGACGGCTCGCGACACCAGCAGCGCCGAGAGCACGAAGAGCGCCGACGACGACAGCGCCGTCGCGAAGACGAACGAGATCACGAAGCGCGCGTTCAGCCGCGAGCCGAAGCGCCCGGTGCGCCGATCGATGAAGAGCTTCACCGCGTTGCGCGCGAGCAGGAAGACCAGCAGCCCGATCAGGATGACGCTCGCGTGCACCAGAGCGAGCAGAAGCGTGTCGCTGCCGATCGGCAGCAGCTTCGAGCGCGTGATCAGCGCCTGCTCGACCGCCAGCAGCACCGCGACGACGACGAACGCGAGCGCCGCCAGGCGCCAGTCGCGCCGCCGCCGCCGCCGCTCCGGCGCGGGCAGGCCGGGGCGCTCGTCGATCTTCTGCTCCGAGCCGTTTCGTGCCGCTTTCAAGCCGACGCAACGCTAACGCACCAAAGCCGATCGGCTCAAGCGGAGAAGCGCGCATGGCCGGATCGTAAGCCCACGAAAACCCGCCGCTTTGCAGGTGACTTCCGTCAAGCGCTGCGGGCCGGATTCCGAAGAGCCGGAGGTGCAAACGCGCGCAAAGAATCCGGCGACCGCGGACCAGGAAGAGCGCATCGCGCGACTCCTGAAGAGCTTCTCCACCGACCCGACCGATGGCCGTGCCTTCCGCACGCTGGAGGAGCACCTGTTCCTCGCCGGCTCGTGGCGAGAGCTCGCGGGGGTGTACGAGTGCCGGCTCGGCGTGCTCGCGAGCCCGAGCGACGAACACGCGAATCTGCTCGGCCGACTCGCGAACGTCCTGGCCGACCGCATCGGTGATACCGCCGCCGCGCGTGCGCGCTACGAGGAGCTGCTGCGCGTGCAGCCGCGAAATCCGAGCGCGCTCTCCTCGCTGCGCCGGCTGCTCACGCGCTCGGGTGAGCTGACCAGCGCCCTGCAGCTCGCGGAGCTGGAGGAGGCGCAATCGCTCGAGGCCAAGCCTCGCGCGCGGCTGCTGGCCGAGATCGGAGAGCTCTGGCGCGGCGTCGGCGACGCGGCCGAAGCCCGCAGGCGCTTCGAGGCCGCGCTCGAGCTCGATCCCGGCTGCGCGGCCGCGCTGGCCGGAGTCGCCGCCATGGCCGAACGACCGTCCGAGCCGGCCGACGCGATCGGAGCGCTCGAGCGACGTCTGCCGACGCTCGCCGGCGCCGCGCGCGCGGACGCGCTGGAGCAGATCGTCGCGCTCCTGCCCGCCGCCGAGAGCACCCGCGCGCGCGAGCTGCTCGAGACGCTGCTGCGCGAGTTCCCGGAGCGGCGCGCGCCGCTCGAGCGGCTGATCGAGCTCGAGCGCAGCGCCGCCAACGTGAGCCGCGTGGGAGAGCTGCAGAGCGCCCTCTTCGCGCTCGTCCGCGATCCGGCGGAGCGCGTGCGCCTCGCGCTCGAGGCGTGCACGCTCCAGCTCGACGAGGCGGGCGAGGTCGCGGCGGCGGAGCACTGGTGCGAGCAGGCGAACGGGATCGCGCCGGAGAGCGCCGCCGTACAGAAGCTCCGACTGCGCGTCCATCGCAGGACCGCGAACACCCCCCGCGTGCTCGAGGCGCTCGAGAGACTCGTCGAGATCGAGGGCGACTCGCCGATGCGCCTGCTCGAGATCGCGGTCCTGCACGAGCGCGAAGGGCGCGCCGAGCAAGCGATCGAGTGGCTCGAGCGACTTCTCGCGCGCGACCCCTACGACGACGAATCGCTCGCCATCCTCGAGCGCTGCCTCGCGAGGCTCGGCCGCCACGGCGAGCGCGCCGAGGTGCTCGAGCGGCGCGCAGCGGCGGCGAACAGCAACGAGGCCGCCGCCGACGCGATCGTCGAGCTCGGCAACCTCCACCTGAGCGCGCTTGCCGATCTCGCCGGGGCGGAAGCGTCCTACCGCCGCGCGCTGGAGCAGGTGCCGGGGCACGCGGAAGCGTCCACCCAGCTTCGCGAGCTTTTGCGCAAGGGCGAGCGCTTCGCCGAGCTCGCTTCGCTGCTGGAGCAGATCGCGAAGAGCGCGCCCGCCGGTGCGGAGCGCGCGCGGCTGCTCTGCGAGCTCGCCGAGCTGCAGACGGATCGGCTCGCGGAGCCTGCCGCGGCGCGGCGCAGCTTCGAGGCCGCGCTCGAATCCGACCCGGCCTGCGCGGCTGCGATCGCCGGGATCGACGCGCTGGCAGGCGACGTTCGCGAGCCGGGCGCGAGGATCACGGCCTGCGAGCTCGAGCTCGCGCTCGAGCCGCCCGACGCTCGGGCCGTGGAGCTTCTGGAGCTGCTCGCGCGCGCGGCGCTCGAGCTCGGCGATGCCGCGCGCGCCCGCACGGCCGTCGCACGTTGGGCAACGCTGGCACCGACTCCGGCTTCGCTCGGGCTGCAGGCCGAGCTCGCCCGGGGCGCCTCGGACGAGGAAGGCGAGGCCGCGGCGCTCGAGGGTCTCGAGGTGCTGCTGCAGGCGACGCCGGCCGCCCACGCGCTCGTCTGCCTGCGACTCGCCGAGCTGTCTCTCGGCAGACCCGCGGCCGACGCCCCGCGCGGAGCTGCGTTCTGGTATCGCCGCGCACTCGCGAGCGCTCCCGACGACGCAGAGCTGCGCCGGCGGGTGATCGAGCTTCATCGCCGCACCGGAAACCTTCCGGAGCTCGCAAGCGAGCTGCGCGCGGCGCTCGATCGCGCCGGTAGCGCCGCACCGATCGCGCTCTCGCTCGAGCTCGCACGCGCGCTCGCCGAGCTCGGAAATCTGAGCGAGGCGAGTCGCGTGCTTCAGCCCGCCTTCGAGCGCGCTCCGGAATCCGCGGATGCCGGAGACCTGCTCGAAAGCCTCCTGGCCGAGCAGGATCGCATCGAGGAGCTCTGCGACGTGCTCGCGCTTCGGCTCGCCCACGAGCGCGACCCCGCGCGTCGGCGGGAGCTGGCACACCGCCAGGCCGGGCTGCTGCTCGAAGGCCTGCAGCGGGCGCCGGATGCCGTGGCGGCGCTGCGCGAGTTCGCGGATCCGACGCGCGACGGCCGACTCGAGAGCCTCTTCGCGCGCGCGCTCGACGCCGCCGGTGCCCGCGACGAGCTCGAGTCCTGGCTCGAGATGCGCGAGGCGCACGTCGACCCGCACGAGCGGACGGCCCTGCGGCTCCGACTCGCCGCGCTGAAGGAGCAGGCGGGCCGCCCGCGCGAGGCGATCACCTGTCTTTCGCGCGCCCTCCACGAGGGCGAAGCGGGCGACGCGGTGCGCTCGGTTCTGCTCGGACTGCTGCGCGAGCACGGATCGAGCGAAGAGCAGCGGGCGCTCCTCGACGACCTGATCGAGCGAAGCTCCGATCCCGCGCTGCGCGCAGCGCTCTGGATCGACCGGGCACGGCTCCTCGCGGAGAAGCTGCGCGATCCCGCCGGCGCGCTCGCCGACCTGGAGCGGGCGCAAGCGTCGATTCGCCTCGGCTCCGACGAGCTGCGCCTGGTCGCCGCTCTCTGCGCGTCGCTTTCGGCCACCGAGAAGCAGGCCGCGGCTCTTGCGAGGCTCGCGGAGTCCACGCCCGACGCCGAGGAGCGCCGCAGCACGTTGCTCCAGCTCTCGCAGCTCTTCGCGGAGGGACCGGAATCGGTCCGCAGCGCGGCGCGCGCGGAGGAGACGCTGGGTCGGCTGCTCGCACTGGATCCGGCCGACGCGGACGCGTTCGATCGCATCGCCAGGATCTACGAGACGTCGGGTCGCGGCGAGCCGCTGCGCAGGCTGCTCGCGGAGCGCCTCGCGCAGCCGGCGCTTCGGCCGGACGAGCGCAAGCCGCTCTCCGCCAAGCTCGCCGGGCTCCAGCTCGAGGCCGGCCAGCCCAGCCTGGCCGCCGAGACGCTCGTCGACTGCCGCAGCCGCGCCGACGAGAGCGACGCCGCGCTGGACGAGCTGCTCTTCAGAGCTCTCGACGCCGCCGGAAACTCGGTCGGACAGGCGCGACTCTGCGCGGAGCGGGTGGACGCCTGCGAGGGCGCCGATCGCGTGCGCTGGCTCCGGCGCTGGCTCCGCGCGCTCGAGCGCAACGGGGACGTTCCCGAGTCGCGCCTCGAGCTGATCGATCGGGTGCTCGCGGCGCATCCCGGCGACGGGGATCTGATCGCGGCGCGAATCCCGCTGCTGCGTGAGCTCGGAACCCCGCAGGCCCTCGCCGACGGGCTGGAGCGCACGCTCGCGGGGTCGGGCCCCGCCTCGGCCGCCGAACGTGCCGTGCTCGCGCGGGAGCTGCTGCGGCTCTACGAAGGTCCGCTCGCGAACCGCGAGCGGGCGCTCGCGCTCGTCGAGCGAGAGGTCGCCAACGACCCGGCGCTTCGCCCGCGAGGCCTCGCGGCCGCGCGCGCCCTCGGCAACGCCGAGGCCGAGCTGGCCCTGCTCCGCCCGCTGCTCGCCGACGGCCTGGCCGGCGCGCTCCCTGTGGACGAGCTGCGCGACCTGGGCCTGGCGCTGTTTCGCGCCGGGGAGACCGAACCCTCCTACGCGATTCTGTGTCGAGCCCACGAGCTCGTCTCCCGCGATCGAGAGGTGCTCGCGGCGCTCGAAGCGCTGGCGCGGGGTGCGCGGGACGATGCGCGCCTGGCCGAGCTTCTCGCCTCGCGCTTCCCGCTCGAAGCCGAGGCCTCGCGAGCTCGAATCGCCGCGGAAGCGGCCGCGGTCGCAGCTCGGCGCGGCGACGCGCAGGCCGAGCTTCTCTGGCTGCGCAAGCTGAACGCGCTCACGCCGGGGACGGACGAGAACCTGACCCGCCGGCTCGCGCTCGAGCGATCGGTGGGCACGGCCAGCGGACGTCTCGACGCGATTCTCGCCCTGCTCGCGATCGCGACCGATCCCGAGGAGCGCGCCGAGCTCGAAGCCGCCGGGGGCGAGGTGCTCGTCGAGAGCGGGCGCCTCGCGGACGCGAGCGCCTGTTTCGCGCGCGCTCTGGCCGGCAGGCGTGCGCCGCGGCTTGGCTGGCTGCGCGCGCAGAGCGACCTGCTCGCGCGCCTCGGCCGCACCACCGAGCGCGTGGACGTGCTGCGATTGCTGGCCAGCCATCCCGAGGCCGCGCCCGAGGAGCGCGCGCGTCACCAGCGCGAGCGCATCGAGCTCCTCTCGTCGCATCCGGAGCTGCGCGAAGAGGCCGCGCTCCAGATGCGCATGCTGATCGACTCGGATCCGAGCGCCGCGCGCCCGGCCCAGCTCGAGCGCATGCTCCGCCTGCTGCAGCTCTACCGCGATCTCGGCCGCGACGCCGAGTGGTGCGCGCTCGCCGAGCGCGTGCACGGGCTCTCGCCCGAAGCGGAGCGGGCCTCGCTCGAACGCGAGATCGCGGAGCGGCTCGGCCGCAGGCTGGGCTCGACCGACCAGGCCATCGCCGCGTGGCAGCGCGTGCTGCTGCGCGCGCCCGCCGATTCCGCCGCGCTCCAGGGGCTGTGCGAGCTGCTGCGCAGGCCCGGCGACGAGGCGCGTCGCGCCGATGCGCTCGAGCGGCTCGCGGCGACAGGCCCCGCCGGCGCCGAACGCCTCTGGCTCGACGCGAGCCGCCTGCGCTGGAGCTCGCTCGCCGACGCGCGCGCGGCGCTAGACGACGTCGATCGGGCGCTCGCGCTCGCGCCTCGGCTCGACGGCGCGCACGATCTGCGCTCCGAACTCTGCGCCCACCTCGATCAGCACAGCGAGGAGGCCGCCTCGCTGCGCGAGCTGCTCGACGTCGAGCCGCGCGGCCCCCAGGCCGCCGACCGCTGGCTGAGACTCGCCCAGCTCGCCGCGGCCCGCGACGACGCCGCGCCCGAGGCGATCGCTTCGGCGGAGCAGGCGCTCCTGCTGGCGCGCGGGCAGCGCTCGATGGTGCGCGAGGTGCGGCGGGTCTTCGAACGCGCGCGAGCCTGGGAACGCGCCCGCGATCTGCTTCGAGAAGAGGTCGAGGCTGCGACACGAGCGGAGGCGCCCGCTCTGCTGCGCCGACTGGCCAGGATCGCCTGGGACGAGCTTCGCGACGCGGTGCTCGCCTGCGACGCGCTCGAGGCGATCGAGGCGAGCGAGGCGCTGCGCGTGGACGACCGCGAGCGCTTCGCGGCAGCGCTTGCCGAGCTCGGTCGACACTCCGAGTCGCTGGCTCAGCGCGAGAAGGCGCTGACGGAGGTCGGAGACCTCGCCACCGGCGCAAGCTGGCTCGCGCTCGCGCGCGAGACGATGCAGAGGCTCGACGATCCCGGCCGGACACGCGAGGCCTGCGATCGCGCGCTCGCTCGCGAGCCCCACCTGATCGAGGCGCTCGAGCTCCGCGCCGGCGTCAACGCACGACTCTGCGATCCCGCGCGCGAGCTCGAGGACGTGCTCGAGCTCGCCGAGCTCGAGGCGTCGCCCGTCCAGTCCGCCACCTGGTTCACCCGCGGCGCGGAGATCGCGCGAAACCGGCTTGGCGACGAGGCGCGAGCCGGGGCGCTGTACCGGGCCGCGCTGAAGCGCGATTCGAGCCACCTTCCCGCGCTTCTCGGAGCCGGCGAGCTCGCGCTCGCCCGCGGCGACTGGGCCGAGGCCGAGCGAAGCCACGGGCTGGCCACCGCGCTCCTTCCCGGTACACCGGAAGCTCCGCGGCTCGCCGCAGTGGCGCGTTCGGCCGCGCGGGCCGCGGCCGAGCAGCAGCGCCAGGCGGAGGCGTACCGTTACCTGGAGCTCTCGCTTCAGCAGGAGCCCGACCACCCGGAGTCCCTCGACGCGATCGCGATCCAGTCCCTGCGGCTCGGTGCCTACGAGAAGGCGCGCGACAGCATCGACCGGCGCCTGCGCCGCTCGGATCTCGCGCCGCAGGAGTACGCGGATCGGCTCGTGAAGCTCGCCCAGGCCTGCGAAGGCCTGCAGCAGCTCGATCGCGCCGCAGCGGCTCTCGAAGAGGTACTGTCGATCCGGCCCGCGGACGAGGTCTCTCGGGCGCGCGCCGTCGATCTTCTCGAGCGTCTGGGCGAGACCGAGCGCGCGGTGCTGCAGCTCGACGCCTGGAGCGAGCAGGCGCCTGCGGAGTTCGCCTCGCGGCTGCGCGTGCGCGCAGCCGCTCTCGAGCTCTCGGCGGGCGATCGCGCCAGCGCGCGCGCGCGTCTGGAGGCGATCACCGCGACCGACGCGGCGCCGGACGATGCGTGGACCGCGCTTCTCGATCTGTCGCGCGCCGACGACGTCCCGGCCTCGACGCTCGCGCTCGCAGAGCGCGCCCTCTGCAGCGTTCGGTCGCCTCGCGCGCGCGGCGCGATCCTCTGGCTCGCCGCGGAAGCCGATCTTGCACTGGGCCGCCGCGCTGACGCGGCGCGGCTCGCGATCGAAGCGCTCGGCTGCGACCCGGCCCACCTCCCCGCCGCGCGACTCCTCGCCGCGGAGCTCGGCCAGCTCGAGGACTGGCGACAGGCGGTGGCGCTGCTCGAGCGCGCGCTCGACGTGGCCCACCCGGAACGCACGGTCGAATCGGAGCTGTGGGAGGCAATCGGTCGCGCCTACGCGGGGCCACTCGAGGACATCGAGCGCGCGCAGCGCTGCTACCGGCGCGCGCTCGAGTGCAACCCGCTGCGCTCGAGCGCGCGCGAGGCGCTCGCAGACACGACCGCCTTCGATCCGTCTGCGCACCGCGAGTCGGTCGCTGCACACCGCGAGCTGCTGGCGGCCAATCCAGCGCGACGCAGCTCCTGGCGCGCGCTCGAGCGCATCGCTGAGCACTGGAAGCGAGAGCGCGCGCAGATCACCTGCTCTGCGGTGCTGAAGGCGCTCGCGCCCGCATCGGGGACCGCAGCGGCGCCGCAGATGCTGCTCGCCGAGCTCGGTCCTGCCGGAAACTCGAGCGTCGCGGCGGCGAGCGAGCTCCTCCTGGCCCTTGCCGAGGCAGGCGCCCAGCCAGCAAGCGGCGCGGACGGAGCCGGTATCCCGAAGCTCTCGTTCGGGCTGAAGCGCGAGGTCGCCGCGATCGCCGGCAGCTCCTGGGGTCTTCCCGACGAGGTGCTCAAGAACGCCTGGAGTCAGCCGGGCGAGGACACGGGCCAGCCCGGCGAGGACCTCGGCCGGCGGGCACGCCGTCGCCTGAAGCGCGTCATGCGCAGCGTCGACGCCGAGCTGCTTCGCGCGCTCGAGCCCGAGGTCTGGCGCGCCGAGGTTCTGGCGCAAGCGGCCGCGCGACTGGTCGCCACGAGCGCGATGGACCTACGCGAGCTGCTGCTCGAGCTCACCGAGTGTTGGCCCGCGACGGCCGAGCTGCAGCTGCGCAGCAACGGGGACCTCGCGGCGGGAATCCAGCTCTGCCCGCCCGCCAGGGCGCTCCTGCTCCGGCTCGGAAACGCCACGATCGCCTCGCTCGGACTCTGATCGTCACGCTCGAGCGTGCGACCTCGCGAGCGACGAGGGACGCGAGGCGCTAGACGCGGCCGGGGACGGGCTGCAGCACCGCCCCTTCGCGGGCCGGCTCGCGTTCGCTGCTCGGCGTCTCGAGCGTCCAGCAGCTCGGATTCGCGCGGATCTCGGCGACCAGCGCCTGGTGAAGCTTGTGGCCGCCGCGCACCGCCTTCACGTGGCCCTGGAGGGGCACTCCGAGAAGCGCGAGATCTCCGATCAGATCGAGCACCTTGTGGCGCGCGAACTCGTCTCGGAAGCGCAGGCCTTCGGTGTTCAACACGCGCGTCTCGTCGAGCACGATCGCGTTCGAGAGCGACCCTCCGCGCGCGAGGCCGATCGCCTGCAAGCGCTGCGTGTCCTTCAGGAAGCCAAAGGTTCGCGCGGGAGCGATCTCGCGCGCGAAGAGCTCCGGGCTGATCACCCAGCTCTCGAGCGCCTGGCGGCCGATCACCGGATGGGAGTAGTCGATCTCCACGGAGACCTTGAAGTCTCGAGACGGCAGCACCCGAACCCAGCGATTTCCGTCTCGGACTTCGATCGGGCGGCGGATCACGATCCGGCGCCGCATTCGCGCCTGTGGCCGGACACCGGCCTGCTGGATCAAGTAGACGAACGAGCCGGCGCTGCCGTCCATGATCGGAAGCTCGGGCCCGGAGACCTCGACCGTGCAGTTGTCGATGCCCATTCCACGCAGGGCCGCGACCAGGTGCTCGATCGTCGACAGGCTCGCGCCCTCGTTGCCCAGCGTCGTCGCGAGCGTCGTGTCGGTCACCCATTCGGCACGCGCGGGGAAGCGCGTCGGCTTCTCGAGGTCGGTGCGCACGAACAAGATCCCGGTTCCGGGGGCTGCCGGCCGCAGTGCCAGATCGACCGGCTCGCCGGTGTGCAGCCCGATTCCGGTGCATTGCACACGCGATGCGATCGTATGCTCGACGCCTCTAAGCACGACTACCCCCCGAAATCCGCCCCAAGGCGCCCGGCAAAGGGCCCCCCCACAGGGATGCCCATCCAAAAGCAACCTGCGTGCCAGTTGCCTCGAAAAGCCGGCGGTTCGGCTCCGGATTCAGAAGTGCTCGATCGCACTTGTGATTTGGAGCACATCCCCGGCTTCGCCAAGCCGCGACCGGCGATCGTGTCGCACCTGACACGGATCGAGAGTGACGTTTCAATTACGACGTGACGCGATTATCACGCCTTCGCCAGCCGGTCGAGGTCCTCGATCAGCTCCTTCGCCGTCTGGTAGCGCTCGGCCGGCGCCTTCTTCAGACAGCGCAGGATGATCTGGGAGAGCCCCACGGGGATATCGGCCTTGACGTCGCGAGGATCGGGCGGCGGGGTGTGGACGTGGTGATAGGGGACGTTCCCCTTCTGGAACGGGAGCTCACCGGTGGCGAGCTCGAAGATCGTGACACCGAGCGAGTAGATGTCGGTGCGGTGGTCGACGTCGCGTCCCAGGGTCTGCTCCGGCGACATGTAGAAGGGCGTGCCCGAGATCATCGTCGTGGCGTTGCGCACCTCTTCCATGAGCTTGGCCAGGCCGAAGTCCATGATCTTCACGTGGCGCTCCGCGGTCCACATCGTGTTCGCGGTCTTGATGTCGCGGTGCACGACCTTGCGCCCGTGAGCGTAGGAGAGCGCGGAGGCCATCTGCCGCAGGATGTAGACCACCGCGTTGGCCGAGACCGGTCCGCGCTGGCGCAGGATCTCCTTCAGCGTCGTGCCCTCGACCCGCTCCATCGCCATGTAGAAGCCGTGCTCGGACTCTCCGGCGTCGTAGACGGTGACGATGTTCGGGTGGTTGAGCGCCGCGGCGGCCTTCGCTTCGCGCAGGAAGTTCTTGAGCGCGTTCGGATTCTCGCGCAGCCCCTCGGGCAGAACCTTGTACGCGACCTCGCGCTCGAGGACTGAATCTCGCGCGAGGTACACGACTCCCATCCCGCCGCGCCCGAGCTCCCGCACGATCTCGTAGCGGCTGGTGGCGGGAGCGGGGGCGGTCGGCGCGGTGAGCGGCGGCAGGTCCTCGCTCTGCCTGGCGACCATCCCCTTGCAGCGCTCGAGACAAGCCGCCGCGTCCTTGTAGTGGTAGTCGAACGAGAGAATGCGCTCGAAGATCTCGATCGCGCCCACCAGATCGCCCTGTCGCTCGTGCGCGCGGCCGAGCTCGTAGAACGCATCGACGCTGTTTCGCGCGATCGTCTGCGACCCGGTCGCCTCGGTGAACTTCTTGACCGAAAGGCTGTGCATGCCCTTCTCCTGGAACATTCGCCCCAGGATCGAGCAGGCCTCGCCGTAGTTCGGGCTGTCCGCAGGAATCTGCTGCATCAGGCGGATCGCTCCGTCGGCCTTGCCCTGCTCCGCGTAGAGCTTGCCGGCGGTGAAGGTGTCGCCCGCCTTCTCGAGCATCTCGGCCTGCAGATCGGCGCGACCGGCCCGCGCGTAGGATTCCGCGGCCTCCGCGAACTTCCCGCAGCGCGAATACGCCTCCGCGGCCGGCTCGAGCTGCTCCGCGGCTCGAAACGCCTCGGCGGCGGCCGGAAAGTCGTCGGCGTCGCGGTAGCAGACGCCGGCCTCGCCATAGCGACCGAGCTTCCGGTAGAGATCGCCCGCCGCCGCGTGCTCGCCGGCCTTCCTCAGGTGTTCGACGGCCTCCGCTTCCTGTCCCTTGTCGCGCAGGTACTCACCCAGCGCGCGCGCCGCGCCAACGGCGTCACCGAGGCGTTCGAGCGCCTTGGCGGCCAGGTCGCCTCGCCCGACCCGCAGGAAGAGCTCGGCCGCGCGTTTGAAGTTGCCGGTCTGGAAGGCAATCTTGGCCGCCGGTCCGAACGCCTCGGAGCGCACCAGCATGGCTTCGGCCTCGTCGAAGCGCTCGAGCTTCACCAGGATCTCGGCCGCCTTCTTGGCGATGCCGCGCATCTCCTTGGCCTTCTGCTCGCTCTTCGCGCCAGCGACGCCGCCCTCCTCGTTGAAGGCGGAGAGCAGGCTCTCGGCGGCGAGCGCGTCGGCGCCGGACTTCAGGAAAGCCTGCGCGGCGTGCCGGTGGAAGCCGATCTTCTGGTAGCACTTGCCGGCCTCTCGGTGATTCCCGGCGCGCTCGAACATGTCGCCCGCGACCGAGAACTTGCCGGCGGCGAAGTAGCACTTCGCCGCGTCCTCGTGTCGGCCGAGCTGCGCGTAGATGCGGCCCGCGTGCTCCTCCTTGCCGAGCTTCTTGTAGAGATCCGCAGCCTCGTCGAAACGGTTCTGATCGTGACGGACCTCGGCCGCTCGGCCCAGCAGCTCGGCGCGAAGGAAGATCTCGATCGCCTCCTCCTTCAGGTTGCGCCCGAGGAGGAATTCGCCGGCGGCCTCCGCACCCTGATCCTGCTCGATCTGCGCCGCCTGCTTCAGGATCCGCTTGGACTCCTTTGCCGACGGCGCGCTGAGGTCCGTCTCGGCGGCGCTGGCCAGGGCTGCGGCCTTGGGGCTTGCGGATTTCTTCGCGGTCCGTCCCCGCCTGCGGCCGCGGAAGGCTGGAGCGAGCGCGTAGGCCGCAAGTACGACTGCCGCGCCGAGCATGCCGAAGTGCAGAACCGGAAGGCGCAGGATCTGCGCGCCCGCGAGCCCCGCGCTCAGAGCCTCGTCCGCGGATTGGGCTCCGCGCTCCGAGGTCTCGATCTTCGCGCGAGCACGCAGCCCGGCGGCGAGCCCGTCGCCGCCGCGCGCGAGCACCACGCCCGCGACTCCGCCCATGGCCAGGGGGATCGCGAGCAGCAGGGCGATGACACGCAGACGCTTGCGCACGGCTAGAAGATCGTCCGAAAGCGGCCCGACGTTGAGGCTACCCGCTCCCGCCCAATAGCATGCGGATCGCCAGCAGGACTACGCAGACCGTGAGGGCGGGTCGGAGCAGCCGGTCCCCCGCGCGTGCGCCGATGCGCGAGCCGGCGTAGCCGCCCAGAGCCATCCCCACCGCGAGAAGCAGGCCGTGGCCCCAGACCACCTTTCCCGCCCAGACGAACTGCGCGAGCGCGATGGCGGTAGTGGCGGTGTTGATCGCCACCTTCACCGAGCTCGCCCGCACGAGGTCCAGCCGGCCCACGCCGACGAGCGCGAGCGTGAGCGGAATGCCGACCCCAGCCTGGATGGCCCCGCCGTAGAGCCCGATCGCGAAGTAGATCGCGTGCTGGACAGCTGGCGCCAGGGGAGCGCGTTCCGCGACACCCGCCGGCGGCCGCGGATTCCAGAGGATCAGAGGCAGGGCCAGAAGCATCACCGCGCCGAACCCGCGCGCGAAGAGCTCGTCGTCCAGGCTCGATGCGAGCACAGCCCCGAGCCAGGCCGCGAGGAGCATCACGGGCAGGATGCGCAGGGCCGTGTCGAGATCGCGAAATCCCTCCTGTCGGAAGCCCGCGACAGCGGAGAGCGACTGCGCGAAGACGCCGACTCGGCTGGTGGCGTTGGCGACCGTCGCCGGCAGGCCCATCATCACGAGAAGCGGGACCAGCAGGAACGACCCGCCCCCGGCCAGCGTGTTGATCAGCCCGCCCACGATCCCCGCGCCGAAGAGGATCGCGATCTCCCCCGGGGCGGGAAGCGTCAGAGCAGCTTCTCCTGCCGGGCGTCGCGCGCGGGTGTCACACCGAAGTGTTGGTAGGCGCGCAGGGTCGCGATGCGGCCGCGGGGCGTGCGGTCCAGATAACCTTCCTGGATCAGGAACGGCTCGTAGATGTCCTCGATCGTTCCGCGATCCTCGCCGATCGCGGCCGCCAGCGTGTCGAGGCCGACCGGCCCGCCCGCGTACTTCTCGATCAGCGCGAGCAGAAGCTGACGGTCCATCCGGTCGAAGCCCGCGTCGTCGACCTCGAGCCGGCCGAGCGCAAAGCGCGCGAGCTCCCGCGACACGCCGGCCTCGCCGCCGACCTCCGCGAAGTCGCGCACCCGGCGCAGCAGGCGGTTGGCGATTCGCGGCGTCCCGCGCGAGCGGCGCGCGATCTCGTGCGAGCCGCCGGCTTCGGTCGCGATGCCGAGGATGCGCGCGCTGCGCGCGAGGATCCGCTCCAGATCGTCCGGCGGGTAGTACTGCAGGCGGGCGATCACGCCGAAGCGATCGCGCAGCGGCGAGCCCAGCAGTCCCGCGCGCGTGGTCGCGCCGATCAGCGTGAAGCGCGGCAGGTCGATCTTCACGCTCTGCGCGCTCGGCCCCTGACCGATCACGAGGTCGAGCTTGAAGTCCTCCATCGCCGGGTAGAGGATCTCCTCGACGGCGGGCGCGAGGCGGTGGATCTCGTCGATGAACAACACCGCGCCGGGCTCGAGGTTCGTCACGATCGCCGCGAGGTCCCCTGCCCGCTCGATCACCGGCCCGGCGGTGACGCGGAGCGGCGCCCCCATCTCGCGCGCGATCACGTGCGCGAGCGCCGTCTTGCCCAGACCGGGTGGGCCGTAGAAGAGCACGTGGTCGAGCGACTCGCCCCGCTCGCGCGCCGCTCGGATGAAGACGCGCAGGTTCTCGCGCAGCGCGTCCTGGCCGACGAACTCGTCGAGCGTGGCGGGCCGCAGGCTGTCCTCGATCCCGTGCTCGACGCCAGCGACGTCGGGTCGGAGCATCTCATCCCGCGGCGGCACGCAACGCCTCCTTGATCAGCGTCTCGAGGCTCGATCCCTCCGGCGCGAGCTCGAGCGCGCGGCGCACCGCGCGCTCCGCATGCGGCCGAGGGTAACCGAGGTTGACCAGCGCGCTCTCGGCGGCAGCCGACGCCTCGGGGGCAGCCGCACGCTCCGATCTCGACACGGCTTCGAGCGCCAGCGCCTTCTCGCGCAGATCGATCGCGAGTCGCTCGGCGGTCTTCTTGCCGACTCCGGGGATCCTGGTGAGCGCGACGACGTCCCCGGCGCGCAGCGCGGTGAGCAGCCGGCCGACGGGAAGACCGGAGAGGATCCCGAGCGCGAGCTTCGGGCCGACGCCGCTGGCCGCGATCAGCAGCCGGAACAGGACGCGCTCGAGCTCGGAACCGAAGCCGTACAGCTGGAGCGCGTCCTCGCGCACGTGGGTGTGGATCTGCAGGCGGACCGTCTTGCCCTCGTCGGGCAGCTCGAAGAAGGTCGAGAGCGGCACGCGCACCTCGTAGCCCACGCCATGGACGTCGAGCACGACGCCCTCGGGCTTCTTCTCGACGAGTGCGCCTTCGAGCCGCGCGATCAAGGCGCGCGCACCAAGCCGCGAGCGGGCGCGACGACGCGCGCGCGCAGTCGCGCGCTCATGCCGTGACAGATCGCGATCGCGAGCGCGTCGGCCTCGTCGCTCGGCGGCGGCGCGGTCAGGCCGAGCAGGCGCTGCACCATGCGCATGACCTGCGACTTGTCCGCGCGTCCGTAGCCGGTGACTGCGGTCTTGACCTGCGCGGGGGTGTACTCCGCGGCGCCGAGCCCCGCGCTTCCGCAGGTCGCCAGCGCTACGCCGCGCGCGTGGCCGAGCACGAGCGCGCTGCGAACGTTGCGCGCGCTGAAGATCGACTCGATCGCCGCGCACTCCGGAGCGAGCTCGGCAATCGCGCCTGCGAGCTCGCTCTGCAGCTGCGCGAGCCGCGCCGCGAGCGTCTCTCCGCGCGCTCGGATCGTGCCGCCGGCGATCCTGCGCAGCGTCGATCCCTCGACGCTGACCACGCCGTAGCCCGTGGCCACAGAGCCCGGATCGATTCCCAGGACCCGCACTCGACCCCCCGGCCGAACCGACGACCGACGCGAGTCTACACAGAAGCGCTGCGACCAGCGAGGCTCGCGCGCCCGAGCTCCGCTCGGGCTCCTAGCCCGCGCTCGCCGCCGCCAGCAGCTCCGCGTCCGAGACGTCGAAGTTCGCATAGACCGCGGCCACGTCCTCGTGCCCGTCGAGCTCCTCGTAGAGCTTGAGCATGAGCTCCGCGTTCTTGCCGGAGATCGTCACGGTGGAGCTCGGCACCATCTGGATCGACGCCCGGGCCGGCGCGAAGCCCCGCCCCTCGAGCGCGGCCTTGACGCCCTCGAAGCTCTCGGGCGAGGTCTGCACGAGCAGCGCCTCCTGCTCGTCGACGATGTCGAGCGCGTTCGCCTCGATCGCGGCCTCCATCAGCGCGTCGGCGTCGACCGAGCCGCGGTCGAACTCGAGCACGCCGCGTCGGTCGAACATGTACGCGACGCAGCCGTTCGTGCCGAGATTGCCGCTGAAGCGGCTGAAGATGAAGCGCAGCTCGCCGACCGTTCGGTTGCGATTGTCGGTCAGGGTATCCGCGATCACGGCCACGCCGCCGGGGCCGTAGCCCTCGTAGCGGATCTCCTCGATCTGGTTGCCCTCGAGCTCGCCGGTCCCCTTCTTGATCGCGCGCTCGATGTTGTCCTTCGGCATGTTCACGCCGCGCGCCTTCTGCATCGCAAGGCGCAGGCGCGGATTCGCGTCGGGATCGCCACCCCCGAGGTTCGCCGCCATGCTGATCTCGCGGATCAGCTGGGTGAAGAGCTTGCCGCGCTTGGCGTCCGCAGCGCCCTTCTTGCGCTTGATGGTCGCCCATTTCGAGTGACCGGACATGCGATTTCCTCCTCCCGGGAGCCCGAGCGATTCGAGGGGTTAACACTGGCCCAAAGCCGGGTCAATCATTTCAGTCCGGCGGGATCCCTTGCCGATGGGATGCGCATGGCCGCGCCACGCCGGCGCGTGGGACTCGAATGAGCAAAGACGTCACCATCGGCATCGACCTGGGCACCAGCAACTCGTGCGTCTGCGCGATCATCGACGGAAAGCCCAAGGTGCTGGCGAATCGGGCCGGCGAGCAGGTGATCGCCTCGGTCGTCGCGTTTCGCGAGGACGGCCGGATCGAAGTCGGCAATGGCGCCAAGGCCGGGATCATCCTCGATCCGAAGCACACGGTCTCGTCGGCCAAGCGGCTGATCGGGCGGTACTTCTTCAGCGAAGAGGTGCGCAAGGCCCGCGCCGTCTGCCGCTACGAGATCGTGCCGGGCGAGAACCACGGCGTGCGCATCAAGGTCCGCGACGAGGAGTTCTCGCTTCCCGAGATCTCCGCCTTCGTGCTGAAGGAGATCAAGGAGACCGCCGAGTTCGCGCTCGGCCACCCGGTTTCGGGCGCGGTCATCACGGTGCCGGCGTTCTTCAACGACAACCAGCGCCAGGCGACGAAGGATGCGGGCAGGATCGCCGGCCTCGACGTGCTGCGAATCCTGAACGAGCCGACCGCCGCGGCTCTGGCGTACGGTTTCGGGCGGGATCTGCGCCAGAAGGTCGTGATCTACGACCTCGGCGGCGGCACGTTCGACGTCTCGATCCTCGAGATCGGCGAGGACGTCTTCGAAGTGCTCGCGACGTGCGGCGACACCTACCTCGGAGGAGACGACTTCGACGATCGCGTGATCGACCTGCTCGCCGACCGCGTGCAGGCCGAGCACTCCGTGAACGTGCGCTCGGATCCCTACGCGTTCGCGAAGCTGCGCATGGCGGCCGAGGCGGCGAAGGTCGGACTCTCGACCAGCGAGTCGGCGCAGATCTCGATCCCGGATCTGATCGAGCGCGACGGCGTGAAGATCCCGCTCGAGTACACGCTCGGCGCCAAGGAGTTCGACAAGCTCACGCGCGATCTGATCCTGCGCACCTTCAAGGTCTGCGACGAGGCGATGCAGCAAGCCGGGCTCACGGTGCGCGACCTGAACGGTGTGATCCTGGTTGGAGGACCGACTCGGCTGCCCTCGATCCGCAAGGCGGTGCAGGACTACTTCCAACGCGAGCCGGAGACGGACATCAATCCCGACGAGATCGTCGCGATCGGCGCGGCGATCCACGCGGCGTCGCTGGTGAACTCCGAGACCGGCAGCTACCTGCTCGACGTCACGCCGCTCACGCTGCGCCTGGGCATCGCCGGCGGGCTCTCCGAGCCGATCATCGAGCGGAACAGCCCGGTGCCGATCGATCACACGCGCGTTTTCACGACCGTGTCGGACAACCAGGACGCGATCGCCGTGCGGATCTATCAGGGCGAGTCGCGCCAGGCGGACGGGAACACCCTTCTCGGCGAGTTCGAGTTCACGGGCTTCGAGCCGGGCCCGCGCGGCCAGGTGAAGATCGAAGTGGCGTTCTCGATCAGCACCGAGGGCATCGTCACGGTTCAGGCGCGCGACCCGAAGACGGGGGCCGAGGCCTCGACCGCGGTCTCGATGTCGAGCGGGCTCTCCGAAGAGCAGATCCAGGAGATCATGTCCCGCGGCCGCACCGCGGACGTCGCCGAGGGCGGCGCGAGGACGCTCTCCGCGAGCGAGCCCGCGCCGCTTCTCGACGAGAGCGAGGACGTGCTCCTCGACGAGCCGTCGATCGAGGGCGGGATGGGCGACCTGCTCGAGAAGCGCGACGAGACGCAGCTCTTCGGCCGGGTCGAGGGAGATCTCGCCGGCGATAACGCGTCGAACGAGACCAGCTTCCAGATCGAGCGCTCCCAGCCGGCGTTCCTGGGCGGCGATCCGTCGGCCGAGCCCGACGCCGACGACGAAGACGACAAGCTCCTCGGCGAAGAATGACCGGCGAGAGCGCTGCAGAGTCCAGGACGATGAACCCGGTCGAGATCAAAGCCCTCGCGCGCGTGATCGATCGGCTGGACTACTACCGATTGCTGAAGCTCGATCCCGGCGCGAACACGAGCCAGCTCCGCGTCGCCTACCACGACGCGCGCAAGCGCTTCCACCCGGACTGCTTTCTCGGCCAGCCCGAGGAGATCCGCGTCGCGGTCGATCGGATCGCGCGCCGGATCACCGAGGGATACCTGGTCTTGCGCGATCGACAGCGGCGCGCCGCCTACGACTCCGCGCTCACCGGCGGCCATCTGCGGCTCACGCAGGAGGTCGAGGACGAGGTGAAGACGGAGGTACAGCAGCAGCGCGGCACCACGGCGAACGGAAGGCGCTACCTGACCCTCTGCGAGGAGGAGGAGCGCCGCGGCGCCCTGCCCAAGGCGATCGCCCACCTGCGCACCGCGATCACCTTCGAGCCCAAGAATCTCGCCTTCCGGCAGAAGCTCGACCGCCTCGAGCAGCAGCTGAAGGCCGCGAAGACCGCCTCGAAATAGCGCCCCTCGTTTGACCCGCGCCGCAAGCCTGGCGCAGAATCGCCCCGGTCAAACTCGTCGAGGTGTGCGATGTCAGAGGCTGCAGCGGCTCAATCGAAGCCGCTCCCGGTAGTTTCGTTCCTGAAGATTCCCGACCAGGGCAAGCCCTATCTCGAGGGACAGCGCTGCAAGGGCTGCAAGGCCGTGTTCCTCGGCGCGCGAGACGTGTGCGCGTCGTGCGGCGCGCGCAACCAGTTCGAGCAGATCAAGCTCGCCGACAAGGGCGAGCTCTACGTCTACTCGATCACGTACCGCTCGTTTCCGGGCATCGAGACGCCGTACATCTCCGCGGTCGTCGATCTCGAGGGCGGCGGCACCGTGAAGGGCAACCTGATCGGCATCGACGCGGATCCCAAGAAGATCAGGATGGGCATGTCCGTCGAGGTGGTCTACAAGATCGCGCCGCGAAAGGACCGCGAGGGGAACGAGTATCTGACCTACTACTTCCAGCCGGCCAAGGCCTGAGAGGGAGGCAACGATGAGCGACGTCTACATTCTCGGCGCCGACATGATCAAGTTCGGCAAGTTCTCCGACCGCACGATCCCGCTGATCGCCGCCGAATCCGCGCTGCTCGCGCTCGACGACGCGGGGCTCTCCATCCACGACATGGAGGCGCTCTACTGCGGCAACCTGATGCAGGCCTCCGGCATGGTCGGGCAGCGCGTCCTGCAGCAGATCGGCCAGACGGGCATCCCTGTGATCAACGTCGCGAACGCCTGCGCGACCGGCGCGACGGCGCTTCGCGAGGGCTGGACCGCGATCAAGGCCGGCCTGTACGACCTGGTGCTCTGCGTCGGCGTCGAGCAGATGGCGGGCGCGGGCCTGCTCGGCGGCGGAGGCGGCGGCAAGGGCATCCCCACCGAGGGCCTGCTCGGCTCCGGCACGATGCCCGCGGTCTTTGCCGAGGCCGGCATGGAGCACTCGCGCAAGTACGGCACCACCTTCGAGCAGTTCGCGAAGGTGTCGGTGAAGAACCACTGGCACTCCACGATGAATCCGAAGGCGCGCTACCAGATCGAGACGCCGCTCGAAGAGGTGATGGGCGCGGAGATGATCTCCTACCCCAACACCAAGCTGATGTGCTCGGTGAATGTGGACGGCTCGGCCGCGGTCGTGATCGCCTCGGAGCGGAAGGCCCGCCAGCTCGGCATGCGCCGAGCGGTGAAGATCGCGGCTTCGATCCTGACCAGCGATCGCTTCACCCAGCGCGATCTCACCATGCCCGACGTCAACACCTGCACGCGCGAGGCGGCCAAGAAGGCTTACGAGATGGCGGGGATCGGCCCGAGCGACGTGAACCTGATCGAGCTTCACGACTGCTTCGCGACGGCCGAGATTCTGCACTACGAGAACCTGGGCATCTGCAAGGACGGCGAGGCCGGCCGGCTGATCGACGAGAAGCAGACCTACCTCGGCGGCCGGATCCCGGTGAACGTCTCGGGCGGACTGCTCTCGAAGGGCCACCCGCTCGGCGCGACCGGAATCGCGAACGTCTACGAAGTCGCCACGCACCTGCGCGGCGAGGCCGGCAAGCGCCAGGTCCAGGGCGCCAAGGTCGGGCTCACCCACGTGATCGGGCTCGGCTCGGCCTGCGCGATCCACGTGCTGGAGAAGGTCTCCACCTGATCCGAGGCCGCTTCGGGCACCGCAGGACGGCCTCGATTTCGGGCCGGTCCCTCACGGGGCCGGCCCGTTTCGTTTGACCCCGATCGCGGCGCCGGGATAGCCTCCAGGAAACTTGGAGTGACTCCAAGTTTTTTGGAGACCTGGTGCAGCCACGACCCCAGAGAGCGCCCGTTCGCGAGCGCAAGAAGCTCGAGACGCGGCGGCGCGTGCTCGCCGAGGCCCGCCGGCTCCTCGCCTCACAGGGCTTCTTCGCGACCTCGATCGAGCAGATCGCAGCCGCCGCCGAGGTCGCGCCGGCCACCGTCTTCAACTACTTCCCGAGCAAGGACGCGCTGGTCGCGGAGCTCGCGGGCGAGCTCTTCGAGACCCTGCGCGCGCACGTCGACCGGCCGCTTCCGCCCGAGAGAAGGGCGCAGACGCACCTGGAGCTGGCGCTCGCCGATTCCGCGCCGGCCATTCGCGAGGCGCAAACCGTGCTCGGGCCGCTCTTGCTCCGCGTGCTCCGGCGTGCGCCCGTCGACGGCGCCGGCGGCGGTCTCGAAGCCTTGCGTGGCGCGCTCTCGCGCCTCGTCGTCGAAGGCCAGCGCCGCGCGGAGCTTCGCCGCGACGTCGAGGCGTCGTTCCTGGCCGAGCTCGCGTGCGCGACGCTCGTCGCCGCGCTCGGCCACTGGCTGCGCGACCCCCGCTATCCGCTCGACGCAAGAATGTGTCAGGCCGCCGCCGTGATCGGCGACGGCCTGCGCGCGAGTTCCACGTCCACCCAACCCACGATTTGGAGAGACCCGTGACCGATTTCACGATGACGATCGATGGCAAGGCCGAGACCGCGCAGCGCAGCTTCGGCGTGATCAACCCCGCGACCGGAGAGGTCTTCGCGAGCGCGCCGGACTGCACGCGCGCGCAGCTCGAGAGCGCGCTCGAATCCGCGCAGACGGCGTTTCGCGCCTGGCGCAAGGACGAGGCGCGCCGTCGCCAGAGCCTGCTCGACTGCGCGGCCGCGATCCAGGCGCGCGCCGGCGAGCTGGCTCCTCTGCTCACTCGGGAGCAGGGCAAGCCGCTCGCGAAGGCGATGATGGAGGTGATGGGCTCGGCGATCTGGTTCCAGTACACCGCGTCCCTGTCGCTTCCCGTCGAGGTGATCCAGGACGACGAGAACGCGCGCGTCGAGGTGCGGCGCCGGCCGCTCGGCGTCGTCGGCGCGATCACGCCCTGGAACTTCCCGCTCCTGCTCGGCGTCTGGAAGCTCGCCCCGGCGCTGCTCGCCGGGAACACGGGGGTGATCAAGCCCTCCCCTTTCACGCCGCTCTCGACGCTGAAACTGGTCGAGATCCTGCGCCCGGTGCTTCCGGCCGGCGTGCTGAACGCGGTCTCGGGCGGCGACGAGCTCGGGGCGTGGATCACCGCGAGCCCGATCCCGCGCAAGATCTCGTTCACCGGCTCGATCGCGACCGGCAAGAAGGTCGCCGCCGCGTCCGCGCCGGACCTGAAGCGCCTCACGCTCGAGCTCGGCGGAAACGACCCGGCCATCGTGCTCGGCGACGTCGATCCGAAGGCGGTGGCGAAGAAGCTCTTCGCCTCGGCGTTCGAGAACTGCGGGCAGGTCTGCACCGCGATCAAGCGCGTGTACGTGCCCGAGGAGCTGTACGCGCCGGTCGTCGACGAGCTCGCGGAGCTCGCGAACGCGATCGTGGTCGGCAATGGCGAGCAGCCCGGCGTCGAGCTCGGGCCGATCAACAACAAGCCCCAGTTCGAGCGCGTGAAGGAGCTGGTCGAGGAGGCGCGAGCCAGCGGCGCGCGAATCGTCACCGGCGGCAAGACGATCGGCGACAAGGGCTACTTCTACGCCCCGACGATCGTGGCCGACATCGCAGAGGGCACGCGGCTCGTCGACGAGGAGCAGTTCGGCCCCGCCCTGCCGGTGATCGCCTATCGGCGCATCGAGGACGCGATCGAGCGCGCGAACGCGACCCACTTCGGCCTCGGGGCCTCGGTCTGGTCCAGCGACCGCGACCGCGCCGCGGAGATCGCCGGAGAGCTCGAGTGCGGCTCCGCCTGGGTGAACACGCACCTGGCGCTCGCGCCGAACATCCCGTTCGGCGGCGCCAAATGGAGCGGGATCGGCGTCGAGAACGGCTCGTGGGGCCTGCTCGGCTTCACCGAGATCCAGGTGGTGAACGTCAACCGGGGGGCTTGAGGCACTCGCCGAGCGCCTCCCAGGCGAGCGTCGCGCAGCGCTGCCGCGAGGGCAGCGCCGCGACGCGCGCGAACGCGCGCAGACGCGCGTCGGCCTCCGCCGGCGCGGGCTCCCCGCGCGCGATTCGCGCGGCCTGCTCGCCGAGCGCGATCGCGGCCTCGGGCGCGAGCCCCGCCACGAGCTCGGTCATGACGCTCGCCGCGGCCACCGCGATCGAGCAGCCGCGCGCGCGCGCCGAGACCGCGGCGATGCGACCGGAATCGAGCTCGACCTCGACGCGGACCTGATCGCCGCAGACCGGATTGGAGACCAGCGACTCGGCCGTGGGCCGCTCGAGCGGCGCGCGGTTTCGCGGGCTGCGGTAGTGCTCGAGCACGACCTCGCGGTACAGGGCCTCGATCGCGGCCGGAGCGTCGCTCAGGTCGGGCACTTCGCCGACTCGAGCGGTCCCTCCGGGACCTCGACTCCCGAATCGCCGATCCGGACCCCGCGGACGCTCGCGAGCCGCCGGCCGCTGCTGGAGCCGCCGCGAACCAGCTGCACGATCTCCGCGGCGATCGAGAGCGCGATCTCCTGCGGGGTCTCGGCGCCCAGGTCCAGCCCCGCGGGAGAGCTGACCCGGCGCAGCAGATCGACCGGCACCCCGTCCTCGTGCAAGCGCTCGAGCAGGAGCGCGCTGCGCTTTCGGCTCGCGACCAGGCCCACGTACGCGGGGCGCTTCAGCAGCGCGCGCTCGAGCGCCTCGTAGTCGCTCCGGTGCTGCGTCGCGATCACGACGTAGGTTTCGCCGTCGCAGTCGAGCTTTGCGTACTCGGGATCGTCGCTGATGCGCAGGTCCGCGCTCGGGAACGACTCCGGCGTCGCGAGCGCGTCGTTCACCGTCACGTGGAAGCCGAGCGACGAGCCGAGCGCGGCCATCGTCTCCGCGATCCGTCCGTGGCCGAGCACGAGCAGCCTGGGGTCGTGAATCATCGCTTCCAGATAGATCTCCATGTAGCCGCCGCACGGCATGCCGACGCCGAGGACCTCGTCGTCGAGATCGAGCCGGATCAGCCGCGGGCGGCGCTCCGAGAGCACCTCGCGCGAGACATCACGCACCGCCGAGTCGACGCAGCCGCCGCCGACCCAGCCCCAGATCAGGCGCCCCGACTCGTCGACGATCGCCTTCGCGCCGGGCTTCGCGGAGGCGCTGCCCTCGATGCGCACGACCGTCGCCACCACCACGCGCTCGCCCGCGCGCAGCCGCGCGTCGAGGACCCGGACGAACTCGCTGGCGCTGGCGGCTCCCATCGCGCGCCAGTCTACGTCGATTGACACCCCCGCGCAGCCCTTCCTACCATCTCGCGACTCAAAGAACCCGAGGTTTCATGCCGACTTTCCGGATCCGGACCGGCGCAGCAGCGCGGCTTCTCGCAGGTGTGTTCGCAGCGTCGTTCCTGTGCGGTCCGGGAGCCGCGCCCGCCGTCGCGCAGGAGGCCCGGCGGGAGCTCGCGCTCCCGCGCTTCGAAGGGGTGACGCTCGACGGGGCACGCGTGAGCACGGACCTGCTCCAGAAGCGCCGCGGCCTGATCTTCGTCTTCGGCTCGAGCGACCCCGACGTCGGCCGCACCGCGGCGATCCTCGACGGCGTGCACGCCGACGCCGCCGCCGCGAACGTCGCGTTGCTCGGCGTGAATCGCGACGCGAGCCCGGAGCTCGCACGCCAGTTCGTCCGGCGACACGGCTTCGGGTTTCCGGTGCTCTCGGATCGCGACGGCCAGATCTCGCAGAAGCTGCGCGTGCCGCCCACGAGCTCGGCGCTGCTGATCGTCGACGCGGAGGGCTACGTGATCGGCGGCATCGCGCGTCTGGGCGAGCAGCCCGTGGATCAGGACGACGCGCTCGCGCGAGAGCTGCGCAGGCTCCTGTACCTCGAGCCGAAGGACGCCGCCGCCACACCGCGGCTGGGGATCCGCCCCGAGGCGCCGGACTTCGACGTCGTCACGCTCGACGCGAAGACGCACGTGACGCTGGACCAGCTCGCCGGAAAGGTCGTCGTGCTGGTGTTCTTCCTGCCGACCTGCCCGCACTGTCACGACGCGCTGAAGTTCCTGGACGGCCTGCAGAAGCAGCTGGGAAATCCCGACCTCGCGATCGTCGCGGTGAGCGTCTCCGACAAGAAGTACGTGGTCGAGGAGATGGTCGGCGATCTCGGCCTCACGCTGGTGCCGTACCTGGATCTGAATCGCCGCGCGCAGAAGGCCTACGGATTCAACCAAGGCGTGCCGGAGATCTTCGTCATCGACCGAGGCCGCAGGATCGTCTCGCGCACCGACGGCTCGTCGCCGCGGATCCACGTGCGGCTCACGCTCGCGATCCGCCAGGCGCTCGGCGTCGCCAATCCGATCCTGCTCGAGAAGGCCGCCTACAGCGGCGAGGAGCTCTGCTCCGTCTGCCACGAGCAGCCGCATGAGAGCTGGACTCTGACCAAGCACGCCTACGCCTTCGAGACGCTCGTCGAGCACGGAGCCGATCGCGATCCGGAGTGCCTGCCCTGCCACACCGTCGGCTGGGGGAAGACGGGCGGCTTCGACCCGAAGCTGCGCCAGGAGCACCTGCGCGGCGTCCAGTGCGAGAGCTGTCACGGCCGCGGCGGACCGCACCAGTCGCCGGAGTTCGCGAAGGCGGGCTACGAGTCCGTCTGCCTCGGCTGCCACACCGCGGAGCACTCTCTCCACTTCGTCTTCGGCGAGCGCCTGCCGCTGGTCTCGCACGCGGCCAACGCGCAGCTCGCGAGCCTCTCGCTCGAGCAGCGCCAGGAGCTGCTCGCCAAGCGCGACAAGCGCGAGCGCCAGCTCTTCGAGAAGGGCGACTACGTCGGCTCGGCCTCGTGTCAGAGCTGCCACGCCAAAGAGCACGAGCTCTGGTCGGCGTCCGCGCACGCGAACGCCTTCGGCACGCTGGCGAAGAGCGGCGAGCAGAAGAACGCGGACTGCCAGCGCTGTCACACCACGGGCTTCGGCGAGGCCACGGGCTTTCCGCACGGCGGCAAGACCTTCGAGAACGTCGGCTGCGAGAGCTGCCACGGGCCCGGCAAGCGCCACGTCGACGACGCGGGCAAGAGCAGCGGCACGATCCTGCGCCTGACCGAGAAGTGCGACAGCTGCGTGATCATGCAGATCTGCGGCTCCTGCCACGACGACGCGAACGATCCCGGCTTCGAGTTCGAGCTCGACGAAAAGCTCGCAAAGCTCCGCCACGGCTTCCGCGAGAAGAAGGCTGCGCCGAAATGACGGCTTCGTACGAGCGCTCGATCGCGCTGCGGCGGGTGCGCGACTCGCTCGCGGAGCTCGCGGCGGACGGGATCGACTACCTGCCGCGCCCGGCGCGGAGAGAGCCCGCGCCAGCCGAGCCGAAGTTCCGGCCCCGCGTCGCGCCGCTCGGAGCGCCGACGCAAACGGGCGCGGCCAGCGGCCAGAACGCGCTCGCGCTCGCGGCGATCCGCGCGGATCTGGGCGACTGCCGCCGCTGCGGCCTGTGCGAGCGGCGCAACGAGATCGTCTTCGGCGAGGGCGCGCCCGACGCGCGCGTGGTCTTCGTCGGCGAGGGCCCGGGCGAGGAGGAGGACAAGAGCGGCCGGCCCTTCGTCGGACGCGCGGGCGAGCTTCTGACCAGGATGATCGAGGCGGTCGGCTGGCGCCGCGAGGACGTCTACATCTGCAACATCGTGAAGTGCCGGCCGCCAGGAAATCGCGATCCGCTTCCCGACGAGGTCGCCACCTGTCGCCCGTTCCTGGAGCGCCAGATCGCCGCGATCTCGCCGGTCGTGGTGGTGACGCTGGGCAAGCCCGCGATCTCCTCGCTGCTCGGCCGCACCGTCGCGATCACCAAGCTGCGGGGTCAGTGGCAGGCGTTCGCGGGCATTCCCGTGCTGCCGACCTACCACCCCGCGTACCTGCTGAGGAACTACACACGTGAGACCCGACAGGCCGTCTGGGACGATCTGCGCGCGGCGCGAGAGCGTGTCGAAGCGAGCCTTGCGACCTAGGGTCCTGGCTCTGCTGGCGGCGTCGATCGCGCTCGCCGCGGTCGACGCGCGCGCGTCGGAGCTGCGCGCCGGCTTCGGCGCGGAGCCGCTTCCCGCGCGCATCGGCGCCGCGATCGGCGGCTTCGGCGGGCTCACGACCAGGCGTGCCGGCGGCACGCTCGACCCTCCCGAAGCCCGCGTCCTCGTGCTCGAGCAGGGCGACCTCCGCGTCGCGATCGTCGCGGTCGACATCGTGATTCCCCGGCCGAATCTGCGCGACGCTCTGCTCGACGAGGTCGCGCCGCAGGGCATCGATCTGCTCGCGCTCGTCGCGACGCACACGCACTCCGGGCCCGGCGGATTCCTGCCGGGCTTCCTCGCGGAGCGGGTGACCGGCGGCGAGTACGATCCGGAGCAGCCGGCGCGGATCGCGCGCGCGGCCGCCCGAGCCCTCGAGCTCGCGGTGCTCGATCTCGCGCCGGCGCGGATCGCCAGCGGAAGCCAGCGCGTCGCGCTCGCTCGCAATCGCCGCGTCACGGGCGGCGCGATCGACGACGAGCTTCCGGTCCTGCGCATCGACTTCGCCGACGGTCGCGCGCCGATCGCGCTCTTCGCCTTCGGCGCGCACGCGAGCCTGCTCTCGGCGCGCGGCGATCTGTACTCCGCCGATTGGCCGGGCGCGGCGCGCGCGGCGCTCGCGGCGCGAGGAATTCGCGCCGTGTACGTCCCCGGCCCGCTCGGCGATCAGGAGCCGGAGATCGAGCTCGGCACCTGGCCGAGCGTGGCGACGGAATACGCCAAGCGCACCGAGTACGGCGAGGCGGTCGCGAGCGCCGTGATGAGCGCGTTCACGCCGCTCGAGCCGCGGGCCGACGTCGAGCTCGCGGCGCTGGAGCGCTGGGTGGAGTCGCCCGAGATCCGCCTGCGCCGCTTCTGCGCGCTCTGGTGGACCACGCCGCTCGTGCGCGGCAGCGTCGACGACTTCGTCTCGAAGCGCGCGCCCTTGCAGGTCGTGCGCGCCGGCGATGCGGAGCTGCTCTTCCTGCCGGCCGAGCCCGGCGCGAGCCTCGGCGCCGTGCTCCGCGCCGACCTGCCCGCGGGGCGGACCCGCTTCGTGGTCGACCTCGCCAACGACTGGCTCGGCTACGTCGTCGACGCGCGCGGCTTCGAGCGCGGCGGCTACGAGGCGTGCTTCTCGTTCTTCGGCCCCGACATGGGGGAGTGGCTGACCACACGCGCCAACGAGACCGCGGACCTGCTCGACGCGCGCTCGATCCGACCCGCGGACAGCCGGTGAGCCCGCGCGCCGTCTGCGGGATCGTGCTGCACCCGGCCGGACACACGCTCTCGCCGGTGATCCACCGCACCGCGTACTCGGCTCTCGGGCTCGACGCCTCGTTCAGCGTCTTCGACGTCCCGGCAGCGCGCCTCGCCGAAACGCTGCGGGAGCTGCGCGCCTCGGGCCTGACGCAGCTCTGCGTCTCGCTGCCGCACAAAGAGGCGGTGCTGAGGCTCGCCGAGCGCGTCTCGGACGCCGCGCGCGAGATCGGCGCGGCCAACACGCTGACCGTTCGCGACGGCGAGATCGTTGCCGACAACACCGACTGGATCGGCGTGACCCGCACGCTCGAGCCGCTCGGCCCGTGGGGCGGACGGCGCGCCACCGTGCTGGGCGCGGGCGGCGCCGCGCGCGCGGTCGTGCACGCGCTGCGCCGGCTCGGGCTCGAGGTCAGCGTCGTGAACCGGACGCGCGAGCGCGCAGAGCGGCTGGTGCACGATCTCGGCGGCCGCGTGGGAACGCTCGACGACGCCTATGATCTGCTCGTGAACGCGACCTCGCTGGGAATGGCGCCGCAGAGCGACGAGACGCCCGTGCCGCTGGCCCGCCTGCTTCCCGGCGCGACCGTGTTCGACACCGTGTACCGGCCGCTCGAGACCCGCCTCCTGCGCGAGGCGCGATCCCGCGGCTGTCGGGTGCAGAATGGCCTGGACATGCTCGTACACCAGGCGGTGGAGCAGATCCGACTCTGGAGCGGAAGATCCGCAGATCCCGCGCTGCTGCGCCGCGCGGCGCTCGAGGCTCTCGCCGGGCGATGACCGAGCCGAAGCTCGAGTGGGACACGCCGATGTACCGCCTGGCGGTCGCGCAGCTCGATCGGACCGCGGAGCTCATGGGCCTGGACTCGAACATCTGGGAGCGGCTGCGCACGCCGCAGCGCGCGCTGGTCGTGTCGTTTCCGTTCCGCCGCGACGACTACTCGACCGTCGAGACGGTCCACGGCTACCGCGTGCAGCACCTGCTCACGATGGGGCCGACGAAGGGCGGCGTGCGCTACGACGACGACGTGCACCTGGGCGAGGTGACGGCGCTCGCGATGTGGATGTCGTGGAAGTGCGCGCTGATCGGGCTGCCCTTCGGCGGAGCCAAGGGCGGCGTGCGCATCGACCCCGGCTCGCTCTCGCGCACCGAGCTGCAGCGCGTCACGCGCCGCTACACGCTCGAGATCATCGAGATGATCGGGCCGGATCGAGACATTCCCGCGCCCGATCTGGGCACCGACGAGCTGGTCATGGCCTGGATGATGGACACCTACTCCGCGCAGAAGGGCTACGCGGTTCCCGGCGTGGTGACGGGAAAGCCGATCGAGATCGGGGGATCCCTCGGTCGCCGCGAGGCCACCGGTCGCGGCGTGATGACCTGCGCGAGCGAGGCCTGCCGGCAGCGCGGGATCGATCTCGCCGGCGCGCGTTTCGCGATCCAGGGCTACGGAAACGTCGGCGCGAACGCGGCGCGGATCGCGGCCGAGATGGGCGCGCGCGTGGTCGCGGTCTCGGACGTGAAGGGCGGGATCTTCGCGGAGCGCGGGCTCGACGTGGCCGCGGTCGACGCCTGGGTGAAGGAGCGCCGCTTCCTCGCCGGCTTCCCGGGCGCGGACGCGATCTCGAACGCCGAGCTCCTCGAGCTCGACTGCGAGGTGCTGGTTCCCGCGGCGATGCAGAATCAGATCGGCGAGGCGAACGCCGATCGGATCCGCGCCCGGATCGTCGTCGAGGGCGCGAACGGCCCGACGTCGCTCGAGGCCGACTCGATCCTGCGCGAGCGCGGAGTCTTCGTCGTTCCCGACATCCTCGCGAACGCGGGCGGCGTCACCGTCTCCTACTTCGAGTGGGTGCAGGACGCGCAGCAGTTCTTCTGGACCGAGCAGGAGGTGAACCAGAAGCTGATCGCGATCATGTCGAAGGCGTACAAGGACGTGTCGGGCCTGGCGCGCGAGAAGAGCGTCGATCTGCGCACGGCGTCGCTGATGCGCGGGATCGCGCGAATCGCCGCCGCCAAGCGCGTCCGGGGCGTGTTCCCGTAGCGGCGCGCGCTCAGAGGTTCAGGAGCTGCGCGACCCGCTCGCGGTGCTCGGCCGGATCCCCGTAGGTGACCTCGATCGCCTTCGCGCGCTTGAAGTACAGGTGGCAGTCGTACTCCCAGGTGAAGCCGACCCCGCCGTGGATCTGGATGTTCTCGGCGCTCGCGTGGCGATAGGCGTCGCTGGTGTAGGCCTTGGCCATGCTCGCGGCGAGCTCGGCCTCTTCGGTCTTCTCGGCCACGGCCCAGGCCGCGTAGTAGGTGATCGACTTCGAGGACTCGACCTCGATCAGCATGTCGGCGCACTTGTGCTTGATGGCCTGGTTCACGCCGATGGGCTTGCCGAACTGGATCCGCTCCTTGGCGTACTTCACCGAATCCTCGAGCACTTTCTGCGCGCCGCCGAGCGCCTCGGCCGACAGGTAGACCAGCGCGTGCCGGCGCACCGTCTGCCAGGTCTCCCAGCCCGAGCCCTCGCGGCCGAGGAGCTGCGCGGGCGTGCCGTCGAAGCGGACCTCGGCGATGCGGCGCGTCTGGTCCATCGAGCGAAGCGGGGTGATCGAGAGGCCGGGCGCGCCGCGTTCGACCACGAAGAGCGAAATCCCGCCCTCGCCCGCCGCGCCGCTCCGGGCCGCGACCACGATCGCGTCGGCGCTCTGTCCGTCGGCGACGAAGAGCTTGGTGCCCGTGAGCGTCCAGCCCGAGCCGGAACGCGTGGCCCGAGTCGCGATCTCGTCGGCGTTCTCGGTTCCCGACTCCTCGGTGATCGCGAACGAGAGCACGCGCCGACCCGCTGCGACCTCGGGAAGGATCTCTTTGCGCTGCGCGTCCGTACCACCGTGGAGCACCGCGAGGGAGCCCTGCAGGTTGGCGAAGAACGGCGAAGGGGTGAGCGCGCGCCCGAGCTCCTCGGCGACGACGATCAGGTCGACGACCGACAGGTCCGCGCCGCCGTACTCCTCGGGCAGCAGCAGGCCCAGCCAGCCGAGCTCGGCCATCTTGCCCCAGACGTCGGGCGTGTACCCGCGGGGATCGTCCATCAGCGCGCGCACGGCGGTCATGGGGGATTCCTTGGCCAGGAACTCGCGAGCCGTCGTGCGCAGGAACTCCTGCTCTTCCGAGAAGCCAAAATTCATGGACGCAGTCTATCGCTCGGCTTTTTCCCGGGTCAAACCGGGGAGTTTGCGGCGCCGCGGGCGCTTGACGTAGGGTGGCGCCGCGAATGACGGGACCCGGCGGATGAGCGCGAGGATCGAGGCGCGGAATGTCTCGAAACGGTTCGGCGGGGTCGTCGCGCTCGACGATCTCTCGCTCGACGTCGCACCGGGCGAGGTCTTCGGGCTGATCGGGCCCAACGGCGCGGGCAAGACCACCTTCATCCGAATCCTGACCGGCTTCTGGCTCGCCTCCGAGGGCGACGTGCGCCTCGATGGCGTCTCGGTCACGCGCGATCGCTTCCGAGTCCAGGCGCGGCTGGGCTACGCCTGCGAGCAGCCGAAGCTGTACGCCGACCACAGCGTCGACGCGTTCCTGCGCTTCGTGGGCGGGCTGCGCGGACTGCACGGCGCGGGTCTGCGCGGGGCGATCGGCCGCTCGATCGAGCGCATGGGGCTCGAGCCGGTGCGCGGCCGGCGGATCGGCGTGCTCTCGAAGGGTTTCCGCCAGCGAGTCGCGCTCGCGCAGGCGCTGCTGCACGATCCCCCGCTCCTCGTCGTCGACGAGCCCACCGTCGGGCTCGATCCAGCGCAGCAGATCGAGCTGCGCCGCATCCTCTCGGGCCTGCGCGGCACGCACACGGTGCTGCTCTGCACCCACCAGCTGCACGAAGCCGAGGCGATCTGCGACCGCGTGGCGCTGCTCGATCGCGGCCGGCTGGCCGCGATCGCGACCGCCGAGGAGATTCGCGCGGGCGCGGGCCTGGAGGCGCTCTTTCTCGCGCGCGTCGGCCGGAGCGCGCAAGCGGAGCCCGCCACGTGATCGGTCGCGTGCTCGCGCTCGCCCGGAAGGAGCTGCGCCAGCTCTTCGCGTCCCCGATCGCCTACGTGGTCGGGACCGCCTACGTCGCTCTCACCGGGATCTACTTCTTCCAGCACCTGGTCAGCTACAACCAGCTGCTCTTCGTCTACCAGTCCGAAGGGCTCGGCGGAGGCGGCTTCGACCAGGGAACGGTGCCGAGCCACATCAACGTGCTGAACGAGGTCTTCGTTCCGGCGGCCGACGACTTCGGGCTCTTCCTGCTCGTCGTGCTGCCGCTGGTGACGATGCGCGTCTTCGCGGAGGAGCGGGCAAGCGGCACCGACGAGCTCCTGCTCACCAGCGGCTTGCGCCCCTTCGAGGTCGCGCTCGCCAAGCACGCCGTCACGTACCTCTTCGTCGTGCTGCTGCTCGCCGCGAGCGCGATCTACCCGGCGGTGGTCGTCTCGCGCGCCGCCCTGGGCTTCGAGCACCTGATCGCGCTCTACGTCGGCCAGCTCCCCTGCTCGTCGTTCACCTCGAGTCAGATCGTCGCTGCGGTGCTGGGGTACTCGATTCCGTTCGTGCTGCTGGACTTCGCCTGGCTCTCGAACGCGGTGTCGGAGCCGGTCGCGCGCGCGCTGGGCGAGATCGCGCTGCTCGGCCACTACGGCTCGTTTCCGCGCGGCGTGATCGAGCTTCGCGAGGTGCTCTACTTCGCCTCGATCGCGTTCCTGGGCTGGCTCGCGTCGCTCACCGCGCTCGAGCTCGGAAGGGCGCGCTAGATGTCGCTGCTGCCGGCGGCGGGGCTGGTGATGATCCTCGTCGGTGTCGCCTCGCACTACGCGACGCGTTCGCTTCAGGGCTTCTCGGCGTTCCCGGCCGCGAACGTCGCGCTCGGCATCGCGCTCGTGCTCGTCGGCGCGGCCGCACGAGCGCGCGCGTTCCGCGGCTTCTCGGGCGCGGCGTCGCGTCGCGTCGCACTTCGGGCGCTCGCGATCTTTGCCGCCGGCGCGATCGCGGCGATCGGGCTCGGCGTCGCATCGCGGAGCTGGACCGCCCGGCTCGATCTCACCGTCGATCGGCTCTACACGCTCTCGGATCAGACGCGATCTCTCTGTGCGGAGCTCGATCGGAGCGGAGCCGTCGCAATCGAGCTGGTCTTCTTCGAGGACGCGCTCCTCGCCAAGGACGCTCGCCTGCTCGTCGCGGCCTACGGCGCAGCGTGCCCGCGCGTCTCGATTCGAGACGCCAGCCGGAGCGAGCCGCCCGCGGGCGCACGCGCGCTCTACACCACCACCGCGACCACGGTGATCGCCTGTCGCGGCGGGGTCTGCGACCCGGTCGGCTACCCGTCCGAGCGCAACATCACGGCGGCCCTGCTCCGGCTCTCGAGCGAGCGGTCGCCGCGCGTGTTCTTCCTGATCGGGCACGGCGAGGTCGACCTCGCCAGCGAGAGCGACGGCGGCTACTCGGGCCTGGCCGCGCTTCTGCGCGACCAGGGTTTCGACGTGCGCGCGCTCGTCGGCCCGGCCGCGGCCGAGGGCCCCGCAGGAGCGGACGTCCTGATCGCCGCCGCACCGGAGCGCGATCTGCTCCCCGAGGAGATCGCGCTTCTCGACCGCTGGCTCGAGTCGGGCGGGCGAATGCTCGTGCTCGCCGAGCCGGGTCTGCGCTCGAACCTCTACTCGGACCTGCTACTGCGCTGGGGCTTCGATCTGGAGGACGGCGTGATCGTCGACGCGGCGGCGAGCCCGCTGCTGGAGAATCCCTCGCCGCTGAATCTGCTGGTTCACCTCTTCGCGCCGTACCACCCGGTCTCGCGCACGCTCTCGCGCCGCACGATGGTATTGATGCCGACCACGCGCCCGGTCGCGCTCGCGCGCAAGCCGCAGCCCGATGACCGACTCGAGCGGATCGCGTTCGCGACCGAACGCGCGCGCGTCGATCACGACCTCACGCGCGCCCTCGCCGGCCGGAGCCCGGCGCGATCGGACGCGGCGATCGGAGAGCCTGCGGTCGCGGCCGCCGGCAGCTACCCGCGCGGCGGCACCGGCGCGGCCGGAGAAGCCTCCGCCGCGGAAGCGCGGATCGTCGTGATCGGCGATCGCGACTTCGCCTCGAATCGCCTGATCGGTGCGCTCTACAACCGCGACCTGTTGCTGAACGCCGCGCGCTGGCTCGCCTCCGACGAGTCGCGCATCGCGCTGACCGACAAGGCGTGGACGCCGAACCAGGATCCGCTCACGCTGCAGCAGACCGTCGCCTACTTCTACTTCCTCGCCTTCGCCCTGCCCGAGGCGCTGCTCCTGCTCGGAATCTACGCTTGGTGGCGCCAGCGCGCCTGAGTTACCCTGCCGCGCGACTTCTCGAGGAGACCCGATTTGAGATCGATCGCGCTTCTGGCCCTGTGCCTCGGACTCGCCGGCTGCAATCCCGAGCAGGCGAAGGATCTCGCGGAGATCAAGTCGAAGCAGGACGAGATCCTGCAGCGCCTGACGGCGATCGAGGAGGGCCAGAAGAAGCTGCAGGCCGCGGCTCCGGCGCGGGCAGCTCGAGCGGAAGAGGACTTCGACAAGGCCTACACGATCGCGCTCGCAGGTTCCCCTGTGCGCGGCAAGGCGGACGCGCCCGTCACGATCGTCGAGTTCTCGGACTTCCAGTGCCCGTTCTGCGCCCGCTCCAAGCCGATCGTCGAGGGAGTGCTGGCGAAGTACCCGAACGACGTGAACTACGTCTTCAAGCACTTTCCTCTCAGCTTCCACGCCGCCGCGCGTCCCGCCGCGCTCGCCTCGATGGCGGCCCAGGAGCAGGGAAAGTTCTGGGAGATGCACGAAGTCCTGTTCGCCAACCAGCCGAGCCTCGACGCCGCGAAGCTGGACGAGTACGCCAAGCAGGCCGGGCTCGACGTCGCCCGCTTCAAGAAGGACCTCGAGGCGAAGAAGGCGGAGTACGACAAGCGCGTCGACGTCGAGCTCTCGCTCGGACAGAGCGTCGACGTGCGAGGAACGCCGACCCTGTACGTCGGCGGCAAGAAGGTCCGGGTGCGCACCGTCGAAGGCATGGGCGCGATGATCGAGGAGCAGCTGAAGAAGAAGGGCTCCTGAAGCCGGACTTCGCTACTTCCCCAGCGCCTCGGAATAGGCGCGGATGCGTTTCGCGTTCACGCCCATGTCGCCGAGCCCGTCGCGTGAGCGCGAGCGCACGTCGACCCGCGAGCCCGCGGCGTCCGGTCGGACGCGGATCACGACGTCGTCCACGAAGTGGAAGACGCTCGAGGTGCCGGTGGCCTCGATCCGGCCGGTCGCGGCGTCGGCGCGCGTGACCTGCCAGCCGGGGAGAGACTCCGCCACCTGCCTCGCCCGATCGAAGGCCTGATCCGGCGGAAGTGCGAGCAGGATCGGCACGGCCTCGGGATACGACTGCCGCTGCAGCTCGTCGAAATGCGCTCGCTGCTCCGCCCCCGGCTCCGGGCTCGTGCGCAGCGCCGCGAGCTCGGGCGCGAACTCGAGCCGGTCGACGAGATCCGTCGACACGTCGTTCATCGTCGGCGTGCTCGAGAGGTTCACGGCGCCGAACGCGGGGATCGCGATCAGCAGCGGGACGATCGCCCCGCGCAGCGCGCGCGGCCGCCAGCTCTTGCCGGTCGAGCTTGCGAACGCGGCCGCGCCCGCCAGCGCGATGCCGAAGACCACGGAGGTGAGAACCGCGAGGAAGACCAGCGTGAAGCCGAGGAAGGGCGTGAACACGCCGGTGAACGCTCCTCCCGTTCCGAGCACGATCAGCGTCACGATCACGTAGCTCGGCGCCATCCAGAGCCGTTCCATTTTCTCGCCCCTCCTGGCCGGCGATTCTACCCTGGGGCAAGCTGGCCCACGGAGGTTTCATGTCGGCAGCCGACGAGCTCTGCGGTGCGCATGGTCCGGCAGAGGACCACTCCGATC
>Ga0194127_10001339_pt1 | contig 36320 bp, 31 predicted proteins | sample TA2KigC100mmetaG_FD_148624 | JGI IMG/M metagenome (GOLD analysis project Ga0194127, IMG submission 148624) | Freshwater microbial communities from Lake Tanganyika, Tanzania - TA2015036 Kigoma Deep Cast 100m | ecosystem: Environmental > Aquatic > Freshwater > Lake | place: Tanzania: Lake...
AGCGATTTGATCCTGCAAGTTGAAATCGCTGAGAAACCAGAAGGGTTGGCGGCTGTTCCCCAAATTGTGGGAGAAAGAATACTTGCCAATTCAACACCCGCCAAACCCTTCTAGGGAAATCAGTGTGTCACATGTCACTTTCCATGAATTGGCTTGAACTCTCCATCCAAACCGACGCGGAAGGCGCGGAAGCCGCTGCCGCATTGTTGAACGAAATGGTCGAAACCGGCGCGGCAATCGAACAGACGATCATTCCGGACGCAGGCGAACCATTCGATCCAGCGCGAGCGTTTACGGTTCGCGCTTTTTTCGCGGCGCGGTCCGATCAGCGCGAGCAGTTGCAGCGCGCGCAGGAAAGTTTGTGGCACCTGGCGCAACTCCGCGCGATGACCGAACCGCGTGTGCGCGAACTCGCCGAAGAAGACTGGGCGGAAGCGTGGAAAAGATATTACACGATTCTCCACCTCGGCAAACATCTTGTCATCAAACCATCGTGGCTGGAGTACGCGCCGCGCGCCGACGACATTGTGATCGAACTTGACCCAGGAATGGCGTTTGGCACCGGACTCCATCCGACGACGCGCTTGTGTATGCTCGCGCTGGAGCAATATCAAACCGGCGCGCCGCGCGTGCTGGATGTCGGCACCGGCTCTGGGATTCTCTCGATCACCGCCGCGAAATTGGGCGCGCGCGAAATTCTGGCGCGCGATACGGATCCGGTCGCGGTCGAAACGGCGGCGCGCAACGTTGCGATCAATCGCGCGGAAAGTGTCGTGCGCGTCGAGCGCGGTTCGATTGACGCGTCCTGCAACTCATTCGATCTGATCTGCATCAATATTCTGGCTGAAGTGATCGTCGAACTTGCGCCCGCGCTCGCGGCGGCGTTGCGCCCCGGCGGCATCGTCATCGCGTCCGGGATTCTGGATTTCAAGTCCGACGATGTTGTGGACGCGCTGAACGCAGTCGGGATCGAAATGATTGAAAAGAAACAAGAGGAAGATTGGATCGCGCTGATTGGAAAGATGAAAGATAAAAGATGAAAGATGAAATAAATCTTCTCTTTCATCTTTCATCCTTCATCTTTCATCTTTGGTCTTCGGATGCACCGATTCTTCGTTTCCCCTCAAGCCATTCGTGACAATCGCGTCGTGATGCGCGGCACCGTCGTCCATCAGATTCGCGATGTGCTGCGAATGAAACCCGGCGACGAGTTCGTCCTGCTCGATAATTCCGGGTACGCGCATCGCGCGGAAATCGTCACGATCGATCGCGACGCGCTGCGCGGACGCGTGATCGAAAAATGGAAATTGGAAACTGAGCCGACGACGCGCATCACGTTGTACCAGGGTTTGCTCAAGGGACAAAAATTCGACTGGGTGTTGCAAAAGGGCACCGAGATCGGGATCGCTGCGTTCGTGCCGGTGCTTGCCGCGCGTTGCATCGTCGGCAGTCTGGAGGACGTGAGCGCGACGCGGCTGGAACGCTGGCAGAAGATCGTCGTCGAGGCGGCGGAGATTGCCGGGCGCGCCGCGCTCCCGCACATCGGCACGGCGACTTTGTTCGCGCACGCGTGCGAGTACGCCGCGCGCGGCGGCTTGTCGCTGATTCCGTACGAGGGCGAACGGTCGCGCGGTTTGCGCGACGCGCTGCAAGACGCGCCCAAATCGAAAGAGATCAATCTGTTCATCGGACCCGAGGGCGGATTTGCGGACGAGGAAATCGCGCTGGCGCGCGAACACAACATCGTGCCGGTGACGCTGGGTCCGCGCGTTTTGCGCGCGGAAACTGCCGCGCTCGCAGCGGCATCGGCGATTTTGTATGAGTTGGGAGATTTGGGGTGACCGAATTTTCGATTTTCGATTTCAGATTTTCGATTGCTTGGCGAGGCAATCGGCAATCGAAAATCAAAAATCGAAAATATCGAGGAAAGACAAATGACTGAGAATCTAATTATCATCGGCTCCGGTCCGGCGGGGTTGAGCGCGGCGATTTACGCGGCGCGTGGGAATTTGAAACCACTCGTGTTGACCGGGCAAGAAATCGGCGGGCAGATTGCAATGACGAACGAGGTGGAAAATTATCCGGGCTTTCCCGATGGCATCACGGGACCCGAACTCGTTCGATTGATGCAACAGCAAGCGGAGAAATTCGGTGCGCGCGTCGAGATGGACACGGTGACGGAAGCGAATTTGAAGATGCATCCGTTCCAACTCAAAACGCAAAACGGCAACGCGCTGGAAGCGAACGCGCTGATCGTCGCGACCGGCGCGTCGCCGCGGCGCTTGAACGCGCCGGGCGAACGCGAACTGACCGGGCGCGGCGTTTCGTACTGCGCGACCTGCGACGGCTTTTTCTTTCGCAACAAAGAAATCGCCGTCGTCGGCGGCGGCGATAGCGCGCTGCAAGAAGCGTTGTTCCTGACCAAGTTCGCGAGCAAGGTCAGTGTCATTCATCGCCGCGATCAACTGCGCGCGCAAAAAATTTTGCAGGATCGCGCGCGCGAAAATCCAAAGATCGCTTTCGTTTGGAATTCGGTCGTCACCGAAATCAAGGGGAGCGGCAAAGTGGAAGCGCTCGCGCTGGAGAACGTACAGACGCGCGCGAAATCGGATTTGCCGGCGCAGGGAATTTTCGTTTACATCGGACACATTCCGAACACCGGGTTGTTCAAGGGGCAGTTGGAAATGGACGAGGAGGGCTACCTTAAGGTGGACGCGCGTTTGCATACGAATATTCCCGGCGTCTTTGCGGCGGGCGAAGCGCACGATCACATTTTCCGGCAAGCGGTGGTCAGCGCGGGCTATGGGACGATGGCGGAGTTGGAAGCGGAAAAGTGGCTGGCGGAGTGGGAGCACGCGCGGGGACGCAAGTGAGCAGTGGACAGTGAACGGTGAACAGAGAACCTCGAAGGTTTTGGGAAACCTTCGAGGTTTCGTTTTGTCCGTGCAATCCGATCCGGCGCGCGAGACCTGACAGGTTTCTGAAAACCTGTCAGGTCTGCTTCTTGTCCGTTGTCCTTTTTTGCGCGCGCTGGGGGGCGCATAACGCCCCCCAGACCCCCCAAATACAGGGTCAGAAAACAGAAATCAGGGGACAGAAATCAGAACCAACTTCAGGGAGTAACGGACTCGGCAACGCGAAAACCAATGCTGTAGAGACGGTAGTCTGGAAGGAGCCCGCCGCGGTATGCGCAGCGCGCGTCGACTACATTGTTGAGCCACGACCCGCCACGCAAGATACGTCGATCATCACTCTGCATATCTTCGCGCCCATCATCTGCACGATACGGATAATTGAAATCCGGCTTGTCTGAATTTTTGCCCCAGCGCGAACTGCACCATTCCCACACATTCCCCGCCATATCGGCAATCCCGTACGGGCTATCGCCGCCTTTGGCTGAATATCCGCCGACAGATGTTGTGCCACCGATTCCTGATTCCTTCGTGTTACACTTGTTCTTGTCAAAATCTTTGCCCCAGGGATAAACGCGTTTTTCTTTTTTCGCATCGTCCCAACTTGCGGCTTTCTCCCATTCCGCCTCAGTGGGTAAGCGAACGCCTGCCCATTTGCAGTACGCCACGACGTCGTTCCAAGACACAAGCACGACAGGGTGATCTTCACGTCCTTTGGGATACGTGCGGGCTTTCTGATCCCAATTGTATGGCTTTGCCCAATCCGCGTCTGCAAATGGCACATTGTGCTTCGTCGCGTCCACGAATTTCTTGTACTCGGCGTTCGTCACCGGAAAGCGCGCGATGTAGAACGCATCAACGTACACTTTGTGCGGCGGCTTTTCGCGATCGTACTCGTTGCTTCCCATCACGAACTCACCGGCGGGAATGAGAATCATATCTTTGCGCGCAAGTTCGCGCTCCGCCCGCGCCAAAAGCGTTTTAATTTCGCGGTAGTTTGCGTCAACCTTCTGAATTTGCTCCAACAAGGTCTTGGCGTCTTGCCATTTTTTCGCGTCAATCGCTTGGGTCGCGCGGTCGTACAATTCCGCCAGCAGCGCTTGGCGCGCTTGCTCGTTCACGCGCGTCAAAAGCGTTTTGGCTTCGCGATAATTCGCGTCCACGCCGGAGACTTGCTCCAACAATGCCTGCGCGTCTTGCCATTGCTTGACGTCAATCGCTTTGAGCGCGCGGCGGTACAGGTCAGGTAATTGCGCCCAGCGTTTCGCTTCGGTCAATTTCGTTGCCGCGTCTTGATAGTTGGGCGCAAGCGTCAACAGAGATTCCAGCACGCGCACCGCGTCGTTCCACTTTTTGGCGGCAAGCGCTTCGCGCGCTTGCATATACAAATCCGCCGCGCGCAACATATTTTTGGCGGACGCCAGCCGCGCGCGCGCGTCGCGATAGCCGCCGTCAATCTCCAACAGCGTCTCCAACTGCTCGATGGCGGCGTGCCAATCCCCTGCCTCGATGCTTTTCGTCGCGGCGTCGTACCGCGCGGACAATTCCGCTGCGCGTTGCGCGCGTTCGGCATCTTTGAGTTTGGCGGCGGCGTCCTCGTAATCGGCTTGGAGCGCCACAACCTTGCGGAAAGTTGCGGCGGCAAGTTGCCATTTTTCCAAGTGAAACGCTTCCAGCGCTTCGAGGTAGAGATTCTCCGCATCCTCCAGCGCGGTGCGCGGCGGTGCTGGCGGTTCCGCTTTGGCGACGGGCACGGGCGACGTTTTCGATTTGGGTTTCGCCGCCGGGGGTTCGTCAAGATGCTCGACCGGCGCGGGATGAACGGAACGCGTCGGCACAATCGGCGCGGTGACGCCAAAGCCCTTGCTCAGCAATTCCGCCAGCGCGGCGTCGTAGCGTTCGACGAAATCGAAATAGAGCCGCGCGGACAGCAGCGCGGGAATCTCGCACTTGAGCGCGATGATCGGAATGATCGTCAATTTCCGCGCGCGCCCCGCGCGATTTGCCAGCGCGATCGCCGCGTTGATCTCTTCCCAACACCACAGCGATTCCAGCGCGGCGGGCGAGAAGATCGGAAGGTAGATGTCGCATCCTTCCAATCCTTCGTTGATCTTTTCTGCCATACGCTCGCCGCCGCGCACGGCAGTATCGTCCATCCACCCTTCGACGCCGTGCGCCTTGAGGTCTTTGAACAGCCGCCGCGCAAACTCAATGTCTTTCCACGAATGAGTGATAAAGAATTTCGCCATTGCTGCTCCCGGAAATTACAACGGACAAGATCGGATTAAACGGACAACCCTCTAGTTTTTCATCCTTCATCTTTCATCTTTCATCTTTCATCCTTCCACGTCAATCATCCCCTTGCGAATCGCGTACTTGACCAACTCGGTGCGGCTGTGCAAATTCAGTTTGCCCATAATGTTCGCGCGATGCCGCTCGACCGTCTTGACGCTGATCGTCAATTTATCCGCGATTTCCTGATTCGTCAAACCGTCCGCGATCAGTTTCAGCACTTCTTGTTCGCGCTCGGTCAAGCCGTCGAGCGCGGCGCGTTCGCTCCCTTCAGTCGCGCGCCCTATATAATCGCGCACGAGCGATTTGGCGAGCGCGGGGTACAGGAAGACGCCGCCCTCGTACACCGTGCGAATCGCGGTGACGAGATCGGTCGGCGCGGCTTTTTTGGGGACATAGCCGGACGCTCCGGCTTGGAGCATCTTGAAAAAGTACTCGTCGCTTTCGTGCATCGTCAGCGCGAGCACCGCCGTCTTAGGTAACGCGCGCTTGATCTGTTGCGTCGCTTCAAAGCCGTCGAGATCCGGCAGCGAAATATCCATCAGCACGATGTCCGGTTGCAGTTCGCGCGCGCGCGCCACCGCATCGCGCCCATTGTCCGCCTCCGCGACAATTTCGATATCGGGTTGCGTTTGCAACAACATCCGCAAACCCGCGCGCACGATTTCGTGATCGTCCACCATCAGCAAACGTATTTTTGACACGAGAACCTCCGCGAGAAAAAAGGATGAAGGATGAAGGATGAAGGATGAAGGATGAAAAATTTCCTTTTCACCTTTCGCCTTTCATCTTTCATCTTTCATCTTTCATCTTTCCGCCTTCATCCTTCAATTGGAATTTCCACCACCAACCGCGTGCCGCGCCCTGGTTCCGATTCCATCGTGAATTTTCCGCCGACCAATTCGATTCGTTCCTGGATGCCGAGCAAGCCCCAGGCGCGGCGTTGCGGTTGCGCGCCCAACACTTGCGCGACGACGAACCCGCGTCCGTCATCTTCCACCGCCAGCGACACTTTGGCTTCGGCGAATTCCAGGCGCACCGTCGCGCGCGTCGCCAGCGCGTGCCGCCCGATGTTGTTCAGCCCTTCTTGCGCGATCCGGAACAAGACCGTTTCGACTTGCGAGGCGAGTCGGCGTTTCGCGCCGACGACTTGGAAATCCACCTGCAACTTGGCGCGCTCGGCGTACTGTTCCGCGAACCAGCGCAGCGCGGCGACCAAACCCAGATCGTCCAGCACGGTCGGGCGCAAATCGGAAACGAATTGGCGCAAACTATCAATCGTCGCCATCGTCATATTTTTCAGTTCGCTGATTTGGTACTGCGCGCGCTCCGGATCTTGCGCGATCGTCTGCTCGACGCCGCCCAAGCCGACGCCGAGCGCGGTGAGCAACTGCCCGGTCTCGTCGTGCAATTCGCGCGCGATCCGTTTGCGTTCTTCCTCTTGCGCCGCGACCGTGCGTTTGAGCAACTGCCCGCGCAATTGTTCCTTCTCCTGCACCTCGCCGTACAGTTGCGCGTTTTCCAGCGCGATGCCGAGTTGGCGCGCGAGCGTGTGAATCACCGCGTAATTCGAGAACGCGGTTCGATGCGCGAGACACAAGACGCCAATCGTCTTGCTTTGCGAAATCAACGGGACCGAAACGAACGACACGCCGGAATGGGTCTCGTTTTCGTACGCCAGTTCGGACGTTTCAAACGCGCGCTCGGCGGCGTGGGTGGAACACTCGGCTTGAGGCAACGTGGGTTCAAAACCGGGACGCACGCGCCGCATTTGCAATTTCAATTTACGCTCGGCCGGGTGATATAGGTAGACCGCCGCGCCCACCACCGGATCGAGCCACGCGACGATTTGATTGAGGAAATCGTCGAGCAGTTGATTCATATCGAGTGAAGTGCCCAACAGCCGGCACGTTTCGAACATCACGGTCAATTCGCGCTTGGCGACTTCTTGCGCCTCAAAGCGCGCGTGATTCGCCACGTCGAGCCGGCGCGCGCATTCCACCTCGAACACGCGCATCGTGCGGATGATGAAGAACGCGAGCGCGGTCACCGTCAGCGTCCGAAAAATTTCGACCGGCAGACCGAACGCGCGCAGAAACGCGTCGGCGTTGAGAATATTCGCGGGGAAGAAGGGCGCGGAATCGTCAATGATCTGATCGAGCAGACAGTACCAAGTGATCGCGAGCGCGGCGCCGACGAAATCGCGCCCGAACTGCGGCAGATTCTCGCGCAGAAACGCGCGCCGCTGCGCGAGCAACGCGAGCACGGTGATCAGCGACGCCGGCACGCCGAGCGCGTAATTCGTCCACATCGCCGCGGGACCTTCCGGTAGCATACCCGGCAGCGCGCGCAAAAACAGCGCGAACATTCCGGCGAGATAGATCAAAATCGCGAGCGCGGGCAAACTCCGCAGCCAGCGTTTTTGTTCCGGGATGAGTTGCAACAACAAGCGCGCGCCGAATGCAAAGAGGAAGAAAAACGAAAGCGCCTTCCACGCGAGTTTGAGCATCTCCGCCCAGCCGGGTTCTTGCGCGACGCTTGGAATTTGCGCGGCGATCAGCGAAAACATTTCGACCCACTCGTTGATGCCGTGCGTGATGCCGAACGCGGCAAGAAACGGCAGCGCGCGCGAGAGTTGCAGTTGCGAGGTGCGCCCGGTCTCCAGCGCGACCGCCAAGCCCATCACGAAATGCGCCAAGCCGTAAACGAAATAAATGAAGATCAAATTCGATTCGAGAAATGCGGTAAGTTCGTTCATAGCCATCAGCCATCAGCAGTCAGCGGTCAGCAGTGACCGTTCACCGTTCACTGTCCACCGTTCACCGTTCACTGTGTTTCCCCGCCGCGCCCACAAATTCGCGGAACAAGGGATGCGGTCGTTCCGGACGCGATTTCAATTCGGGATGAAATTGCGAGCCAAGCATAAACGGATGATCGCGCAATTCCGCGATTTCGACGAGTGTGCCTTCCGGCGACAAGCCGCTGTACGTCATTCCGGCTTTTGCCAACAGATCGCGGAACGCGTTGTTGAATTCAAACCGGTGGCGATGCCGTTCAGAAATCAAATCTTCGCCGTATGCGCGCGCGGCGACAGTTTGCGGTACGAGGTGGCACGGATAGCGACCCAGCCGCATCGTCCCGCCCAGATCGGAAATGCCGCGCTGATCCGGCATCAGATCGATCACCGGAAATTTCGTCGCCGGGTTGAACTCGGTCGAATTCGGCTCGTCGCTTTCCAGCGTGTGGCGCGCGAGTTCGATGCACATCACTTGCATTCCCAGGCACAGACCCAGGTACGGAATGTTGTGCGTGCGCGCGTACCGCGCCGCGACGATCATTCCTTCGATCCCGCGCTCGCCGAAACCGCCGGGGACGATGAGGCCGTCCGCGCGCGCCAAACGCTCGAACGATTTGTTGCGCTCGAAATCTTCTGCCACGATCCAATCAATCTCAATCGCGCGCTGATGATGCAGCCCGGCGTGATACAACGCCTCGCGCACGCTTAGATACGCGTCCGGCAATTCGACGTACTTGCCGACAATCGCGATGCGAACGGACTCTTTCGGCATCCGCACGCGCGCGACCAGCTCGCGCCACGCGGTCAGATCGGGCGCGCGCGCCGGCAAACTCAGGCGTTCCGCGATCAGTTTGCCGAGGTCGAATTGTTCCAGAATCAACGGCACCTCGTAAATGCTTTGCGCGGTGACGAGCGGCACGACGCCGCGTTTGTCCACGTCGGTAAAGAGCGCGATCTTGTCGCGCACGCCGTCGTCAATCGGGTGATCGGAGCGGCAGACGATCACGTCCGGCTGAATCCCGATCGCGCGCAGCTCCTTGACGCTGTGTTGCGTCGGTTTCGTTTTCAACTCGCCGGTCGATCCGATGTGCGGCAAGAGCGTGACGTGAATGTACATCACGTTCTCGCGTCCGATGTCTTTTCGCATTTGCCGGATCGCTTCCAGAAACGGCAAGCCCTCGATGTCGCCGACCGTGCCGCCCACTTCGACGATCAACACGTCGGCGTTCGTTTCGCGCGCGGCAAGCTGAATGCGGCGTTTGATCTCGTTCGTGATGTGCGGAACGACTTGCACGGTGCCGCCCAAAAAATCGCCGCGTCGTTCCTTCGCGATCACTTCCGCATACACTTGTCCGGTTGTCACGTTCGATGCGCGCGTGAGATTTTCGTCAATGAAACGCTCATAGTGACCCAGGTCGAGATCGGTTTCCGCGCCGTCTTCGGTGACGAACACTTCGCCGTGTTGGTACGGCGACATCGTGCCGGGGTCAACGTTGATGTACGGATCGAGTTTTTGGATCGAGACGCGGACGCCGCGCGCTTTCAAAATGCGTCCGATCGACGCGACGGTAACACCTTTGCCGACGGAGGACACGACGCCGCCGGTGCAGAAGATAAATTTTGGCATTGAGGACTCCACGCAGACCGTTGACCGTCGTGTCATTGCGAGGGCGGTTTTCGCCCGAAGCAATCTCTAATTTGCTCATTGGGGATTGCTTCGGCACAAACAACGTGCCTCGCAATGGCATGCGGCGGTCGTAACAACAAAAACACGGGGCGTGACGCGCTCCGTGTTTTTGGAATTGCAAATCGAAATGTCGCCCGCCGCGTTGCCGGGTTAAACCATCGCGGAAATATCGGCGGCGGCTTTTTTCATATCGTACAAGATCAAACCGAGTTTGGCTTCGCGACGCGCTAACACGGTCAAGACCGCTTCTTCGCCGGCTGCCATCAAGACGACATAGCCATTCTCGCCGTGAATGTACACTTGATCGAGAATGCCGCGCCGCAACTCGCTCGCGATCCGGTCGCCGAGCGAAAGCATCGCGGCGGACATTGCGGAGACGCGATCCTCTTCCACGCCCGCCGGCAGATCGGAGGCGATGATCAAGCCGTCCGCGCTGACGACGGCGGACGCTTCGACATCGGGAATCGAAGAGCGAAAATCGCGGAGGCGCGTGACAAGTCTTTCCGAACGGGATTTCTGATCCATAGGGAGTCTCCTTTGACGATCAAATCATCAGGTCGCTCTGTTTACGGTTGCTATGCTATCACAACTTTGACGGACTGTCAACACGCCCACCATCCGACTTGGGTAACTCAAACACGAATTTCGTCCACGCGCCCACTTGGGATTCCGCCCAGATTTTGCCGCCGTGTTTTTCCACGATTTCTCGGCAGATGTACAGCCCTAAACCCGTGCCCTTTTTGCCCGCATACCCCGCGCCGGTCAATCGGCTGAATTTCTTGAACAAGAGTTCCATTTTGTCCGGTGGAATGCCGTTCCCCTCGTTCCAAACGCTCAGCGTTACGATGGCGCCGTTTGCGCGCGCGCTCAGCGCGATTTTGCCGCCGTCCTTGCCGTATTTGATCGCGTTGGAGAGCAAATTGTCGTAGACGATGCGGAGCAAATCGCGATCGGCGGTCAGTTCCAGCGCGGGCGGAGTTTCGTTTTCGAGCGTCATTTGCTTGTCTTGCAAACTGCGCGCTAGCGCCTCGACTATCGGCGCGATCACATCGCTGTGCAGCGCGACGCGCGTCGAATTGACGCGCAGTTCGCCTTTTTCCAAGCGCGACAGATCGAGATAGTTGGCGATCATTTCGCGGAAATAGCGGAGCGATTTGGCGACCGATTCGAGCGCGGCTTTTTGCGTCTCGTTCAACGCGCCGACGTAACCATCTTTGACGGTATGCACGTTCATAATCGCCGACGACAAGGGATTTTTGAGTTCGTGCGAAACGAACCCGAGCATTTCCATATAATTGCGATTCGTCGTCTGCAAATCCTGGTTCAATTTTTCCAGCGCGCGATGATCCGCTTTAATTTCCTCGCGCTGTTTCTGCAATTGCTCCGCCATCTCGTCGAACGAGTGCGCGAGATTTTGCACTTCGTCGCGGGACGCGCCGGTGGGCGCGCCATTCACACGATACGTCAGTTCGCCTTCGGCGAGGCGCGTGGTGGCGTATGCCAGTCGCTGGATCGGTCCGACGATACTGCCCACGATCAGCCAAAAGACGATGAAGGCGAGCAGCATCCCGGCGACGATCACCGCGAGGAACAGCGCCAACGCTTGCGTCCGCAGATCGAGATATTTTTGTTCCAGCTCGCCGACGTACAACATTCCGACGACTGCGCCGTCCGGATCGCGAATCGGATCATACTGCGCGAGGTACCACGTGTCCACGACCCACGCGCGCCCAGTCCAGGGCTTGCCCTCGTTCAAGACGCGTTGAACGACTTCGGGCGAGGCGCGCGTGCCGACCGCGCGCTTGCCCTGACTATCGAGCGCGTTCGTCGAGGTGCGCAGGTCGCCCATAAAAATCGTCGCGGTGCCGAGCGGCTTGCCGTTGTATTGCTCGTTCTTGAACACGGTATCGCGAATGCGATCGACTTTGGCGCTGGCGCCGTTGACCAAACTGCCCATCTGCAAAATGCCGATGAGGCGATCGTTCCAAATGATCGGCACGGCGACGCTTTGCATCATCCCGCGCGGTTCGCCGCCGTTCTGCAAGCATTGCGCCAGCAATCCTTCGCCGCCGCGCTCCAACCGATCCTGCGCCAAGATGACCGTGCCTTCTGCCGGTTTGCGCGCCGCCAGCGCGCGCCGCACGACCGGATCGTCCGTCACCAATTCGCCGGAATGGTACGGCGCGCGCGTCCGCAACAAGACGCGTCCTTCGTCGTTCATCAAAGTCAGCACGTCCATATTTTGCAATTGACGCACCGATTCCAGATACGTGCGCGCGTTGATCGCCAGGACTTGGTTCTGCGGGTCTTGGAGAAACGCGTTGACTTGATCATCCTGGGCGAGAATTTCGAGCGCGGCTTGCATCCGCTCCGACTTGCCGTTGAAAATTTCCCAGCTTGCCTGGATGTGCAACTGCACGCGATCTTGCGCCTGGCGGATCGTGTTCTGATCTACCCACACAAAACTGACCGCCGCGATACTGGCGGCAAGAATCGCAAAGACGATGATGATGCCGAGACTGAATTTCGTTTGCAACTTCACTGGGTTTGCCTCAAACACAAACAAATCGCCCGGCTCACAACGCAACCCGAGCGGGCGACTGCATTATACTTGACTTGGCACGCGTGACCAAATCACTCGTCAGAGCGCAATTCAAGCGCGCCCCTACCCAAGCGGCGGCAACGGCATCGGCGTGTAGACGCGAATCGCCGCGGGTCCGGTCAAGGGGCATTTGTATTCGCAGATGCCGCACCCGATACACAGATCGGGAATGACGCGCGGGCGCTGCACCTGCACTTTTTTGCCGTCGGGCGCGATCACGTCCACGGCATCGAGCCGGATCGCCTTGTCTGGGATGGGACACATCTCTTCGCATACGACGCAGGGACGATAACTCGCCCAGGGGATGCAACGATTCTCGTCAATGTACGCCGTGCCGATGATGCTCTGGCGTTTCTGCTCCAACGTGAGCGGCGGAATCGCGCCGGTGGGACAAATTTGTCCGCACGCATTGCACGAATAATCGCAGTACCCTAGCCGCGTGTACAAAATCGGCGACCAGAATCCTTCCACTCCCGCTTCGAACAAACTGGGCTGCAAAACGCCGGTCGGACAAATCTTGCTGCACTCGGCGCACCGAATACATTTCGCTAGAAAATTATTATCCTGCGCCCCCGGCGGACGAACGAGCCAGGCATCATCGCGAGCGGCGGACGGCGCAGAACGAAACAACGCGACCGCGCCAACGCTGGCGAGCGCGCTACCGATCAGGTGCCGTCGCGTCAAATCAACGTCTGATCGCTGACTGCTGATGGCTGATGGCTGACCGCTGACCGCTGACCGCTGACCGCCGAATTGAAACGCGATGACCGATTCCGGACACGCGGGAAGACAATCCATACACACAACACATTCGGCGGGATCGACAGAGAACCCGTCCTGCGTCACCGTGATCGCGTTCGTCGGGCAGACGCGCATACACGCCGCGCAGTGACTGCAATCTTTCACCGCGCGCGGTTTCAGCCAGGAGATTTTCGCTTGCAACGCGTACACCGCGCCGAGCGGACACAGATAGCGGCACCAAAAACGCGGCGCGATCCAGTTCAGCGCGATGACGCCGCCGAAGACGAGCGCGAGCATCCAACCGAGTTGGTAAAAGGTTTGGTGCGCGGGCAAAAGCGTGCCGCGCCAATTCTGCTCGATCAGATCGAAGAGCGGATGCAACGGCGGCGCAACCGGATAGAGCGCGGTCTCGACGCTGACGATGACGATGTTCAGCGCGGGCACGAACGCGCTGCTGAACGTGCGATTCAACAGCGTGATCGGATCGAGAATCATCAGCGAGAGATTGCCCAAGAGCGCGGCGAAAAAGATAACGAACAACAAAACGTACTTGACGCGCTTCCAAGTTTTGTGCGCTTCCGCCGTGCGCCACGCGCGCGGTGAAATCCAATCGAGGAGCGCGCCGAGCGGACAGAGCCAGCCGCACCACGCGCGCCCGAAGATGAAGCCGAACGCGACGGCTGCGAGCGCGAGCAACAGCGCCGCGATCACCGCGCGCGCGGCGAGCATTGCGCCAAACGCGACGAGCGGATCGACGCGCAAGTACAAGTCCAGCGGAATCGGCGATTCAAAACCGCGATAGGTGAGAAACGCGAGCGCGAAGAAAAAAATCGCGCTGAGGATTTGAACGATTTGGCGCGCGCGCCGCCAGCGGGATGGCGTCATCGTATTTTCCAATTTCTTGTGACGGACGACGGAGGACGAAAGTTACTTTTGTCGTTCGTCCTTTGTCACACCGTCACTTCTTTGATGCGTACATTCCCAAAATCGTGCCGCCCCAATCCCATCTCCGCGCCGAATTTGATATACGCAATGTCTTGCGGTTTTTTGTCGAAGAGAATCTGCGCGGCGTACGCGTCCGTCGCCACTGGATCGTGACTGGCGATCAGCGTGTTCATCATTTTCACGTCGCGCAGATTGCCGCCCGTCGGTCCGTGATTCATCAGCGCGCGCACACTGTCAATGATGTTCAGCGTCGGCTTGATCACGGTGTTGAGATCGGCGATGCGTTGATCGAGCGCGGTGTGAATACCGCCCGGATTCGTGATCACGCCCATCAACCCTTTCATCGCGAGCGTGAGTTTTGCCCCGCCGTGATGTTTGGCAATCGGCACATTGATCACCACATCGGCTTTCAAAATGTCTTGGTAAATTTTCCACGACTTGAGATCGCGCGCGGTCGCGGGAAAGTTGACTGTCACGTATTTTGCCGAACTCATCACTTCCATCTCGCCGCCAACTTTTTCGACCGCATCGCGAATGCCGCTCTTAGCGTATGCGGCTGTCGCGGTGCCGGAAAAAGGTTGATCCATCACGCGCACGCGTTTCGCGCCCGCCTCCAAACACAGCTTGACGAGTTCCGCGACGACTTCGGGATTCGTCGTGGACGCGTACTCGAACGTGTTTTGCGCGTTGCAAATGTTCGGCTTGATGATCACATCGTTGCCCGGCTTGACGAATTTCTTGATGCCGCCGAGCGCGTCCACCACCGCGCGCGTGATCGCCGCCGGACTCGCGCCGCGCGCGACCGCGAGATACGGTTCTCCGGCAATTGGCGCAGCGGGTGTCGCGGTCATCGTCGGCAAGGGCACCGCGGTCACATTGACAACGCGCGTTGCGGTTGGCGCAGCAGTCGGCGCGAGCGCGGTTGCCGTCGGCGCGATCGTTGGCGCGCTCGTCGGCGGCAGCGGCGTCGCGGTTGGCGCAGGCGGCGCGCAACTCGCCAGCGCGTTGCCGCTGGCAAGCGCCAACGAGTACAATATCGAACGTCGAATGAATTCACGACGAGAAAGCATTTTCAACTCCTTGACGGACGACCGGTGACCGACGACGGAATTGCGTTTTTCCGTCATCGGTCATTCGTCATCGGTCTGAATTACGCCGTCACTTCTTTAATTCGCACCTTGTCCACGTCCATTCGCCCGATGCCCATTGCCGCGCCGTGTTTGATGTACGCGATCTCTTCCGGCTTTTTGAGGAACAAGAGTTTCGTCGCGTACGCGTCGAGCGCGACCGGATCGTGCGACGCCATCACCAAATTCGTTTTGACGACGAAATCGAGCGAACCGCCGGTAGGTCCCTTCACCGCGAGCGTGCGAACAGCGTCAATCACGTTCAGCGTCGGTTTGATCAGCGTGTTCAGATCGGCGATGCGTTGATCGAGCGCGCTGTGGAACGCGGGCGGATCGGTGATCACGCCCATCAATCCTTTCATCGCGAGCGTGAGTTTAGCGACATCGTGCGTTTTCGCGATGGGGACATTGATCACCACATCGGCTTTCAAAATATCTTGGTACACTTTCCACTTTTTGAGATCGCGTGCGCTCTTTGGGAAATCGGTATCGGCGTATTTCATCGCCGCCATAATTTCCATCTGCCCGCCCACTTTTTCGACGGCTTCGCGGATGCCGGATTTTTTGTACGCTTCGACGGCGGTGCCGGCGAAGGGTTGATCCATCACGCGCACGCGTTTCGCGCCGGCTTCCAAACACATCTTGACGAGTTCAGCCAGCACTTCGGGGTTCGTCGTCGTCGCGAATTCGGGACCGTACGCCGCGTTGCAGATGTTCGGCTTGAGGATGACGTCGTTGCCCGGCTTGACAAAGCGTTTGATGCCGCCGAGCGCGTCGATCGCGGCGCGGGTGATCGCGCCGGGGTTTGCGCCCCGCGCCACCGCGATGTACGGATCGAACGCGGTGGGGGGGATGGGCGTCGCGGTCATCGTCGCGGTAGGCGCGAGGGTGGGCGCGCTAGTCGGCGCAATTGGAGTTGGCGCGAGCGTGGCAGTGGGAGGCACGCGCGTCGCCGTCGGCGCGAGAGTTGGCGCCGCGGTCGGCGGTCGGTTGTCGGCGGTCGGCGATGGCGCATTGCACGCGGCAAGCGCGCTGCCGCCAGCCATCGTCAGCATATATAAAAACGAGCGTCGAAGAAATTCTCGGCGCGAAAGCATTGGTCACCTCGCAGTTGGAGATTGGAGATTGGAGACTAGTCGGAATCCCTAATCTCCAAGCTCTAATCTCAATCATAGACGCGCTGGGTACCGAACCGCGTCCAAAGTGAGTCAGAATTCGGTTACGCGCGCGCCAACCACCACCACGCCATCACGACGCCAAGCGCCGCGCCTGCCACGACTTGAATCGGCGTGTGTCCGAGGATTTCGCGCAGGCGGATTTCGCTGATTGGATGTCCCTGGAAGAGTTCGTCAATGATTTGATTGAGAATGCGCGCCTGGATACTTGCCCAGCGGCGAATGCCCGCCGCGTCGTACATCACGACCATCGCGAGGACGACGGAGAGCGCGAACGTGGTTGACCCCGCGCCGTCGTTGATCGCGATCGCGGTGGCGAGTCCGCAGACGAGCGCGGAATGAGACGAGGGCATACCGCCTGCGCTCGTCAGCAAGCGCAGATTGAGTTTGCGCCGCCAGAGCAACTCGATGACGACTTTGAGAATCTGCGCCGCGATCCACGGCAGCAGCATTGCCTGAATGACACGGTTGTTGAAAAATGTGTCCAAGATAACTCCGTTGGAGGTGAGAGGTGGCGGGTGACAGGTGACAGGGGAAGTGAAACGTGAGACGTGAAACGTCCCTTGTCCCTTGTCCCGTGTCACTCGTCACTTTCTTCTTCACTGAAATCTTCCGCCACCAATTCCTCGCCGCGCGGGACGAGTTCTTTGATGCGCAATTCCGCCGCGTCGATCATCGCGCCGCATTGCTGGGCGAGTTCCATCCCGCGCTGAAAGAGCGCGAGCGATTCGTCGAGCGCGAGATCGCCCGCTTCGAGTTTGGCGACGGTGGTTTCGAGTTCGCGAAAGAGCGATTCAAAGGATTGAGGTTTGTCTTTGGGTTTTACCATCGTATTCCTCAAGATGGGCGCGGGGTCGTATGCGCAATATCACGCAGCAGCCACACCACTCCGATCACAATCAGCAGCACCGGAAAAAACGGCAAATCAATTTCCAGCCGCAACACCGCGCGCGCCGCATCGAACGCGCCGAGCGCGAGCGCAAGCGCGCCGAGAAAAAGCGTGACGCCGCTCGTCGGAATTTTGCTGAGATAGCGCGCCAGATTCAAGCCCAGCAAAATGACGCCGATGCCGAGCGCGCCCACGCCGTCAGGCAACACGCGCACCAAATTCGTGACGCCCAGCCAGATGAAAAACGCGCCCCACGCGATCGTTTCGTACTTGCGATTTAGTACTCGTGCATCGTCCATTGTTCCCTCCCACGACCGCTGACCGCAGACAGCCGACCGCCGCTATTCACTCGCGGTCTGCGGTCGGTCATCGTCGGTCGTCATTTCCGCGGCAACAGCGCGCCAATCGCAAACACCAAGCCGAACGCGATGAGCAACACGGGACCCAGGATGCGCGTCGTCGGCTCGCTGGAAAAGATCATCACGAAGATCGCAAAGAGCAGAATGCCGACGCCGCCAATGATCGAGCCGACCACGCGCAGCCACGGCGCGCGCGGTCCCAGGAAATACATCGCGAGCAACGCGACACCGAGCGCGACGAGCAAAAGCGTCCAGAGATACGCCCACGCGCCGAATCCGATTTCAGTGCGTTGAGTGTACACCAATCCGGCGCCAAGCGCAAATGCGAGCGCGCCGGGAATGAAGAGCGCGGTGAGCCAGGGGCGCACGCGGCGCAATGCCAGCCCGGGAATCCAAAAGATCAAGCCGCTGAGGAACAGCGCATAGCCCAACAGATCGAGCATCGTCAGCGTCAGCCAACCGCTCGTCAGCAACAACAAGAACAAGCCGACCAGAACGATCACCAAGCCGACAGAAATCTGAATCGCTCGCATTGTCATCCCCCTTGCGCCGCGCGTTCAATCGCCTCGACGATTTTGTAATAACCGGTGCAGCGGCACAAATTTCCCGTGAACGCGTGCTGAATGTCTTCGCGCGTCGGTTGCGCTTTCTCGTCGAGCAACGACGCGCCGCTCATCACAAAGCCCGGCGTGCAATAGCCGCACTGCACCGCGCCCGTTTCGATGAACGCGCTTTGAACGGGATGCAATTCGTCGCCGCGCGATAAACCTTCGACGGTCACAATTTCCGCGTGATGCGCGCGGGGCGCGGGCACCAGGCAGGACATCACCGCGATCCCGTCGAGGAACACGGTACACGCGCCGCATTCTCCTTCGGCGCATCCCTCTTTCGTTCCTTGCAAGCCGATGTCTTCACGCAACATTCGCAACAACGATTTGTCGTCTGCGCCGCGCACGGTGTAGCGTTTCCCGTTGACGATGGTTTCGATTTCATCTGATCGCTGACCGCTGACGGCTGACGGCTGACTATTGAATTTCCCATCGGTTTTTCCCCACAGCATTACCGGTTGCGCGGGAAAATCTTCGCGCTCCGTGCCATCGCGCAATTGGCGCAACGCGCGCGCCACCAGCACGCGCGTCATCTCGCGGCGATAATCCGCGGGACCACGAATATCGTCAATCGGGCGCGCCGCGTTCATCGCGCGCCGCGCGGCTTGCTCGATTGTTTCGTCATCAAGTGGTTTGCCGATCAGGAATTGTTGCGCGTCGGTTGCCACCGCGATGGTGGGCGCGACCGAGCCAAGCGTAATCCAAGCCGATTCGACCACCGACCGCTGACCGCTGACCGCCGATTGCTCAAAGCCCAACACGACAGCCGCGTTCACGACAGAAATCGCCTGCGCGCGGCGCAAGCCAAGTTTGATAAATGTGCCGAACTCATTCGGTTTGAGCGCGGGAAACGAAATTTTGGTGAGCATTTCGTCGGGTTCGAGCGCAGTTTGACGGACGCCGCGCACAAACTCGTCAAGCGCGATTTCGCGCTTGCCGCGCGCCTTGCTTTGGAGCGTGATGTGTGCGCCCATTGCCCACAGCGGCGGAATTGTGTCGTTCGCGGGCGACGCGGTGATGAGGTTGCCCGCGACCGTGCCGCGATTGCGAATCTGCGGCGCGCCGATTTGCCAGCACGCGCGCGCGAGCGGATACGCGCGTTCAATCAGCATTTTGTTGCCGACAGCTTGATTGTGCGTCACGCTCGCGCCGAGATGAAACACGCCATCGTCAAATCGAATTTCGTCGAGACTTGGGACGCGGCTGATGTCAATCACGACTTGCGGCGTCCGCGCCTTACGCTCGATCTCCAACATCAAATCGGTGCCGCCGTTGATGAGGCGCGCGTCGCCGCCGTACTGCGCGAGCAAATCGAGCGCGTGGTCAATGGACGCTGCAGTAAAAAATTTATCCCACATATTTCCTCAAGTCAAAAGTAAAAAGCTAAAAGTAAAAAATTGTACTTTTGCCTTTTTACTTTTGCCTTTTAACTTGAATAATCTCCGCCAAAATACTCACCGCAATCTCCGCTGGCGTTTCCGCGTCAATCGGCAAACCAATCGGCGCATGGACGCGCGCGAGCGCGGTTTCGTCAATGCCTTGTTTTCTTAGCGACTCGAGCATCGTCGCCGCGCGGCGTTGGCTTCCCAGCATTCCGATGTACGCGGCGGGCTGGGCGACAACTGCGCCGAGCAAATCGGCGTCGAGCGCGTGGTTGCGCGTGACGAAGACGACGTACGTTTGCGGCGTAATTTCGATGTCGCGGATTTTCGTGACAAGATCGCCCGCGAGCCGTTCGTCCGCGTGCGGAAAATTTTCGGGTGTGACGAATTCGGCGCGATCGTCCAGCACGACGATGCGAAAGCCAAGGGTGCGCGCGAGTTGCGCGACTGCCGCGCCGATATGCCCTGCCCCGACGATGACGAGGGTTGGCGTCGTCAGCAACGGCTCGACGAAAATTTCCATTGCGCCGCCGCACGATGAAGGATTGGCGCGCGCTTCGGGATGCGTCGCCAGATCGAGATAGCGCGGCTTGCCATCGGCAAGCGCGGCGCGCGCTTCTGCGATCACGCGGCGTTCCATCTCGCCGCCGCCGACGGAACCGACAATCGCGCCGTCTGGATACACGATCATCTTCGCGCCAGCATCGCGTGGACTCGCGCCGCGCGTTTTCACGACGGTCGCCAGCGCGGCGGGCTTGTTGTTTTGTAACGCGTCAATCAGTGCTTGCGAAACGGGATCCATTCACACTCCAGTATTCAGTATTCAGTATTCAGTTGACGTGCCACTGAACACTGAATACTGAATACTGAACACTGTTCTTTACATCCACCTGCTCCGCCAAAACCAGATCATCATCAGCGTCGGCATTGCGACGAGCAGCGCGACCAGAATACCGAAAGCCATCGGATTGTCAAATGGCAATTGCTTGAAATTCATTCCGCCAAAACCGACGATGAACGAAATCGGCATAAAGATCGTCGTGATGAGCGTGAGCCGTTTCATCACTTCGTTGAGGCGATTCGACACCGTCGAGAGGTACGCGTCGAGCGCGTTGCCGAGCAGGTCGCGCGACGTCTCGATCAGATCGTAGATGCGGACGAGATGATCGTACGTATCGCGATAGTACAGCGCAGTGCGCGGGTCAATGAATTCATAGCGCGAATCAGCGAGCGTGTCCATCGCATCGCGCAGCGGTCCGACGATTTTGCGAAGATAAACCAATTGGCGTTTCAGATCGAAGACGCGATGCAATGATTCCTGGTTGGGCTTGTCGAGGATCTCGTCTTCGAGTTCATCAATCTCGTCTTCGATGGTATCGAGTAACGGAAAAATCGCGTCCACCATCTGGTCAACGATCTGATACAGGAGCATATCGACGCGATAGCTGCCGGTGCGGCTGTCCGACGCGCAGCGCGCGCACATCGCGTCGAGCGCGGCAATCGGCTCGCGGTGGACGGTGATGAGATAATCGCCGCCGAGAAAGACTTGGAGTTCTTGCGTTTGCAAATCGCCGTTCACGCGCGTGACCGCGTGAAGCGAGAGAAAGAGATAGCCGTCGTACGCGTCCACTTTGGCGCGTTGATCGAAATTACGGCAGTCTTCCAGCGCGAGCGGATGAAAATCGTACGCGCGCGCGAGCCAGTTCAAATCGTCCTCGCTCGGCGCCGGAATGTCGAGCCAGACGATGCCCCCCTCAGTTCCCCCGCGCGCAGGGGGAAGTGGACGCGGCGCGGCGCGCGTCAATGCAATGGTCGAGCCAGTTTCGAGATTGATTTGGGTGATTGACATTATTCTTTCGGCATCAACGCGCTCAACTGATCGATCAACGGCGTCAGCGCGTCAGGGATCACGCCATCGAACACCGCGACCGAGTTCACGCGATTTCCCGCGCGCGCGGTGATCTCGTACGCAACCGCATCGGGTGGCGGGTCGCCTTGCGCCGACGACATTCGGAAAAAGTTGGCGTGATCCAAGGTTTTGCGCAAACGCGCGATTTGCGCGTCGTTCATTTTGCGCGGTACGTGCGCGTACATTTCCTTCCCCAGATCAGGTCCGCCGAAACTGACGCGTCCATCGGGATAGAGCACGATTTCGCGCGTGCTCGCCGGCGCGCCGCCGCTTGTACGAAACGCGATCAGCGCGCCCTTCGGTAGTTGAAGTGGTTCGCGCTTTGGGGAAACTTCCGGCGTGGTGTCTTTCGAATTTTGTTCAGGCGTAGAATTCGTTTCCATCATTGCCTCCAGTTTCATTTGGCAAATTGGCAAATTGGCTCATTGGTTCATTGTTCTCCACACTCGCTCCGGCGTCATCGGGATTTCGTTCATCCAAATTCCGACCGCGTCATGCACCGCGTTCGCCACGGCAGGCGCGACGCCGTCGAGCGGAATTTCCGCAACCGCTTTCAAACCGAACGGATGCGACGGCTCGAACGTCTCGACGAAAATCGTTTGCAATTCCGGCATTTCGTCTGCCGCGAAGATTTTGTAATCGCCCAATTGCCGAATCACCGAATCGCCGCGCGCGTCGTACAGCATTTCTTCGCACACCGCGTAACCGAGCGCCTGCGTCATCCCGCCTTCGATTTGTCCCGAGGCGGTGGCTGGGTTGACGATCACGCCGCTGTCCACCGCCATCACAAGTTTCTCGACGGTGATCTGTCCGGTCTCCGTGTCCACCAGCACTTGCGCGTACTGCGCGGCAAACGGCGGCGGCGATTTCGGCGAGACGTACGACGCAACCGCCATAATTTGCTGCTGATCTTTGTGATGCAACGATTCGAGCGCGACATCGGCGAGCGTGACGAAGCATCCGTCTGGCGCGAACGCGCACCTGTCGCGCAACACGATTTGTTCAGGCATAACCGCTGACCGCTGACCGCTGACCGCTGAATATCCGTCATCCGTCGTCGGTCGTCGGTCATTGAGCATCCGCGCTGCCACTTTGCGAATTTGCTCCGCCACATCATTCGCCGCGCGCACCACCGCGCCGCCCGAAATGTACGTCGTGGACGATGCGTACGCGCCTTTGTCGAACGGCGTGAAATCGGTGTCGCTCGAATAAACGATGATGTCGTCAATCGGACAACCCAGGATTTCCGCCGCGAGTTGTGCGAGCACCGTATCCGATCCAGTTCCCAAGTCAGTCGCGCCGACGAGCAGATTGAACGAGCCGTCATCGTTGATCTTGATCGACGCGCCGCCCATATCCAAGTACGGAATCGCGGTACCCTGCATCACGCACGCGACGCCTTGCCCGCGACGGAGGTGTGGTTTGCCGGGAACGAGTCGCCAGTTTGAGGTTCGAGGTTCAAGGTTCAAGGTTGAACTTTGAACTTTGAACTTTGAAACCTTGAACCCAAGCGCTTGCGCCCCGCGCGCCACACATTCCGCCAGTCCGCACGTCTCGATCTTTTCCGGATGCGGCGGACGTCCCTCGTTCCACGCTTTCGACATCGGCAATTCGTCGCCGGACTTGACCGCGTTCTTCAAACGAAATTCCAGCGGATCGAATCCAAGCGCGCGCGCGATTTTTTCGATGTGAACTTCGAGCGGGAAGAAACCTTGCGGCACGCCGTAGCCGCGATACGCGCCCGACGGCGGCGTGTTGGTGTACACGACGTGCGCCTCGAATTTGATGTTCGGCGCGTTGTACAAGTTCAGCGTCTTTTGCCCAGTGTTGCCGGTGACGGTGAGCGCGTGACAACCGTACGCGCCGGTGTCAGAGAGCGCGTACATTTCGTTCGCGATGATCTTGCCATCTTTCGTCACGCCGGTCTTGACGCGAATTCGCATCGGATGGCGCGAGCGCGCCGCAATAAATTCTTCTTCGCGCGTGTACTCGAACCGCACGGGACGCCCGGTCGCAATCGTCAGATGCGCGGCGACATCTTCGACGAGCACTTCTTGCTTGCCGCCGAATCCGCCGCCGATGCGCGGCTTGATCACGCGAATCCGTTTGGGCGGCAAACCCAGCACGGGCGCGAGGATGCGCCGCGCGTGGAACGGCACCTGCGTTGACGTGCGAATCACCAGCCGATCATCTTCGTCCCAGTACGTCACGACGACGTGCGGCTCGATGTGCGCTTGCTGGACTTTGGGGACGACGTACTCGTCCTCGAAAATGTGATCGGCTTGCTTGAAACCCTCCGCGATGTTGCCTAGTTCGATGTTGATGTGCGCTGCAATATTTCGTTCCGGCTTTGCCACGTCGAAAAAGTTGACGTACTCGGGTTCGTCGTGGATACGCGGCGCGCCCGGTTTCATCGCATCGCGCGAATCAATGATCGCGGGCAATTCTTCGTACTCGACTTGAATTAACTCCAACGCGCGTTCCGCGATCTCCTCCGTGTCTGCCGCGACGAACGCGACGCGGTCGCCGACAAAGCGCACCTTGTGATCGAGCGAAAACGAATCGAGCGGGCCGGGGATCGGATCGGATTGACCGGCGGTGGAATAGACGACGCGCGGAATGTCTTGGTGCGTGAGTACCGCGCGCACACCATCGAGCGCGCGCGCTTTTGACGCGTCGATCCGTTTGATGCGCGCGTGCGCGATCGGCGAGTGCAGCACCTTGGCGTACAGCATCCCGCGCAATTCGATGTCGTCGGTGAACGCGGGCTTGCCTTGTGCGAGTTTCACCGCGTCCACTTTGATCTCCGGCTTGCCGACAATCGTGGTTGAGATTGGAGATTGGAGATTAGAGATTGGGCTTTCGGATGGCGGCAATCTCCAATCTCTAGTCTCTAATCTCTGCTCGCCGCGCAGTTTTTCTGCCGCAAGTAAGACCGCCTGCACCGGCTTGACGTACCCGGTGCACCGGCACAACACGCCGCTGAGCGCGTCGCGCACCTGGTCTTCCGTCGGCGTGAGCGTTTGATCGAGCAGCGCTTTGGCAGCGAGAATTTGCGCGGGCGTGCAATAGCCGCACTGAATCGCGCCGATTTCGACGAATGCTTGTTGAAGCGGGTGCAAGCCCGCGGTGTGTTTCCAACCTTGCTCTTCAACTTGTCCCAACGATTCAATCGTCGTGATCTGTTTGCCTTCCGCTTGCGCGGCGAGCAGCATACACGAATTCATCGGCTGGCCGTCGATCAAGACCGCGCACGCGCCACATTCGCCATTTTCGCAGCCGTGCTTGACGCCAAAGTAGCCGTGCGCGCGCAGCGCGTGCAGGAGCGTTTCGTTCGGCGCGATGTCCCAGGTTTTGGATTCGTTATTGATCGTCAAATTGAGTTGCATCTCAGACCTCGCTGTCTCACTACATCACAGATTGTCATTCTGAGGCGCGCTTTTTGCGCCGAACGCTTTGCGTCTCGCAATTTGCAATGAGCGAGATGCTTCGCTTCGCTCAGCATGACAAAATTGTGATCTACTGTGTCTGTCTATCTTGATCTCAACCCCAACTTGGCGCGCACAAGCTTGCGAACCTCATGCGCGCTCATACAGCACCTTGCCTTTGGTTACAACTTCTTTGAAAAAGCAATCTCCAATCTCCAGTCTCTCTTTCAACTCCGCAGACGTGCGCGTGACAATGTCCACCGGGAACGGGCGCGGATAAAGAATCTCGGACAGTTCCATCGCGCGCTCTCGGATTCTCTGATCGCTCTCCATCACCACGAAAAAATCCACGTCGCTGTCGTCATTCGGTTTGCCGTACGCGTGCGAACCACACAAGATTATTTTTCGGGATGAACGGCGTCTACGATCTTTTGCGCGGCTTGGCGAATTTTTTCTTCGGTGATTGGCAGCCAATAAAAGCGCGGTGCGGCGTACGCGACTCGTTTTTCGCGTATGCGGCGCGTCGAATTATTCGTCCTCTGCTTGGTTTGTTTACGAGTAGCCATTTGCCGATATTATACCACACAACGCAAACCGCTAGAAAACCGAAGCGGCGGCGAAAAACAAAACGCGAACGAGGAGGATCCCTCGTCCGCATGAAAAATCACTTGAATGGAACCGCCACTTGCCCATCTACGATCACGATGCTGATCCAATTCATCGCCTCGATGTCGTTCAACGGATTGCCCTTGACGACGATCACATCCGCAAGTTTGCCCGGCTCCAATGTGCCCAACTCGTCACTATGACCGCACACGCGCGCCGCCGTTTGCGTGCTGGCTTGGATCACTTGCAGCGACGTCATCCCGACCGATAACAACCGCCGCATCTCGGCAACCGGCATCCCCGTCCGCGTCTCGAATCCCGAATCGTCGCCCAGCGCGATCGTCCCGCCCATCTGATAAAATCGCCGCACGGGCGTCAACGCGTACTGCCGACACAATCGTTTGCGCGCGTCGGTTACCGCGTAACCTTCGCACCACGTAATGATCTTATCGAGCGTTGGCACCAACACGATCTTTTGCTGGACGATGCGCGCGAGTTGCGCTTCGTACACCGGCGCGAGTTTGGCAAAATCGCGATTGGACGCGTCGGTTTGAAATTCGATTTCCTCCAAGCGCGGCAACGGCACGTGTTCGATCGTATCCACTCCGGCGTCCAGCGCGAGATCGAGCATTTCGACCGTGCCGAGATGCACGCGCACCAACTTGCCGTGCGCGTGCGTCTGCGCGACGATGGCGCGCAATTCGTCCAGCGTGAGATTGGGAATCGTCTCGCGCGATGCCATCTCCCAGGGCAACTTCCAATTCCACGGTTCCAGCGCGAGTTTGATCATCGACGCGCCGCGCGCCACCACCTCGTCCACCGCGCGACGCGCTTGCGCGGGATCATTCACCGCGTACAGAAATTCTTCCGTGCCGGGATACCCCTGCGGCTTGTTGATGATCGGGCCGGAAAAAAAGACGCGCGCGGCAAGTCCATACTCGGTCCGCACGGGCACGCGTTTCATGCTCACGAGCGGCGTCGCCAGATCGCACGCCGTCGTCACGCCGCGCCGAAGAAAATAAAATTGCCGCACGAGCGGCGACATACTTTCGTGGACGTGCGAATTGACGATGCCGGGCAGAATCGTCCCGCCGCGCGCATCCAGCACGCGCGCTTCCGGCGGAAGCGCGTAATCTGCCGCGTGTCCCACCGCGACGATTTTGTTTTCCGCGATGACGACGATCCCGTCCTGGATCGGCGGCGCGCCGGTACCGTCAATCACAATGCCGTTCGTGACGACGAGCGCGTCCGGGGAAACCACGTGCGCGGCGCGCGGCGCGCGCGGCTCCGGCGCGGGCTGGCATCCCGCGCCGATCAGCAACAGCAAACAAATGCCGCGCGCGATGAGTTTGTTCAAGCGTTCGATCCGTTTATGAAGACCTGTCATTTCGAGCGCAGCGAGAAATCTCCAAATTGTGAATTTGAGATTCCTCACTCCGTTCGAAATGACAATCCGCTCCAGATCATTTTCCCAACAACTGTTCCAACCGATCCACGTATCGCGCCAACACGCCAAACGTCGTCTCGACCGGCTCGGGCGTCGTCAGATCGACTCCAGCGCGCTTGAGAATCTCCAACGGAAAATCGGATCCGCCCGCGCTGAGAAAGCCGAGATATTTTTCGACCGCGTTCGGTTTGCCGTCGAGAATATTTTGCGCGAGCGCGTGCGCCGCGCTGATGCCGGTCGCGTACTGGTACACGTAAAAGTTACGATACAAATGTGTCGCGAATTGCGCCCACGTGATCCCCACGCGCTCGCGATCCATTTCGACCTGCGCGCCGTATCCTTCCGCGAACAAATCAGCCAGCAGATCGATCATCGTTTGCGCGGTCAACGCCTGTCCGCGCTCAGCGCGCTCGTGAATCTCCAACTCAAAGCGCGCGAGCGTCGGCATAATGAAAAAGTACCGATGAAAGTTCGACATCGCTTCTTCGATCACGCCGATCTCAAAATCTGCCGGTGTCATTGCGAGCGTTTTTTGCGAAGCAATCTCCGATTCGCGGTTTGGGGATTGCTTCGCCGCTTCCTTCGACTGCGCTACGCTCCGCTCAGAACGGCTCGCAATGACACTCGCGTTCTTCAGCAGATAATCGCGCACCAGCGCTTGATTGAAATTCGACGCGCACTCGGCGAGGAAGATGCCGTACTGACTGTAGATGAGCGGCTGGGTCTTTTGCGTGAAATATTTGTGCATCGAGTGACCCAGTTCGTGCGCGAGCGTGCTCATCGAAAAGAGATCGTCGTTGTAACTCATCAGGATGAACGGCTGCGTGCCCGGCACGCCGGTCGAAAACGCGCCGGCGCGCTTGCCCTGGTTCGGATACTTGTCCACCCAGCGTTGCTCGACCATCCCACGCCGCGCGACGCTGACGTACTCTGCGCCGAGCGGTTTCATTCCGTCGCAAATCCATTCGACTGCTTGCGAGAATTCGACGCGCGGTTTCGCGCTCGTCAGCGGCGCTTTTTCGTCGTAGACGCGCAACTTGTCCACGCCGAGCGCGCGCTGGCGAATCGCCCAATAGCGATGCCAGGTCGGCAAGTTCGCGCGAAACGTTTTGATCAGATTGGGAAACACGTCCAACGGAATGTAGTTGGACGCGAGCGCGGCTTCGAGCGACGATTTGTACTTGCGCGCGCGCACGCGAAACACATCCTGCTTGACGCCCGCCGCGAGACAATTCGCGATCGTGTTCTTGAACGCGAGATGCGCGTCCGCATAATTTTCGAACGCAGTGCGGCGCACGTCGCGATCCGCGTGCGTGCGGAGCGCGCCAATCGTCCCTTGCGTCACTTCGAACGTTTCGCCGGACGCGTTGCGCGCCGGCGCGCATTTCAAATCGGCGTCGGTCAGCGTGCCGTGCGTGGCAGACGCGGTTTGGAACGCGTCGCGCGCCTGGCTCAGCAGCTCTTCCACTTCGGCGGAGCGAACGTGCGCGGCGCGTTGTTCCAAGCGCGCGAGATGATGCGCGTAGATCGCCAGACGCGGTTCGTCACGCAGCCACGCGCGCAGTGTGTCGAACCCGATTGCGATCAGTTCCGGTTCGGAAAAGGCGAGCGCGGCGCCAAGTCGCGCCATCAATCCGCGCGTGCGGTCGTTCAGCGCGGCGGCGGTTTGATCGGCGGTGTCAACTGTGTGCTTCATACTTGCGTACAGCATCACCTTGCCGGCGCGCGTCATCAGCGCCTCACTCGCCGCGAAGAAATCGGCGAGCGTCGCCGCGTTGTCCGCGAGATGTCCGCGAAAGCGCGCGAACGCCGGCAATTCCTTGATCAGCGCGTCAAACTCCGCCGACCACGCGGCGTCGTTCGGAAAAATGGATTCGACATCCCAGGTATGTTCGCGCGGGATGGCGTTGCGGGGTGGTACGGTTTGGTTGGGCATAGAGTCTCCTTGAACGGATATGAAACGGATGTAAGCAGATAGTATTCTGTGGCTTTGAGTTCAAGTACAGATGAGTCTGGCATTCTCAAGAGACGGAAGTGGTCCCATGTCTTTTGATCGCCAAATGTATCGGTGGATATGCTTTTGCCATTCTTGCACGTCCCTGGGTAATAGTTTGCGCTCGTACTCCAATCGTTTGCGACCAAAGTTGAACAAAAGCCCCACCTGGAGTTTGGTCGCGCCAAGATAGCTCAGGACTTGCCATTCTTCTTCCTCTGTCAGCATATGCGAAAATGCTTTATCCTCCACGACGATGCAATTTTCAACAAGGTGATCGAGGTACAAATTGCCAAGCCAAACATCACCATCGTACACCTTGATTGGATGCTCTTCGGAAACCCCGAGTCCATCTTTTGTCATCTCTGCGGTCAACGCGCGCTGATAATGCTTTTCGCGCAAACCAGGACCAAGGCGCGATTGCACGCGCATCGCGCAACCAATAATGCGATAGGTAATGTCAGCATACGGGATAGATGGATCAAGAGGCATCGGAGTTCTCCTTTCATCCGTTTTCATCCGATTTCTATCCGATACTTCCATCGCACACTTTCAACACACGCGCCCGCTCCAAAAACTCCGGCGCGAAATCTTCCAGATCGGTTGCCGTGATGATTGCTTGCGACGCGTCCAGCACCGCTTGCGCGAGCGCGCCGCGCCGCGCCGCGTCGAGTTCCGACATCACGTCGTCGAGCAACAGCACCGGGTCTTCGCCGGTCTCGGCGCGCATCAACGCAACTTCGGCGAGTTTCAGCGCGAGCGCGATCGTGCGCCCCTGTCCGCGCGACGCGTACGTCGTCGCGTCCATCGCCGCCGCGTCGTCCTGAGCGACAGTCGAAGGATTGCGCGTGACGAGAAAACGCAGATCGTCGCGGTGAGGTCCCACCAACGTCAACGCCGCGCTGAGTTCGCGCGGGCGCAGCGTTTCCAACTGCCGCGCAAAGTTGCGCGCGATCTCCGCGTGGCGCGATTCCTGGGATGTCGCCAGATCGAACGCGACGCTCGGTTGATAGACGAGCCGAAGTTGCTCGCGCTGATCGGTCAAGCGCGCGTGGATGTCTGCGACGAGTTGATTGTAGCGCGCGATCGTCTCCGCGCGGCGCGCGACGAGGTACGTGCCTTCTTCGATCAATTGCCGATCCCAGATGTCGAGCGCGTGCGGGTTGTACGCGCGCTCGCGAAATTCGCGCAGTAACCCGTTGCGCTGTTCGACGACCTTGTCGTATTTCGACAGCGCGCGTCCGTAGCGCGGATCGATCTGCGCGAGCGTCGTGTCGAGATAACGCCGCCGGTCGCCGGGCGATCCGAAAACCAGGTCGAGGTCTTCGGGCAAAAACAAAACCGCGTTCAACTCGCCGAGCAGATCAATCGCGCGTTTGCTCACGCCGTTGACTTTGATGCGCTTGCTCACGCGCCCGTTCGGTTTGCGCGCGCTCCCCCCCTCGTTCCCCCCGACAGCGGGGGGAGGACTTGGCTTTTCTTCCGCTCGCGCAGCGATGAGCACGATTTCGATCTGCACACGCGCGCCGTTGCTCCGTTCGATCTGGGTTTCGACGCGCGCGAATGGAATCGGCTCCGCGCTCGCGCCCCAGCGAATCAGTTCGCGTTCCGCGCCGGCGTGCGGCGAGCGCGCGGTCGCCAAATAAAAAATCGCCTCCAGCAAACTCGTTTTGCCGCAGGCGTTATCACCTTGGATCACAGTGACGCCGGGCGCCAAATCGAGTTCGAGGTGCGCGTAGTTACGAAAATGGGTAAGCGCGAGTCGCGTGAGATGCATCGTTCATTCCAATCCGACTCCATTTTAACACGAACTAGGCGAAAATCAAATGCGTGATATAATGCCGCAGAAAATTCAAACCGCATCCGGAGGCAAATGGATCGTCCCAGCGCGCCGCCACGATCGGCGACGAGTTATCGGTATCTCACACTCGTGACGGGATTGTTCGTCACGGCTCTGATCGTTTCGAACATCATCACCGCGAAAATCGTTTCGTTCGGCGGCGTGATCCTTTCGGCGGCGATTGTGATCTTTCCGCTGAGTTACATCTTCGGCGATATTCTCACCGAAGTGTACGGGTACGCGCGCTCGCGACAAATCATCTGGATCGGTTTTCTGTGCAACGCGCTCGCCGTGCTCGCGATGCAAGCCGGAGCGTGGTTGCCTGCCGCCGATTTTTGGGACGGGCAAGCCGCGTACGAACGCATCCTGGGTTACGCGCCGCGCCTCTTGCTCGCATCGCTCGTCGCGTATCTCTGCGGCGAATTCGTCAACTCGTTCGTGCTGGCGAAGCTGAAAATCGTGACGCGCGGCAAATGGCTGTGGTCGCGCACGATCAGCAGTACGATCCTTGGTCAAGGAATGGACACCGTGATCTTTACGCTCATCGCGTTCACCGGCGTTCTCACCGCCGACGCGATGATCAGCATCACCGTGACCGAATGGATTCTCAAATGTCTGTACGAAATCATCGCGACACCGGTCACGTACGCGGTTGTGAATTTCTTAAAGCGAACGGAACGCGAAGATTACTACGATTACCAAACCGATTTCAATCCGTTCAAAATTTTAGCGGAGGCAAAATGAAAATCTACGACATTTCGATTCCGATTTCTCCGACGATGCCGACGTACCCCGGCGATCCGCCCGTGATCGTCGAGCCGATCAAACAGATTGGCAAGGGGAGTCGCTCGAACGTGTCGCGCGTGTCGTTCGGCGATCACACCGGCACGCATTTCGATCCGCCGCTCCATTTCATTCCCGGCGGCAAGACGGTTGACCAACTCGATCTGAACGTGTTGTACGGTCCGGCGCGCGTCGTTGATTTCACGCGCGTCGAACACGCGATCACCGCGCGCGATTTGGAACGCGCGCGGATTCCAAAACGCGTGACGCGCGTGCTCTTCAAGACGCGCAGTTCGACGCTGTGGGAACGCGCCGGTTTTCAAAAAGATTTCGTCGGCGTCGCGTGGGACGCGGCGGAGTGGCTCGTCGCGCGCGGCGTCAAACTTGTCGGCGTGGATTATCTCAGCGTCGAAACGTACAGCGCGTCCGAACCACGCACGCATCGGACGCTGCTCGGCGCAGGCGTCGTCATCGTCGAAGGGTTGAATTTGCGCGGCGTCAAGCCGGGCAAGTACACCTTCGTCGGCTTGCCGCTGAAAATCAAAGACGGCGACGGCGCGCCGGGGCGCGCGATTTTGATCGCGTAACGCCCTGTCATTGCAAGCCGCGCAGCGGCGAAGCAATCTCCACGCCGCGATTTGGGGATTGCTTGCTTCGACTTCGCTCAGCACCGCATCGTTCGACTGCGCTCCGCTCACAACGCTCCTCGCGATGACACATCAACTCTTTTGCATTTCCGCGCAAACGTGGTAAAATCGAGTTCAAAGTTTCAAGTTCAAAGTTTCAGGTTGTTCGTCAGGAGACTCTGAACTTGAAACTTTGAACTTTGAATCTGGAACTTGATCCCTATGCCCCGCATCTACGTTGCGCTCGATCTCGAAACGACCGGTTTGCAATCCGACCGCGATGCCATCATCGAAATTGGCGCGGTGAAATTTCGCGGCGACGAAGTTCTCGGCGAATGGTCGTCGCTCGTCAACCCAGGTCGCGCGCTGCCGCACAAAATCGAACGACTCACCGGCATCGCGTCGCGCGAATTAGAACGCGCGCCGTCGCTGCACCAAGTCTTGCCGCCGTTGACGCGCTTTATCGGCGACAATCCGCTCGTCGGTCACAACATCCAATTCGATCTCGGATTTCTTCAACGCGCCGGTTACACCGCGCCGCCGCCCGCGCTCGACACGTTCGAACTCGCGTGCATCCTGATGCCGTACGCGTCGCGCTATTCGCTCGGCAAACTGATGGACGCGTTGGGGATCGAATTTCCGACGCGCCATCGCGCGACCGAAGACGCGCGCGCCGTTTCCCAATTATTCGTCGCGCTGCTCGAACGCGCGCGGCGACTCGATCCGAAAATCATCGAAGACATTGCGAAGCTGGGCGACAAGTCGAACTGGGCGTTGAAATTCGCGTTCCAAGATATTTTGCGCGATCGCGCGCGCCACGCGTTCGCCGCCGGTTCGATTGGCGCGCAACTCGCCGCGAAAAACGCGACGACCGACGCGACGCTCGGCTTGATGTTTTCGCGCGACCGCGACGAGCGCCCGCTCAAGCCGAACACGCACAACGATCCGCTCGACGTGGACGCGCTCGCGCATCTGCTTGGCGCCGACGGTTTGTTCGCGCAGCAATTCGCCGGGTACGAATTGCGCGCGCCGCAGATCGAAATGCTGCGCGCCGTCGCGCGCGCGTTCAACGACGGCGCGACCTTGCTCGTCGAAGCCGGGACGGGCACCGGCAAATCGCTGGCGTATCTCATCCCCGCGATTTATTGGGCGGCGCAAAACAATCAGCGCGTCGTCATCTCGACGAACACGATCAATTTGCAAGATCAACTTTTCGGCAAGGACATTCCCGATCTCCGCAAAGTTTTGCCGATTGAATTCAAAGCCGCGCTCCTCAAAGGAAGATCGAATTACGTTTGCCGCCATCGTTTGGACGCGCTGCGTCGTTCCGACAAATTGACGATTGAAGAAGCGCGCGTGATCGCCAAGGTGCTCGCGTGGCTTCCTTCGACGACGACGGGCGACAGCGCGGAATTGATCTTGATGGGACCCGCCGAGAACGCGGTGTGGGCGCGTCTCGCGAGCGATCCCGATCATTGTTCCGCCGATCGCTGCGAGATGCACGAACAAGGCAAGTGTTTCTTTTATCGCGCGCGCGAAAAAGCGCAGAGCGCGCACGTGATCATCGTGAACCACGCGCTCTTGCTGTCCGATATGGCGACGGAAAATCGCGTTCTGCCGGAATACAAGTATCTGGTGATTGACGAAGCGCATCATCTCGAAGAAGGCGCGACCAAGGCGCTTGCGTTCGACGCGTCGCGTTCGCCATTGGAATTGATGTTGCGCGGACTCGCGCACGAGCGCGGCGGTTTGCTCGGCACGCTGGCGGGCGCGCTCCGCAATTCGGATGTGTCACCCAACCTCAAGCGCGACACGCAAAATATTTTGAACGACGTCGCGCAAGATGTGGAACGCGCGTTGCGCGGCGTGTACGATTTCTTCAACACACTCGAAAGTTTTCTGGGACAGCAAGACAAGCCCGGCGAAAACGAAAATAATTATGATCGCCAGATTCGCCTGACATCGGCGCGGCGCGCGCAACCGGATTGGAGCAACATCGAAATCGCGTGGGATGACTTTGGCAAGTCGCTCGCGCAAGTGCGTGATGGGATGGGGCGCATTTATGGCGCGTGGGACGATCTCGATGATTTTCAAGTGCCAAGTTATTTCGAACTCGCAACGGAACTCGTTTCGGCGATGCGGCGCGTGGGCGAGACGCGCGCGCAGTTGGAAGCGATTGTGGCAAAGCCGCAGGCGGGCGGAATTTATTGGGCGACGATTGGTAAGAACAACGGCGACATCGCGTTGCACTCTGCGCCGTTGTACGTCGGCGAGTTGTTGCAAAAGCAATTGTTCGCCGGAAAAGACGCGACGATTCTCACATCGGCGACGCTGTGCGTGGATAAAAATTTCGCGCACCTCAAATCGCGCCTGGGGATCGGCGATTGGGCGGACGAACTTGCCGTCGGCTCGCCGTTCGATTTTGCGAGCGCGGCGATGGTGTGCGTGCCAACCGATATTCCGGAGCCGGGTCAGCCCGGATATCAAAAAGCAGTCGAAGGCGCGCTGATCGATCTGTTGCGCGCGACGCGCGGACGCGCGCTCGTCCTCTTCACGTCGCTCTCGCAACTCAACACGACGTATCGCGCGATCACGCGTCCGCTCGAAGAGGAAGAGATCGTCGTCATCGCGCAAAATCTCGACGGCTCGCGCCGCCAAGTTCTGGAAACGTTCAAGACCCAGGAACGCACCGCGTTGCTCGGCACGCGCTCGTTTTGGGAAGGCGTGGATGTCGTCGGCGAAGCGTTGTCGTGCCTCGTCATCACGCGCTTGCCGTTCGCCGTGCCGAGCGATCCGATTTTCGCCGCGCGCAGTGAGACGTTCGACGATTCGTTCGCGCAGTACGCGGTGCCGGAAGCGGTGCTCCGTTTTCGGCAAGGGTTCGGGCGATTGATCCGGAGCAAGAACGATCGCGGCATCGTCGTCGTTTTGGATCGCCGCGTGCTATCGAAAAACTACGGGCACATTTTCATCGAATCGCTGCCGCCGGTGTCAAAGTACCAAGGGACGTTGAAGCAGCTGCCGGAGATGGCAGTCAAGTGGATTGATGGAGAACAATGAGCCAATCGCCCAATGAGCCAATGAACCAAAAACGACCTTCCTCATAATGGGGGAAGGTCGTTTTGCATTTTAGGTCGCGGGTGTTGAGCGTCTGAGCGCGTCCAGTCGTTTTTTGTTTTCGTACGGCTGGATGAAGCAAACGTAATCGTCATCCGGAATTTCTGCGCCAACACGCTGTTTCACTTCTTCGTGTGTGACGAGTCGCTCTTCCAATTTGTCGCAGATATAAAGTTCGCACTGCGCGCAGTTGTCCAAGCCGCGCGCGATGACGCACGGGCGCACTGGGCAACTCTGGTCAATCAACTTGGGATTGTCCGACATACATCCGTCGCAACAAATTTCTGATGCAGGCAAACGAAACCCAAAGTACTTGAACCAGCCGTCGCTCAATTTTTGTCGGTTCGCCGGATTCCGTTCGACGCTGGGTTTGTACGCCAGACAGAGATCACAGCGATAGCCGCAGCGCGTTAGAATCGGTTGCATAACACACTCCGCATAGAGTTAATTGAGCAACAACAAGCGTGATGCAGACCGTAAACATCGCGAAACGCTTGCGCCAATTCCGCACGATGCGTCTCGATGAAGCGCGCCGCCTCCGGCAACCATTTCGATTTGCGAACCGCGCTTCCGGCGACGGCCGCGCGGTACGGCGCGAGGTCGTGCACATCTTGCATCGCGCGCACATCCACTTGCGCGCCGCCTTCCGCGAGCGTCTTGCCGATGGCTTGCGCGATCTCGGCGGTGGAGCCGGTGCGGCTGGCGTAGGTGACGAGGATTTTGGAGGGCATTGGGTTTCTCCAAAGTCGTAAGACAAATTTATAAATTTGTCCTACGGTACGACCATTTCCATTCTTCAGGTGTCGAGACTAACCCAGCCGACACGGGCTTCTCCGAAGTCGTAGGACAAATTTATGAATTTGTCCTACAGTATGACCATTTCCATTCTTCGGGGGTCGAAACTAAACCTGCCGACACAGGATTATTGGGTAGTGTCCCTGTAACGGGTGAAAGCTTGATTCACAGTTGTTGACGTTCGGTAATGCAGTTATCCTGAGGTCAATCGCCTCTGGGAGAAACTGCATCCATGAATGTTGACACTTGCTATTGCCGCA
>Ga0194127_10001340_pt1 | contig 36283 bp, 35 predicted proteins | sample TA2KigC100mmetaG_FD_148624 | JGI IMG/M metagenome (GOLD analysis project Ga0194127, IMG submission 148624) | Freshwater microbial communities from Lake Tanganyika, Tanzania - TA2015036 Kigoma Deep Cast 100m | ecosystem: Environmental > Aquatic > Freshwater > Lake | place: Tanzania: Lake...
GACGGGCCGGCTTCCTTGATCTGCTCGCCATGGTCGTTCAAGATCGCGCGCACGCGACCCCAGGCCGCGCCGGCCACCATCGGGTCGCCAACTTTGAGCGTGCCCTTGTCGACGAGTACCGTCGCAACGGGGCCGCGACCGACATCGAGTTGTGCCTCGAGCACGTAACCCTTCGCGCGGCCGCTCGGGTTGGCGGTGAGTTCCTCCACTTCGGCGACGACCAGCAATTGCTCGAGCAATTCGTCGATGCCGATTCCCTGTTGCGCCGACATCTCAACGACGATCGTGTCGCCGCCCCATGCCTCGGGGATGAGTTCTTGCTCGGCGATCGCCGACAGCGTGCGCTGCACGTCGGCATTTTCTTTGTCGATCTTGTTGACGGCGACCACGATCGGCACGTCTGCGGCGCGCGCGTGACTGATGGCCTCCACCGTCTGCGGCATCACACCGTCGTCGGCCGCGACGACGAGCACCACGATGTCGGTGACACCGGCACCACGGGCGCGCATCTTGCTGAACGCCGCGTGACCGGGCGTATCGATGAAGGTGATGAGCTTGTCGTTCTTCGTCACTTGGTAGGCGCCAATGTGCTGCGTGATGCCGCCCGCTTCACCAGCGACGACATTGGCCGAGCGAATCTTGTCGAGCAGCGTCGTCTTGCCGTGGTCGACGTGACCCATGATGGTGACGATCGGCGGGCGCGATGCCTGCTGGGTTTCGTCCGCATCGTCGGAGTCGTCGAACAGCGCCTGCAGTTCCATCTCTTCTTGCTGACCCGGGTCAACGAGGATGAGTTCCGCGCCGACTTCGAGCGCGAAGAGTTCCATTTGTTCGTCGGCAAGCGACATCGTCGCAGTGACCATCTCGCCTTGCTCGAGCAAGAAACGCACCACATCAGCGGCGCCGCGATTCAACTTCGGTGCGAACTCCTGCGCCGACGAGCCGCGCTCAACGACGATCGGGCCAGCGGGCACCGGTGCCGAACTCGGCACATACTGCGTGGGCTGCAGCGCCTGCAACTGCTCCATGTCTTTGCGGCGTTGTTCACGAGTCTTCTTGCGTGTGCCACGGCGTTGGCCACCACCGCGTGCGCCGGGTCCGCGACCCTGTGGTCCGCCGATTTGGCGACCGAGGCCCGAACCGCGACCGCCACCGGGGCGCGCACTCGGCGCACCCGGACGCGGGCCCGCGCCACCAGGACGCGGCGTTGAACGACCGAGGCTCGACGACGAAAAGCGACCCATGCGACCGGTGGGGTTGGCGCGCGAAGAGCCACTCGGGCGCGGCACGCGTGGTGCGTCACCACCGGGGCGACGCGTGGGCGGCGGTGGCACACGGCCGCCACCGGGCGGCGGTGGCACACGGCCGCCACCGGGCGGAGCCGGAATCGTGCGCCCACCAGCGGGCACGACGCGCGGGCCCGACGGTGTGGTGCCTGGCGGCGGAATTGGTGTACCAGGAGCAGTACCCGGTCGAGTCGGAGGCGTCGGCGTTGTCGGCGTGGTTGGGCGACTTGTCACGGTGGCACCCGGACGCGATGACACGACGCGGGAGCCAGCGGGTGCTGATGCAGGAGGTGGCGGTGTGGGCGACGTTGGTCGCGACGACGCTGCTGGCGCGACGGGTGCCACAGGCGCTGGAGCAGACGGAGAAGACGGTGCAGGAGCGGGTGTCACAACTGGCGCAGCGGTGGTTGATGTCGGTACGGGCGACGACGACACCTCGGCGGGGGCTACGGTCGCCTTCTTCGTGCGAGACTTCGCTGTTTTCTTTGCTTCGGGCGCCTCGGTGCTGTCACCGTCGGCTTCGGTCTTGGCGGCCGACTTCTTCGCCTTCTTGGGTTTCTCGGCGGCGGGCTCGCGCTTCAAACCCTTCTCGTCGGCGTGACGCCGCACGCGATCCGCTTGCGCATCAACCATGCTCGACGACGCCGACGACGCGCCGATGCCGATCGAGTTGCAGAGGTCGACAACCTCCTTCGAGGACATGCCGAGCTCCTTGGCGAGCGTGGAAACGCGGACGGTCTTGCTCAAGCGGTCGGGCCCTCAGTCACTGGTGCGTCGGTGTTTTCGACGGTGAGACCGGCGGCCTCACTCTCGCTCTTCACGTCGAGGCGCAGACCGCAGAGTTGGGCGGCAAGTTTGGCGTTGATGCCGGCGCGACCGATGGCCAGCGACAACTGGAAGTCGGGCACGATTACGTCGGCTTGCGTGCCGTCCTCGCTGATCACCACGTCGGTGACCTTCGCCGGCGACATCGCGTTGATGATCATCGAACGCTTGTCGTCGTTGAAGGTGACGATGTCGATCTTCTCGCCGCGCAACTCAGTGACCACGCGCTTGACGCGATCACCGCGACCACCGACACAGGCACCGATCGGGTCGATGCGCGGATCGTTGGAGGCGACCGCAATCTTGCAGCGCTGACCCGGCTCGCGGGCGATCGCCATGATGCTCACCTGGCCGTTGACGATCTCCGGCACTTCCATCTGGAAGAGCTTGAAGACGAGACCCGGGTGGCTGCGGCTGACCACGACCTGCGTGCCGCGATCATCCTGACGCACTTCAACAATGAACACCTTGAACGTGCCGTCACTCGAGCCGCGCAACTCGTTGGTGACCTGCTCGGAGAGCGGCATGATGCCCTCGCCACCGCTCATGTCGATGATGAGGTACTTGCGCTCGGCGCCGCGATCGGGCATCAAGCGAATACGGCCGGCGACGATTTCGCCTTCCTTGTTCTTGAACTGGTCGTACTTGCCCTGGTATTCGACCTCGCGAATGCGTTGGCTGAGCACGGTGCGGAACGTGGCCGCCGCGATGCGACCAAGTTCGTCGCGGCTCGGCGTGTCGTCGCGCTCGTTCACCCAGTTGCCGGCAGCGTCGACGTCGTACGCGGTGAAGGTGATCTCCATCGTCTCGGGGTTGAGACCGACGATGACTTCCTCTGCCGAACGCGGACGCTTCTTGTACGCGGTCGCAAGCGCCTCAACGAGCACCTGCAGCAGTGCATCGACGGAGATGCTGCGATCGGCGGCGATCATGCGGATGGCTTCCTTCATGTCGGACGGGTTCATGGTGCAACCTCCTCGGTCGAGCGACCGGACTTGTTGGCGGGCGACTTGCCTGGCTGTGCGGCGGGCGACTTGCCTGGCTTTTCGGCCCCGCCCCACACGAACACCGTGCGAGCGCGCTCGATGTCGGCGTAACCCACCGTCATCTCGTAGCCGGCGTCTTCGAGGCACACCACCACGTTGCGATCGTCGGCGCGCAGCAGCGTGCCCTGCAAGCGGCGCCGGCCGTCGACGGCACTGTGCAAGCGAATGGAGACGACCTTGTTGATCTCACGGTGGAAGTGCCGTGGTGTGCGCAGCGGGCGCTCGAGCCCGGGGCTCGTGACCTCCAGCGTGTAACGGCCGGGCATCGGATCGTTGTGGTCGAGCTCGCGCGACACGAGGCGGCTCACGAGGGCGATGCTGTCGAGCGTGACGCCGGCGGGATGCCCGGGTGGGGTGTCGATGCTCAGTCGCAGCACGCCAGAGACCATCTCGATGTCGTAGATCTCCAGGCCGAGGTCGGCAACGACAGGCTCGGCGAGTGCACGTACTCGTTCGACGACCGTATCTCCGCTCATCGTGTTGATCGTTCTCCTGGTGCTTTCCTGTGGTTCGTCTGGCTGTAGTATCGCGCCGCTTTCTCATCTCCGCTCATCGTGTTGATCGTTCTCCTCGTGCTTTCCTGTGGTTCGTCTGGCTGTAGTATCGCGCCGCTTTCACCCTCGTACACCCGAAACATGAGTCAAAAAAAGGCGTGGGTGGAGACCCACGCCTTTGCGGTCTGCACTCATGCTGAACGTAAAAGGACCTCATCATCTTAGCCATGCTCAGTAACCTTCTCTTTGCGTGATTCATCGCCTGTCGACGCTCTTTGTGCGCACGCTGCGCGACGACCCCGCTGAGGCCGACGTGCCCAGCCACCGCCTGTTGGTGCGTGCCGGATACATCCGCCGCGCCGCCCCGGGCGGCTACACCTGGTTGCCGCTCGGTGTGCGTGTCTTGCAGCGCGTGGAGCGGATCGTGCGCGAGGAGATGAACGCCATCGGTGCGCAAGAGGTGCACTTCCCCGCCCTGTTGCCGCGCGAACCATACGATGCTTCGGGTCGCTGGACCGACTACGGCCCGAACCTCTTCCGCCTGCAAGACCGCCGCGGTGTCGACTACCTGCTCGGTCCGACGCACGAGGAGATGTTCACGCTGTTGGTGAAGGATCTCTACAGCAGCTACAAGGATCTGCCGGTGTGGCTGTACCAGATCCAGACCAAGTACCGCGACGAGGCGCGCCCGCGGGCCGGGCTGCTGCGTGGTCGCGAATTCGTGATGAAGGATTCGTACAGTTTCGACCTCGACGATGATGGGTTGCAGCGCAGTTACGACGCGCACCGTGCGGCGTACGTGCGGGTGTTCGAGCGGCTCGGGCTCGACGTGGTGATCGTGAAGGCAATGTCCGGCGCGATGGGTGGTTCGAAGTCGGAAGAATTCCTCGCGCCGTGTGCATCAGGTGAAGACACGTTCGTGCGCTGCACGAGTTGCGACTACCGCGTCAACACCGAAGCCGTGCGCATCGGCGTGCCGGCTGGTGGCGACGCGGCAAACGTGCCGGCTGCGACCGTGGTCGACACACCGAACACGCCGACCATCGAGACGCTCGTCAACCTACTCAACTCGCGCGACGACTTGCGCCGGGCGGGTTCGCCGTGGGCCGCGGGCGACACGTTGAAGAACGTCATCGTGATGTTGCGTCACCCCGACGGCCGACGTGAACCGCTCGCCATCGGCGTGCCCGGCGACCGCGAATTCGACATGAAGCGCCTCGCGGCGCTCGTCATCCCTGCTGAAGTGGAACCGTTCGGTGAAGGCGACTTCGCATCGCGACCAGGGCTAGTGAGGGGATACGTGGGGCCCGACGTGCTCGGTGCGACCAAGCCGCTCGGCATCCGCTATCTGCTCGACCCACGCGTCGTACACGGCAGCGCGTGGACGACCGGCGCCAACAAGCAGGGTCAGCACGTGGTGAATCTCGTGTGCGGACGCGACTTCACTGCCGATGGTGTCGCCGACGTCGCCGAGGTGCGTGACGGCGATCCGTGTCCGGTGTGCGGCGCGGAGTTGCGCGTCGAACGGGGCATCGAGATGGGTCACGTCTTTCAACTGGGGCGCCAATATGCCGAGGTGCTCGGGCTCAGCGTGCTCGACGCAAAGGGCAAACAGCGCGTGGTGACGATGGGCTCGTACGGCATCGGTGTGTCGCGTGCGGTGGCGGCGATTGCCGAAGCGGCGCATGACGAACTCGGGTTGCGATGGCCGCGCAGCGTTGCACCAATGGACGTGCATGTCGTGATCGCCGGCAAACCTGGCGACGACACCGCTCCCGCGGCAGAAAGGCTCGCGGCCGATCTCGCTGCGGCGGGTCTTGAAGTGTTGTTGGATGATCGCGCCGGCGTGTCGCCCGGCGTGCGATTCAAGGATGCCGAGTTGCTCGGCATGCCGATGATCGTGATCGCCGGACGCGGCGTGGCCAACGGCGTGCTCGAGGTGCGCGATCGCATCGCTGGCACCACCGCTGAAGTGCCGATCGCGCAGGCCGCGCAGCACGTCATCGCGGCCTGCGAATAGAGGCCCGATGCTCCGGCTGAAGGGTGTCACGCAGCACTATTCATGGGGCGACCGGTACGCGCTGCCGACGCTGCTCGACATCACGGCCGATGGGCGACCGTGGGCCGAGATTTGGTACGGCACGCATCCGCGCGGCCAGGCGCAGGTGGATGACAGCGTGCATCTTCCGGCCCCGACGTTTTTGGTTGACGAGGTTGGCGACCTGCCGTTCATCGTGAAGTTGTTGGCGGCGGCACGACCGTTGTCGCTACAGACGCATCCGTCGACTGAACAGGCAGTCGCCGGCTTCGGGCGCGAAGAGGCTGCGGGCGTTGCGCACGATGCGAAGCACCGCGTGTATGCCGACGACCGTGCCAAGCCGGAGATGATCGTGGCGATCAGCACGTTCGAGGCACTGTGCGGATTCGTCACCGACGAAGCGGCGATTGCTGCGTGTGAGGCCGCTGGTGCGCGCGATGTAGCCGAGCGTGTGCGTCGCGACGGTGTGGCGGGCGCCGCCCGGGCAATCCTGCGCGGTGAGAAGTTTTCGGCCCCGCAGAAGCCGTCGGATGCGATGCGACAACTCAACGAACACCACGACGACCCGCGTTCACTCATCGCGTTGCTCATGCATCACGTGCGACTGCAGCCGGGCGAAGCGATCTACCAGGACGCAGGCAACGTGCACACGTATCTGTACGGAATGGCGGTGGAAGTGCAGGGCAGCTCCGACAATGTGGTGCGTGCTGCATTCACCGACAAATACATCGACCTGCCGGAGTTCTTTGCCGTGGCGAGCTTCGGGCCGACCACCGACCCGCGGGTGCTGCCAACGCGCGTGAGCGATGTGACGTCGAAGTATGACTGCACTGCGCCGTTTCAGGTGATGCGACACGAAATCAACGGCTCGTTTGCGCTCACCGCGAATCGCACGCACACGTTGATGGTGTGCGCCTCGGGTTGCGCGGGGTCGCTGACGGCGGGTGCTGCCGCGTATGTGGCGCGGGGCGAGTCGGTGGTGCTGGAGGGCACCGCAACCATCTACACGGTGAGCGCGTGAGCGCACAACGCAATGGGCTGTCATTGCGGGCAGTGCTGGCGGCAGTGTTCGCGGCAGTGCTCGCTGCAGTGCTCGTAGCGGTGCCTGCAAACGGGGCGGGCAGCGCGAAGGCCCCCAAGAAGACGCTGTTGGTGCTCGGTGACAGCCTCACCTGGGGCGCGAACTATTTCGCCAAGACACAATCACGCTTGACGGCGACCGGGCAATTCGACGACGTCGTCGTGGATGGTTGGTGGTCGCGGCGCATCGGTGGCATCGTCTCCACCACCTATTCCGGCACCAACACCTACAAGAAGCTCGTCGCGCGCGGCTTACGACCGACGGCAGTAATCGTGGGTCTTGGCACCAACGATGTGTACTTCTTGTCGAAGCGTCGCGAATACGCCACCTTGATCCGCGAACTGATGAACACCATCGGTGAGGTGCCCGTGGTGTGGGTGAATGTGCACCGCGTGGAGTCGCCGAGCACCGTGAATCGGTCGCGTCTCTTCAACGACACGCTCGAACGCGTGATCGCTGAGTATCCGCTCGCGAGCACGTTCGACTGGGCAGGTCTCGCGAAGAAGAATCCGTCGGTGACGGCGTGGGACAAGATCCACCACTCGCCCACCGGCTATGAAGTGCGCACGAAGGTGTATCTCGAGCTTGCGGCTCTGCTGGCGCAGCGGGCAAGCGACATGACGACGACCACGACGGTTGCGCCGACCACGGTGCCGACCACCGTGCCGCCGACCACCGTGCCGCCGACCACCGTGCCGCCAACGACGGTGCCCACGACGACGCTCGCACCATAGAAAGATGCGGCCTTACGGCCTTAGCCGTCGACTGTCTTGCGGATCTCGACGATTCTTTCGGACGAGCGGTTTGCGTCGGCACCCTGTTCGTCGAGCAGCGTCGAACGGTCGCGCGCGGCTTCGCGCTCGGCAATCGTGGTGTCGACGCGCTGCAATGCGGCGTCGACACCGTGTTCGTGAATGTAATTCGCCCAATCGACGAGGGCGTCGACCATCTCTGACTCGGGCACCACGGCAACGTTGCGACCCTTCACGAACAGGTGCCCGCGCTTGTTGCCAGCCGCAATACCGAGATCGGCCTCACGCGCTTCGCCGGGGCCGTTGACGACACAACCCATCACCGCAATCTGCAGCGGCAGTTGCTTGTCGGCGAATGCGTCCTGCGCGCGCTTCGCGACTTCGATCACGTCGATCTCGGCGCGGCCACAACTCGGGCAGGCGATGAGGTCGACGTTCTTGCGTTCGCGCAAGCCGAGCGACTCGAGCAACTGGCGACCGGCGCGTGCTTCTTCGACCGGGTCGGCGGTGAGGCTGTAACGAATCGTGTCGCCGATGCCTTCCAGCAGCAGAGTGGCGATGCCGGCCGTGGCCTTCAACAAACCTCCGGGCAACGGACCGGCCTCGGTCACGCCGAGATGTAGCGGATGATCGGTGACCGCGCTCAACTTGCGGTACGCCTCCACCATGAGCGGCACGTTCGACGCTTTCACCGAAATCTTGACGAGATCAAAACCGACTTCCTCGAAGTAACGCATCTCCATCTGCGCCGACTCAACCATCGCGTCAGCGGTGAGACCGCCATGCTTTTCATACAGCGACGGATCGAGCGACCCGCCGTTGACCCCGATACGAATCGGCACCTGTCGATCGCGGGCCTCACTGGCGACGGCCTTGATGTGTTCGGGTTTACGGATGTTGCCCGGGTTGAGACGCAGGCCGTGCACGCCAGCTTCCAGCGCGGCGAGCGCCATCTTGTACTGGTGATGGATGTCGGCGATGATCGGGATCGGCGAACGCGGCACGATCTGCGCCAACCCTTCGGCTGCTTCGATCTCGTTGCACGTGCAACGAACGATGTCGCAACCAGAGGCAGCAAGCGCATAAATCTGCTGCAGCGTGCCCTCGACGTCGGCGGTCTTCGTGATCGTCATCGACTGCACGCTGATTGGTGCGTCGCCACCGACGGCGACCTTGCCGACGTGAATCTGGCGAGTGCTACGGCGCGGATACGACGGCGAGGGTGCGGACTGGGTCATGAGTGATGTGTCATGAGTGATGTGTCATGAGTGGCGAGGTGGACGTGGTGAGGTGAGACGGATGAGGCGGATGTGAGTGGTGATGCGGTTCGGGATGGTCAGAACAACGGTTGCGTGATGTCGAGATACAAGCCTGCCACGAGCAACATCACCAACAGCGCCACGACCGCCGTAGCGACCGGCGCCAGCTTGCGCACGTCGGCGTGATATCGGCGCGAACGGGTGGATCGCGCACGCTCGTACACCGCCACCGCCGCGTGACCACCGTCGAACGGCAACAACGGCATCATGTTGAACACCCCGACGAACACGTTCACCGCGGCGAGCAACAACAGCACACCCTTCCATCCTTCTTCGCGGCCAATCTCGCCACCGACCTGGCTGGCACCCACCACCGTGCTGGGGCGGGTCATCGGGTCGGCCACTTCACTGGTGAGGTTCTCGGCGATGTTGATCGGGTTCAACACGGTGAAGACGCCGACGACGGAGTCGCGCGCCATTGATGCAACGTCTTGCACCGAACGCAGCACGGCCTCGCCCGCGCCGAGCTGCACGTAGTCGCGCGACCAGCCGGCCACGCCGAAGAAGGCGCGGGCGCTCGGCGTGTCTTCGGTGCCGGGGAATGTGGTGAGCGTGGGCGTCAGCGTGAGCGACTCCCCATTGCGATCGACGACGACGGTGACACGGTCGCCAGGACGTTGCGCGCGAACGGCGGCGATGAACTCACCTGACGTGCTGATCGGCACCCCGTCGAACGACACGATGATGTCGCCTTCGCGAATGCCGACCGACTCGGCGGAACTGCCCTCGTACGGGGCATCCATCACTTCGACGCGACCGGTTTCGCCGTAGCGACCCGCCGTGGAATACACACCGACGAACAGCACGAGTGCGATGACAGCGTGCATCAGCGAACCGGCAGTGATGACGAGCAGGCGCTGGGGGAACGACTTCGAACGGTAGGTGCGGTGTTCGTCGGCTGGTTCGGTGTCATCCATGTTGTTCATGCCGACGATGCGCACGAACGCGCCGATCGGGAAGGCGCGCAGACCGTACTCCACTTCGCGACGCTTCCACGAGAGAAGCCGCGGACCAAACCCCATGTAGAACTGCGTCACCTTCATGCCGGTGAGGCGCGCGGTGGAGAAGTGACCGATTTCGTGCAGGAACACCGAAACGATGAGCCCGAGCACGAAGACGAGAGCCCAGACGTTGTTGTAGCCGAGCCACGCCAACAGCGCGATGATGAGACCGATGCCGACGACCGACGTTGAGAGCGGAACCTGCTCGTTGTTTGCCGAGGTCGGGTCGCCGCCACCCCCGACGAGTTCTTCGCGAACACGCGAGTAGATGTTGCTCACGCGATTACGGTACCCGCGGACTGTGCGAAAGTTTCGACGATGCCGCGTGCGATGCGTCGCGCTGTCGCATCGGCGGCGAGCACGTCGGCGGTGCCCCGCAGTGCTGCGCCGTCGTGGCGTTGCAGCGTGGCATCGTTCACTTCGGCGATTTGATGCCAGGAGATTCGTCCTCCGAGGAATGCTTCGACCGCGATCTCGTTCGCCGCACTCAGCCACGCTGGTGCCGATCCACCGGCGCGACCTGCGACATACGCAAGGTCGAGACACTTGAACGTGGCACGGTCGGGCATCTCAAAGTCGAGGTGCTGCAGCTGCCGCCAATCAATCGCACCGAACGGCACGTCGAATCGTTCGGGCCACGCGATCGCATACGCGATAGGTAGTCGCATGTCGGGCAACGACAACTGCGCGATCGTTGCGCCGTCGACGAACGTGACCATCGAGTGGATCACCGACTGGGGATGCACCATTACGTTGATGCGGTCGTAGGCGACGCCGAACAGTTCGTGGGCTTCGATGACCTCGAGGCCCTTGTTCATCAGCGTGCTGGAGTCGACGGTGATCTTCGGGCCCATCGACCCACGGTGATCTTCGGGCCCATCGACCACGTGGGGTGCTTGAGTGCGTCGGCGATGTTCACCGTTGCCAACTCGTCGCGCGACATGCCGCGGAACGGCCCACCACTCGCCGTCAGCATCAACTCGTGCAGTTCACGATGTGCCGACTCGCTCGCGCGCAGGCACTGGTGTACCGCACAGTGCTCGCTGTCGATCGGCACGATCGAGGCACCAGGCGTGGAGCGAAGCGGCTGCACCACCGGGCCCGCAGCGATGAGGCTTTCCTTGTTGGCGAGGGCGAGCCGTTTGCCGCGCCGCAATGTTTCGAGCGTCACGGGCAATCCCGCAAAACCGACGACGGCATTCACCACCACATCGGCGTCAATGACGACATCGGCAACATCGTCGACGAAGTTGACAGCGGTGAACTCCCCTGCCAAACGTCGCCGCACCGCCTCGTCGACCACCGCAACGACACGGGGGCGTTGCGCGGCAATCTGCGCACGCAGCACTTCTTCGTTCGACGATGCGGCAAGTGCGACGACTTCGTAGCGCCCCTGCGCGGCCGCAACTACTTCAAGCGTCTGCCGACCGATCGAACCGGTGCTGCCCGCGAGGGCAACCTTCACCGTCACGGGCTGGGCGGATCAACTCGCCCAGGGAGCGAGCGTCACCGAGAGGAAGTAGACGGCGGGCAGCGAGAAGAGCACACCGTCGAAGCGGTCGAGCACGCCCCCGTGCCCCTTCAGCAACGTGCCGAAGTCCTTGACGCCGAGCGAACGCTTCAACACCGACTCGAACAAGTCGCCGAGTGGGGCCATGATCGCGATCACGGCCGCCAGCATCAGCCACTGCATGAGCGTCTGCCACGTGTCGCTTTGCATGCCGAGCGCGATCACCACGCAGAACGTGGCGATGGTGCCACCGATGAAACCTTCGACGGTCTTGTTCGGGCTGATCGACGCGCGCAGCGGCGTGCGACCGATTGCCGAGCCGACGAAGTACGCGCCGATGTCGTTGGCGGCGATACCCAAGACGGCGATGAACAACGTGTCGGTGCCGATGTTCGGCCATGCGGGCATCAACGTGGAGAGCCGCAGAATCATCGCGGCGTAGCTTCCTAGGACGCCGATGTATACGACTCCGAGCATTACCGCCCCGATGCCGTTGACGGCCGCGGAGTGATCGTCGTTGGTGCCGACCAGCGTGACTGCTGCGGCGATGAACGCGAACGCCACGATCATCGCGATGGCGAGATGCGACATGTAGTACGCACCGAGCGGCAGCGAGATGCACGCCACCACACCAATCACGATTGGCGCAGGTATTCCACGGGTGCTCGTCTGCGTGAAGAACTCGAGCGCCGCCAAACCGAGCACCACCACGACGAGGGCCATCACGGCTGCCGGGCTGACGAACGATGTGCCGACGAACAGTGCCACGAGCACGAGGCCGACGATCACGGCGGAGCCGAGATTGCGATCGCTGCCGACTGGTCGTGGCTGCGTGCCGGAGTCGCTGCGCTCTGGGCGCTGACGACGAACCTGCGACGGGCGGGATGTGCCTGGGCGACGCGGTGAGCGATCACCGGCTGCGGGGCGGCGTGTTTCGCCCGTCTCCGCGCGGCGAGCTTCGCCGGTTCGATCGCGCATCGTCGGATGCGTGTCCGACGGACGGCGGGCGCGGGGGTCGGTGGGGTCGCCCCCGATACGAATGCGACCCTCGGGTGCGGGGCGGCTGACGGGCGGCGGTGCCGCTACCGGGCGGCTCGGCTCCCGCGTCACCGGGCGGCTCGGATCTCGCGTCACCGGGCGGCTCGGATCCCGCGGCTGCACGCCAAAACGCGGAACCTCGCCCGTCGGACCCTCGCTCCAATGCGGAAGTTGTGCTGTGTCGGTGGAGTCGACGCGAATTGCCGGCGACGAATCGTCGGAGTCGGCGAACTTCACGACGCCGAACTCTTCACCGAAGTCGAGCGTGTTGTCGCCGCTGGCATCGCGCGTGTCGTCGCGAGATGGGTCGCCCACTTCCGGCAGTTTGCCGGTGGTTTCGTCGGCACCAGTATCGTCGCGGCGATCGTCGGACATCGTCAGACCTCCATCACTTCTTGTTCTTTTCGAGCAGTGGCTTTGTCAATGGTGTCGACGTGTTCCTGTGTCATCTTCTCGAGGTCCTTCTCGGCCCGCTCGAGTTCGTCTTTGGAGATGTCGCCATCCTTCTCGGCGGTCTCGAGGATCTTACGGGCATCGCGACGCGCATTGCGAATGCCGACTCTCCCCTCTTCGGCGATGTTCTTCACGACTTTCACGAATTCCTTACGGCGATCCTCGGCATTGCGAATGCCGACTCTCCCCTCTTCGGCGATGTTCTTCACGACTTTCACGAATTCCTTACGGCGATCCTCGGTGAGAGCGGGGAACGCCAGGCGGATCACCTGACCGTCGTTGCTCGGATTCACGCCGAGGTTCGCCGCACTGAGCGCCTTCTCGATGGCCGCAATCGACGTGCGGTCGTGCGGCTTTACGACGAGCAGGCGGGCCTCTGGCACCTGAAAACTCGCCAACTGCTGCAGTGGCACCGGCACGCCATAGTAATCGACGTTTATCTTTTCGATCAGCGCCGGAGACGCACGACCCGTGCGCACCGTGACGAACTGGTGCTGCACGTGCCCGACAGCCTTGTGCATCCTGTCGAGTGACTCGAGCAGTGTGTCGTCGATCACGCGACTATCGTACCGATTTCTTCGCCGTTGAGAATCGCCCGCAGGTTGCCCTTCTGCAGCAGATTGAACACCACAATCGGCAATTTGTTGTCCATACAGAACGTGATGGCAGTGGAATCCATGACGCGCAATCCCTTGTTGATCACATCGAGGTGCGACAACCTGGCGAACCGCGTGGCGTTCTTGTCGATCTTCGGGTCGGCCGAATAAATACCGTCTATTCCGGAGTGCGTGCCCTTCAAGATTGCCTCTGCTTCGATCTCGGCGGCGCGCAACGCGGCCGCGGTGTCGGTGGTGAAGAACGGGTTGCCAGTGCCACCTGCGAGGATCACGATGCGACCCTTCTCCAGGTGTCGCTCGCAGCGACGACGAATGTACGGCTCGGCAACCTTCGGCATCTCGACGGCGGTCATCACGCGCGAATACTGCCCCGCACGTTCGAGCGCGTCCTGTAAGGCGAGGCCGTTGATGACCGTCGCGATCATTCCCATGTAGTCGGCTTGCGCCTGATCCATGCCGCGACCGCTGCCCCTGGTGCCGCGCCAGAAGTTTCCGCCGCCGACCACGACGGCGATGTCGACACCGAATTCTTCACGCGCGCCTTTGAGCTCGCCCGCGAGTTGCGCCAAGACGTCGTTGTCGAGGCCGAAGCCAGACTTTTCGGCGAGTGCCTCACCCGACAATTTCAATACCACGCGCTTCCAGCGGGGCTGGGTGCGTCGTGACATGCCGTCTCTGAGATTACCCGATTTCGATTTGCGCGAACCGCACGATGGATGCCGAACCGATGACTTGCTTCACCGACTTCTTGTCGTCCTTGGCGTAGGGCTGCTCGAGCAGACAAAGGTCCTTGTAGAAGCCGTTGAGCTTGCCTTCGACGATCTTGCCGATGGCGGCCTCGGGCTTGCCCTCGTTGCGGGTGGCGGTCTCGAGCGTGGCGCGCTCGGCGGCCACCGCCGCGGCCGGCACCTCTCCACGAGTGAGATACTTCGGGCGGGCGAACGCAATGTGTACCGCGATGTCGTGCGCCAACTCCGCACTGGCACCCTTCATCTCGACCACGACCACGTTGACACCACGACCACCCTGAATGTGTACGTACGAATCCATGACGTTGCCCGCTGCGGCTTCAAAGCGCACCACTTCACCGAGTTCGATCTTCTCCTTGAGCAGGATCTGCAAGTCTTCGAGCTGCTTGGCGCGCTCGGCGACGGCAGCCTCGCCCTTGGCGCGAACGAGGTCGGCCAACGCTTGCGCTTCGGCAACGAACGACTCACTCGACGCGACGAAGTCGGTCTCGCTCCTCATCTTGACGATTGCGGCGAGCGGGCAGTCGATGGAGAGCGCCACCACACCTTGGTTGTTCTCGCGGTCGGAGCGTTTGGCGCTGGCGGCGAGACCCTTCTCGCGCAGCCACTTCTTCGCGGCTTCGACGTCACCGTTCGATTGTTCGAGCGCGTTCTTGCAATCCATCACCCCCGCGCCAGTCGCCTGGCGGAGCGCTTGGACGTCCTTGGCGTTGATGGCCATCAGTTCGGCTCACCTACCAACTTGGCATCGCGCGTGACTTGCGCGGCTTTTGCTTCGTCGCGGGCGCGGGCCTGCTCGGCGGCGAACACGGCGTTGTCGACGACGGCGGTCGCCGGGTCTTGCACCTGGCCGCCAGCCTTCTCGGCGATGAAGCGACCTTCAGCGATCGCCTCGGCGATGACGCGGGTCATCAACTCGTTGGCGCGAATCGCATCGTCGTTGCCCGGGATCGGATACTGCACGAGGTCGGGGTTCACGTTCGTGTCGACCACCGCGATCACGGGGATGCGGAGCTTGTTGGCTTCGGTCACCGCGAGGTGTTCGGTCTGCGTATCGAGCACGAAGATGGCGTCGGGCGGACGCACCATGTTGCGGATGCCCGACAGGTTGCGCTGCAACTTCGCGAGTTCGCGTGTCATGAGCAGTGCTTCCTTCTTCGGAACCTGCGCCCACTCCGGCGATGCGGCGAGACGCTCGAGTTCGATCATCTTCGTGACGCGCTTGGAGATCGTGCCGAAGTTGGTGAGCATGCCACCGAGCCAACGCTCGTTGACGTACGGCATGCCGGATCTCTCGGCGTAGTTCTTGATCGGGTCTTGCGCCTGCTTCTTCGTGCCGACGAAGAGCACCACGCCGCCGCCCGAAGCGAGCTGGCGAACGAAACTGTACGCGGCTTCGATGCGCTGGAGCGTCTGCTCCAAGTCGATGATGTAGATGCCGTTGCGCTCACCGTGAATGAAGCGCTCCATCTTGGGATGCCAACGCTGGGTCTGGTGGCCGAAGTGGAGGCCCGCCTCGAGCATCTGGCGCATACTGACGATTGCCATGACTATCTCCTTCCTGTGGTTAGGGCTCGAACCGTTGCGCCGAAGCGACCACAGGTTGCAGCTCGAGAATGTTGGTGAAGTGCCTCGCTGACGCTATCGGGGGATTGGGGCGGTGCGGTCGCGGGATGCGGGGCCCTCAACACCGGCCGGCAGGTACCGCTCCCAAGGTGACGCGAAAGCGTGGCGCGGCGGTGCCGTGACGGCCGGTGGCCGACTTCGTCACCATCGTCAGCGGGTCGACGTATCGCTCACCGACGCGCACCCCAAGAAAGAGGTCGTTCGCCACGCGCCCGAGCCGCTCGCCGCGCACCACCCGGTCGCCACGCGACACCGCGATTGCAACGAGCCCACCATAGGTGACGCGCACCCGCGAGTCGCTCGCCGCGCGCAGCACCACATAGTTGCGCCCGCCAACCTGACCGGCGAAGGTGACGACGCCGCTCAGCCCCGCAACGAGTGGTGCGTCTCGTGCAACCGCGAGTTCGAGCCCGCGGTTGCCGGCACAACGGTCGCACTCTGGCGCACGAAACGGGTCGACCACTTGGGCGCCACTCGGCAACACCAGACACACCGCAGCAACGAAGGAGGCAAGCATGGGGCGCGACGATACGTCAGCGGAAGTCGGCGGCGGCCAGATAACCGCGCAACTGCAGCACTGCCTTGGCGTGTATTTGCGACACGCGACTCTCCGTCACATCGAGCACTTCTCCGATCTGACCGAAGGTGAGATTCTCCTCGTAGTACAACAACAAGGTGGTGCGCTCGCGTTCGGGCAACTTGCGAATCGCGTCGCGCATCGTGCGGCGCAGCTCCCCCGATTCGATGGCTGCATCGGGGTTGGTCGCGCGCTGGAAGTCGCTCGCCTCAGGCATCGCGTGCGAATCGAGTGCTACGTGATCAAGCGGACCAACCGCACTCGATGCAACGTCGGCCAACCACTCGTTGAGTTCCTCAACGGAGATGGAGAGCCGCTCGGCGATTTCGGCGTCGGTGGCGGGGCGACCGAGATCGTTCTGCAGTTGCGTGATGGCGACTTCGATCTGTCGCGAACGCGCGCGCACCGAACGCGGCACCCAGTCGAGTGCGCGCAGACCGTCGAGAATCGCGCCACGAATTCGCGGCACGGCATATGATTCGAACTTCACGCCTTCAGTCGGGGTGAAACGATCGATGGCCTGCACGAGCCCGACCATGCCGGCGCTGACGAGATCGTTCGTCTCCACGCGCTTGGGCAAGCCCGCCGACAAACGACCGGCGACGAACTTGACGAGCGATGCATAGTGCACCACCAACCAATCGCGCGCAGGTGGATGCTGGTTGTCGTGCCAACGCTTCCACGCTTCGTCGAGCGTGAGTCGTTCGGGGCGCGGGTTCATGCGCGCGGATGCGACGCCCCGTACGCCGTCTTCAATCGTTCCTTGCTCACGTGGGTGTAGCGCTGCGTGGTGGCGACGTCGGCATGGCCGAGCAGTTCTTGCACCGTACGCAAGTCGGCGCCGTTGTCCAACAGGTGCGTGGCGAAGGTGTGGCGCAACGCGTGCGGATGCGTCGGTGACATCGCCCGATCGTCGATCAGCCGGCGCACATCGCGCGGTGTGATGCGACGCCCGCGATGATTGAGGAACAACGCGAGGTCGTCGACCGTCGCCTTGCGCGCACGACCCGACTCTGACTCGCCCGCGACTTCGTGACGCAGCTTCACCCACTCGCGAATCGCCTCGACCGACGGTTTGCTGACGGGCACCCGGCGCTCCTTGCTGCCCTTGCCCATCACGAGCACGACGCACCGACGCGCATCGACCGAATCCACGTCGAGGGCACACAACTCGCTGACGCGAAGTCCGCTGCCGTACAACATCTCCACCACTGCGTCGTCGCGTAGATGTCGCCAACGCGGATGCTCGGGCGGGTGGCGTTCCAACAACGTGCGCAGTTGCTCGCCGGTCAACACCTTCGGTAGACGACCCTTGTCGGCGGGCGTCTTCACCCCGAGCGTCGGGTCGATTTTCACCTTGCCGTTGCGCGACAACCAACCGAAATAACGACCGAGGGCCGCCTTCTTGCGGGCGATGCTGCGGCGCGCCAACTTGCTCGTGGTGAGAAACGCCACATACGAGCGCACGTGCGACTTGGTGACCTGCGTCGGACCCTTCACGCCATGTCGCTCGACCCACCCGGCGAAGAGCCGCACGTCGCGCTGATAGGCGCTCACCGTGTTGCTGGCGGATGCAGTGAGGGATGTGACGAAGCCGGCGATGTTCCAGCGATCGGTCGTGCTCACCTTTCAAACGGTAGTTGCCGCGCGCATTGCGAGCAGCGCCTCCCACCATCCACCGTTGACCACTGCCCAACCCTGCGCGTCGAGACGTCCGAGACTCATCGCCACCTCGTGGAGCGGAAGATTCACCTCGGCGACGACTTGCTCGAAGGTCATCGGTCGGCGCGCGAGCGCATCGAGCACCACGCGGTCGGCGGAAGACGGTCGTGTGCGTGCATCGCTGCTGGCAGCGTGCCGATGATGGTCGAGACCGAGCGCAACCATCACATCGGCCGCATCGCACACCGTGGCGGCACCAGCAGATATCAGCGCGTTGGTGCCGGCGCTCGCCTCGCTGTGCGGTGAACCCGGCACCGCCATCACCGTCACCCCGCGTCGAGCGGCTTCGTCGACCGTGATCATCGAGCCACCACCTGCGCGGGACTCGACCACGACGAGGACCTCGCTCACTGCAGCAAGGATGCGGTTGCGCAACGGAAACCGAAACGCATCGGGCGCGCAACCCGGCGGAGATTCGCTGATGATCACACCACGCTCGGCGACCTGTTGCCAGAGTGCAGCGTGCTCGCGCGGATACACCACATCGAGACCAGACGCAACGACGGCAATCGGTGCGCCGGTGGGCGTGTGCGTGCCGGTGGGCGTGTGCGTGCCGGGTCGGGCCGTGCTGTGGCTGAGTGCTCCGCGATGCGCCGCCGCGTCGATGCCGCGCGCCAACCCCGACACCACCGACACGCCATTGTGCGCCAAGTCGCGCCCGAGTCGCTGCGCGAAGTGACGCCCTGCCGCACTTGCCGCTCGTGTTCCGATGATGCCGACCCTGCGATTGGCGAACGCACCAAGCTCACCGCGCGCGAACAACACTGCGGGTGCGGCGAAGTCGTCGCGCAACGAGGCCGGGTACTCCGCGTCGCCGGCCAACAACACGCGAATGGCGCCGTTGTGAAGCGACTCGGCCATCTGCTCGAGCAGTTGCGACGTTGCAGCACGTCGCACAACACGGTGCAGACCGTCGTGGTGCAACACTGCAGCGATGTGCTCGGGTGCCCGCGCTTCCCCGCGCACCACCTGCCAAGTAGTTGACACGCCGAGCGTGCCGATCAGCATGCGCAGGCGTTGTGGCCCGATGCCGGGGAGAGCGGCGATGGCGGCAGCAACGACGCGCCCGTCGTGATTGATGCGACCACCGCGCCCGTCGTGCGCACCGTGGGAGTCGCCCGCCTGCATCATCGGCCGCCCGTCAACACACCCAGCCCGGTGCGCAACTGCAGGGCAGTGGCAACGTGCGACTCCCCCACGATGACTGGCGCACCATCGAGATCGGCGATGGTGCGCGCCACGCGACGCACGCGATGCAGTCCGCGACCGCTCAACCTGCCGACTTCGAGTTCGCGACGCAGCAGAGCGCGCGCAGCGGGGGCCAGTGGCGCGACCGTATCGAAATCATCCACGGCAATCTTTGCGTTGACCGAGCCGTTGCGCTCGATGGCAATCGTGCGGGCACACAACACCCGCGCGGCGACCGCTGACGACGACTCGCCCTTGCCGCCATCCACCAAGTCGTCGACACGCGGCAAACCAACACTCACCCGCAGGTCGAATCGATCAAGCAACGGACCGGAGAATCGCCGCACATACTTGGCCCGCGCGGCGTCGTCGCACACGCACACACCCGGGGCGCCCGCACCACACGGGCAGGGGTTTGCCGCCGCAACGAGCAAGAACCGCGCCGGAAACGTGAGCGTGGTGCGCGCCCGCGACACATGCACGACACCTTCTTCAATCGGTTGGCGCAGCGCGTCGAGCACGCTCGGGGCGAACTCCCCGAGTTCGTCGAGAAACAACACGCCTTCGCTGGCGAGCGAGATCTCCCCGGGCCGCATCGCCGAGGTGCCGCCGCCGATCAAACCGACGAGCGAAACTGAATGATGCGGCGAACGAAACGGTGGACGAGTGACGCGACCACTCGTCGACATCGACACATGCGCGGCGGAGTGCACCATCGTGCACGACAGCGCTTGGTCGTCGGTGAGCGGTGGCAAGATGCCGGGCAGACGACGCGCCAGCATCGACTTGCCGGCGCCTGGTGGGCCGACGAGCAAGAGGTGGTGTCCGCCAGCGGCTGCAATTTCCAACGCGAGACGAGCGACGGGTTGACCACGCACGTCCGCGAGGTCGGGCAACTGCGCGTCGTCGGGAGCAGTTTCATCCCCGCCGTCGGCCAGCCATTCGTCGTCGTCACGTAGGCACGCGATGACCTGCGCCAGATCGCGGGCCGCCACTACGTCGACCGCGCCCGCCGCACGCGCCGCCGCAACGTTGCCAAGTGCGACGACGACGCGACGATCGCGCACCGCTGCAACGAGCGGGGCCGCACCAATCACGCTGCGCAGCGAACCGTCGAGACCCAATTCGGCGACGAACGCGAGCCGGTCGGCGACCTGCGGCGGCAACTGCTCGTCGGCAATCAGCACCGCAACCGCGATCGCCAGGTCGAGTCCGGCACCGCCCTTGCGCTCGCCACTCGGCGCCAAGTTCACGGTGATGCGACGATTGGGCCAGGCGAACCCGCGCGAGAGAAACGCCGCCCGCACACGATCGCGACTCTCGCGACACACCTCGTCGGGCTGACCAACGATGGTGAAGCCGGGCAGCCCGACGCCGACATGCACCTCGACATCGACGGCGCGGCCGACGACGCCAAGCAGCGTGGTCGAGCGAACGGTTGCAAACATGACACCTCCGGTGAATGCTCTTGTGCGTGGCCGTCACCTGTGAGAATTGGACGGCGATGATGCTTCTCAAGCGGTGTGTGCACGAGCCGGCTACTGCGGTCGTTCGCGGCGGCTCGGTCGCGCGGCTCGTTCGCGGCGGCTCGTTCGGGCTTGTCGCCATCGCCACCGTGCTGGGGCTCACGGGCTGCGCCGAAACACCGCGCACAGCCACCAACTTCTGTCGGGTGCTCGCCGACCGTATCGACGAGGTGACCGAGCCGCCCACCGACAATGCGGCAGTCGATCGGCTGATTGAGCACTACTCGCGACTCGCCGAAGTGGCGCCGCTCGAGGTCGAAGACGACATCGTCGCCTTGCGAGACCTCTTCATTGCGGCATCACAGGTGAACGTGAACGACCCCGCCAGCGTGCAGGCGGTGGCCGACCTCGCGTACGGTGCGGATCAGGCGGCGGAGGACGCTGGCATCTACGCCGGCGTGACGTGCGGTATCGATTTGTCGAACGGTTTTGCGGTGCAGGTGCCCGAAGCCCCGGCACTGCCGGCCACACCCGACACCACGCTCGCGCCGTAGCGCTCGCTGCCAACTAGCGGATTTCGCCGCGCTTCACGATCACCTTGTCGACGAGACCATATTCCTTGGCCTGCTCGGCGGTGAACCAACGGTCGCGGTCGGAGTCGCGCTGAATGTCTTCGATCGACTTGCCCGAGTGGTGCGAGGTGAGCTCGGCCATGCGGCGCTTGGTGAACGCAAGTTGCTCGGCCTGAATCGCGATGTCGGCGGCCTGACCACGCAACCCGGCGCTCGGCTGGTGCATCATGATGCGCGCGTTGGGCAACGAGTAGCGCTTGCCCTCGGTGCCGGCGGTGAGCAAGAACTGCCCCATCGACGCAGCAAGACCAACGCACACCGTGGCGACATCGCAGGAGATGAACTGCATCGTGTCGTAGATCGCCATGCCGGCCGTGATCGAACCGCCGGGTGAGTTGACGTAGATCCACACGTCGCTCTTGGGGTCTTCGCCTTCGAGAAACAACAACTGTGCGCAAATCTGGTTGGCGACCGCATCGTCGACCTCGGAGCCCAGCATCACCACGCGGCTCTTCAACAGACGATTGAAGATGTCGGAGCGCGGGTCCGTGCCGCCGTCGAGCGCCAGCGGTGCGGGCATCACGCCCGCAGTCACGATCCCCGATGTGAGCGTTGAGTCGGATGCTGCGGTGCGGGGTGTAGTCATGCGCGCAAGGCTAACGGTTGGCGGGGTGCCGAACCGCTCACACCGGCTTGGGCGTCTCGCGACGGATGCCACTCAGCACGATTGCGACGCGTTCGTCATTGGAAACGTGGTTGCGCGCGGCGAGCAAACCGGCGAGGCCCGATGCGCCGGTCGGGCTCACGTCGATGTCGGTGGTGCGGTGGGCGAGGACGTACGCCTCGCGCACGTGTCGTTCGGAGGCGACGACGGGTGAACCGCCGCTGGCGCGCATCGCGCGACACACCGACACCCAGTCGTACGTCTCGTCATCGAGAATGCCGTCGGCGAACGATTGCGGTGTGTCGGCCCACGGCGTCATGCATTCATCCCAGTGCGCAGCGGCGGCGAGAGCGGTCTGATACTTCGCGCTCGCCTGCCACGCACGTGCGAGCGGCGCACAACCTTCGGCTTGCACGGCGTGCAGTGCGGCGCGTGTACCGCTGGCGTGGAAGCCCTCGGCGAGGCTGGCGGCGAATGCTCCCCCGCCGACTTGCACGAACAACCGGGCGATGAGCGGCGGCTCCATGTGTTCGGCGACGTACGCCATCTCCCAACCAATGGTGCGCCCGCCGTCGAGACACCACGCATTCTCGGGGCCCTGCACGCCGAACGGGATGGCGCCGCTCGCCGTTGCCTCGCGAAACCGGTGCACGCACGGGTCGCCGGCCGGGTCGGCGGGCAGTCGCGGGCAATGCACCACGTCGGCGTGCAGGTCGCGCAGGCGTTGCACGAGTGCGGCGTCGGCGTGCTCCGGCACGAACACGGTGATCGGCCAATCAACGGCGCGGGCCAACGTACTCGCAGCGAAGGCGGCGTTGCCGCACGAGGCGATGGCGAGCGATGGGCGCGCGTTCCTCTTCCACGGCGCGAGCCCGAGACGCTCTGCGGTAACGAGGTGCAGCAACTCCGTGAAGAGGTGTCGCGACTTCTGCGACCCAGCCACGCCGTGCGTCTCGTCCTTCACCCACACGCCACCGTTGATGGAAAACCCGAGTGCATCAGTTCCTCTTCCACGGCGCGAGCCCGAGACGCTCTGCGGTAACGAGGTGCAGCAACTCGGTGAAGAGGTGTCGCGACTTCTGCGACCCAGCCACGCCGTGCGTCTCGTCCTTCACCCACACGCCACCGTTGATGGAAAACCCGAGTGCATCAGACAACTTGTCGGCGCGGGCGAACGGTGTGAACGCGAAACCCGTGCCCGCGACCTTGGCGATCTGGGCGTCGAGTTCTTCGATCAGTGCGTCGCGTTGGGGCTCGCTCATGCCGTGGGCCGCCGCGAAGGCATCCCACGCGAGATACCGGCGAAAGGCGATGAACGGGTTGGCGTGCTTCGTGCGCCGCAGCGGTGCGACATCGCTCTCGATGAGCAGCACGTGATGACGGTCATTGCCTCTTGCGTTCGGGCATCGCCACGTGAGTGGTGTTGCGATGTCAACGCGCGTTGCGCACGCCGCGCAACATAGCCCGCGCACGATCGGCGGTATGGCTTTCGGATTCGCGCGCACTAGCCAGCGACGCGACGGTTGAAGTCGTCGATCATCGAATCCCACGCGGGCACGAACCTGCGCAAGTCACGCCAGAACGTCTGCGAACGGCGCGCCTCGAACACTTCCAGTGGCGTTCCCTGTTGTTCGACCCACGTGTAATAGCCGAGGTTGAACACACGGTTGCGATCGCGCTCGACGCAGTCGATCATGTTGTCGGTGCTCACCGACCCGAGGTGCTCGGCGAACACTTCGGCGGCATCGGTCGCGCCGAAACTGCCACCAAATCGCCTGGCCAGCGTCTTGCGGCGTTCGCTGGGGTACAGATCGGCGCCGTCGGTGGCGATGGTGATCAGGGCGTCGTTGGGGCCGAGCCCGCGAATCTTTGCCACCTTGATGGCGGCGATCAAGTTGGCGATGGCGGAGAAGCCGAAGTGCTTCAGCGTGTGCAGCACGTCTTGTGGCACTTGCTTGCGCTCGTGCAGGTAGCGCAGACCATCGTCGGTGTTGAACAGCACGTCGAGTTCGTCGGTGGCACGATCCGACACGTCGATGATGAGGTCGGTGTTCATCACGTTGTGGATGAGCGGAATGTGCTTGTCACCGATGCCCTGGATGTTGTGCTCACCGAAGCCGTTCTCGAGCATCGTCGGGCACTCGAGCGCTTCGACGGCGCCAATCGAAGTGCCGAACAACTCCTTCAATCGGTCGCCGGCGGCAATGGTGCCGGCCGAACCGGTGGCGCTGGTGAAGGCGGCGAGACGAAGTTTGTCGTTGCCGGTGCGGGCGCGCACCGTGTCGAACACGTGCGCGAGCGCGTTACCGGTGACCTGCCAGTGCACGAGATGGTTGGCGAACTCGCAGAACTGGTTGAAAATGAAGTTGCGCGGGTCTTTGCGCATTTCGTTGCAGGCGTCATAGATCTCTTTGACGTTGCTCTCGGTGCCCGGCGTGCGCACGACGTCATTCGGGTCGCTCGTCCACTTGTCGAGCCAGTCAAAACGCTCTTGCGACATGCCAGCGGGCAGCACCGCCACACCGCGTGCCCCCATTATTTTGCTGATGGCGACACCCCCGCGCGCGTAGTTGCCGGTCGACGGCCAGATGGCGCGGTGTTGCGTGGGGTCGAACTGCCCGGTGATGATGCGCGGCGCGAGACATGCAAACGCTGCGAGCACCTTGTGCGCGGTGATCATCGGGAAGCGATCGCCGAACATCACGATGATGGGGCTCTCGATGCCGGTCAGCGACGACGGCAACACGATATGGTCGGGCACGGCGACGCGGTTGCCCGCCATGTCGTTGTACCAGTGCACGCGGAAGAGGTTGCGCGCATCCGGCGCATCCTTGTCGACACCCTTGGTGACCGATGCGTCGATCTTGCGCGGGTCGGCGAGTTGCGCGAACGTCGGCAACACCACGTTGCGTTCGCGGCAGCGTGCGACACTGGCGGCAAGTGCCCTTTCGTCGACGATGCGATCAGCCAGCCCGAGTTGGTCGATCATCGCTGCGTCGTTCACCGTGTGCGGCGCAGGGCTGGCAGTCACCTTTACATTCTGTCAAACGAGTCGCGGTACTACTACCCTGAACGAAAGCGGGCCGGCGTAGCCCAATGGCAGAGGCACGGCGCTTAGGACGCCGCCAGTGAGAGTTCGAGTCTCTCCGCCGGCACGAGATGCACAGCATTCACGACCTTCCGACGCCCACCGCGCTGGTGGATGTGGATGCGCTCGAGCACAACCTTGCGACGATGTCTGCACGACTGCCCGGCGCGTTGTTGCGACCGCACGTGAAAGCGCACAAGAGCACCGCTCTGGCCGAGATGCAACGCCGCCATGGTCACCGCACGTTCACCTGTGCCACCGTGCGCGAAATGATCGGCATGGCTCGCGCTGGTTTCGGCGACGACTTGCTGCTTGCCAACGAAGTGGTCGACGTCGAACGGCTGCGTGAGTTGGCGGCCGAACAAGACCGCGCGATGATCACCGTCGCAGTCGACTCTGACGCCACAATCGATGCTGCTGCTCGCGCCGGAATTCGTCACGTACTGATCGACGTGAACATCGGGCTGCCCCGTTGCGGCTGTGCGCCCCACGATGCGGGGCGACTCGCCGATCTCGCGCGGTCGCGCGGGCTGGTGGTACGCGGGGTGATGGGTTATGAGGGTCATTTGATGGTGAGCGACGACCGCACCGCGCAGCAACGCGACACTCTGGCGGCGATGCAGGTGTTGCGCGAGGCGGCGTCGCAGGTTGGCGGCGAGATCATCTCTGCTGGCGGCACCGGCAACCACGACGTGCACGCCGAGCATCGCGGCAAGACCGGCGTCACGGAAGTGCAGGCCGGGTCATACGCGTTGATGGACACGTATTACTCCACGCTCGGACTGCCCTTTCATCAGGCGCTCAGCATCTTGGGCACCGTCGTCTCGACGCAGGAGAAGTGGGCCGTGGCCGATGTCGGGCTAAAGAGCCTCGGCATGGATCACGGCAACCCGACGATTGAGGGTCACAAAGTGTGGTTCTGTTCTGACGAGCACATCACATTTGCGACGGAGAAGGTTGATGACTGCGCGCGCGACGGTGACTCCACGCGCGATGGTGATGCTGCGAGACTCGCCGCCCGCGCGCCGCAACCAGCGGTCGGAAGCCAGATTCGCGTGATCCCCGCACACGTCGACCCGACGATGGCGATGCACGACCACGTATGGCTGGTGCGCGGTGACCAGGTACTTGATCGCTGGCCGATCGACTTGCGCGGCTGGTAGTTAGCCGGCGCGCAACACAGCAGCGAGCGCGCGAAACGCACGACCGCGATGCCCGATCGCGCGCTTTTCCTCGACGGGCATTTCCGCAAACGTGCGACCATCACCTTCGCACGGCACGAACACGGCGTCGTATCCGAAACCACGCTCCCCGCGCTCGGCTTCGGCGATCATCCCCTCGCACACTCCCTCGGCCCAGCGCTCGCTGCCGCCGGGATACGCGACCAACGCCACCGTGCGGAATCGCGCCGTGCGCGCCTCAGTGGCGACATCGCGCAACGACTCGAGCATCTTGCGCCGATTGTCGGCATACGTGGCGTTCTCGCCGGCGAATCGTGCAGTGTGCACGCCGGGCGCACCATTCAACGCATCGACTTCGAGCCCGGTGTCGTCGGCCACTGCAGGAAGCCCGGTTGCCTTACAGATGGCGCGGGCCTTCAGTCGGGCGTTGCCGAGCAGCGTGTCGGCATCTTCGGCGATGTCGCCCACCGATACGGGACGCGGCAGCAATTCGACGACGCCTCGCAACAAGTCTTGGATCTCGGCGACCTTGTCGGGGTTCGCCGATGCACAGACGAGTTGCATCACGCGCGAAACCACGCTGACGCTGCAGCAATCACGCGCGGGGTGGCGGCGGCGCGGCGATGATGCTGCGCTGACGATCGAACACCTGCGCAAGCCCGCCTTCGGCGAGCGTGAGCAACACATCCATCTGTTCGCGGGTGAACGCCTGCCCTTCGGCAGTGCCCTGCACTTCGACGAACCGCGCCGTGCCTCCGGCGAGCGGCGCGAGCATCACGACGTTCATATCGACTTCGGCTTTGGAGTCTTCGACATACGGCAGGTCGATGATCGGGGTTCCGGAATGAATGCCGACGCTCACGGCGGCACATAGCGAGTGCAGCGGATGCTGCTTGATCGAACCGCTCGCCACCAACCGCGACAGCGCGTCGTGCAACGCGACGTAGGCGCCGCAGATGCTCGCGGTGCGCGTGCCGCCGTCGGCTTGCAGCACATCGCAGTCGAGCAACACTTGGCGCTCGCCGAGCAGCTGCATGTCGCACGCCGAACGCAACGAGCGGCCAATCAATCGCTGGATCTCAACGGTGCGGCTGGATTGCTTGCCCTTGGCTGCCTCGCGGTCGACTCGCTCGGGCGAAGAACCAGGGAGCATCGAATACTCGGCGGTGACCCAACCCTTGCCCGAACCCTTCATCCACCGTGGCACGTCTTCATCGACCGATGCGGTGCACAACACGCGCGTGCGGCCGAACGACACCAGCACGCTGCCGGCCGCCATTTGCGTGAAGTCGCGTTCGAAACTGATCGGGCGCAGTTCGTCGGGGCGACGACCGTCGGGGCGCTGACTGTGGGGACGTTTGTTGCTCATGATGCGGCTCCAGAATGCCACGCTGACACTTCGCCGAGCTCGGGACCAAGCAACCGTCGACCGAGGGTGGCGAACCAGTCGACATCACCTGAAGAGAAGAATCGTCGCTCTGCGACTGCATCTTGCGCTGCGGCGAGCCGCTGCGATTCGAGCAGTTCGCGCACGGCGAACGCGGTCTCGTTGGCGCTGCTCACGAGCACGACGCCATCCCCCATCACGCGCTGAATCACCGGCGCGAGAAACGGGTAGTGCGTACAGCCGAGCAACAAAGCGTCGACGCCGGCGTCCTTCACCGGCGACAACAGGCGCCTGGCGAGCAATGTGACTTCGTCACCGTCGGTTTGGTCGCGCTCGACGAACTCCACGAAACCGGGGCAGGCAGCCGAAGTGAGCACGACGTCGGCGCCCGTCGACTCAACGGCGAGGTCGTACGCACGCGACAAGATCGTGCCGACGGTGCCGATCACCCCGACTTTGCCGTTGTGCGTGACTCGCGCGAGTGCGCGGGCACCCGGCTCGATCACACCGACCACCGGCACCGTGAGCGACTTCGAAAGCGCATCGAGAGCCACCGACGCGGCTGTGTTGCAGGCGACGACGATCAACTTGGCGTCGTGGTCGCGCACGAGGCTTTCGGCGAGTTCGATCGCGTAACCGCGCACTTCGTCGGCCGGCTTGTTGCCGTACGGGTAGCGGCCAGTGTCGCCGATGTAGACGAACGACTCGTTGGGCATCAGGTCGACGAGCGACCGCATGACGGTGAGACCGCCGAAACCGGAGTCGAACACGCCGATCGGGCGTTCGCGCGCATCCACCATGTGCTTCTTAGGCTATTGCGCGGTGTTGATCGCGACGTTGATGGCAAGACGCGCAACGTGCTGACCGCGACACCGCTGACGAGAGCAACATGCTGACCGCAACACTGATGGCACTCGGGGCCGCGTGCTTTCATGCCGGCTGGAACCTTGCCGTAAAGCGCAACACCGACTCGGGTCTTGCATTGTGGGGGCAGTTCTTCATCGCGATGATCATCGCCGGTGGCGCACTCGTCGCTTGGTGGTTGCTGTTTGAACGACCAGAGTTCGCGTGGCAATACACATTGTTGTCAGGCATTACGCACGTGCCATACACCATCCTGCTTGTGCGCGCGTACAACACCGGAGACTTTTCAGTGTCGTATCCGATCGCGCGCGGCGGTGGCGCAGTGGGCGCCGCAGTCCTCGGTGTGCTGGTGCTTGATGACGTGCTCTCGCCTCTGACGGCGGCTGGTGTCGCAATTGCCGCGGTGGGCTTCTTCTTGTTGTCGCGCGGCTCGCTGCGCCAGACGCGATTCGCGCTCGCAACTGCGCTGATCATCGGCGTCTACACGATGGTTGATGCGACGGGTGTACGCGAGTCGACCGACCCGGCAGCGTACGCACTCAGCATCTTCGTCTCCACCGGAATCGGTGTTTCGATGTGGACCTTCGCCACGCGCCGCGGCGAGGCACTCGCCGCCCTGCGCACGCAATGGAAGCAATTCAGTTTCGCCGCCATTGGCGCGCTCGGCAGTTACTGCCTGGTGCTACTCGCAATGCGCCAGGCACCGGTCGGGTACGTGGCGGTGTTGCGCGAGTCCAGCGTGCTGATCGCGGCGTTCGCCGGATGGAAACTGCTCGGCGAAGTCGACCACCGACGACGTATCGGCGGCGCGGCAGTGGTGCTGATTGGGCTCGTCGCGCTCGTGGCCGGCGGCTAGAAGTAGATGACCTTCTCCGCATTCGCGGCCGCGGTGTCGAGATCCACCGTGTAGGCGCCGGTCGACAAGTACTTCCAACCGCCGTCGCAGACGATGAAGACGATGTTGGCGCCTTCGCCGCGCTCGGTGACTTCGTTCGCCACCTTCAGCGCACCGGCCAGGGACGCACCCGCTGAGATGCCGGCAAAGATGCCGCATTCGCGCACGAGCCGACGCGTCATCTCGATGCTCTCGCGCGGGCGCACGATGCGCTTGCGGTCGAGAATCTCGCGACCCTTCCACAACTCGAACACGGGCGGGATGTACCCCTCGTCCAAGTTGCGCAATCCTTCGACGAGTTCGCCGAGCGGCGGCTCGACCGCGATGATCTGTACATCCGGGTTGTGTTCCTTGAGGTAGCGACCGACACCCATCAACGTGCCACTCGTGCCAAGCCCGGCAACGAAGTGCGTGATCTGCGGGCAGTCACGCCAAATTTCCGGGCCGGTGGTTTCGTAGTGCACCCGCGGGTTCGCTTCGTTCGAGTACTGATGCAAGAAGCACCACTCAGGGTGTTCGGCGGCGAGCGCCTCGGCGCGACGCACGGCACCGTTCGAGCCTTCGGGCCCCGGCGTGAGGATGATGTCGGCGCCGAACACCTCGAGCATCTGACGACGTTCGATGGAAACGCTCTCTGGCATGAGGATGGTGATCGGGTTACCGGTGATGCGCGCAATCGCAGCGAGCGCGATACCGGTGTTACCCGACGACGGTTCAAGAATGCGCTGCCCCTTCACGAGACGACCCGTCGCATAGGCCCGCTTGATCATGGCGTTGGCGATGCGATCCTTCACCGAGCCGAACGGGTTCTGGTTTTCCAACTTCGCGAATAGTCGGACCTCGGACGACGGCGACAGCTGACTCACTTCCACCAGCGGCGTGTTGCCGATGAGTTCGAGCACGCTCGACGACGAACGCTCGGCGATGTTCGTCGCGTTGAGGTCGGTCATGTCGTGCTCCAGGGGGTGAACTGCTGGGTGGTACGCCACCGGCTCGTTTTCGGAATCTTGTGAATCCCGATAGGAGTTGTCAACAATCTAGCGGCGGGGTGCCGAACCGCAAGTGTCGGGGTGGACGCCAGCGGTCACACGCGTTCGAGCGCGGTTTCGCTGATTTCCCCGGCCACGATGCGAAAGTTGCGTAGCCGCGGAGGGTCGTACTTCAGGCTGATGATCGCGTAGTTCCAGTTCGGGTCGGGGGCTTGCGTCACGTCAGTCGGGCTGGGATACGCCTCGGTGTGCGTGTGGCTGTGCACGACGCCGAGCACCGACAGCCCGCGGTCGTCGGCGTCGCGCTCGACGCGCATGTAGTCCTTTGGGTCGAGGGAGTAGACGATCGCCGAAGCAGCAGCGTTGCGACACGGATGGAACTCGAGCGCGCGGTCGCTGCCAGGCTCCCCCACCAACAGCCCGCACATCTCGTGCGGTTTGCAGGCGCGAGCATGCTCGACGATGCGTTGCTCGATGGCGTCGGTGATGACGAGGCGCGACGAACTCACGAATGCGACGCTACCTAGGCTCAATTCACCGACATGGCGAAGAAAAACGAAGAAAACACCGTGTTGGCGAGCAATCGTCGCGCCCGGCACGAGTTCACCATCCTCGACGTCGTCGAGGCGGGCATCGTGCTGCACGGCAGCGAGGTGAAGAGCGTGCGCGCCGGCGAGGTGCAGATCGCTGATGCCTACGCCCACCTGTCGCACGGCGAAATGTGGCTGGAGAACATGCACGTCGCCACCTACAAATTCAGCCATGGTGTCGGTGCGCACGAGCCGGTGCGGCCGCGCAAACTGCTGCTCAACCGCACCGAGATCCGCCGGCTCGCAGAGCGCATGGCGAAGGAACGTCTCACGCTGGTGGCGCTCAACGTGCACCTGCGCGATGGCCGCGTGAAGGTAGACCTTGCGTTGGCGAAGGGCCGGAAGAAGGAAGACCGTCGCGCCGCAATCGCCGAGAAGGAGTCGAAGATCGAGATGCGACGCGCCATCGGTCGCCAGCGCCGCGGCAAGCCCGAGTAAGCGCTTCGCGATACCCGCGCTGGCGCGGGTCGTCACCACCCGCACAACTCCGACGTAAGTGTGCGTAGACTTTGGTTGCTACGCAAGTTCAACGGGGCTGACAGGTTTCGACGTCAGTGTCGCTGGTCGAGCGTGCGACCCGAGTTGCTCAGACTCGAAAAACGGGGCAACCAAACAACTGCCAACAAGCAGTTCGCTCTCGCCGCCTAATTCATTAGGTGTCGGAGAGCACTCGTGAGCCGCAAGGTCGCACGGGGCCGATCCACCGCAGCCCGGCAACAGAAGCGGAGGATGACAGCGGGAAAGCACGCTGACATTGGGAAAGACCGATGACATCTCGGAAAGACGAGACGCGGCCTAGGTAACTAGGAAGTCGACCCGCCGACGGTGTTGCGACAGCACCACAGCGGGGATGGTCGTATCACGGGCGCTCAACGGCTGATGGACGGGGGTTCGATTCCCCCCAGCTCCACTACGTCGCTCTGCGCGTGGAAACACGCTGCTGGCATTGGCCCGTTTCGGGCACGTAGGCGTAAACCGTTGGCGTAAACGGCTGCGGTGGTGTCGTGGCCGCACGAAAGAGCCCGAAGAGCAAGGCGAAACGTAGACCCCAGCACGACGGTGGCCTCTACGAGAAACAGAAGAAGACGCGCGACCCCGCCTGGCTCGACACGAACCACCCGACGCTCAGCGTTCGCCAACAACTCGCGCGCTACGCAGACGGGTCCGGTTGGTACATAAAGGAAGCAACCAAGACGAAGAAGGAGCCGCGTCGAGCGCGGCGAGCGACGTGGCTGAAGGGTGCGAGATGTCGACGGTGGGCACCAGCTCCATGAGGGCATTCTCTCACGACAATGGTCGGGCGCCACCTTGTTAGAGTTCGCCCAGCATTTTGGGGGGATCCATGCCGAGGATTCATTCGCGATTCGTCGTAGTCACACTGACCACCTTGCTGGTTGTCGCCTGCTCACGATCGGACGATTCGGCCCCGTCACTCGGCGTCGATGCCGAGTTCTCCACCGGTTTCTCACTCGACGACACGGTGAGTGCCATCGCGATCCAGGCCGACGGCAAGATCGTCGTGAGCGGAGGCTTCTCCACTCCTAGTCGATCACTCGCCCGATTCTCCGCCGACGGCACTCCCGACACCGCGTTCAACGCCAACGTTGCCGACGTCATCGACAAGGCCGTCTACTCGGTGGCCGTTCAGGACGACGGCAAGATCCTCGTGGGTGGATACTTCACGGCACCGAGCAGCCGGCTGGCGCGCTTCAACTCCGACGGCACCATCGACACCGCGTTCAACACGGCCATCGGTAATGCGATCGACGGCGGTGTGGTGTCGATCGACGTGTTGAGCAACGGCGACATCGTGATCGGTGGGCAGTTCACGACGCCGAGTCGCTCACTCGCCCGTTTCGACACCAACGGCGAACCGATTCAGTCGTTCAACACCGCCGTGGGTGACGTGGTGAACCTTACCATCGGCTCGGTCGCCGTGGATGCCGACGGTGGCTTCATCGTGGGCGGTGCCTTCAGCACCCCCACTGCAGCGTTGGCTCGCTTCAACTCCGACGGCACGCTCGACGCGGCGTTCAACGCGAAGGTCGACGGCTCGGTGGCTGGCTACGTGTCGACGGTGGAGATCGACGTCACCGGTCGAATCGTGATCGGCGGTCAATTCACGGCCCCCTCCAACTCGCTGGCGCGATTCGCCGCTGACGGCACACCCGATGACGACTTCAACCAAAAGTTCTCAGCGGCCGTCGGCGACACTCTCGACGGCTACGTCGAGAAGTTGGTCATCGAGAAGTCGGATGAGACATCGGGACGGATCACCGTGGGTGGTTGGTTCACCACACCACACAGTTGGCTCATGGCCGTGAACGACGACGGAACCGTCGACACCACGACATCCACGGCATGGAGCAAAGAACTAGACGCGGCTGTGCTCAGCGTGATGATCGACCGCGACGGCCGTCTGGTGGTGGGCGGCGCGTTCACCACGCCCGGCCGACACCTGATGCGACTCGGTTGATTCAGTGCTTCGAAGTGCGGGGCAGGTGCAGGTCGAAACGAATGGCCACCGCACGAACCGCGACCACGACGACCATCGGAACCCACACGATGATCTCCTCGCGTGAGGTCGCGGCGTAAACGGTAGGCGTAAACTGTCCCAGAACTGCCCTTTTCCGCAGAAAATCAGGGGCTGAGGGCATACCCCCCAGCTCCACGAGTTCTCTTTTCTCGCACGAACATGCCGGGGGCATTGGGTCATTCCAGGCACGTAGGCGAAAACCTTTGGCGACAAAGACCACAGTGTCGTCAACGGACGGGTGACGAGGGTAGGCGAGATTGGAATCAGCACGACAGTTTGACGAGACAATCGTGAACAGTCACCGAAGATCCGTGGGGCAACTGGCGGTGATATCGACGAGCTCTCGACGGTGGTCTCCTGGCGACACGGATGTTGACCAACAGGCACTGGCAGGGTGAACTCGATTCCCGACGTCGCCTCGAGTAGCGGTATTCTTCGCTTGGTGCACAAACGACTATTGAGTCTGTTTTTGGCCGTAGGTTTGGCGGGTTTCGTGGCGTCACCTGCGACGGCCGTCAGCAAAGAGGGTGCGGCTTGCAAGGTGGCGGGCCAAGTCGTGACCGTTGCCGGCAAGAATTTGGTCTGCAAAAAGGTGGGCAAGAAATTGAAGTGGGTCGCTTCAACCGCGACGACAACCACCACCGTCGCCGCGACGACAACCACCACCGTCGCCGCGACGACAACCATCACGACGCGTACTGCGGCCGGATGTGCACCGACCTACAAGTTCGTCGATCTGTCCCTGGCACCGGGCGCCGGCAGCGGGTACGCAAAGCCCAAGGTCGCCGCGTCGTGCAGCGACGGAACACTCACCGTCTCGTCGAACGGAATGATCGGTTACACCTTCGTCGCCACGACGCCGAATGCGCTCAAGGAACAGGCCTACACGTGGAGGGTAACCACGTCACCGAAGGTGGCCGCGTCGGCGACAAGCATCAGAACGCGCATGGGCACGGTCGCATTCACCGTCACGGGGATTCCGATCTTCGGACCGATGGAAGGACCAGTACCGGCACAGGAAGCCTACGGTGATCCCGTGTACAACAACCTGCTCGACACTTGCAAAGGTCACACGGGTTACAGTGGCGACTACCACTACCACGCGATTCTCGTGATGAACTCCTGCTATTTCGACGAGACGATCATCGGCTACGCAAACGACGGCTTCCCCATCTATTCGAACCCGGGGTATACGTACGTGTCGGGCTACAAAATGACGGGAAACCCGAAGTCGAATTCATGGAACGCCTACACGTACCAAACGGGCGGAGCAACCACGCTCGACGAATGCAACGGGCGTACCGATGAAAACGGCGACTACCGCTACTACATCACCAAGACGTTCCCGTACATCATCGGCTGCTACAAGGGAACTCCTGCCACGCAGGTCGGCACGGCCGAAGCACCCATGGCGATGCGGTCGTCGACCTACATCTGCGAGATTTAGCTCAGCCGCCCGTGGTATCCGCTGGTCGCGTGCGGTTCTGGCGCAATCCTGTGGCATAATCTACGGCTGAACGAGCTCCGAAGGCCCGTAATCACGGGGTTAGTGGATTCCCCCAGCTCCACCGTGAAGTCTTAGGTGCGCTGTGCCGCGCGGTGCTTGCGCCAACCTTGAAAACCGGCCGCACCGTAGATAACCAGCACAAGCGGCACGATGATGAGCATCGCGGTGCGATAGAGCTCGGGTGCCGTGCTGTCGCCGGCCTCCATGATCAGGTACGCCACGTAGGCGACGTAGAACAGGACAAGCAACGAGCCCTCCCACTTCTTGATCATGAAGCCGTCCCAGCAAATCGGCAACAGCACGATGGTGGCCGCCAACATCACTGGGAAGTCGAGACGAATCACCTCGCTGTTCACCGCAACACCCTTCGACGACACGGCTGCCGACGCACCGAGCACGGCGAGCAGGTTGAAGATGTTCGAGCCCACCACGTTGCCGACCGCCATGTCGCGCTGACCGCGAATCGCCGCCAACACCGACGTGGCGAGTTCGGGCAACGAAGTGCCGACGGCTACGACCGTGAGACCGATGACCAGGTCGCTGACGCCGAGTGCCGATGCAATCTCTGTTGCGGAGTTGACGAGCAGTTGCGAGCCAAGCACCAGCAAAGCGAGGCCCACGACGATGAGACCGATCTGAAATGTGAGTGACATGAAAAAGGTCGGGCCCTCGACGACTTCGATGGCCTCCTTATATTCCGCCTCAACTGCGACCGACTCATCCTTCAGTGCTCCGCGCAGCAACCAACCGGTGTAGGCGATCACACCGAGAAACAGCACGGCGCCTTCAACTCGGCTCACCACATCGTTGAGGATGAGCCCGTACGTAGCCAGCGAGATGAGAATCAGCACGGGGATATCGAACTTGAGCAGTCGCTGCTCAATCGACAACCCGCTGATGGCCGCCGACAAACCAAGAATCAACAGGATGTTTGCCGTATTGCTGCCGACCACGTTGCCAATTGCGATGTCGGCGCTTCCGGAGAGTGCGCCACTGACCGATACCGCCATCTCGGGGGCACTCGTACCGAACGCCACCACGGTGAGACCGACCACGATCGGGGCAACACCCAACTTGGTGGCCACCGACGATGCACCACGCACCAACCACTCGGCGCCGAACACCAGACACACGAGGCCGACAACGAGCCAGACGAAGGTCAGAAAATCCATCGGGTGAGACTACTTGCCACCAACAGCGCGGCTCAGCATGTGTGCACCAA